>ENA-UOOK01002169-UOOK01002169.1-fermentation-metagenome-genome-assembly--contig:-NODE-2169-length-24625-cov-5.444078_pt1 | contig 24625 bp, 18 predicted proteins | sample MGYA00245777_ERZ724023 | MGnify/ENA primary metagenome ERZ724023 (study PRJEB28704, sample SAMN03018312) | fermentation metagenome | biome: anthropogenic terrestrial biome; feature: soil; material... | reverse complement strand
CAGATGTGTTCTTTTTGATTATTTGGTGATTTTCCAAAAGTCAAGTGTTTTATTGGCATTTTAAAAATAAATTTTCACATTTTACATATTTACCATATATTCTCTTCTTAGCTTAATGACATTGACCGTACAGCCGGTAAGGCTTAATATTAGCAGTGCTGTTATAAGAAAAATGAATGTTTTCAAAAAGGTCACCTCATTCTGCCGGTAACGGCTGCTCTTTCAACACGTCCTTGTATATCTCAAAAATGCTGCCGGAGATGAATTCATATCGTCATATGAATCGTGTATGCAGTTTTGAATTCCCTGCCTGATGGCATCATGCTTATTGAAATAGTTATTTCTGCATTGTCAATTGTGCCTTCAATATTGCATTCAAACGGGGATTCGCTTTCCCGCATTGACTGCACGTCCATTATTATTTCCCTGTAAAACGCGATTACATCCTCATACTCGTCTGTGGTTTCAAATGTAAGGCTGTATACTTTCTTGCCGTTACTATCGAATACCCTGTCCTGTTTTAACTTGCTTCCCTCCATAACAGGCACAAGGTCAGATCTGTACCCATCAGGGATTTCTCCTTTTTTGGGCTCCTTGTACATTAGCTGAAACAAGGTATTAGCACCCTTCGGCAATTCAGAATGATCTGATTGCGACAGGTCCTGTACTACAATATCTATAGCATCCGTATCGTTTAAATACCCTGTCACATAGTAAAATCCCGAATCCGCTTGTTCATCCAGTATTCGGTAATTTGACATGATTTGCTTATAGAATGCCTCCACGACAGCATATGGTTTATCTGAATAGCATGTGAGCATATACATTAAAAATTCGGGCATCACGGGATCTTCTTGTGCATCAACAATTACGCCGCCTTTAAAAATGGGAACCAAATCTGTTCTGAAGCCCTCCGGTAATTCTGATTCGTCAATATCACCGGCTTCTGCCGGTTTATCTGTTTCATCTCTTGGCGCATTATCCTTATTGTTGCCGCTCACATCCTTAAGGCTGCTTTCCTGATGATTACCTGTGGACTCGGTCTTTTTCATATTAGCACCGCATGAAGCAAAGGAAAACGCTACTAAAATGATTAATATAATTGACAATAACCTGCTTTTCATTTTTCCACCTCATATTTTCTGTTACATTTTGTAGTAACCAATCTTTGCCTGTCCCTTATACTCATCCGAAAGCTGCTGATAAAAGTCAATCTCAATCCAATACCCACTTTTTTTACCATAATAATATGAATGCATGCCAATCATTGCATCAAGATCTTCGGCGTTTGACATTACGCTGTAATAAAACCCGTTTACTTCGCTGTCCTTCTGACCCGTGTGATCAATGGTAATGAGATATCCTTTGTGTCCTCCGGTAAATGTTTTTTCCTCAATGGAGATAATTTTGCCGCCCTCATATATAGATATCAGGTCAGATGGAAATCAGTCCGTCAATTTTACTCCTAATCCTTAGTTGTTGGTGAAATGCTTCCAGATAAATTTTATATGGCAATTTGCTTTATTCTAACTTTTTCCGATAAGCAGAAGGGGAAAGCCCGGTTTTATCTTTAAATACTCGGGCGAAATGACCGTTATAATCCATGTTGCAGGCGGCAAAAGCCTGCGTGACGGAAAGGTTGGTATCCAGCAACTTCTCCTTCACTTTGCCGATTTTATAATTGATATAATACTCATGCGGTGTTATACCGGTATGCTTCTTGAACAGCTTTGTGAAATGTGCCTTGCTGAGGCACGCCGCCCTTGCTGTTTCGCCTATGTCAAAGGGTTCCTGCCAATGGGTTTCTATGTATTGTCTGCCCCATCCAATTTCCTCTTTCCCCCTGTATATTTTTTTAAAAATAAAAACAGCGGCAAAGCATTCTACCACACCATCAGCCTTTACCAAAGGGAAACATGTAATGTCTGAGCTTATGGTCTGTATATCCCTGTCTTTCACATTAAAATACCGGATCATATCCTGATAGGGCGCATTGAAATTGGTAAGATATATAGTTTTGCCTGTCAATACCTGCCTGACCTGATCCATAACGCCAAGCTCACGTACGATGGGATCCTCAAAAACATTGTATTTGTCCACATGGGATTCAATGCTTCTGATGCCTATCATCTCCAGTGTCGCTTTGTTAATCATCCTCGCTGTCCCGTCAAGGGAGAAAATTTGAATCGGATATGGGAAGAACTCAATCACTTTCGCAAGCAGTTCTTGTTCTTCAAAAAACAACTGGAATGATTTGGCTATGCTTCTTTGTGCATCCTCAATCTGATCTTTCATGAACAGACCCTCATTTCCTCTTAATCTAACATTTTCCGATAAGCAGAAGGAGAAACGCATGGTATCTCCAATATGTTTTTCTTTTATTATACTACAAATTTCAGTATGTTTCAATATTAAGAAACATACTGTTTGCACAAAAGGCTCATAAACATCCTTGTCTCCAACAGTTTAAGTTTTGAGATAATCTTTGAATCCATATTATCACATTTTTTTACATAGAAAAAGGCATACCTTCCCCTTGAAGGAAAATATGCCTTTTTTTGATGGAGACATACCAATCAAATCCGAACCCAGCACAGCCTCAATATCCGCAAGGGATATCGTCTCCGTGCCGCCTTTGAAATTGTAGGTGAATACGATTTTATCATCAAAGAGGTAGATGGAGTTTATGAACGTATCAATAATCTGCATCTGATAATCCCGGCTGTTCACATCTCCGTATTTGAATTGGCTAATCCAATCAACTACGACTTCTTTTGTATAGCGTGGGCGTTGAAGCTGCGTCTGCAAAATATTGATATCCAGTTCCGTCTTTTGCCGCTCCAATTCTTCAAGGCGGGATTTTGTGGAGGAAGTCAAAACACCCTGCTGAATGGCGTTGAGCATATTTTCAATACCTTTTTCCGTTTCCTCAAGCTGCCGCCGCAGGGCGGGTAGGGTCAAGTCCTCAAGGTCTTGCAGGGATACAAGGTCGGTTGCAATTCGGTTGATTTCATCATCCCGCAACACCCGGTTTACCGTCCATATCACGGCAATGCGCTCTATCCAATCTTTCTTGACCGCCTTTTTCTTGCAGCCCTTATTCCGTTTGGCGTTGCCGCATTTGTAATAATAGTGGCTTTTCCCGGTGTGGCTGGTGCCACTTTCGCCAACCATCATGCGCTCGCATTTGCCACAGAACAGCTTGGTAGTCAACAGAAATTCATCTTCTGCCTTTGACCTTGCAGGGGCGCGTTTATTCTTCTCCATCCGTTCCTGTACTCGATAAAATAGCTCCTCTGGCACAATAGCAGGAACGCCGCCGGGAATAACTACATCCTGATATTGATATTCCCCTATGTACTTCCTGTTTTTAAGAAGGGCGTTAAAGCTGTTCATCGAAAAAGGCTTGTTCCGCTTCGTCTGTAATCCCCTGCTGTTCAAATCCTCTACAATGGAGCGCACCGTCTCGCCGTCTGCATACCGTTTGAAGATTTCCAAAACGATAGGCGCGGTCAGCGGGTCAATCACAAGTTTTTGTTCATCACCTAATAAATATCCAATGGGAATACCACCGCCGTTGTTCTTGCCCTTGAGCGCGTTATCCTTCTGCCCCCGGTGTATCTTCTCGGACAGCTCTGCGGAGTAGTATTCCGCATATCCCTCCAACATAGATTCAAGAATGATACCCTCCGGGCCATCGGAAATATTCTCTTTAGCGGAAACGACCTTCACGCCGTTTTTGCGGAGGATGCGTTTATAATGGGCGCTGTCGTAACGGTCGCGTGAAAAGCGGTCAAGCTTCCAAACAATCACCACATCGAACAAGCCTTTTGCGCTGTCCTTTATCATGCGCTGAAACTCCGGGCGGTCAGCGGTCTTTGCAGATAGAGCACGGTCAATATAACTGCAAAGAAGGGTCATGCCGTTTCGCTCGGCATATTCGGTACATTCGCGGATTTGCCCTTCAATGGATTCTTCGCGCTGGCTGTCGGAAGAATACCGGGCATAGATAACTGCTTTCAAGTGTCATCACCCCCTGTGTCGATAAGTAGTATTTAATCTACTCACTTTAGCAACATATTTTCGGGCCAGCCGTTTTGTTTTCAACTGTTCGATAAACTGCGGAATCTCGAAGACAGCATCTTTAGCAGCTTTATAATCCATAAATACTGATGCCATTGCGGGGATAATTTCCACACCCTGTATACCATCGCTCAAAGCGGCAAAATTATAAACCGTAACAGTGGCAGCAGCAATCATCTCAAACGATTGCTCACAAATTCTAATGAAGTCTTTTTTATATGATAAAAGCTCTTCCAGCGAATAGTCGGGGCGAGTATTTTCTTTGTTTTCAATTAGCCTTCCTATTTCTTTGATATATGCCTTTCGCATCTCCCCAAAGTTTCTTTGATTGCGCAAATGAACTATCTGCTCAATGGGAATGTTACGTAGATTGTCTGGTACAGAGAACTCAATGTTATTTTGTGCTATTCGTAAATTATTTTGCGTGGACTTAGCCATTAACATTTCATTTTTCAGCAACAAAGCAGAATAACGTCTTATGTCAGTAATCATTTCAAATTCGTTATTCCTTGAAATCACATCAGCAAGTAGGCTCATATATACAAACGCTAAGTCTTCGGATATATGAATACCTTCCTCGCACTGTGAAGCAATATGATTTTCAATACAAAAATTAAAGAATGCGTCTGAATATTTGCCTTCAAATAAAGTGCAATTTTGGTGCTCACGGCTTCTCCATTTTTCAGGAAGTTGTGTTGTATGAGTCCGGCCAAAATAACCCTTGTATCTCTCTGGATTACGAAGGTACCCCTCAAACTCATCGCAAGCCAAAGTTGAAGCGCATACACCTTCTTCATATTGCGGCCTATATGGTCTAACTAAATCCGTCTCATTCATAATATAGCGAAAGCCATCACTGAGATATTCCGTTTCCGGTACAATGGTATACGGTATAATTGGTCGCAAATTATCGAAATACAGTAAAGCAAATTTCAGCCAAACTTTATCTTGAACTTCAAAACCCGGATAATAAATCATATCTCTCATGCATCTTGCCCTCCCATCATCTGTAATAGTGTCTCTTTCATCTTCTCGCTGACAGGCGATTCCGGGTCAAAGCACATATCAATAAACTGCCGCATCTGCTGATTTCCAACTGCGATATTGGGCTTGTATTCGTATTGCTTTCCCTGCGGCTTGTCCGTCCGGGCAAAGATATAATCCATCGACACATCAAAGTAATCCGCATAAGTGCGAAAAAGCGCAACGGTAGGGGTGGCCTGTCCGTTTTCATAGCGGTTGATACTGGATTGTGTAGAGCCGAGAGCTTCCGCCATCTTAACTTGTGAAAGCATCGCACCATCACGCAAGGCTTTTAGCCGTTTACCCACTTCTTTCATTGATTAAACCTCCAATTCGGGTTGAACTTATTATAACTCGAATACAGAAATAAATCAACTCCGGTTTCGGATATTCTGCGAAATGTCCGAAACGAAAACGCCGCTGCATTTGGGGAAATGTGCAGCGTGTTTTCTCCGGCTGTGGTGCAGATGGAGCGCAAAACAAAACGGTGCAAGTTGTCCGATGGAGGGACGGATTGCACCGCTTTTTGTTTTGGTTAATTCAGAAAATGGGTACCCATTTTCTGAATTAAGGGTTCCCAAAGGGGCACCCTTTGGCACACAACCTTGCTTGCAAGGTGTAGTGTGTTATACCTGCTGGCACGGCTGGCGGTAAAACGGGGGTGTGGTGTGTGCACACAACCGTTTTTCGCGGCAGGAAAGCGGACAGATTTTTGCGAATGGAAATGAGCAAAAATCCTGTTTGGTTTCGAGAGTGGCGGCAGGTATACAGCCCCCGTCTCTCGTCTTAGACAATTTCTAATCACCCAATGCTGACTATCCTCAGAGTGCTTCCAAAAAATCCGTCAAATTATATAATACTAAAAAAAGTTGAATGCAATCGCGCTTACGCACCTTTCTTGAGTGCATTCCATGCCCAACAAAATTTCGATTGATAACAGCAGGTTCTTGCTTAAAATCCTCTCCATTTTTGAAGAATATATCTAAACAAGCCATAAGATTTATATAGTCAAAAAGTAAGAAGAACATTGTGTTCACATCATGTTTGTCCGCAAAGCGTTTTTTTAATTCACGTGCAGCCGTTCCTCCTACTGGTCGCCTTTTTCCTTCTTGTTTTGGTTGCTTGCGTATCATTTTCGCATCTATCAAAGCAAATAGCAAAAGAGCACAAGAGGTATACTGTTTATGTTCATAACAATAAATAGCTTCATCCAATTCTGCTTTTCTTATGTTTTTCTCTTTCATAGATGCAAATAAGCTTTCTATATCTTTAGGTGTACAATATTTCAACGCATATTTGTGGGCATCTTCAATATTTTGAGGGATACTGTTGAAAAGCTTAATAGGGGCATTCGGAATAATCGTCCACCCGAAATCGCCCCATTTTCTATATCGTTCGGCTAATCTTTCTTTATCTTCATCTGAAAAAGAAGGAATCTGGATGTTTGAAATTAATTCTGCGGCAGCAGTTGCATACTCATTGATGGCATTTCTAATTGGAGCAAGAATATTAGCAGCGTCTTGGGCCATGCGTGAAACTTGTTGCATCGTTTGAACCCATACCGGACTGCTGAAGGTTTGTTGCAATTGATTAATCCACGATAAATCAACACTCTTTTGAATTTGCTTTAATGTTTCTAACGTCGGCTTTAATCTCTCTGCCATTTTCGCACTTAAAAGGTCGCTGTATTTTTTGTATGCCTGCGCAAAGCGCTCTGTGTCGGGTAGCGTTGGCTCTGTTTCCTCATAAAAATTGTAGAGCTCTTCACCATCGCCTTTTACTATTGCCAGAATATACTTTGAAAACACAGACGCATCTTCATTTGCGATTTCTTCAACAGTGGGTATTGGCGGTTCAAGTTTCTTGAGTTTTTTATGTACGATAAATGCGATAGCCCTTTTTGAATTTTGTGTTTCTTCCAACTGTGACAAATATAATTCAGCATCACTCAACGAGAAAAATGTTGAAATCAAATACTCTTTCCCATTTATTCTGATAGGTATCTTGTCAGACTCTCTATTTGAAAACACATTATTAGGGTCATTATTATCCATGCGCTATGCCTCCTTTCGGCACGTAGTAGGTGTAGATGCTAATACGCTATGTGTTAAATCAGTCTACAACTTAAATAACTCCAATATCTCTGATACCATCTTCTCTGTTCGTGCTCTAATGATATCAACCGACCACTTATTCTCGCTGACGATATCCGTATTGAGATTTACCTATTACGATACCCAACATAATTTCCGTTATTATCTTTTCTTTCTTTTTTGTCCTCAAAAGAGCGATTGCTTAACGTGCTATTATAGCCTGTTATCGTAAGATTTCCAAGCGTATGAACGTAGAGTGATTGATATTCTTTCGCTACATTATAATTGCCGTCAGCCATCATACTAACCCAACTCTCGGGGATATTATTGCCCTGTGGAAAAACGTGCTCAATAGTCCAAATATATTGATTGGAATTATTGTATTTCCATAGGTCAACTTGATTTTCTAATGTCATTCCCTTTTTCGCCATAGCGCATAAGATAAAGCGAGTGGCGCCGGAATTGTCGATATACACTTCTCCCTTCAACCGCTCGCTAAACAGTTCATCGGAAGCGGAGCAGGCAATCAGCTTTTTGCGGACAGCTTGATACATCGTTTCGCCCGAATACTGCTGTTCCTCAATTTCATCAACCAATGCCATGAAAATGCGTGTCAAATCCCTTGTGCTTGGAATATCGGTCAAGTTTCTGCGCACAAAGAAGTTAGTCAACAAGACGCTGATATTTATGATTATCTGCTCTGTCGCGCCCAACTGCTCCGCATTTTTCAGAATATATAAGAGTAGTAGGTAGGATGGAGTTCCTTGGATGCGCTCAAGGTCAAGATAAGCCTCCCTCAATTGGCTGCTGATATCCTCTTGATTTCGCAACAGGATAGTTGAGTAGAGCGTGGCGTTTTCTAATATTTCTTCAATGAACGCCTTTGGGTCTGCGGTGATAACTTTCTCATAAATACTAAGCAGATTTGTTCTGGTTGCGAGAATGCCTAAGGGATAAGGCCGGTCATCCTTTTTGAACGGAGCATTCATCCCCCTTCGGAACGCATTATAGTTATGGCGGAAGAATCTCTTCTGCACTGAGTATTCATCGCCAATGTAATCCAGTATCTGCGTCCATTGCTCAAAGTAAAAATCTATACTCCCGCTCCCAGACAAATCCAACCTTGCCAAAAGCAAATTCTTTATTAGGTCAATTGCTGTGAGTGGTGTTCCCCTGTTATTCAGAGATTCAAAAAGGGTATAGGCATCTGCGTGATTGGAGACTTCAATCATAACGATAACCGAAGAATTGATTTTATCCAATATATCAAAGAGGGAAGCTGTTTTATTGTCAGCCTCTTCAAGATGTGCCGCAAGCCGCTTTTTGAAATAATAAAATGCTTTGAATATTCGGCGGTTGCCTGCAAATTTCTGCTTAGATTGCTTTGAGATGATTTTTAGTTCTCCCAACAACGCTTTATAATCGCTCAAATTGTTGTTCTGTGTTTGGGGAATGACTCTGATTCTATCCTCTGTCTTTTTTAGCACGAGCTTGCGTTTAAGTTGCATCAAGTCCAACTTCTGGTCATCATCTAACTCGTTGTCATGTTGGCAGAGCGCGTCATAGATAGCGGCAAAAAAGAGACCCAATGTAGTAAGGCGTTGCTGTCCGTCTACAACCTCTCGCTTAGGCGCATTGATGGGGTCATTTGTCGTATCAATACATATAATTGACCCTAAAAAATATCCCTTATCATTATCGATCAAATCATCAAAAAGGGCTTCCCATTGCCATGTAGCCCATGTGTATTCCCTCTGATATTTAGGTATCTCAAAAACCAGATTTGCATCCGGGTCAAAAAGCTGTGATATGGGATATTTGTTTACATTATTTATCATCTTGGACTTCCACCTTAATTGTTATTTTTATTATTATTAAACCGCAACGCTCCTTGCGGTTCACCTATCGCGGCAATATCAACACCATTTATTTTGCAGAAATGCTCATAAAATTCTGCGGCTAAGTGCTCGTCCGGCGTTCCCGCCTTTATGTTTGCTATTTCTCGCAATATTTGCGCTGCCTGCTCATCTTCAAAATATCTGTGCAGACCGGAGTTCCATGCGGTGGTTTCCGGCTTATTATCATTGGTATGATAATTCCAGAAAAGTAGCGAGTGAGCTTCTGTTGGCGATAGTTTTATTTTATACTGCGATTTTGTGCTAACATAGCCTTCCTCATGTCCATCGCCCTCATAGGTTTCGTCTACAAGGAAAATCGCAAAAATATAGCGTTCTTCCTCTTTGCTCTGCGGGTCACGAGTGGTCAACACACATAAGCTGTTTGCCTGCACCTGATTTAGCTTCATGGGCTTACCTTTGTTTTCGCCGTTTTGAACAACACCCGCCATCGCTTTCCAATCTCGCAGCATTTGGCTTTCATAGCAGACAAATCCATCCTCGGAGCAAAGTGCATCCAATTCCTTGCGAGATATTCCTTTATTGAGATAATGTAGGCAGGCACAATCCTCTGCGCTGCACCAGGTTCTGTTCTCAATCTCAATGTTGTTATGAATTAGCTTATCGCTGCAAACACCATCGAAGCCGACTTGATGGGCAGATTGACCTCCATCACAAAAATTGCACTTAAACGCAATATTTGCGCAAGGGTATGCCTTTGCTTTGGTTTTCTTTGCCGAGGATGCAATCTCGCGGATTTTTCGCTGCTGTTCAAGCGCCTTTGTTCGCTCGTTTTCCTGCTGAATACACAGTTTCTGCGCTTCTTTCTCTTCACATAATAATTCTATCTGCTCAGAAATAGCGGTATTTTTGGCGGTGAGAAAGTTTTTGAAAGCATCAGGGAAAATGAACTTCTTATCTCCTGCCTGAAATGAGATAGTGAGGTAATTTCCATTATGCTCAACAACCTTACCCTCGCCAAATGCTTTATGTATTACTATCTGATTTGTCAAATCCATTTGTTATGCCCCTCGTTTCTCCGCTCATTTTTTCAAAAGCAGATTGAGCTATCGTCTTGAACATTTCCATTGTCTCTTCATTGAAGATGCCTGTATGCGCCAATTTTTCCGTAAGAATCGAAGCGGCTTGCTCCTCAGTAATTGCCTCACTCATGCTTTCCCGTAATTCCGCTTGCATTTGTCGTAGCAAATCCAGCGGAGCGGTATCGACCATCGGCTCATCGCTATTGCCAATTTCTTTCTTTATATCCCGCAGGATTGCCATAAAGGTGTTCTTTATCTTCTCAATATCCGCTTCATGGGGATTGCTCTTTTCAGCGTTTATCAACCGTTGTCCGCTGCGGATATCAGCGCTTTTCTCCGGCTGCATTTTTCTTAAATCTTCAAGAGAAGTAGTAGCCAGTTCAAACATTTCATTGATTCCAATAATACCCATAGCCACTTCATCATAGAAATAGGCTTTTATATGAGTAATGAGGGTGGGAAAACGCTTATGACCCAAAAGGTGATTAAGAACAGGCGTAGCTCCATAGCTCTTGATAATTAACAGATTTTTGACTGCGCTCTCCGATAATCCCAATTCGCTGATGTCATAGCTTTTCGGAACGCTGACGGTAGTAAGCCCCAATATGTAATCCGTGGAGACGTTCAAAGCTCTTGCCAATTTTGCAATTGTATCGGCATTGATATTTGTTGTCTCGCCGTTCTCAATACGGCTGAGCTGTGATGCAGAAACGCCAATCATTGCGGCCAATTCCTTTTGCTGCAAGCCCTTGCTTGTCCGCAAATCGCCTATGCGCTCATTGACTGTTCCGGGCAGATACATATAGCCACCCCCTCTTTGCTATATTCTACCACGATATTTGCAAGTTTGCAATTTCAAAGTGTAGTCTTTGTCGAAAATGCAATCCCATCACAAATCGAAGGGTTGCATTTTTTCTTGCTATAATTTACTCATGGTCGACCAAATACCAAAGAAACGAGGGACAAGCCATACGAGATATTCTCAAAAACCTGCCGTCCATTGAACGCCGCCCAGACGGTTCCCTGCCGCGCATGACGCCGGGGCAGAGAAAACGAGCCAATGCCCTGATACGGCGCGAGTGCTGCAATTATGACAGCGGCAACTGCCTGTGGCTGGACGATGGCGAAGAAACGGTCTGTGTTCAGAGCATTTCTTACTCGGTCAACTGCAAATGGTTTCGCTGGAGCGTACTGCCGGATGATAAAGCTCTGGAAACGGAAATCTTCCATAGCAGCGATTCCAAAAGATGTGCAGTCTGTGGTGCGGCGTTCATTCCGAAGTCCAACCGGGCGAAATACTGCGAGAAATGCGCCGGAGAGGTACATCGGAAGCAAAAGGCAGCCAGCGAACGAAAACGGCGGTCATACATGGACAAATAGGCATCAAAAAAGCCCGTAACATCAAGGCTTTCTGACTACCGAACATAGCTACATAAGGGTTCTATACTTGAAGCCTCGAAAATGCACTCTAACCGTCTACAAAATAAAGTCCTCCCGTCCTATTCGTTGGAACGGATAGGACGGGAGGGGAAAGGAGTTTAATGCCGGAATACGCAATCCTGCGATTTGCCAAACACAAGGCGGGGCCAGCCGGGGCGCTGGAGGCTCACCATGAACGCACAAAGGAGAAATACGCCAGCAACCCCGACATAGACGTAACCCGCAGTAAAGATAACTTCCATATCATCCAGCCGCAGGACAAATACAGGCGCGAAATTGACAACCGCATCAAGGCGGCAGGATGCCGCACCCGGAAAGACAGCACCATGTTTGTCGATACGCTCATCACCGCCAGTCCAGAGTTCTTCAAAGGCAGAGGCCAGAAGGAGATTAAATCCTTTTTCACCGAAGCCGCTGGGTTCATGGAAAAGAAAATCGGCAAGGGAAACATCTTCTCCGCTGTGGTGCATATAGACGAAAAAACGCCGCATTTACACCTCTGTTTCACTCCGATTACGGAGGATGGGAGATTGTCCGCGAAAGACATCCTCGGCAATCGTGCCAATCTCTCCAAATGGCAGGACGAGTTTCACGCCCACATGAAAAAACAATTCCCAATCTTCAAGCGTGGGGAAAGCGCCCTCCTTACCAAACGCAAGCATATTCCGACATGGGTATTCAAGCAGTCGGTTGACCTGACAAGACAGGCAACAGCAGTTCAGCGGGTTCTCTCGGAAATTACGCCACTAAACGCCGGGAAGAAACGCGATGAAGCCGCCGCAATGCTGGGCAAGTTCTTCCCCCGGCTGGAATCTCACATGGGATATATGAAGAAATACAAGGCCACCATCGACTATCTGACACAGGAGAATACCTCCCTCAAAACAGAAATCAACAGCGAAAAGAGTATTCAGAAGCAGCTTGAAGCCGCGAAGTTAAAGCAGGAGAACGAGCAGCTACAACGGTTTATTGCAAATATCCCCTCTGATATGATGCGGGAAATCCAATTACAACAGGGGCTACAAGCCGCAGAAAGGCAGGTACGATAGGGATTGATTTGCACCTTGAAAATTGAATATATGCGGAGGGCTGTGTGATGAGCAAAAAGCCGGACGCACCCATGAGCAGCAGCGGGATGGATATTCCCGATTATGTATTTGAATCCCTCGCCAGATGCCTACTGCCTAAACTGCAAGCCTACTATGAAAGCGAAGAAGGTCAAAAGGCACTTGCCGAGTGGAAGGAAAGCAAAATCGGGAAAAATAAATAGCCATAATCACAAGGGGGAGAAAGCCACATTTAGGCTTTCTCCCCTTGTTTGCTATTTGAAGCCTTTTAATTCGTCCAGATAAACGATAAATCCGAACCCATCCCCTATAGGGACTATCGGGTTCGGATTATCTTCTTTTGGTGGAGGCGGTGGGAGTCGAACCCACGTCCGAAAATATTTCCACAAGATTTTCTCCGAGTGCATACCATAATTTAATTTTCGCCTTGACTGACGCCTATGGTCAGGCTTCAATCTCAGCTATCTCCGATTGTTCAGCTTAAGGTCGAAGAACCCCTTAAGCAGTTCCCTGATTTAAATGATGCCCCGGTTTAACCTACAGGTCGGTTAAGCGGAACAAGCAGCTGCAATTAAGCAGCGTATGCTAAATTATTTTCGTTTGCGTTTATTTTAGTTGCCACTTTTTGCGTTGTTTGGCGACAACGACTCGCTTATCTTACTTCCATACCCCCGTCGAAACCATTTACGCCCCCGAAATAAAGGGGTTGTTTAATGATTACCTCTGAAATAATAATAGAGTATAAATCTTAAACAAACCTTAATGTTGCATTAGTATTATTGTTTTAGCTTAAATCGGCAGATTTATTTATATTAAAACAAAATCAATTTCAGCCTTTGCAATGCTTACATTAGCAACTCTAATTTTAACCGAATCACCGATTTTAAATATTTTATTGCTGCCCTGTCCGAACAATTCTTTTCTCTCATTGTCGTAAATATAATAATCATCAACCATATTGGAAATGTGAACAAGCCCTTCAACAGTATTTTCAAGCTCAACAAAAATACCGAAACTGGTAACCCCTGAAATAACACCTTCATACTCTTCGCCGATTTTATCGGACATAAATTCAGCAATTTTAATTTTATCCGTATCTCTTTCAACCTCATCAGCAATCCTTTCCATTTTAGAGGATTGCTCGGCAACCATGGCAGTGCGTTCAAATAATTTATTAAGCTCTGCTTCTGAATACTTTCCGGTTAATTGACCCTTAATAATTCGATGAATCTGTAAATCAGGATATCTTCTTATGGGTGATGTAAAATGGCAGTAATACTGGGCTGCAAGACCAAAGTGAGACGATGCGTCGGGCGAATAAATTGCTTTTTTTAAGGATCTCAGCATCATATTGTTTATTAAGGATTCTTCTTTGGTATTTTTAATTTTATGTAAAAGCTGCTGCAGTTCTTTTGGATGAACTTCATTTCCCTTCAACGTATAACCTAAGTTATGAATAAACTTACTGAATTCATACATTTTCTCTTCATCAGGATCCTCATGTATTCTGTATACAAAAGGCATATTAAGCCAGTAGTAGTGCTCTGCAACAGTTTCATTGCAAATCAGCATAAATTCTTCTATTATCTTATTTGAAGTTTTTCTTTCATACTTTGTTACATCAATTGCCCTGCCTGTTTCATCGGTTATTATTTTTGTTTCTGGAAATTCAAAATCAATGGCTCCCCTTAAGTCCCTTTTTCTTCTTAATATTATACTTAATTCTTCCATAATTTTAAGCATAGGAACAATTTCCCCATACTTTTTAGTAAGCTCTTCGTCATTATTTTCAAGTATCTCCGTTACATCATCATAGGTCATTCTGTACTTGTTGTTAAGGATACTTTCAAATATTGTATAATCAATTACCTTGCCTTCTTTGTTTATTATCATTTCAACGGAAAGAGTCAGCTTATCCTCCCCCGGATTCAAACTGCAGACACCGTTTGAAAGTTCCTTCGGAAGCATTGGAATAACACGGTCTGAAATATATATGCTCGTTGCCCTTTTCAATGCTTCTTTATCTAATTTTCTGTCTTCCTTCACATAATGAGTTACATCGGCAATATGAACACCCAACTTATATTCATCATCATTTATTTTTTCTGCATAAACTGCATCGTCCAAATCCTTGGCATCACTTCCGTCAATTGTTATTATTGGGACGGCTCTCAAATCTTTTCTGCGTTTTAGTTCTAATTCATGAATTCCTTCTTCTGCAACTCTTTTCGCTTCTTTTATTACATCCTCGGGAAATACCTGTCTAACCTTCTTGGCTAAAAGCACAGCTTCAATATGTGTCTTTGTATCCTCAATATCTCCTATTACTTCAGCGATTGTGCCCTCGGGATTCTTCCTTTGGTCAGGCCATTCGGTTATTTTAACGGAAACCTTATTGTTTGCCTGAGCATTATTAAACTCTTCTTTAGGCACGAATATGTCAAAAGCAATTCTCTTGTCATCCGGAACTACAAAGCCAAAGTGCCTGCTTTTTTGAAATGTTCCGATAACAAACTGATTAGCTCTTTCGATAATTCTTATAACCTTCCCTTCGGGGCTTTTTACATCCTCTAACACCTTCATAGGTCTTACGATTACACGGTCTCCGTGCATTGCACCATTCATATCTACAGGTGAAATAAAAATATCTTTCATATTTTTGTCATCAGGGCGCAAGAACGCATATCCCTTTTGATGCCCTTCCAATGTACCTATAATCAGGTTCATCTTTTCCGGTATTCCATACCTTTCGGTTCTGGTAAAGATAATTTTGCCCTCATCCTCAAGTTCATTTAAAGCGACTAAAAGCGCCTTTTTCATTTTACCTTCAATTTCAAAGACTTGAAGAAGTTCTTGAAATGTTAATGGTTTATATGCTTCTTCCTTCATAAATGCCAATATTTTTTCTTTAAAGTTCATGTATATTCTCCTAAGGTGAGCTTATTTATGTTTTCCTGATGCTCCCATTTTATTAAGCAAATCAATGTCATAAGAAACAATGTTTACTTTTCTTTGGTCATGCTGTTTTTCCGCAAGCTCGATTATTCTTGTTATTAATTGCTTAAATGAAGTTCCCTTTCCTTCCCATAAATAGAAAGCTATGGAGCCGGGAATCGTATTAATTTCGTTTACAAATATATTGTTGCCATCAAACAGAAAATCTATTCTTGCATTTCCGCAGCAATCCACTGCCTTAAAGGCTTCTTTTGCATAATTTTTAATTTGATTTTCGATTGATTCTTCTATATCTGCAGGTATGCGCCGTTTTGACTGCGCCGCATCCTTCTTTTTGTTTACATATTTATCTTCATAAGTTAAAAATTCCTTCCACCCGACGGGCTCCTCGCAAAGGGAAGCTTCCAAATCATTTTCGTAACCTATTACGGCACAGTTTATTTCTCTGACATCTTCAACACATTTCTCCAATATTACCTTCCTGTCATAAGACATTGCAACTTCAATGGCAAACAACAATTCATCCAAATTATTGGCTTTGCTGATACCGACGCTTGAGCCTAAATTTGCAGGCTTTACAATCAGGGGATATCCGATATTTTCAGCTTCTTTTATAATTTCTTGTTTTTTTTCTTCAAAACCGCTTCTGTAAAACCACATATAATCTACAACGGGAAGATTGCTGTTTTGGAATACCTTCTTCATTATTATTTTATCCATTCCCACAGCAGAACTTAACACCGAACCAAATGCATAAGGAACCATATTCATTTGGAAAAGTCCCTGCAAAGCACCGTCTTCTACATTTGTACCGTGAACAGCTGGAAATACAATGTCAATTTCATATGTAACGTATTTTTTCCCGAAAAAACCTGATTTTAGTTCAGGATGAGGATAAAGAATTAATTTATCATTCTTAAATCCCGGCAGAACCTCATATGCATCTTCAAATTTTTTAGTTTTAAAATTGTTTATGTCGTGAAGACTGTCGCCAATAAGCCATTTACCATCCTTTTGAATATAAATTATCCTTGGTTCATAAATATTTTTATCAATGTTTTCAAATACCTGCATGCCTGTAATTATTGAAACCTCATGTTCAACTGTTTTTCCGCCGATAATAATACCTATTTTTTTCATGACTACCTCCATAAATTTATTTTTCGTCGTATGTGTCAGGCAAATCATTTTCAAAAAGAACCACGTCATTAGCCTTTGTCAATGTTTTCAATATTTCTGTAGCTTCATTTAATGAATTAACCACATACAAATTATCTTCATTAAAGTTATGCTTTTTAATTCCCTCATAAATGGGAAGAGTTCGTTTTTTCCCCACCAATATTGCAGCATCGCACACGGTTGCAATATTTTCTCCGAATTTATAGTTTTCTGTTTCTTCCAAATCACCTAACTCAACCATTCCGGGCGTTACTATTATTTTTCTTCTGTCAGCAAATGAACTAAGTACATTTAGTGCGGCTCTTGCTCCGTCGGGGTTAGAATTAAATGCGTCATCTATAACCAATACGCCGGTTCCCCGGTCTATGAGCTGAAGCCTATGTTCCACAGCTTTTAGCTTTGAGATTCCACCTTTTATTTCCTTCAGGGACAGACCCAAAACCGATGCGACAGCCGCACCCGCTAAAATATTTAGTATATTATGTTCACCTAACAGCTTGGTATTGCAGTCGATAGTTCCTAAGCTGTTTATGCATAATGAAAAAGAAGAGCCATTGCTGTCAACATGTATATTTGTTGCAAATATATCTGTTTCTTCAATATTGTCAATACCGTATAAAAGCTTTGCTTTAAATGTTTTGTCAGCCAATTTTCTTACATATTCATTGTCATAATTAAATATTGCTGTTCCGTCGTCAGGCAAATTTTCAATAAGTTCATATTTTGTTCTCATAATATTGTCAATAGATTTAAATGTTTCCAAATGACACGGTCCAATGGATGTTATAACACCGATTTTCGGATTTGAAAGCTTTGCTACTTCATCTATATCCTTTGATTTAGTTGCTCCAAGCTCCGCTATAAAAACATCATAGTCTGAAGTCAGCTGGTTATTGATTACCTTGCTTATTCCCATTGGTGTGTTATAGCTTTCAGGTGTATTCAACACCTTGTATTTTTCGCTTAAAATTGCGGCGGTAATAAACTTGGTGCTGGTTTTTCCGTAGCTGCCTGTTATTCCTACCGAGTAAACATCCATATTCCTTATTTTTTCGGAAGCAGCCTCATAGTATTTATTATTTATGTTGTTTTCAATCGGTTTTGCTATGAAATTTGCTCCGTACATATAAAATGACGAAAAGTAATATATAATTGTCAAGATTCCCGCCCACACTGGAAGATAAGAATACAAATCCTTTGAAATAATTTGAACAACCAGTAAGGTAACTAACAGATCAAACAAAGTCATAGCTAAGGAAATACCATACAGTCTTTTCGCTCTTGGTGTAAAAACCAATGGCTTTTTAGCTTCTTCCTTTGTCATAAGGTTAATAATCAAAAAGATCAATGACACAATTGCATAGGCGAATGAATATAACCATATTCTTTCACCCAAAGAGGTTAATATTATAAAAACAGAAAAGGCAGTTACGGCAATTACATAACTAATATCATTTTTTGTATGTATTCTATCCTTGTGACTCTCAACCCAAGAAATATACTTTTCGCTGTCGTAGCCTTCCAATTGAATTATGTGAAGGCTTTGTTTTATTTTAAGACCGCATAAGATAAACCAAAATATTATGTAAAGAAACATTACAAACATTATCTCACTCTCCTAAATCTTCTTTTAAAAACACATTTATTATTGCTTTGAACTGTTCATAATTATCAATATAGGAATAGTGCCCTGCTCCTTTTAATATTACGAGACCGCTGTCCGGAATATTTTCTTCCATTATCTTCCCCATATAAACAGGTGTATCTTCATCGTTTTCACCCCAAATCAGTAACGCGGGGGCTTTAATAAGCTTTAACAGGCTTATCAGATTATCATTTATTACCTTAACCATTGTTTGCCTCATAATGCCGTCGGAATCCCTGTAATCCCGAGAGCCGTATTTCTTATAAAATTTATCTAATTTTTCTTTTTTGTTTTTTGAAGGCAGTAATAGATAAACTTTTTTAAGCAGTTTGAACCAATATACTTTTATGTAATACTTAGCGGTTCTTTTGGAAATTATTCCCGCACTGTCTATAAGTATTAATTTATGGGCTAAATTATACTTGCCTGACAATATGATTGAAATTCTTCCGCCATGGGAATGACCGAATATTATTAATTTTTTTAAATTAAGTTTTTCAGTTAGTTTATATATGCATTCAGCATAATCATAAGAATTCCATGGTTTTTTCGGAGTGTCACTTTCACCGAAGCCCGGCAAATCCGGTACTGTTACCCTAAACCTATCCTTTAATATGTTCAAAATAGGAATCATGGTTTGTATACTGCCCCCCCAACCGTGCAGCAGCAATACGTCCCTACCGTTTCCTTCATTTATGTAGTTGATATTCAAACCGTCAATATCAATATTCATACTGAAACCCCTTTTATTATTATTATATGTCAATTTATAGAAATGATTATATCATCTAAGCTGTACAACCGCAAGAAAAAAGACCTCTCTGCGAGAAGTCTTGTGAATTAAATTCTATAATAACTTAAGCAATATTCCGCCGTATTCAGCTAATAAAGGTCCGAACACCAAGGAAACAACTGTCATAAGTTTTATTAATATGTTGATTGAAGGCCCGGAAGTATCCTTAAACGGATCCCCTACTGTATCTCCAACTACTGCCGCTACGTGAGCAGGACTTCCTTTCCCGCCATGTTTGCCGCCTTCGATGTATTTCTTTGCATTATCCCATGCACCGCCGGCATTTGACATGAATATAGCCATGAGAACACCTGTTACTAAAGCACCTGCCTGTAATCCGCCAAGAGCTTCGGTTCCTAATAAGAATCCTACCAATAAAGGCACTAACACTGCTAAAAGTCCCGGCACAATCATTTCTTTTAATGCGGCTGCCGTTGAAATATCAACGCATCTTCTGTAATCTGGGTTATCTTTTCCTTCCATTATTCCCGGCATTTCTCTGAACTGTCTTCTAACTTCTTCAATCATTGAGAATGCAGCTTTGCCGACAGCACTCATAGTAATTGCCGTAAACAGGAATGGAAGCATGCCGCCTATGAATAATCCTGCAATTACTGTTGGTTCTGTTAAGCTTATTGATGTGATCCCAACTGCTTGTGTGTAAGATGCAAACAATGCAAGAGCCGTTAATGCTGCTGAACCAATTGCAAATCCTTTACCTATTGCTGCAGTAGTATTTCCCACTGAGTCCAATCTATCTGTTATTTCTCTGACTTCATGAGGAAGTTCACACATTTCGGCAATACCGCCGGCATTGTCTGAAATAGGTCCGTATGCGTCTACAGCAACAGTCATTCCTGTAGTTGACAGCATACCTACCGCTGCAAGTGCAATACCATATAATCCTTTTATTGCATCTACTCCGGATGCCGTATAACCTGCAATTAAATATGCACCAATAATACCTACAGCCAAAACAATCACCGGATATGCTGTTGATCTCATACCAACCGACAAACCGCTGATAATTGTTGTTGCAGCCCCTGTTTCAGATTGGTCGGCAATTTCCTTTACATATTTATATTCATCTGAAGTATATATTTCAGTAATTCTTGCTATTATTAAGCCTACAGCCGATCCAAATACAATTGCTCCAAATGGTTGGTAGCTGCCTAAAATTGTTTTGCTTAAGAAAAATGATGCAACAATTACAACCAATGAGCTCATATATGTACCTGCGTTTAATGCTTTCTGCGGATTTGAGCCCTCTTTTCCCCTAACAAACAATGTTCCGATTATAGAAGCTATGATACCAACTGCAGATATTAACAATCCGAATAATACACCATTTCCGCCGTCCGTATATGCCACAACACCTAATGTTATTGATGAGACTATTGCTCCGACATAAGATTCGAATAAGTCTGCTCCCATTCCCGCAACGTCTCCAACATTGTCTCCAACGTTGTCTGCTATAACTGCAGGGTTTCTTGGGTCATCTTCCGGAATTCCGGATTCAACCTTACCAACCAAATCCGCTCCGACGTCAGCTGCTTTTGTATAAATTCCTCCGCCTACACGTGCAAATAATGCTACTGATGATGCTCCCAAGCTAAAACCTGTCACAACATTCGCATCTCGAAAAATCACCCAGAATAAGCCTGTGCCCAAAAGTCCAAGGCCTACAACTGTCATTCCCATTACTGAACCGCCTGAGAATGCAATATCAAGAGCCTTGTTCATTCCCGATGTCATTGCCGCATTTGTAGTTCTTACATTAGCCTTTGTGGCAACAGTCATTCCGAAATATCCCGCAAGGATGGAACAAGCCGCTCCTGCAGCAAAAGCTGCCGCAGTTGACCAGCTAATCGCCAATCCTAAAATAACAAACATAATAATTGCAAAAATACCGACTGACTTGTATTCTCTTGCAAGGAATGCCATTGCACCTTCGTGAATAAACGAAGAGATTTCCTGCATTCGTTCTGTACCCGGCTCAGCTTTGCTTACAGCCGACGCTTTATAAAAAGCGAATAATAGCGCTAAAACTCCCACTATGGGAGCTATTATTAAAATATCCATTTACTCCTTTTCCTCCATAGTAATTTTATAATACAGCAGCAATTTACCAAATGTAATTAAGCACCAAAACATATTCTAACATCAATTAAGAATTAGAATAATTAATTTACATTATTCCCTAAAATTTACAAAATATTATTGAATTGCCGTTAAAATCAACGAAGAAACTACGAATACTATTGCTGCAATTGCCGTAGCCTTTTCTAATTTACCTTCGTAACTTTTTCCTTTATTCTTGCCCCAAATGGATTCAGCTCCTCCTGCAATTTCACCGGACATTCCTGCTGATTTTCCTGATTGAAGCAAAATACTCGCAATCAAAACTAAACTTGCTATTATTAAAAAAATTCTAATTACTACCGCCACTATAACACCTCCTGCCACTTTATCTGCATAACAGTAAGATTATAACACCAAAGATTTATGAAAGCAACTATTTTTTCCCGAGATTCTCGCTCTTTGAATGAACGCGGATTTGTCATACTAAATTGTAGAAAACTTCCATTCCGTTATACTGTGCGGTTTCACCAAGCATATCTTCCAATCTGAGGAGCTGATTGTACTTGGCTACACGGTCCATTCTTGACGGAGCTCCCGTCTTTATCTGTCCTGCATTAACCGCAATTACCAAATCCGCAATTGTTGAATCGTCGGTTTCTCCCGAGCGGTGAGACACAACCGCCGTATAGCCTGCTCTTTTTGCCATTTCAATTGTATCAAGGGTTTCTGTTATTGTACCGATTTGATTTAATTTTATTAAAACAGAATTAGCAACTTTTAAGTCAATTCCCTTTTTCAATCTTTCGGTATTTGTAACAAACACATCATCTCCAACAATCTGAATTTTGTCACCAAGCTTTTCCGTAAGCATTTTCCAGCCTTCCCAGTCTTCCTCATTCATGCCGTCTTCAATCGATATGATAGGATACTTGCTTACCAAATCCGCATAATAGTCAACCAGTTCAGCCTGAGTAAACTTTCTTCCTTCTCCCTCAAGAGTGTATATCTTTGTTTCAGGGTCGAATAAATCCGAAGCAGCCACATCAACAGCTAACATTACATCCTTGCCCGGAACAAGCCCCGCCTTTTTAATTGCTTCAACTATTGTAATCAATGCTTCCTCATTGGATGATAAATTCGGCGCAAATCCACCCTCGTCACCCACGGCCGTATTCAAGCCCTTTGATTTCAGAACACTTTTTAAATTATGGAATATTTCGGCACCCATTCTTAATGCTTCTCTGAAGTTCTCCGCTCCTACAGGCATAACCATGAATTCCTGAATATCAACATTGTTATCGGCATGCTGCCCCCCATTTAAGATATTCATCATTGGAACGGGAAGAACTTTTCCGTTAACTCCTCCCAAGTATTGGTATAATGGCAATCCCAATGCACTTGCAGCAGCTTTTGCGCAGCCGATGGAAACTCCTAAAATTGCATTGGCACCTAATTTACCTTTGTTTGGGGTGCCGTCAAGAGCAATTAACAGCTTATCGATTTCCGCTTGATTTATTGCATCTCTTCCTATTAGTTCCGGAGCGATAATATTGTTGACGTTGTCAACAGCATTTAATACTCCTTTTCCCATGTATCTTTTTTTGTCACCGTCCCTAAGTTCTACCGCTTCAAATGCTCCGGTTGAAGCTCCCGAGGGTACTCCGGCTCTTCCGTAGCCGCCGCTTTCGGTCCATACCTCCACCTCAACCGTAGGATTTCCTCTTGAATCCAATATTTCTCTTGCATAAATATCTGATATAACAGTCATGATTTCACTCCTTTATTTATTATGAATTATTAAGCTGCTCCCTGTCATTTCCCCGGGCTTTTCAAGACCCATAAGCTCAAGCATGGTAGGTGCAATATCAGCTAAAATTCCTTCCCTTAATTTAAATTTTTTGTTATCTACAACAATAAAAGGTACCCTGTTTGTTGAATGAGACGTTATTGTGCCGAGAGTATCTCTGTCCAGCATTTCTTCGCAATTGCCGTGGTCTGCCGTAATTATTGCCGTTCCTTCAATTCTGATTATATAATTTACAATTTCTCCTAAGCATTTATCCACAGCCTCAACAGCCTTTATAGCTGCCTCTACATCTCCCGTGTGTCCAACCATGTCCGGATTTGCAAAATTAATTATCATAACCTGATAAATGTCCTTTTCCAATTGCTCCATAATCATATCTTTAAGCTCAAAGGCACTCATTTCAGGCTTCAAATCATATGTGGGAACATCAGGCGACGGTATTAAAATTCTAACCTCATTTTTAAAGGGCTCTTCAATTTCGCCATTGAAAAAATATGTAACATGTGCATACTTTTCGGTTTCCGCAGCTCTTAACTGCTTAATGTCCAAACTGCTGAAGTATTCGCCTAATGTTTTTTGCACAAAATTGGGCTTATACGCAATTTCAACATTTTCGATAGTTTTATCATACAAAGTCATGCATACATATTTAACATTTACTTTTTTTCTGTTGAAATATGTAAAGTCATCATCAACAAATGCTCTTGTAATTTCTCTTGCCCTGTCAGGTCTGAAATTGAAGAAAATAATTGCATCGTCATCCTTAACGATTCCAAGCTCGCCATTTTCCTTTTCTATGAGCAGAGGCTTAATAAATTCATCTGTTACTCCGTTTAAGTAAGAGATTTTTACCGCCTCCACAGGATCCTTGAATTTTTCTCCTACACCTTGTGTCATGGCATTGTATGCCAATTCAACCCTATCCCACTGTCTGTTTCTGTCCATGGCGTAATATCTTCCCATAATGGATGCAATGTGACCCACTCCAATTTTTTTAATCTTTTTTACCAAGTCTTTTATGTAATTTGGACTGCTTGTAGGACTAACGTCACGCCCATCGGTAATACAATGGATTTCTACATCACTTAATTCATTCTTTTTTGCAAGCTCCATCAAGCTATACAGATGAGTATTGTGGCTGTGTACTCCTCCGTCGGACAAAAGCCCGATTAAATGCAGAGTTGATTTTTTCTCTTTCACATAATTAATGGCATTTTGCAATGCTTCATTCTTTTCAAATTCTCCGTTTTCTATTGACATGGTAATTCTTGTTAAATCCTGATACACAATTCTGCCGGCTCCTATATTTAAATGTCCTACCTCCGAATTTCCCATCTGCCCCTTCGGTAGTCCAACGTCATAACCGCTGGTAGATAAAGTTGTATTTGGGTACCTTCTCATCAATACATCATAATTTGAGGTTTTTGCTCTTTTTATGGCATTCCCCTCATAATCCGGTCCTATGCCCCATCCGTCAAGAATAATCAATGCAGTTACTTTATTCATATTTAACAACCTTT
>ENA-UOOK01002168-UOOK01002168.1-fermentation-metagenome-genome-assembly--contig:-NODE-2168-length-24627-cov-5.359230_pt1 | contig 24627 bp, 18 predicted proteins | sample MGYA00245777_ERZ724023 | MGnify/ENA primary metagenome ERZ724023 (study PRJEB28704, sample SAMN03018312) | fermentation metagenome | biome: anthropogenic terrestrial biome; feature: soil; material... | reverse complement strand
ATAATTTTTTGGATCCTTTTTCTTTTGGCTTAGAAGTAATAACATAATGTTATAAACTTATTTATGTTTTTATAAAAAAGGTGAAATAATGAAGAGATTTCTTGGTAGTAATGAATTTGTTCGGGGCTTCGCAGTTCTATTAATTATTATGGGAGTAATCCAGATTTTTAATGCAATTTCATATGTAGATGACATACGGAGCAGAGGGACAAGTAATGGTTTTGCATTATTTGCGATGTTTTATGCTCCCCTTGTCGGAATAGTAATGACAATTGGCGGTATTTTTTTGCTTATGGGTGCTAATTAAAACTATTAGTTTACATAATAAAAGGGATCTGGAAAATATTTTCCAGATCCCTTTTTTCATTCATAATTTATTCACTTCTAAGAGCGATTGCCGCGTCTTTCTTTGCAGCCATTCTTGCAGGAATATGGCCACCTAAAAGTGTTAATACGGTTGAAATGATAATCAAGATAAGTGCGTGAATTGGATTTAATTGGGCTACGTTTGCCAGATCGGTAATATGGTATAGCAGCGCATTAATTGGGAAGGTGAGCAGGTATGCTATTACCACACCTAATACACCAGAAAAAATTCCTAAAATAAACGTTTCTGCATCAAATACACGTGTGATATCTTTCTTTCGTGCACCCAATGCTTTAAGAACACCGATTTCCTTTGTCCTTTCAAGTACAGATGTATAAGTTAAAATACCAATCATGATCATGGAAGTAATCAGAGAAATTGCAGCGAAGGCAACTAGAACGGTGGTAATACCACTTAAAAGCCCACCAGTCATACTTGTAACAGCGCTAGACATATCAGTGTAAATAATCTTGTTCTTCTTAGCTTTTCCTTTATTCCATTTGTCCAGGTAATCTAAGACCTTATCCTTAGAATCAAAATCATTGGGATAAATCATAATCGTGGTTGGAATAGTAGAACCACCTAAGGTTTGCATTGTCTGTTTTTTTTCGGCACTCTTCATGGTTTGACCAGTTAAGACATTATGGTCAGATTTTTTTTGTGCTTTAACAATGGCAGAATTTTTATTATTTTGAATTATATTTTGGGTTAACTTATCGCTATAAGCAATTCCTGTAGAAAGTAAGGCCATAGAGTCTTTATTTTTCGGACGGATTACACCGCGTAAGTGCAACTTAGTCGTCGCATTATTGTACATTGAAGCATTAACCTTTTTAGGTGCAAAAGTGCCTGTAGGTAACTCTTGGTAATAATTATTATGAGAAACGATTCTAAATTCTTTGCCAATTAGTTTTTTGAACTTTAATTTATTGTCATTTTTAACATCAAAGCCTAAATTCTTTAAAGCATTTATGTTAACAGTATTTTTGTTATCAGTTACTAAAACCAAGTCAGTAGATTTAGTTGGCCATGAACCAGATAAAAGTTGATAGTTCTGCTTTAAGAAAGAACCTTTTTTTGCTTTTAAAGTAGTTGGAAAAACAGGGGGGCCAACGCCGACAGAGCTCATAGCTTGAGCCTGAGCTGCGGCTTGAGCTTGAGAACTGTTTGGATCAGCTTGTGAGAATTGTACCCGGTTAACTTTCCCGTTTACTTTAGAAAGTAGGTTCAAATTAACCCCGCGTTCATAGGAAATGTTATTAGCATAGTTTGGATTAATCTTTTTAATGTAATTAACATAAGCCTGACTAATATTATTTTTATGGGTATTTTGTTGCTTTTCACTTTGTTTAGCCGTTACATAGCCCTTATTCTTAACGTTTTTATCATCATCATCCTTGTTGTTACTTGAACCGTTCATGTCCGTTGCTGTTTGAGCAATAGAAACAGGGTATTTAGCTAAAGCCTTACTCATAGTTGAATCGATTTGCTTTTGAAAACCATTAGAAAGTGCCAAAACAACAGCTATAGAAATAATCCCAATACTTGAGGCAAAAGCAGTCAAAACTGTCTGCCATTTTTTAGTCATGATGTTAGTAAAACTAAGTTTAATGGCATTCCAGTAAGACATCTTAGTCCGCTTTAACTTAAAGGTGTTTTTCTCATTAGTGGGTTTGTATGGATTGGTGTCACTCAAGATTTTTCCATCTTGGAAACGGACGGTTCTAGTGGCATATTCCTTAGCTAAATCTGGATTGTGGGTAACCATGATGATCAAGCGGTCTTTTGATATGCTCTTGATTAATTTCATGATTTGCTCGGAAGTTTCGGTATCCAATGCACCAGTAGGCTCATCACAAAGCAGAATATCCGGATCATTGGCAATGGCACGGGCAATTGCTACTCGTTGCATTTGTCCACCAGATAATTGATTAGGACGTTTATTGATGTGTTCCTTTAATCCTACCTGTGTTAAGGCTTCGATTGCTTTTTCGTGCCGCTCTTTAGCCGGCATTCCCGATAAATTCATTCCCAATTCAACGTTGGCAATGATGGATAAGTGGGAAATAAGATTATAATTTTGAAAAATAAAGCCAACAGAGTTGTTACGGTAAGCGTCCCAATCTGTTTCTTTAAAATTTTTGGTTGATTTGCCATTGATAACCAGATCACCGGTATCATAACGATCTAGACCGCCGATGACGTTCAATAAGGTTGTCTTACCAGAACCACTGGGACCAAAATAGCAACAAATTCTTGGTCACGAAAAGAGATAGAAACATCGTCTAATGCGTGTGTGACGCTATCTCCAACGTGATAGGATTTACGTAAATGTTTAAGTTGCAGCATACCATTTGTCCCTTCTTTATACTAATTAATTATTAGTAGATAGTGTATCATTTATAAAAAGATGAATCTAGGAGGAGACATTAACGCTAAAAATCTTAAAATGGTCTTTATATTAGATCATTCTGTATTTGGTAGCCCCTATGGCTACTAGAATTGCTTGAATAATGAAGAAGAATAGAATTAAACCCATAAAGATAAAGTGGCGCTTCTTATGCATGACAAAGACACCAGCAAATTCTCGAATAATTGCGTTAGGTAGGAAGTAAAATCTGGTATAACAGCCGATACCATTGGCATTCAGATTTGCCATCTTGGCATAGAGTCCCGCGCGGAAAATATGGTAATTGTTACTGAAGAATTTGGCTTTATATTTTTTACTACCGTAGTTTTTGGTGGCAATTCTTTTAGAAAAAAGCATATTTTCATAAGTATTTTTAGATTTATCTTCCCGTAATATATCATCAGGGGCAATACCGCGTGCGATTGCGTATTCAGTCATTGCCTGTGCTTCTGAGATTTTTTCATCGCCGCCTTGCCCACCGGACATAATGAATTTAGGTCTTTTGCGCCCCTTGGCTATCTGCTTTTGTGCAAATTCAATTGCACGGTTAATTCTCCCAGCAAGAAGTGGTGTAACAGTTTCTCCATTGGATAAGCCAGAGCCGAGAACTATTAGGTAGTCTTGGTTGTAATAACGGGGAACAAACTGGTATAAAAGTAAGTTAACCAGGAAATTGTACATAACAATACCGAGGTAAAAGGCTACAGCAGGGGTTGCGTTAAGAAGTACTTTTAACCATTCTGGTAAATATTTTGCTGGGCTGGTTAAGCCTATTACCCAGGCAATAATAAGTGCAATGCCTAAGAATAAAGTTAGGAGGTTAGGAAGAGTGTGGCTTTCATACTTCCAAACGAAGTAAGCATTCCATAAGAAAAATAACCAAGAAAAAGCAATGATTAAAATAACTAATATTAGCAGGAACATAACTAGAAAACCGTAAAACATTATTAGTGTCCGCAACTTGGTTGAAAACACAAGTAATGTAAACCAGATTGCTAGTAGTAAGATAAAAATAGTAAATAAGGTCCCGTTTAACAGTCTTCGTGGCTCAACTAACCATGAAATAAGAAAGGCGATTAAAGAAATTGCCAATACAATAGAGAGGTAAGTAAATTCCCGATTTTGTTGAAATAAATGAAAAAATTGTACCATATTTATCCTCGTTTTAGATATTATAAGATATGTCTATTATAATGGAAGTACTGCTAAAAATCATGGAGAATCAAGGTGCGTATGGAATGAGAAAACTTTTTCATTATTTGGGGAACATTGCGGGAATAATTCTTGCCCTTGCAGCATACAGTGTGCTGCAAACTTTTTATTTCTTTCCCCGTCGAATTCATAAATTGCTGCACCTAAATGTGCAAATTCAATGTGTAATGACGGCTTTAATCACAGTTATTCTTCTAGCGGTTGTCTTTTGGCTATATAAGAGGCAACTACGTGAATTCAATGATTGGGACTTTAATTCTGAACCACATTGGGATTGGCGAAGAATATTGATTGCCGTAGTTGGCATCGTACTAATAACCCTTTTGAGTTATGCAATGATGCAATTGGTAAGTGGTGGTAAAACCATTTCTGCTAACCAAAAGGAATTAAACCGCATTTCTTTGCAGAGTGGTAACTTATATAAGATTATGGTCTGCTTTGTTGCACCGTTTTGTGAAGAAACAATTTTTAGAGGGATGTTTTTTAACACCTTCTTTACTCGTAACACCTTCCTTAACAAATGGGTTGGTATTTTAGTGAGTGGTTTTGTTTTTGCTTACATGCACGATCCTCGTCTTACTAAGTTCATTCTGGTTTATTGGGTACTGGGATGCGTCCTTGGATGGGTATACATGACCACCAAAGATTTACGTTATTCGATGATGACGCACATGGCATATAATTTGCTTGGCTTCCTTTAAAAAGTTGTTGCAATACTAAGGGAAAATGTCCTAAAAATTGTTAAATATAAGCGGAGTTTTTACTCCGCTTTTTTGTATATAGTTTTACCTGGTGCTGCAAGCCAAAGTTATGGTATCCAGGTTGATCAGCTTGCTGGTTTACCATATAAGGTCTTGCATGAGGCTACTAATTCATGTGAGAGTGATCTATAAAGAGCAAAGCAAGATTCAAAGTTTAATGATCCAAAAACTTTAAGTATTGGAAAAGATATTGTAGATGAAATTTCCAACCTTTATTTGGCGGATAAAACACCATTGCAAGTAATGCAGATGGTGAAGGGCGTGACCGAGGTGGAGCTTGCCGATGCGGCGCCCAGGATCGAGTCCTGGATAGCCTGGTGATAGATCCACCCATGGGCATCCAACTCCTTATAATTTCTGACCGTCACATAAAACTTAGGCCAGACAGAGATCATAAACCTCCCATGCATTTGATGGATGCTGTCCAGCATTGCCTGAGGATGAGCATAACGGGAAGCATCAAAAGTATGATCTCCCCATGAATCAATCTTCCAGTAATTCCAGTCCTGTACGATATTATCTATAGGGATATGACGAGTACGGAATTCTTTCATGACCCTTTCCACTTCTCCACTGTTCCGATAACGCTCACGGCTCTGCCAGAATCCAAGTGCCCACTTCGGATAAACGGGGGCCTTGCCTGTAAGCGTACGGTAACCGGAGATCACGTCATCCAGATCTCGGCCCGCAATAAAATAGTAATCCATTTCACGGCTCATCTCACTCCATATACTCAATTTCCCCTGGTCTTGATCACTTCTTGGCGTAGCTGCACGCAAGCCACAGTAACTGACATCACCATCCGGCTTCCATTCGATGCGGACAGGAACCCTTACACCCTTTTTCATGGGCACGACAAATTTCCACGAATTTGGATTCCATGCCGTACGCCACCGTTCCGGGACAACTAATTTGCCATCGATATATACCTTGATATAACCTGCGTAATAAAGGAGAAAATGATAGTGATTATCAACAGGAGCCTGAAGAAAACCTTCATAGACCACATTGGATCCTCCAAGTGTAATGTCCTGTGGTAAATTCCGGATGCCTCCATGATCCGTGGCCTTTGCAATAGCAGATTTTGGAGGACATCCATATTCAAAATACAGGGAATCTTCACGACGCACCAGCCTGTTTCCTTTCTTGTCAACATAAGTACCGGTCAATGCTCCCGCCCGCCAGTCCTTATCATATAAGGTGAAAGCATGGTTAAGTTGCACATAAGGGTTGGGATTTCCAAAACGGCAGTAAGAATAACTGTCCCACAGGATCCCATAATTACGATTGCTCACTACAAAGGGTACACTTACCTTTGTGTTATATTGAAACAGATCCTCATTCCGCCCTTTCATGTCCAGCTCCCCTGCCTGATGCTGCCCCAAGCCATAAAAGGCTTCATCAGAAGGACTATCAAAAAGTGCACGGCAAGACCAGCCTTTACGCTGTGCAGCCGTAAGGTGTCCCGCCCCTATTTCACGAGCCGGAACGAAAAACGGTTTAAGAGTCTTGCCCCCATGAGCCGTTTCCTGAACATACAGCCGTCCGTCCGGATGATAGAAGGCAATACGGCCTGACAGGGCATCAACATCAACGCGCAGGGATGAGGTGCTAATCAAGATATGGGAATTCTTCTGCCTGACACGAAAGACAGGACGGGCTGTCTGAGGAACAATCATCAGGCTCTGTGTGGCAGGGAACGTCTTTTCCTTCGTTGCACGGACACGAATGATATGGTCCCCTACTACCTGAAGACTGACCAGGTGAGGACCATCCGGCCCAGGGGACTGGACATGCACAATAATTGTATTCCCCTTCTGTATATAATTTGCTGCTGATAAGGGAGCAACAAAGAAATAGAGAATAATAAAAAAAAGCCACTTCTTGGTTTTCATTATATATTAATTAAATATTGACCACACAAAGATAGACAATAAATACTAAAACATAAGGAATATTATGTTACCAATGAATACATAAAATGTTAACTCGCCTATTTCTTAAGATCAAAATGAATCCGCAAACCTTAATATTGAACAGAACCCTTATTCTTTTTTCTGTACTGTGAAGGTTTAATGCCATACGCCTCAGAAAAATATTTAGAGAAATAACGGGGATTGTTAAAGCCGACCTTATAGGCCACCTCGCTCACCGTGAAAGATCCATCAAGGAGTAATTTCTCCGCCTCTTTCAGACGGATGTCACGGATGAAAACGGAAGGCGTTTCACTCGTAATTTCCAGCATACGCTTATAAAGTTGTACTCGTGACATATTTAATCCTACACTTAGAGACTCTACGCTGAGTTCAGGATCAGCAAGGTGAGAACGAACCAATTCTTCCGCTTTCTCTATCAGTTTGCGATCAGCCTCAGGCATTTCAGTTGCAGCCAGCAGCCCTGAAGGCGATCCGGTTTCCCCCCGCCGATGCCACTCCAGAAGATGCTCAATACGCAAGTGAAGGGTCTCAAGGCTACAAGGTTTCGTAACATAATCATCCGCACCATAAGATAATCCTTCCGTTTCCTGTTCTGGAGCAAGGCGTGCAGTAAGCATCAGAAAGGGAATATCAGCAGTATCCGGATTGGACTTGATTTTCTTGCAAAAAGTATTACCGTCCATCACCGGCATCATCACATCGCTTAAGATAATATCAGGACGGCGCATTCTAATCTGCTTCAGTGCCTCTTTTCCATTAGGTGCAAGTAGGACATCATACCATTCCGAAAAGACTTCATCCATAAAGGAAAGAAAGTCATTGCTGTCATCAACGAGAAGCAGGCAAAAACGTTTCCTGTCTTTGCCTAAGGATGACTTTACCTTATCCGATGGGCCCTTTCCTTCTATCTCTGACGGCATAGACACCTGCCCGGAAATATCTTGCGGTGAAGCCTCCAGAGAATCATCTGTACGAACAGGAATGGTAACGACAAATATTGTCCCCCCACCAGGATTATCTTTCACCTCCACCGTGCCGCCATGCATTTCTGCAAAATTCTTGACCAGATTCAGTCCGATTCCACTTCCTCCAAAAGGTTGCATCTCATCAGCATTTACTTGAAAGAACTGATCAAAGACGCGCTTTTTATCCACATTGCTGATCCCTCTTCCTGTATCTGCAACCATTATCTCCAACCCCTCTGTATGCTCAAAGGCTGATGCCGATAGGGATAACGATACCGTGACCTTACCTCCTGAAGGTGTAAACTTATAAGCATTAGAGAGAAGGTTATCTACGATCTTACCCATTTTATCCGGATCGAAATAAATCTGTAATGCCGATACCGTCGAGCGAAAAGAAAGTTGAATATCTTTTCCTCCCAACATTTGAAAATTGGTACAGATATTTCTGACAAAAGCGACAATATCATTAGGAATAGCATTCAATTTCTGTTCATCAAGGTCCAACTTTCTCACATCAAGAAACTGATTGACTAAAGTCAACAATCTCTTTGCATTACGCTCTACAAGTTGTAATTTCTCTTTCTTCCTGGGATCATCCTCTTCTTTGATCATTCGCGTTACCGGGACAAGGACCAAAGTCAGCGGCGTACGAAGTTCATGGGTAATGTTGGTAAAGAAATTCAACTTTAACTGGTTCAACTCTCTTTCACGCTTGTCCTCAATTCTCTTCTGACGAAGGTCAAACTGCTCCTGCTGATGCTTCAGTAATCTATGATAGCCCGCATAGAGAAATATCAAGAAAGCAACGACATAGAAGAGAACAGCTCCTATGGACAAGTAAAAAGGAGGATGAACATGAATGGTTAAAGTGCTGATATCCGGATTCACTGTTCCATCACTATTGACAACACGGACCTGAAGTCTATAGGTCCCTGAAGAGAGATTGGAAAAAGTAATATTGGGATCATTTGCTGCTGTTGTCATCCACCTGTCTTCTGCTCCTTCTAACCGGTAGCAGAAACGGTATCGAGAGGGCAACGTGACTTTATTGACCGCTAAAAGTACGGTAAAGGTGTTTTCATTATGCTTCAAGTCAACATTACGGCTCAAATTAAGAGCTTCTTTCAGGACCTCATGACCGTCATATTTTTCCCCCACTGAAAGTATATGATCGAAAAACATCAGACCACTGAAGATCACTCTTAAAGAGCCATTAGACTTTTTACTCTGTATAGAACGGATGACGCTAACTCCATTCTGCCCGCCTACAAGAACATCTCCATGATCGGTAAGAAGGACAGAACGATAATTGAATAATCTATCCTGCAAACCGTCAAAACTATTATATTCAGTTACGGAAAATGATAATTTCGAATTATGTCCCCGCCTGATCCTTACCTGGGCAATGGTATGATCATATACCAGCCATATTACACCCTTTCGATCTTCCACGATCGAGCAACCTACGCCGGCAGAGAGTTCTCCCGGTAAAGAGATGGAGCGGAGCAGGCCGGAAAGTGGGTCATAGAGAGAAATGCCAGAAGGAGATGCCATCCAAAAGATGCCACGGCTATCCTGAACTACTTGATTCGTAGCAAGACTCAAGAAAGCCCGTCCGTCAACTGTTGACTCATAGTTACGGATACGACGCGTCGTGAGGTCCATAACTGAAAATCCTCTCGAATGACCAATCAGGATTTTATCTGATCCTCTGATCCTACTGATTGAACTGATATAATCAGAAGGGAGCGTAGAATTAACGGTATTATAGGTAACAAATCGCCTGGTCCGGGGATTCATGATCTGTAATCCTGCACCTAATGTTCCTATGATAATATCACCGTCATTGTCCTCGCAAAGAGCCCAGACATCATCTGAAGCTAACTGACCAGGGAAATCATGGGCACGGAATATTGTCCAATGGCCATCACAAAAGCGGGCCAGTCCCCCTTTATAAGTTCCGAAATATAAAGAACCGTCATGAGCAGCTAAAGTACTTACGACAATATTGGATCCCAGACCTGTTTGGGACATACCAAAAGTTTTTGCAATTCCCGTATAAGGATTATAACGCACTATACCCTTATCATTAGTACCACAATAAAGACATTCCTTTTTATCCTCACACATTGAACAAACATCCCCTAAAGGGAGGATCATAAACCTTGATGAATTATTGGAACAATAGGCCAATCCATTTTCATAAGTACCTATCCAGAAGCCACCGGAAATATCCCTATAGATCGTCTGGAGCGTGTTGTCCGGCAAAGAACCCTCTTGACCGGACTTGCACATATAGGTCTGACATGAATGCCGCTTGCCATCTAAAATCAATAATCCTTGATGATCAGTAGCCAGTAATATCCGGCCGGAAGCATCCTGGTTGATGTCCTTCACAATAAGGTTAAAATAAGGCAGGGATATGCCCATCGCCTTACAAAAACTGAAAAGACTCCCAAACCAGTGGTGTAAAGTGGAACTATAGATCATGCAACCCGTTTCACCCTCCAGCCAATAGTTGTGTTCTTTGTCTATAAATGTCTTGGAAGCTGCAATCCTGACGGGCGAATACTTCTGAGCATCACGATTGATCCACACAATATGCTGATGATACCCATCAACACAGACCAGCAAACCATTACGATAAGTAATCACAACGGTATTTCCACGTAAAGCAAAAGCTACGACCTGCCCTTTCGGAATGCCTGTACCTTGCCGGAAGAAACAGGCCTTTTTACGGTGCACATCATAAAAATAGCAACCTTTGCCATAGATATTCAACCAGAAATTACCCGCTTTATCAATTAGAACCTTATTAGGAACACCTTTCATTCCCCGTTTCTGCATCCAAGAAGAAAGATTGGAGTCAAAACATTCATGATGAAGGTCAAGAATGCAATAGCCGGATAGCGTATGGATCCAAAGATCACCCTTGAAATCTTGCTGGATGTCATCCACGGTATTATTCGGAAGAGAGTTTTTGTCTTCTTTATTAAAGAAATAATTCTTGAACCGATAACCATCAAAACGATCAAGTCCTGATTGGGTTCCAAACCACATAAAACCATCACGGTCACGAAAAATGACATTAACCTGACTATTACTTAAGCCTTCACGTGTACTCAGTGTACTAAATTCTATATGGTTAAAGTTATAGCATGAATTCAGGATGGAAATTCTTGTTATGTTCGCATCCGCCATAAGCCGGGTAGAAGTTTTCAAACACAACAAGATCAAAATTACCAACTCAATATAGTCTTTCATGGTTTTATGTTTTCCAGGTTCTCTGACAAGAATAAAACTTCTATTCCCCCTTCGTCTTGAAATCTCTCACATAAGCCAACGGTTCGAAAGTCGTTCCTTCAGCTCTCCTGATTCTGCTGTTTCTTCTATGATAAGGCATTCAAGGCAAATAAGACCACTTTCACCACAGCCTGTGATAAAAATATTCCTGCATACGGCATAATTTATCAGCCATCAAAATGCCCCCTCATACAACAAGGGGGTTCTTTATCTTTTCTCAGAACTTTCACGGATTTTCAGGATCATCGGAACGACGATCTGATGCACCCTTGAATCTCCTGCAATATTCTCAAGAAGAAGTTGGCAAGCCCTGCATCCCGTTTCATGAGCCTGATCCATAATCGCCGAAAGTTTGGGGGTCACGAACGCCGCCTCATCCCCTTCGGTAAAACCGATAATGGCCACATCCTCGGGAATACGCAAGCCACAACTCTTTATCGCATCGAAAGCTCCGTAAGTGATAATATCATTGAATGCAAGGATTGCATCAGGCCGATGGTCACTTTTCAGGAGATCAATGGTATGCTGGCGCGCAATGTCAAAATCTATCCTATCACAAACGACCAGCGTCCGGTCTATAGGGATTCTGTTTTCTCTCAGTGCCTGCAGATAACCATGCTTGCGGCGCTTGACCATATTCAGAGTATTCGGCCCGCCGATGAAAGCAATTCTCCTGGAACCTGTATCAATAAGATGCTGGGTAGCATCCTGGGCAGCGACATCCCCGTTGCCGATCACATTAGAGAATTTATCTTCCAGGCAGGTGCGCGCGAAGAATACCAACGGCTCGCCCATCCTGTAAAGTTGCTCATAATGGCTATAATCTACAGTATCCTGGGCCAGGCACGCAATGATACCTTCCACATGCATATCGAGAAAATTGTCAATCGCCTGATCTTCCCGCAAATGGTTTTCATGAGAATTAGCAGAAATGACCGAATAGCCCTTCTTCGAGGCATAATCTTCGATGCCATCAAGAACGGCTGCGAAATAATGAGTCACAAGATTGGGCACAATGACTCCGATGACCTTCGGTGCTTCCTTGCGGAGGCTCTGGGCAAATGGATTCGGACGATAATTCATCTGTTTTGCCAGGGCCTTCACCTTCGCTGTCATTTCCACCCCTACTTCATGACTATCTCTTAATGCCCTTGAAACCGTAGCAATGCTTACACCAAGCTTATCAGCCAGATCCTTTAAAGATGTACGATGCTGCTTCATTCGTCAAGATTCAATCTCGTTAAGTTTCATTAGTCCTTTTCAGACAATATGCCTTATCGTTTTTCACGACCAACTTATTTTTCACAAAGATAGCAAAAGTACGGAGAAAACGCTAACGTTTACGTAACTTTTTAATGGTTTATGGATACATTAATCGACAAAATAGATTATATTTGCAAAAAAGATATGTGAAAGTGTAATGAATAGTTGATAATAAGTTAGTTAGAAACAAGAAGCTTAAAACTGTCGGGAGACACTTTTAAGCTTTCATTTTTTCGGGCCTATCGTTGCCTAAAAGAAGAAAGAGTGATTTTCTCCCCGCCCTGCCTCTAAATATAATATTCAGCAGAGTCCACCAGTCCGGCACGAAGGGCATACCTTGTAGCCTCATGAATATTATTCACCCCCAGTTTACGAAAGATATTCTTCCGGTGAGTATTGATCGTATGAAAACTGGAGAAGCGCTTGGCAGCGATCTCTTTCGTGGTCATCCCCAGGGCAATATCTTTCAGGATTTCAGTCTCCGTCTTGGTGAGTTTTACCGTTTCCTCCTCACACGACTCCGGTTTGAGCAGCATCTCCGTCATGGACTGGCAAATATAGCGATGGTTCTGAATGGCAAAATCGATAGCCTCCCGGATTTCGGACAAAGGCGAATCTTTCAGGAGAATACTGAAGTCATTATTACCGGCCAGGACACGGCGGACAAAATCCAGGCTGAGATTTTCAGAGAAAAGCAGCCACCGTGTTTGCGGAAAACGGGCATTAAGGATCAGGAGTTCTTCTACATCATTAATATCAAAAAGGGTATAATCAAGAATCACCACCGCATTCTGCTGAACCTTCAGTGCTTCCAAAAGTTCATCCTTATCTTCCGTATATTTATATTCAGCATCCGCTATGCCATCTATAATATAGATCAGTCCTGCACGGGTGATATCCTGTTTATCAGCGAGATAAATCTCCATTAGCATTACTATTTGTCGCAAATATAGCACATATTATTGAAAAATGGAAGCATCTTGTAGCAAAAAGCAAGAACAAGACCTGTTTTAAGAATAATCCGGTCCTATTCTTCATATAAATACACTTAATAGCCAATCCATCGGCCGGGCAACACCCCTTCATCCCTCCTTATACCTGACATCGGGATCACGGAATAGTCAATCTCAAACCGACAGCCAAATTTAGTCATAATCAATATGCACCATTTCGGGGGACCGTAATGCACCATTTCGTTACCCCAAAACACACCATTTCGCTTACCATTGACTATCGTCGGAGTCATGCACACACCCTCAGGATCACGAGTGACCATAACACCTGTATGAAGACGTCAAATTCCCCCCAACAACTTGCATTCCTGTAAAAGCCTCAGAAGGTAGCATCAAAACTGAAGCGGACCCCCCACTTATGAATATTTTCGTCATTCAAATAAGTCAGCCTCCGTACAAATTCCACCGTGAAGAAATTGAGAATATTCCTCACGCCAAAAGAGGCCTCCCAATAAGGCTGATGGGTCATGACATGAGCATTGGTCGGGAACTGATAAATATCCGGATCCGTCTGATTCTGCTCCAGGAAAGGATTATTCTTTTCAGTAAGATGGCCGATCATCCCCTTAATGGCAAAATATTCACGCCAGTGGAGTCTTCTGACCAAAGGGATACGATTCAATATCTTACCATTCATATCCCAGGCAGCCGACCAGAAAAGCTGGCGGTCATTGATGAATTCCCAGTCACGCATCATGCTGAAAGTATTTTCGAGCATAAAGTAACTCATATTATAAGGAGGCATGACGAGCATCGGGAACGGAACCTTCTTCCACTGAGCCTTAGCCGTCAGATGCGTGTCTACACATCCCCAGCTGCCCAACCAGAAACGCTTATAGATTCCCGCCTCTGTCATGGAGCTGCTAAACTGTCCTCCCAAGAAATGCCTCAAGCCCAAAGACTGTGAGATATAAAAGTCAGGAGAATCAAGATTGACCGGGAACCTCTGCTGCTTGGTATTTACGAAAGTTACCCCAGGATTATAATGAAGAGTCAGATCTACATCCGACATACGGATCTTCCGGGCTTCCGCATCAGTCCCCAAAGCAACTGACTGAGGAGACTTCGGCATATAATAATAATGCAGATTACCGGCCGTCGTATTACTTTCCGTCTGAAGCCCTCCACTCACACTGAACCCCCAGTCGGTTTCGTAGATTCCACTCAATCGTTGCCGGTTATAAGCGAACATCTGATCTTCAGTAGAAGAGCGAATGGTCATAAAGACATTATCCTTATTATGGATCAGATTGCGGTCTGCATCCGACATCACGTCAGAAGTAGTTTCAAACTCTATGTTCCTCTGCGGGAACTCAAAAGAAGAATGCTGCTTTTTATTAAAGGCATACGACAGTTTGGCACCATAATACCATTTGTTACTCTTCATGCCATAAGCACCGTATCCATCAAAGAAAAGATGAGGATTAAAAGCTGCCGTCGATCTTCCTGCCAGACGCATGCGGAGACCGTCTACATAGTTGCTGGAAAGATAAGTATTAAGTGGTCCGAGATCAAATTTGCTCGGTGTATTCCTGGACCCCGTCTCCATATAATTTTCAGCAAACACCTTAACGGCCGTAATCACATATTTCCACCCGTGGGAATTAGTCATCCGGTTAATGAATGAATTCATTGATGATTCACTCTTTGTAAGGCCGACTGCCCGGTATTGATTCCAGAAATTCTCATCACGGTTCATCTCGTTGATATCATGCTTCACGAGAGCCCTGCCCTTGAAAAGTTGACTGGGCAGATCCTCAAAGGAATAGTTGCTCAGTCTCGTGTTCCGGACGACAAGAGCTTTCGACAAGAAATTTGCGAAACGCATTTCAGCAATCATATCATCCTTAGTCAGGACCCAGTCACCATTACTCAGGCGGGTATACTCCTGTTCAATTTTCATATCATCCACCCAGTCAATATCTGAATTATGAGGTATGAAAAGGTTACATTTCTTCACATGGAGCGTGCTGTCATCCAGCACCCATATCTCTCCCCTGAAACCAAGATCCTGAGAGTTGGCCGGAATAAATTGCAGATGGATACACTTGTCACGGTCCACATAGACCGTATCCTCTATATAGAAATGATAGAAAGAGATGGCCGTATTGCCGATGGGGGAAGGGAAAGGGAACTGCAGGATCCGGACATGGTCATCATAAATATCCACATCGGTGAAAAAATCCTTCAGCATCTTGTTCAGGCTCGCTCCCGTTTGTAAGAGTTTACCTATTCCAGAGCTCTGATGTCCCATAATAATATCCTTTTCCTTCAAAGGATTTTTACGATAGATATGCTGGCTGACCGTTTCATCAACAGACAAAGGCAACACCAGTTTGTGATTATAAGGCGACACCTCCACCTGATCACGCATATATTTGCGATGGCTGAAGAATTTATTTTTGAGTTGTTCAGGTTTGAGATCATTGATTGCCAGTGTGATCTTCTGGTATTTATCATACTGATAAAAGTCATGATTACGCAAATCAGTACGTTTCTTCGCAGCGATTACCCGGCGCATGAGTTCTACGGCGGGGTTATCCTTACGGTGATAATGGCCGCGCTTTGATTTCACGACCACCTCGCCCAGACTGCGGCTGTCCTCCTTCAAGGTTACCGAAAGGGGGGTGGCATCATCGGTAATTTTTACTATTTTAGACTTATATCCCAGACAGGATAAGGTAAGGTTCCAGCCCACATGCCGTTCAATGTCAAATTTACCGTCAGCATCACTGGACACAGCGATATGATGTCCCTTATAGGACACACTGGCAAAAGGAATAGCATCACCGTTACTATCCAGTATTCTTCCCGTGACCTGCTGATCCTGAGCTTGAACCTGAATAACAAAAGCTAGCAACAAAAACATGATGCATGCTGGTTTCTTTATAACGCGCTCTAATACCTTGATAATAATCACTCCGCTAACAATTTCAGAGCCCAAAGGTACAGATTATTTGATAAATAAATAAAACTTTTTCCGTTATTTACGTTTTTTTATTAATTTTGCAAGTCAGAAAAGAAAAAGTATCCTGTTAATGGGACAAGTAGAACAAGAAAAGAACAACGGCAGGAATTTACGCCCTCTGAAGAGTGCGCCAGTATTGCCAAAAATAATCGGGACAGGATTTGGTTCCGGTTATTTTCCGTTATGTCCAGGGACGGCAGGAGCAGTCCTGGCATTGCTGATATGGATTCTTCTGGGAGAAGCGATCCCACTTCCGTCACGGGAGTCCTTCCCCGTCGCCCTGGAGTCCTTTACGATAGCCCTTATCCTGATCTTCACGGTTGCAGGAATATGGGCCACGGCAAAATTGATGCCTTTCTGGGGGGACGATCCCAAGCGTGTAGTCGTCGACGAGATGGTGGGGCAATGGACAGCGTTGCTGGCCGCCCCTGCCTTCGAATATGAGAACCGGATAGCGATGGCACTGGCCGCCCTTATTCTTTTCCGCTTCTTTGACATCGTTAAACCCCTTGGAATAAGAACCCTGGACAGGAAGAGAGGAGCGTTCTGGGTCATGGCAGATGATCTGCTTGCCGGGGTCTATTCCTTGGTCATCTTAATCATAGTAGGCAATATTCCCGGATGGGTCATTTGAATCGAATCAAACACGAAATATGGCTGATCAGCAAGGCGGAGATGAGCGCCACCATTGCAAGCATCGTTGACTTTGGCTTGTCCATCGGACTTACCGAAGCAAAATTTTTACCTTATATATGGGCAAACCTCATCGGGGTCGTCAGTGGCGGTATCACCAATTGTATCATCAATTACCGCTTTGTCTTCAAGAACACGAAGCGGAATAAGCGAAGTGTCGCCCTCCGTTATTTCATGATATGGAGCATCAGTCTTGTCTTGAATGGTGGCGGAACAGACCTCGTCACCTATCTGATAGGAGAAAACTATTTCATCATGATCAAGTGTATTATCTCGTTGTTTGTAGCTCTTTTATGGAACTATCCCGGGCAAAGGAGATTCGTGTTTTCCTACAGAAATGCCCAAACAGCCGGAAGTGACTCCCCCTCCGGGAAAGAGGCCGATCAGGACAGCCGGCAGCCGGATACCATCCGGGAAGAGTCTGGAAACGATCAGAAAGGAAAGGCGCCTTGTCCTCCTGAGAGTTCGTCAGCTCCGGCTTCCCCGGATAAGACAGGCAAAAGATTATGATCAGAAATCTAAATCAAGCAATATGAAATACAGAGACTTTCTTCAAAAAATGATCTATAAGATCATTGATCCTCTGATTAAAGGTATGTACAAGTCCGGGATCACCCCGAATATGATCACCACAGTAGGATTTATCGGCAATCTGGCAGCTGCAGGTTTCTTCATTCACGCAGCTTACATCATGGGAGCAATTGACCTGGATGCAAACACAGTGAACAGAGGTCTGCATGAGATCGGCTGGGGCGGTGCCATCCTTCTCTTCTCAAGTCTTTTCGATCTGATGGACGGCAGACTTGCCAGGATAGGACATCTGTCGAGTTCTTTCGGCGCGATGTGGGATTCCACGTTAGACCGCTACAGTGAACTGATCACTCTCTTCGGCATCTGTCTGGTCTTCCTTCGCTTTAATCCCGATCCTTCGATATTTGAACTTAAATCCGCAGGCCCTGCACAGGGATTCTGGTGGGGAGTGATCACCTTCACCGCAATGGTAGGTTCAGTAATGGTCAGTTATGTACGTGCCCGCGCCGAAGGATTAGGCATCGAGTGCAAGGTAGGTCTCATGCAGCGCCCTGAGCGTGTAGTAGTTACCGCTGTCACAGCCATCCTTACCGGCTGCACGAAAAATCTCTGGTGGGTTGCCGGGGGCATGGCTCTTATCGCATTACTGGCCAACATCACTGCTTTCTGGAGGGTGGCTTACTGTTACAAGCCTTTAAAAGAAAAGGAATTGAAGGAAAAGGAAACTCACGAGAAAGAAGAAATGGAAGGAAGCAAACTCAAAGCCATAAAGTCCAAGAAGAGATCGCGTCAACAGGCTTGACACTAAGCCTACTGTCAATCCGCAATCATATAATGAATCATTAACATGAACGAAAAGTTCATTCAGGAAGGAGGAATATCAAGATGCTTTCTATCTATCTCATCATGGTCTACATCGTACTCATCATCTGGAAGAAGAGCCGGAAACTTGCGCTCTACTTCTTGCCATGGGTTATATTCGGAGTAAGTTATGACATGATGCGATTGTGTCCGAATTACAAAGTGAGCCCTATTGATGTAGGTAATCTTTACAAGATGGAAAAGTCTCTTTTTGGCATTCCTGCCAGTGGAATGGCAGAACTCCATAGGGCGGCAGAAGTATGCAAAGGCTCTGCACAAGCCATCTATGAAAGTGGCACACTTATTCCCGGAGAATATTTTGCGATCCACCATGTAGCCTGGTTTGATTTCCTTGCCGGATTATTCTATCTGTGCTGGGTACCGGTACCCTTGGGATTTGCATTCTATCTGTTTTTCAGGAAGCAATACAAATGGTGTCTGAAATTTTCCTGGTCATTCCTGCTGGTGAACGTGATCGGGTTCATCATCTACTATATCCATCCCGCCACTCCCCCATGGTATGTCATGAATTATGGATTTCATCTGAACCTCAATACCCCCGGTAATGCAGGAGGCTTAGCACGATGGGATGCCATGACCCATATTCCCCTGTTCCATCTGATCTACGGAGAGAATGCGAATGTATTTGCAGCAGTACCAAGTTTGCATGCTGCCTATTTGCTCATCACGACCTATTACGCTAAGCGCAGCCACAAACCGTGGTATACCGTCACCCTATTTGCCATTATCTGTTTAGGTATCTGGTTCACGGCCGTCTATGCAGGACATCATTATGTCCTTGACATCATTACAGGCGTTCTCACCGGCATCACAGGAATACTGATTGCAGAACTCGGCATTTACCGGATTCCGAAAATCAGGAGATTCCTGGAAAGCCGATAGGATCAGTCAGTCTGTCCTTTATCCACAACCGCACCCGGCACTATTATTCCAGATGAATATGGCCAAGTCCGGAGCTATGCTGCCGGAGATGCTGATAAGTCCCCCTGACCGTTATGCCGCCGACCCCGGAGGCGGATATATCTACATTCCCGCCTTTCTTGAGGCACAGTAATATACTCCCTGCGCCAGACGTAGAAGCGGTGATGTCGGAAGCCTCTATCTGCCGCAATGCAGCACTGCCTGTCCCGTTGGTTTGTACAGACAGTCCTCTGGCAGAAAGCTCTTCCGCTGTCATGCTCCCCGTACCCGAGAGGTTTATGTCCGTATTCCCCGCAATATTCAACTTCCCGAAATGGGCATTACCAGTCCCACTACAATCGAGAGAAGAAGACCGGGCAGTCAAGTGATGAACCATCAGATTACCCGTTCCACTCAGACCAGATACGAAACGGGTACAGACAATATCTCCCAAGGAAATATTTCCCGTACCACTGAGGGCCACCTTGAAATCACCTGTCATGATCTTGTTTTTTGCAGAAAACTTTCCGATCCCTCTCATATCTACCTCGTTTAAGGCAGGGGACGCGACATAGACCGTTACGAGACGCCTTTGCTTATTGAACAGTCCGGAAAGATGATGATGTGGCCCGGAAAGGAGGAGAGAGCCGTCTGAGACATGAGCGCTGATCCTGTCCACGTCTTTTTTCGGTCCCTTTATTTTAATACAGCAAGTCCGGTCAGTTGTATAGACCACATCCATGGCCCCCTGAATATAGATGCGGTTAAATTCACGTGGGGACAGATCTTCCTTCATGCTGGAAAGGTTTTCCTGACTTGTCTCCTCCGCATTCTTGGTCCCTCTGCAGGAATAACACCCTAATAAAAGAGGGATCATTGCAATTAAAAAAACACCCTTGTTCATTTCAAAAAAGTAAAGATTTTAATGTTTGCCAACATAAATGTCGCCAGAGCCATTTTTCTGTTGGATAAGACGACCGAAAGAACCTTTAACCATAACATCCCCACTGCCTTCAGACCTGACATTCACCACATCCCCCTTTACGAAATGCAAGGTTACATCACCACTCCCCTCAGCAGAAACAGCAGTGTTGACAGCAGAGATTTTTCCGAGGGAAGTATCCCCGCTGCCCTCACATTCCACAGAAAGGCCAGAGGTAGTAAGCCGGTTCATTTTCAGATCGCCGCTCCCCGACAACCGAGCTAGGCAGCGGTCACAGATGACCTCCTCAAAGGAAGCATCCCCACTGCCATCCAGTCCGACATTCAAATTATCAGTATCCACCTTACCTCTTGCGAAGAAATCACCCGATCCCTGCAGACTCACTCCCAGAAGATCCGGAGAAGACACATAAGCGGTAAGGCCCCTGTCATAAGAGAAAAAATTTATGTTCAGATGCCGTTGCTCATGTTCCGAAAGGATCAGAGTGCCATCCTTTGAAACACTCGCATACGCCCCTTGGATAAGTTCTTTAGGGCCCACAATCCTGACAGACCATACACTGTCCTGGGTATAGACAACATCCATGGAACCTTCCTCCTGGATACGGTTAAACCCCGTAACAGCCAGTTTTTTGGAAACCTGCCGTGACCTGCCGGCATTCACCTGCACTCCATGACAAGAGCAAAGCGTTATGGCAAGAACTGTCAATGCCATCAAAATCACATTCTTTTTCATCTTCATCCTGTTTAATAGATTTTTCACTGATTTGACGTTTCAACAGGCACGAAAGTTGCAGAACAACGAAAAAAGGCCACCCAACAATCCTGTTTTGTAGCCTTTTGCTCTAAGATAGAAAGAAATCGATCAATCTATTTCTTCATCAGCCTCATAACCACCTATCTCACGAATCGTATTCTTCAGCATCACATACTGGTCAAACAGATTGTTCACAGCCTGTTCACCTTTGGAGAAATCATGCATAGGGCTCTTGAAGAAGAAACTCAGGAACCGCTGGATGCCATAGCGTCCATCACGGGCTGCCAGATCCATCAGCAGGGTGAGGTCAAGCAACAAAGGAGCAGCGAGAATGGAATCCCTGCACAAGAAATTGATCTTGATCTGCATCGGATACCCCATCCATCCGAAAATGTCAATATTATCCCAGCCCTCCTTATTGTCATTGCGAGGCGGATAATAGTTGATACGGACCTTGTGATAGATATGACCATAAAGGTCAGGTTGATCTTCCTTTTTCAAGATCGTCTCCAGCGTGGACAACTTACTTACCTCCTTGGTGCGGAAATTGGCAGGTTCATCCAGCACCAGTCCGTCACGGTTACCCAGAATATTTGTAGAGAACCATCCATTCAACCCCAGATTCCTGACCTTCAGGATCGGAGCAAAACCCGATTTCACCAGGGTCTGGCCTGTCTTGAAATCCTTCCCTGCAATAGGCATCTTCACCTTCTCAGCCAGTTCCCACATAGCCGGAATATCCACTGTTGTATTAGGAGCACCCATAATAAAGGGAGCACCTTCCGTAAGCGCAGCGTATGCATAGCACATGGAGGGAGCCACATGCTCACGGTCATCCGCCTTCATAGCCTTCTCCAGATCAGCCAGAGAGCCATGAACTTCCTTGTCATAAGGAACATAGATTTCGGTGGAAGCCGCCCAGATCACCACGACACGGGCACAACCGTTCTTTTCCTTGAAGGATCTGATGTCCTTTTTCAAAGCCTCAACCATTTCCCAGCGATTCTTGCAGTCTTTCACATTGTCCCCATCAATGCGCTTGGCATAATTCCGATCAAAGGCAGCCTTCATCGGAACGATTTTTTCCAATTCCTCACGTACCGGCTCAATATCCTTAGCCTTCAGCACTTCAGCATAAACTGCAGCCTGATAGGCATTCTGAGGATAGGTATCCCATGTCCCAAAGACAATATCATCAAGATGAGCCAACGGAACGATATCACCATAATGCAGATATTTCTTATCGGTGCCTTTACCGACACGAATCTTGTCGTACTGGGTCATGGAACCTATCGGTTTGGCAAGTCCTTTACGAACCATCAACACACCAGTCATAAAAGTTGTAGCCACTGCACCACAGCCTACAACCATAATACCCAACTTACCATCAGCAGATTTTAGATTAGTCAATTTCTTCATGCCTTTTGTTTTTTATTTATTAAGTTTATAACGTTAAAATATAGCAAATGTAAATCAAATAACTTAAACTAAAAAACTTTTTAAGTATTATTTATCTTTTTGCGAATTTATGACCAATTTGCATCTATTATCTGTTAATCAAACGTGCTCGATGATCCTATTCTTCCGGGAAATCATTCTCTTTCGGCACTCTATCCTCTTGTTTGCAAGGCAAGAATCTATCTCCGTCTGACAGACCGGCATCAATCATCCAGCCGACTCAAAATATCTATAAAAAGTCGATTGGAAATTTTGCAGATATGCCGAAATTGGTTAACTTTGCAGTCTACTAAAGGAGCACGCATTTCAATATGTCAACGCCCATTTCTGCAAAAAGCCTGAGCATATAATTTCTTATTAGGGTTGTTTTGTGAAAAGTGTAAAAAGAATAACACGAAAGCCGCGCAAGCAGTTGGATAAGGCTGTACTCACGGGAAAATTACCCGTATAGATATTGTCATATACATTACATGGCAAGAAATGATTCAAAAGGAAGATGAAGATATGAAAGAAGACTTCTACAGAATAGGCCTTGACGTAGGCTCAACGACCGCAAAGATAGCGGTTTTAGACCAGAACGACCAACTTGTTTATTCTCGTTATGAGCGGCACAATGCACACGTTACGGAACGAGTGCGGACTTATTTCGACGATCTTAAGGGCAAGATAGGTGATTCTCCTCTGTCCATCTGCGTGACCGGTTCTGTAGGCATGTCCACTGCCGATCAATTACAAGCTCCATTCGTCCAGGAAGTCGTAGCAGCCACCGTCTTTGCCAAAAGTCGCTATCCACAGGCAAAGGCGTTGATAGACATCGGCGGGGAAGATGCAAAGGTCGTGTTTTTCAATGGGAGGAACATGGAGTTGCGCATGAACGGCAACTGTGCCGGCGGCACCGGTGCCTTCCTGGACCAGATGTCAGTCCTGATGGGAACGGACAACCAGACGATGAGTGACCTGGCAATGAAAGCCACCCATATCTATCCGATGGCAGCCCGTTGCGGTGTTTTCGCCAAGACGGATATTCAGAACCTTATGAGCAGGGACCTGCCGAAAACAGACATCGCTGCCAGCATCTTCCACTCCGTAGCCGTACAAACGGTCGTCACGCTCTCCCACGGATGTACTTTCAATGCCCCGATCCTGCTCTGCGGAGGCCCTCTGTCCTTCTTGCCGGCATTGAGAAAAGCCTTCGCCGATTATCTGAAAATGGACTCCCAAAAAGACTTTATCATCACCCGGGACGCTAAACTCATCCCTGCCCTGGGCTGCGCTATCCGCTCAGGCAGGACTGTGGCTGATCAGGAGAAATACACTACCACGACATTAGCCCAACTGATCCATCGGATGGATACACGAGCCATGCCGAAATGGAAAAGTACCCTGAAGCCCCTTTTTAAAGACGAAAGAGAGCATCAGGACTGGATGAACTCCAAGAAACAGTATGCCATACCCGTAAAAGACCTCCAACCCGGAAAGCAACAAGTGGTCATCGGCATTGATTCAGGGTCAACGACAACAAAAGTTGTAGCCGTGAAGGTGCCCTCCTCCAATGATCTTGCACGGCGAAAGAATCCCGAAATCGTATTCACGGACTACCGTCCTAATGTCGGTGATCCCATCAAGGCCGCCGCCGAAGGGCTGCAGGCTCTGAAGGAAAAAGCTGAAGCTGCCGGCACTGACCTGGAGATTATGGGAAGCTGCTCCACCGGATATGGTGAGGAACTCATCAAAACCGCTTTTAACCTGGATAGCAGCATCATCGAAACCATGGCACATTATCGTGCTGCCGCACGGATGATGCCGGATGTTTCGTTCATCCTGGACATCGGCGGGCAGGACATGAAGTGCCTCCACATCCGGGACGGCGCCATTGACAACATCAAGATCAACGAGGCCTGTTCCTCTGGCTGCGGCTCCTTCCTGCAGGCCTTCGCACAGACCATGGGCCTGGATATCGAAAGCTTCACCCAGGCGGCGCTTGGGGCCGGGAACCCGGTGGATCTGGGCAGCCGCTGCACGGTGTTTATGAACAGCCGCGTCAAGCAGGCCCAGCGGGAGGGGGCGGGCGTGGGCGATATCTCTGCCGGCCTTGCCTATTCGGTGGTCAGGAACGCGCTGTACAAGGTGATGACCATCAAGTCCCCCGAGGAATTGGGAGAGCACGTGGTGGTGCAGGGCGGCACCTTCCTCAATGACGCCGTGCTGCGCTGTTTTGAATTGGAGCTGGGCCGGGAGGTGACCCGGGCCAGCTCCAATTCAAAA
>ENA-UOOK01002167-UOOK01002167.1-fermentation-metagenome-genome-assembly--contig:-NODE-2167-length-24630-cov-20.519878_pt1 | contig 24630 bp, 18 predicted proteins | sample MGYA00245777_ERZ724023 | MGnify/ENA primary metagenome ERZ724023 (study PRJEB28704, sample SAMN03018312) | fermentation metagenome | biome: anthropogenic terrestrial biome; feature: soil... | reverse complement strand
AAAAAGCCGGAGGATACGGCAATATCATCCGGCAGGTTAATTCTAATTACATCAATCTATTAATAATTAAAATCGTACAAATATATGAATAAATACGCTATTGACGGGACAAAAACCCTCAATAATTTCAAACATGCTTTAAAAATCATGAGAATAACTTTATTTTTACTGTTTTTCAGTATCCTGTTTTCACAGGCTGCCAATAGTTATTCACAAGAAGCAGCCTTTACGCTGCACATGAAGTCGACTTCCATCAAGAAAGTTTGTGAAGAGTTGGAAAAGAAAAGCGACTATAGGTTTATTTTTGCCGGTAATGCCAAACAGATGATCAACAAAAAAATTGACCTTACGACCAACTCCAAAAATATCGAAGAAGTTTTGGATAATATCCTGACAAAAACAGAGCTTGCATACAGAATATTAGGGAAACAAGTAGTAATCTATCGAGATGAAGCGAAGGCTACTCCCAAAGAAGTCGAAGAAATCGTTACCGAATTGCTAGCCCAACAAGAAAAGAAGCAAATTACGGGAAAAGTAGTAGATACAAACGGAGAATCGATTATCGGCGCAAACATCATAGAAGTTGAAACATCTTCGAACGGAACAGTTACGGATATAAATGGCAATTTTCATTTAAGTGTCAATGAAGATGCCGTGATACGCATTTCCTTCATCGGATGCGTGTCACAAGATATCTCCACAATAGGAAAAACATCTTTCGATATTGTTTTGCAAGAAGACCTTAAAAATTTAGAAGAAGTAGTTGTCATCGGATATGGAATGTTAAAGAAAAAATTAGTTACAGGGGCTACATCGCAAGTCGGTTCAGAACAGATCAGTAAACAAAATCCAATATCTGTGATTGATGCCTTAAAGTCAAGTACAACCGGATTACAAATAATAAAAACTTCAGGACAGCCCGGTTCTGATTTCAGAATAAATATTCGAGGATTAGGAACAACCGGTGATGCGTCTCCTCTATTCATTGTGGATGGTGTACCTGTAAGTAATATTGATTATTTAAATCCATCTGATATCGAATCAGTTGATATTTTAAAAGATGCAGCCTCTTCAGCAATCTATGGTTCTCGTGCGGCAAACGGAGTAATACTCGTCACCACAAAAACAGGTAATTACGAATCAAAGCCCACAATTTCGTATGACGGATATTACGGAGTGCAAAACCTTTATAAAAAACTACCGACCCTAAATGCTCAGGAATATGCGACAATGATGAATGAAGCCAGACTTAACGATGGTCTAGAACCGTACGACCTTAAATCGTTAGTGCCCAATTGGACCGAAATAGAGAGTGGGAAAAATAAAGGAACAGACTGGTTTCATGAAATACTGGAGAAAAATGCGCCAATACAGAATCATGCTTTAAGTATCAACGGAGGCACGGATAAATCTCGCTATTCAATGGGATTTTCAGTTACTTCCCAAAATGGAATACTTGGAAAACCTGTAGCCTCTACCTACGATAGATATAATTTCAGGTTGAATACCGAATACAAAATTATTGAAAATAAAGATCGAGCTATCCTAAAAATAGGTGAAAATCTGTCGTACAGTTATATCGACAGATCGGGAATTGCAACCGGAGGCATGTACTCCAATTCTATCCGCAACACATTATGCGCTTCACCTTTTATGCCTGTTTTTGATGAAAAAGGTGAGTATCATTTTGCTATACCATGGGATATACGTGTGCCTAACCCTGTTGCAATCATGGTATACACTCATGGAAATAATACGTCTGTAAGCCACAAGTTAATCGGAAATATTCATATTGATTTACAACCCATTAAAAATCTTACGATTCGAAGTACTTTCGGGTACGATTTTTCAGACAATTCCTATAGAAGTTATACTCCAAAATACAACCTTAGTGAACGTCATTTCAGCGAAAATAGCACCACAACCCATAATATGTCTAAAGGGTTAGGATATAATTTTGAGAATACAATTAATTATTTCTTAAAAATCGGAGAAACCGGACACAAATTCGATATATTGGCAGGGAATACCATTCAAAAAAGTAATATAGGTGAAACTCTTAATGGAACAAATATCAACAGCGTTTTCAATGATCTTGAACATGCTTGGCTCGATAATTCAAAATTAATCGATCCCGCCAAAACAAAACTGGGAAGTTATCCGTGGGGAGATAATAAATTGTTATCCTATTTCGGAAGGATCAATTATGACTATTTTGAAAAGTATTTGCTCACTGTTGTAATGAGAGCCGACGGTTCTTCAAAATTTGCCCAAGGAAAACGCTGGGGATATTTCCCTTCAATTGCCACCGGATGGGTCATCTCAAACGAATCATTTTGGAAAGAGCTGGAAAAGACCATTTCTTTTTTTAAACTCCGGGCAAGTTGGGGGCAAAACGGTAATCAGAACATATCACCTTTCCAATATCTGTCGACTATTAGTTTAACTGGTGCAGACTATTATGGAATCGATAAAAAAGAAAAATTAATTGGAGCATATCCAAATATTCTTCCTAATCCTGATGTAACATGGGAAACTTCCGAACAATTGAACATTGGTTTCGACTCATACCTATTTAACGATAAATTAGCTCTTAATTTTGATTGGTATGATAAAATGACAAAAAATTGGCTGGTTGCCGCGCCGACACTTGCAAGTTATGGTACTGGAGCGCCATATATTAATGGCGGAGACGTCCGAAACAGAGGTTTTGAAGTTGCCCTTAATTGGAAAAGCAATATAAATGATTTTAATTATCAAGTAAGTGCAAACTTATCACAAAATAAAAATAAAGTGACAAGAATTGCAAATCATGAAAAAATTATTCATGGCCTACCGAATGTCTTAGCCGACCTTACCAGCGAGATATATAGAGCCGAAGAAGGATTCCCTATCGGATATTTTTGGGGATATCGTACCAATGGCATTTTTCAGAATGAAGCAGAAGTAGCGGCTTATGTTAACTCAAAAGGAGAATTGATTCAACCTGAAGCAACACCTGGCGATGTTCGTTTTGTAAATATGAATGACGATAATATTATTGATGATAATGATAAAGTAATGATAGGAGATCCTAATCCAAATCTAACTTTCGGATTAAGCCTCGGAGCGGATTATAAAGGATTTGATTTTTCTCTTGTCGCTAACGGAGTGGCAGGAAACCAAATAATACGCTCATATCGCGATTTTGCTATTTTCCCGACGCATAATTTCACAACAGAAATTTTCGGCCGTTGGTACGGAGAAGGAACATCAAACAGACTTCCAAAGTTGTCTACGGCATCCTCGAAAAACTTTTCCAATATTTCCGACCTATACATTGAAGATGGAGATTATTTCAGAATTTCAAGCATAACGGTAGGGTATGATTTTAGTAAATTGCTAAAAAAAGATTATTTGAGTCGACTCCATTTATATTTTTCCGTTCAAAATCTTTATACGTTTACGAAATATTCGGGGATGGATCCAGAAATAGGTTATAGTGGCGGAAGCAGTTTTGGTTCGGGAATTGATTTAGGTTTTTATCCTACTCCGAGAACTATTTTATTTGGATTGAACGTAACATTTTAAAAAAAGCAGAAATCATGAATAAGAATATTTATATAATAGCCATTCTGTTATTTATTAGCAGTTGTTCTGATTTTTTAGATACGGAACCTCTTACTAACAAAGTAAACACCAATTTTTATCAAACTCCTGAAGATGTAAATCAAGCATTAACCGGAATCTACTCTCTTTTAAATCCAGGGACATCACATTTGCATAGCTTTTTTATATCAGAATTGATGTCAGATGATAGATTTGCCGGCGGCGGGGGAGTTGATCTTGTATTACATGCAATTTCGGAATTCAAGAACTATGGTAATGATATGTATCTATATCCATGGCAACAGAATTATAAAGGTATCTTCAGATGCAATATGCTCCTTGAGTCGATTTCCCAAGTTCAAGAATGGGAATCGGAGACTCAAAAAAACAAATATGAAGGTGAAGCATTATTTATGAGGGCGTACTATTATTTTGATTTGGCAAGAATGTTTGGAACCGTTCCCTTAGTTCTTGAAACTAAACCGCAGAATCTCCCAAAAGCCTCTCCTGAAGCGTTGTTCGGCCAAATTGCAGCTGATCTACTGTTGGCAATTGAAAAATTACCTGACACTCCATTTTCAACCAGCGACATCGGAAGGACTACCAAATGGGCTGCACAAGGGATGCTGGCAAGGGTTTTTCTTTTTTACACTGGAGTATATGGGAAAACAGAAATAGCATTACCTGAATCAGGAAGCTTAACAAAATCGGAGGTGATTAATAATGTTGATTACTGCATAGACCATAGCGGACATAAATTAGTAGATGATTTCCGAAATTTATGGCCTTATTCGTATGCTACAGAAAACTATGATTACGCAAAAGACAATAAGCTGTCGTGGGTAGGTGAAGAAGGCGGTAATTCGGAAGCAATGTTCTCAATTCGTTTCGGGGCTTTCGGAGGGAATAGTCGCAATACAATCGATCTCTTTTTCGGAATGAGAATGCAAAACACCAATCCTTTCGGGTATGGATGGGGGGCAGGCCCCGTAAACCCGCAACTGTGGGATTCATGGGATGATTCGGACCTAAGGAAGCGAGGATCAATTTGTAAGGTAAATGAAGAAAATATCGGATACGTTTCCAGTTCAGACCAGTTTCATGAGACCTATTTATGGCAAAAAAAATATATGCCTATCAACATTAAGATAGATGGAAAATTACAAAACATGTTTACCTATCTCTATGGATCACCCGCAAACAATACGGATTGTAATACACAGGAAATTGTTTTATTACGGTTGGCGGATGTTTATTTGATGGGAGCGGAGTTAGGTTCATCTAAAGCTCAAGAATACATCGATATTGTTAGGGAAAGAGCTAATTTACCTAGTGTTCCGGCAACATTAGAAAATGTAAAAAAAGAGAGACGATGCGAATTAGCCTTTGAAGGAATAAGATATTATGATTTAATGCGTTGGGGCGAATTGGAAACAGCCTTTAACAAATTAAAAAATATTCCTGTAGAAAATGAAGGTAAAACCATAGAATATACTGTAAAATTTAGGCCGGAGACAAAGGGATATCTACCTATTCCGGAGTCTCAACTTTTGTTATCTGATGGAGTTTTAGAACAAAATGAAGGATGGTAAATCCGCTAAAATTATAAAAACCAAAATGAAAAATATTATATTATTACTTGCAGCAGCTATCTTCTGTTTTATTTCCTGTGATCCTATCGAAGATCGGGATGTTTTACCTCCGCTGGAAGAGGCTGAAAAGGTAGCGGAAAAGATTAACTTGAAGGTAGAGAATACGATTCCCGGTGGTAACATCATCGCCCTATCTATAGATGAAGGTTACCAAGTTCATTGGGAAGTGGAAGGTATCAACTCATTCAAGACAAAAGACAACATCCGTCTAAGAACATTGGGAGAAAAAATTGTCACCTGCAATGTTTTAACAAAAGGCGGAATTGTAAGTATTAAAAGAACTATAGAAGTAACATCTTTGCCGGATTTGGTAAAAGAACCTTTGGCTTTTTTGATTGATTATTTCGGCGACGGAAAAACATGGGTATACGCAACTGATTTCGGAGACGGGACACAGCATTGGTACCTATCAGCGCCGTATGCATGGGATGAACTTTGGTGGTCGCCCATAGCCGACGGTGTCTCTCCTGAAGATGGATTTCAGACAGAAATATTTTTTCAAAAAGCTGGAGACAAGTTATCGATGAGTGTGGTTAAATCTCCTGGAGAAGAACCGCAAGTTAGTGAATTCCTGTTCGATTCTCAAAAAATGACATTGACCGTTATCGAAGATATTTTCCCCGGGATGGATCATGCGTATAAAGATACATTTGATGTGAAAATTATAAATGAAAATGAGCTTGTACTCTTTCAAGATGGTGCCGGAGCCGGAAAAAATTCAGGATGGGTTTGGAGATTGAAAAGAAAAGGGTATAAATATTTGAATTAATAGTAAGCATAACTAAGCATAACATAGTCAAACTCCCTCGAAAAAACGTAGTTCGCTTGTATCAAAAACGCTGAGTTCAACCGATCGGAGCATGACATCAGGTAGATTTTGACAGAATTACTTTTTGAATAAATGAATCTATCCAACTGCTTAGTATAATTATAAAACAACTTGTAACAAAATAGAAAATGAAAATTTTAAATCTGCTTTTTATATTGTTTTTATCGATAACAATCGGTGCTCAGGGACAAACGAAACAGGAAAAAATAGACAAAAATTTCTTACCCTTTTCGGTATGGTACAGTGGCGGTAAAGCCAGAGCGCCCATGTTATCTAAGATTACCGCAAACTCTGAAAAAGAATGGCGGGCCGACCTTCAACAGATAAAAGCTCTTGGATTTAATACGGTTCGTACATGGGTTGAATGGGCTACTTGCGAACCGAAGCCAGGTAAGTATAACTTCGACAATTTACATCTTCTGATGCGGCTCGCTAATGAAGTAGGACTGAAAGTCTTCATACAGATCTATGTGGATTCGGCCCCCGACTGGGTTGTCCAGAAATATCCGTTTGCTCTTTTCGAAGCGCAGAATGGCGATAAAATCCATCCTCAATCGGCACCGGGTGTCAATACCGATAACGAAGCCGCAAAAGAGGCCGTACTTAATTTTTATTCGGAAACAGCCAAAGTTGCTACGTCCTATCCTAATCTCTTCGGATGGGATCTATGGAGCGAACCGCATATTATCAACTGGGCATCCATCGATTATATTCCCAATGTGCAATTTTGCTTTAGCGACGCCACCCAAGGCAGGTTTAGAGAGTGGCTCCATAAAAAATACAACTCCCTCGAAAACCTGAATGCCGCATGGTACCGTAACTTCACGGATTGGGAACAGGTAGAAGCACCCCGGTTCAGCACCATTTTAAGTTATACCGACTTTATCGACTGGAAAACATTTATCTACGAAAAATTAGCAGGAGATATGAAAGATCGTTATAACGCGATCCGGAAAGTCGATGCCACACACCTTATCACGGCCCATGCGGTAGGCGCTTCTTTATTCCAATCGCCTCATGTGGGTGCAGGCGCTACCGATGACTTTTTGATGGCCGAACCGTTGGATTATTATGGAGTTTCACTTTATCCGAAACATAATCACCCCAAAAATGCATGGTCGGTAACAACCTTGCGTACGGTAATGGATTTCATTAGAAGTGCAAATCGCGAAAAAGGCGGATGGTATGTGGGAGAACTCCAAGCCGGATTGGGAACCATAGCCCTTCAGGTAAGCGATCCGGTTACTTCCGACGACCATCGTATATGGGCCTGGTCAGCTATCGCAAAAGGAGCCAAAGGGGTAAATATTTACGCCTATTATCCGATGTCATCGGGATATGAAGCGGGAGGTTATGGACTGATCAATCTGGATGGGACCTTAACCGAAAGAGCGGTAAATGCAGGAAAAATAGCGGAAGTTGTGAACCGAAATCAGCAACTCTTTCTAAAGGCGACTCCCGCAAAGGCTGAAATCGGAATAGTGTACAACCCGTTAACTCAAATGGTAGGGGGAATGCAGCGCCGCGATTATCCGGCAGCATTAAGTCAATCGCTCATAGGTTATTTCCAAACATTTGCAAATCACAATATCCCTGTAGATTTCATCCATAGGAAGCATATTGAGAAGCAAGATCTTTCGCAATATAAATTGATCATCATTCCTTACCCGATAATGTTTACGCGTGAGGCGGCAGCCGGATTACGCGCCTTTGTTGAGAATGGCGGGTATGTGTTGGCGGAAGCCCGCATGGGTTGGAACGACGACCGGGGTTATGCATCGGAAATTATTCCCGGACTAGGACTGCATGACATATTCGGAGTAAGGGAAAATGAAATCAGGATGCGTGATGATATTGAGTTTACCATAACAGACGAGAGCCATCCCGCCATACAGGGCTTCGAAAAAGGAAGTAAACTCACGGGATCGTTGTACACGCAATCGTTAAGCCTTCTCGGCAACAGCAATGCCAAGGTGCTGGCCACGAACGAACAGGGACAACCCGCGATCGTAAGTACCCGATATGGGAAGGGTGAATCTATGCTTGTAGGAACGTACATGGGGATGGCCAATTTTCAGAAGTTCAATCCGGATAACGATCGGTTTTTTGTCCAATTATTGAATTGGGCAAATATTAAAAGACCCTTCACGACCTCCCTTGACGGGAGGAGTTCCGATCAAGTGGAAGTCCGGCTTCAGGATACAAAGGATGGTTATCTCGTTTTTATCATCAACCATAGTGCCAATAGCGAAAAAATTGATATCGAATTGAATGTAAAATCCGATGGTATATATAACTTACGGAACGTGATTAATGAAATACAAAAAAAGGTTCAAAGTTCCAGCAATAAGTTGAATTTCACGGCCAATATCGATAGTAAGGATGTTCACGTGATAGAAATAGTCAAAAACAACTAATGTACCACTTAAAAGAAATCATACATGGCGGTTATAGGTGTAGACTTGGGTGGCACTAAGATTACAGGTGCGCTCTTTAACGAAGAGGGTGATATGCTCTGTCAGACCACGCATCTTCTGGAAAAACGGAAAGGACACGAAGTCGGGCTGTTGGTTTTACAGACCATCAATGAAGTAATTGAACAATCGAAGTACCGCAGGGATGCTATCGAAGCATTGGGTATTTGCGTCCCGGGTATAGCGAACAGTAAGACGGGATTAATATGGGCGCCCAACATAGATGGCTGGGAAAACTATCCGCTTCAAAAGGAGATAGAGGAGCATTTTAGCAATGATAAGCTCACCATTGACATTGCCAGCGACAGAACCTGTTATATCTTGGGCGAGAAATGGAAGGGCGCTGCCAAAAATGCCGCAAATGCAATTTATCTTTCCGTCGGGACGGGGATAGGTGCCGGGCTGCTCATCGACGGGAATATCGTCCACGGAGAGGGAGACGTTGTAGGCGCTGCCGGATGGCTTGCAATGGAAACTCCCTTCGTGGAAGAATTTGAAAGGTACGGCTGTTTCGAAAGTTATGCATCGGGAGACGGCATTGCCCGTCAAGCAAAAAAGATTTTGAAAGAAGGTCTCCTTTTTCAGGAAAGCGAATTCTATAAAAAAGAGATTGAAAGCCTATCCGCCAAGGATATCTTTGCAGCTGTTCATAATGACGATCCGCTTGCTATGTTCATCATAGACAAGGCTATCGAACTATGGGCTATGGCCTCCGCCAATTTAGTCAGCCTGTTAAACCCGGAAGTGATTATATGGGGAGGCGGCGTTTTCGGACCGGCTGCACACTTGATAAACCGCATTTATGAAGAAGCATCCAAATGGGCGCAGCCTATTGCGATAAAGCAGGTGAAATTCGAGAAATCAATCTTACAGGGGAATGCCGGACTATACGGCGCCGGCTATTTAGCCCTTACATCCATCAAAAATAAACCCTCTATAGAATGAAATACAATAAGACTTTAGTGTATATAGCCGCTTGTATAGGCATGGCTTTTTTCGGAATTGCCTTTATTGTGATGGGTTCCGTCTTACCCTCTCTAACAGCAAAATACTCTCTTGATACAATAGGTTCATCCTCTTTGGTATCACTTCTGCCTGTAGGGGTATTAGTAGGCTCGCTTCTGTTTGGAATCATTGTGGACAGATTTGGATATAAGTTATTACTGGTAGTAAGCACTCTGTTTACGTTGTTGGGAATCGAAGGTTTGTCCTTTTTTGAGAACCTGAATGTTTTACGCATCTGCATATTTCTTATCGGCTTGGGCGGAGGTATGCTGAACGGTTCCACGAACGCACTTGCATCCGATATATCAACGGATAAAGAGCGGGGCGCAAAACTAAGTATATTGGGAGTCTGTTACGGTATAGGTGCGTTGGGAATTCCTCTTTTATTGGGCATGCTCTCAGGAACTTATTCTTATCAAATCATATTGCAAGGTACCGGATTGTTTATGCTTGCAGCGGTTCTCTATTTTATAGCGATTAAATTTCCCGAACCGAAAATCAAACAGGGATTCCCGGTGAAAGAAGCTATTCAATTAGTGAAAGAGCCATTGCTTTTATTTTTGAGCTTTTTCCTCTTCTTCCAAAGTGGCATGGAGGGTCTTATCAATAACTGGACGACCAGTTATCTTGACGGAAGAACGGCCATTAGTAGTGACGACGTGGTTCTAAGCCTCACATTCTTTGTGTTGGGAATGACCGTTTCCCGTTTAGTACTTAGTTACATATTACGTATTATAAAACATGAATATATACTTCTGGGAGGAATAATGACCGCCATCATCGGGATTATTATGCTTCATTATGCGGGCGATCTACGGATAGCCGCAATCAGCCTGTTTATTGCAGGGTTTGGCCTTGCAGCAGGATTCCCGATTATCATCAGTTATATTGGAACGACATACAAGAATATAAGCGGAACGGCAATCGGATTAGCCATGTTTATTGCTTTGACGGGTAACACCCTTTTAAATTATACAATGGGATTTATTTCAAAGTCATTTGGCATTTCATCTTTTCCGGTATTTCTCATTATTTTACTGCTTATTCAAATAATTATACTGTTTACGAATATAAAAACAATTAAAAACATCTATTAAAAATTACAATTATGTTATCACTTGAATGGTTAGCGAATGCACGAGGCATTATGCAAAAAATCGAAGAAACTCAGTTGGAGAATATCCAAAAAGCGGCAACAATTATGGCTGATTCTATCGAAAAAGAGCATTGGGTACACACTTTCGGATGTGGGCATGCTACGATTCCCGTTGAAGAAATGTATCCTCGTATCGGGGGATTTGTGGGATTTCACCCCATGGTGGAATTACCCATGACATTCTTTACCGGCATTACGGGACAAATGGGCATACATCAATTTTTATTTCTCGAACGTGCCGAGGGTTACGGCAAAGCTATAATGAAAGCCTATAATTTCAACGAGAAAGATTGTGTCTGGATATTTTCGCATACCGGCATCAACAATGTAAACATCGATATTGCTTTACGCGCAAAGGAGTTGGGAATGAAAGTTATCGCTTACGGGTCTGCGGCCGAAGCCAAAGGGAAGGTCACCCGGCATCCGAGTGGCAAAACACTCTTTGAAATCGCCGATATTGTTGTCGACTCTTGTGTTCCGGCAGTAGATGCTTCCGTTAACCTGAAAAATCATCAGGATAAAATAGGCCCGGTGTCTACCCTTGCGTTTGTAACATTAGTTTGGATGACCATTACGACCGTTGCCGAGATATTGGCAGACCGGGGCGTTAAATTATATATACACCCGTCGCACAATGTTCCCGGAGATACAACCGCCCAGGAACGGTTGGACGCTTGTCTTGCCGAGTATAAGGAACGTGTGTCAAGAGTTTAAAAACGATTTACAATGATGAAAAATAAACCGATAGACCTGTCCATTGAGACCTACGGCGAAATAAAAGGAACGTCCTATTCCTTTGCGGTGTTGCCCTGGGGCTCGACGGAACCTCACAACTATCATTTGCCCTATCTGACAGATTGCTATCTGGCTCATGATATTGCGGTGGATGCTGTGGACAAAGCATGGTCTAAATATGATGTAAAAGGGATGGTATTACCGGCCATCCCTTTAGGCTCCCAGAATCCGGGACAAAGAGAACTGCCTTTTTGTATTCATGCACGGTATGAGACGCAAAAACGGATATTAACCGATATTGTAGAATCTCTCGATCTTCAAAAGATTCCTATTCTTATAATTATAAGCGGACATGGAGGAAACAGCTTTAAGCCGATGGTACGGGATTTATCGGTTGATTATCCCGACATGTTGATCGTTATTTGCGAATGGTTTGCCGTAGAGCCAAGGCAAGGCTATTTTGAAGAAGACATCGATGACCATGCAGGAGAGTTGGAAACTTCGGTAATGATGCATTATCGTAACGAATTGGTGAATATTCAAATGGCCGGAAAAGGCGAAAGCAAACCTTTCAACATCGAATCTCTTAATAGCAAAGTAGGATGGGTACCCCGTAATTGGTCAAAATCAACGGTTGATACCGGAGTGGGAAATCCTGAAAGATCCAGCCCCGAGAAAGGTGGTCGATATGCGGAAGTTGTTACCGATAAAATAGCCAGTCTATTTAATGAACTTGTAAAAAAGAGTTTATATTAAAAATACTCACCGCAACAATTACCGACAGCTATATCGACAGGATGAATAAACAAAAAGATTCTCGTCGAATAGCCGACATTGAACTTTCTGGAGTAATAAATGATCGCACAAAAGATAAATGTCCTTCCGATCATGATCCGGTAGTGGTAATTGCTGAATTTTGAAATGGTTTTTATCTGAAGAATTTCACCTATCCCAAAAACAAAGATACAGCGGGGACATGGCTCAAGGCCACATCCCCGCTATCTAAATAAACACTTCGGTCATAAAACTATTATATCACACCGCGTATCCGGTCGTCGAAAGCGGTCAGGGCGGCTTTGGCCCCCTCGCCCATCGAAATGATGATTTGCTTGTAGGGTACGGTCGTTACGTCGCCCGCAGCATAAAAGAAGAAAGACTTACACCCTGACAGAATAAATGTATGCCCAACATACAAAAAAACCGCCCCGGATATCCGGGACGGCAAGGGTCAAGCATCGTATGTGTAATAATTAAACGACTTGAACCTGACTTAAGTTTTTAGCAAAATCCTGAATAGAAGTGTCAATCTTTTCAATAGTCCGCCTACTCGGATTCCGGGTACCGTTCACATAGTGACTTAATTGTCCCTGAGCGATTCCTGTCAAGCGGGATAATCCGGCGAGAGTAAAATAAGAACTATAGAACTGTAGAAAAGATGCAGTATCGTAAACAAACTCAAACTCAGCCTCTACAAACTTTTTACCCTTCTGCATATAAAACTCTTTCATCGTTTTATACGCAGAAATAAAATCATCGACAGCATCCCTTGCAGTACCCCCCATTCCATGTATACCGTAATTCAGTGTTTTATTGTCATGATCCACATAAACACTGTAATCCCCTTCACTTGATCTTTCTATAAATGCTTTAACTGTTCTCATCTCTTTATATTTTTTTCTCAGGGGTTATTTTTTAACCCCTGAGTCGTCCATAATACTTTTTAATGTTCCCGATGCTACTTCCTTGTTTTTGTGGTGACCCATTTTAAAATACTTTCCGGTGATCGGGCTATACCACAACGGATGTCCGTTCATTTCTCCATCCAGGTAGCATCCTGCTTTTTTAATTTCCGTTCAAGTTCAGAATACTTCATTTATCTATCGTTTAATTACTACACGACAAAGACAATGATATTACTATTAATATCAAATTAACTCCGAATTATTTTATCAAGTAGGAGGAAAGTAAAGTAGTTTCTTACTTACGATACAACTTTACGGTAACAGTCCGTCAACATAGAATAATTTGCCATTGCCATGCCTGAGACTTGTCTATTCCATATTTCATAAAGTTTCTGAACCGAGTCTTTATCCTCTTCTAGTGCTTCCAGATACACATCCGCAATCGCCGTCGATACCACATGTCCATTTCGTGGAGTTTGCTCTTCGTATCCGCCAGCTTGAAGTATCAAACCAGCCCATGATAAAGGAGCGCAGCGATTCTCCTTACGCTGTGCGTATACTATCCCATGCCATTACTCCGAGTGGATATAGAAACTAACCCCAAGGTACTTCATCCCTCTCACATAGCCGACTTCATGCACGGTACACTAAAAGACGGTTGGGCGAAAAATCTCCTAACCGTTTTTCATAATAAAGTTCCAATAGGCCGGCCGTAGCCATTAAATAGGAAACTCTATCTCTTAATAGTCCCCGATATAATACTGTTTCATCTATAGGATTTACATAAATTCAAATCCGCCGCCACCTTTGATTCCTGTTAAACCGAAGTATTTAGTTATATCTCCTTGTATTTTTATTCGTTTTCCGAGGTTCGCGGGATTATTCTTTAAATTTAACTCTTTTCTTTTAGAGCCGCTAGTCGGCAATTCAACGGACATACAATTGGAAGAAACCGTTTCATCCGGCGATGTAGCTATAGCCATATTCGTATCGCTGGCGCCACTTGCTCCGAAAGCCACTACACCTTTTTGCGATTTCATATACCCGACAATATATCCTTTTACCCATACACCTCTTTTTCCCGGATGCTTTCTTGCTTCTTCAATAGAATACGGATACTCTTTTGTTCCATCACCTTCGTTTTCAATCGTTTTTTCTTTATCCATAGAAAAACTTTCGGAAGGAGCGGAAATCCAATCATGAATGGTTCCTAAAGATACCGACATGGGAACCGTTCCACTCGGATTCAGTATAACATTCAACGCATAAAGAGTGGATTCGTCTAAGGAATTGATTTTTACAAGCTTTTCGCTTAATACCGCAGTGTAGGTGTCTTGTCCTGTTTCCAATTCCAAACCGATACCGTCAAGCTTCTCCACAGGCAATAAAATCGCTTCTGCAGTCTTTCCATCGGATGCCATATTAAAAGCTACATTTTTCTTTCCGGATGGCACCGAAAATTTTCCGTCCGCCAGCGAGAAGCCAACTTGGGTATTTACTCCGGTTATTGAGGCGGATATTCCTTCCAGACTGTGTCCGGCATCGTTCGTCGTAAAATTCAATACGATTTTACACAACCGGTGAGAGAAATTTATTTCAACATCCGGCGTGGTAAAATCTTTCATTTTGGCATTGCCGGAATACAACAGATCGATTGCCGCCAAGTCGGTTTGTTTGCTCACATCTACGGGATATATCAGATTGTCTATGGTTTCTTTATAGGGATAATATGCGATAAAATCGACCTTTGAGCCGTCAAGAGGATATACAACGGGATTTTCAGGATCGGCAGGAATAAATGCATCCTCCCCCACGTTTATATACTTCACATTGGTAGCTAATGCGTTTTGGGTAAGCAACTCGCCATTCTTACTCATATAGATTCCTATCAAATCTCCTTCTACCCAATTTGTGCCGGACGCACGTGTTTTCGACGATTTTACCTTCATGCCTTCGATACCTGCTTTTACAGTTACGGATATACATTTGCGTTCCGTGTCTTCCCCATCATTTCCGCATGATAACAACAGGAACGGAAACAATAAAAATAAAAAATAAATGCTTCCCGATCTCATAAAAAAATGCTTTAAGTTGATATTTAATTTACAATTGTATGCGATTATCTCGCAAAATGAATACAAAAAGCAGGGGGAACTGCATCTTTCGTTGATAGATAAGGTAAGATTCAGAGACTTGCCGATGTCAGCAAAGGTGTAGTTTCAGTGCTAAAATTAGAGGCAAAAATAATGTTTTTTTTGTTGAAAGACAAATAAAACAGTCCAAAAATAAGGGCGGGGACATGGCTCAAAGCCACATCCCCGTTATCTAAATAAACACTTTGGTTAAAAAATATTATATCACACCGCGTATCCGGTCGTCGAAAGCGGTCAGGGCGGCTTTGGCCCCCTCGCCCATCGAAATGATGATTTGCTTGTAGGGTACGGTCGTTACGTCGCCCGCGGCATAAATACCCGGCACATTGGTGCGGCAATGCGTATCGACTTCGATTTCACCGAAGCGGTTGGTCGCGACGACGTCTTTAAACACCCCGCTGTTGGCAGCCAAACCTATCTGAACGAACACGCCGTCCAAATCGACTACGCGCTCTTGCCCGGTTTTGCGGTCTTTCACGCGCAGGCCGACGACCTTCTCGCCGTTGCTGAGGACTTCCGTCGTTTGCGAATGAAGGAAGATTTCGACATTCGGCAGGCTGGCTGCCTTCTCCTGCAAGACTTTGTCGGCTTTCAGTTCGTCCAGGAATTCAAATACCGTGACTTTGGAACAAATGCCGGCCAAATCGATGGCGGCTTCAATACCGGAGTTTCCGCCTCCGACCACCGCCACATGCTTTCCTTTATAAAAAGGCCCGTCGCAATGCGGACAAAAAGCCACGCCTTTACCGATGGAATCTTTTTCGCCGGGCACATTCAGCCTGCGCCAACTGGCGCCGGTGGCCACGATCAACGCCGGAGCCACGAACTTCTCGCCTCCTGCAACAGATACGACTTTGTTTTTACCTTCCAACTCGACTTTCTCCACGATACGGTGTTCGAAAATATCCGCAGAATATTCCTGAATATGTCGTTTGAGATTGTCGGCCAACTCATCGCCGGTGGTTTTAGGAACCGATATGAGGTTTTCGATGCCGAGCGTTTCTTTCACTTGCCCGCCGATGCGTTCGGCCAGCACCGCCACCTTCAGTCCCTTGCGCGCCGAATAAATGGCTGCCGCCGATCCGGCAGGGCCTCCGCCCACCACAATCACGTCATATTCACGCGGAGCGCTGCTCACCGCCGATTGTTCCGATCCGTAGCGCTCTTCGAGTTTCGAAAGCAATTCGCCGAATTCGCCACGCCCCACATGGAGCAGTTCGCCGTCGGCAAACACGGCCGGCACCCCTTGCAGTTTCAAGGCATCCGCTTCTTCTTGATAAATAGCTCCGTCGACCGCCTCGTGCGTGATGGACGGATTCAACAACGCCATCACATTCAACGCCTGCACCACGTCGGGGCAGTTGGTACACGTCAGCGACATATACGTCGTTAAACGGATAGGCCCTTTGAGCGATTTCACGCGGTGGGCAATAAAATCGTCGGGCAGGTTTTTCCCTTTCCCGTCCGCATTGAGCACGGCGAGCAGCAACGAGGTAAATTCGTGCCCATTGGGCACCGCCCGAAACTTCACGCCGGTTTTCTCCCCGTCTTTCAACAGTTCGAACTCCAAGGCATTTCCCGAACGGACCTCAGTCGACAGCCTGTCCGAAGTCGTGGACACATCGTTCAACAGTTCCAGCAGCTCATTGCGGCTTTCGTGCTGTTCGGCTACGGCGACATCAAACGTGTATCGATGGGCAAGTCCGGCAAAAATACCTTGCAGTTGTTCTTTTAAAGCAGCATCTAACATCGTTTTAAATCTTACCTACTAAGTCGATGCTGGGTTTCAAGGTTTCCTGACCTTGTTTCCATTTCGCAGGACATACTTCCCCGTCATGTGTAGCGACAAACTGGGCCGCTTCTATTTTGCGAACCAATTCTTCCGCGTTACGGCCGATGCCGTTATCATTAATTTCGGCAATTTTGATTTGACCGGCAGGATTTACCACGAACGTACCGCGGTAAGCAACTCCTTCATCTTCCTTCATCACGCCGAATGCACGCGCCAACAATCCGGTCGGATCGGCCAACATCGGATAATTGATTTTACGAATGCTGTCGGAAGTATCGTGCCAGGCCTTATGGGTATAGTGTTTGTCGGTACTGACCGAATACACTTCCACACCCATTTGTTGCAACTGGTCGTATTTTTCGGCCACGTCTACCAATTCGGTAGGGCAAACAAACGTAAAATCAGCGGGATAAAAGAAGAAAACCGCCCATTTTCCTAATACATCGTTGTGAGTAACTGTTTTGAAAGCTCCTTTATGATAAGCTTGTACTTTAAATTCTGTGAGTTGAGAATTAATAATTGATGTCATAATTTTTTTTGATTTAATCTTAGTTGAATTGTTTTGTGGTGCAAAGATACCGAAAGAAATTATTTATATAGAAATTTATTCAATCGATTGTTTCTATATTGTATCAACGCAAAAAATACCCTGAAAAGCGGAGTGGACAATAGAATGAAACCCGAACAAGAGCATTGACTAATTTTTTCAGGAGGAAATAAATAACGGCTCAAAAGACCTGTCTTTCGCAAAAAAACAATACCTTTGCCGGAAATACGCGGTGGCGTAACATTTTACAGATTATAACGAGAAGCGTTTTTGATATTATCAGGCTAGTCAAATCTACCAAATTGAATTTCAGCCCCCAATATAATAGCAACAAACGCCTCGCGCCTAAAAGGCGTGGGGCTGTTGCTTTACTTGGGGACTGGGCTTTGGTAGAGCCTGACAAGCCGTAAAGTCAAACAGTTCCTGCGCCTCTTTTTTATAGTATTTCATACCGACCTTGGGGAACGGCGAGGTGAAAAAGCCTTTATCGATTTTATGGATAATGATTGACGATGAAAAAGCAATCCAACAAACAAAACCGGAAACAGTTGCCGTCTCCGGTTTTCCCCGATTCCCGAATCTACCGGACTACCTGCCCCAAATGCGGCGCGGATGTGTTTCATACACCCGAAATGCAACACGAAAAGAAACTCTTTTGCCTGTCGTGCGGCGAAATGCTCCCGAATCCTCTCTACGATCCGTCCGACCCGTATAACGTGAGGCGCAAGCTGCGGCGCGACTTTACGACCTTTCTTATCGGCATGGCATTCATGGTCTTGCTGTGGCTCGGCTTCCGGTATATTTCCCGCGAAAACCCGCCAAGGACAGCAAGACCCGCCGTCCGGAATAAAGCCGAATCATCCGACCGCCTACCCGATTACGACTCCGATATGGACAGTATCCTTTGGCATACACGGTAGGGATTGAGGGGAGATTGAAACAGTTTCTTACTCAAGTTTCGCAAGGGATTTTAAGAAATTACAAATTACAAATTACGAATTACAAATTACAAATTACAAATTACGAATTACGAATTACGAATTACAAAAATGAAGTATAATTTTGATGAATTCGTTGACAGGAGTCATACGGATACGGTAAAAAGTGGAAGGTTGAAACAGTTGTTCGGCCGTGAGGATCTGATCCCATTATGGGTGGCCGATATGGATTTTCTTTGTCCCCCTGCTGTTACCGAAGCATTAAAAGAACGGGTCGAACATGGATTATTCGGCTATACCATGCCTTCGCAGGCTTATTACGATTCTATTCTCGGATGGCTCAAAAGAAGGCATCAGTGGAAGGTGAAGCAAGAGTATTTGACGTATGTTCCAGGTGTCGTGAAAGCGTTTGCTTTTGCAATGGATGTCTTCACCCAAAAGGGGGACGGCGTGATCATACAGCCGCCCGTCTATCACCCATTCCGTTTGGTTACTCAGGCGCTTGGACGGAAAGTCATCCATAATCCGCTTTTATTGCAAGACGGTCGCTACCGCATCGATTTTGACGGACTGGAACGTCTTCTAAAGACGACGGATTGTAAAATGCTCCTGTTTTGCAATCCTCATAATCCCGGGGGAAGAGTTTGGTCTCCCGACGAATTGAAAAAGTTAGCCGCTCTTTGCCATGCTTACCGGGTGCTGGTTGTTTCCGATGAAATTCATGGAGATATGGCTTTTCCCGGATATCGGCATACGCCGTTTGCAACGGTTAGTCCGGAAGCGGAACAAAACAGCATTACGCTGATGGCGCCGAGCAAGACATTTAATATTGCCGGCATTGTCAGTTCGTTTGCCGTGGTGCCGAATCCGAAAATCCGCCAATTGTATTTCGATTATTTGGAAGCACGGGAATTGAACGATGGAACGGTATTTGCTTACACCGCCACCCGTGCGGCTTATGAACAAGGCGATGAATGGTTGAAGGAAATGATGCAATATGTGGAACAAAACGTGTCGCTGGTCGATGGCTTCTTTAAAGAACATATTCCACAGATAAAAGTGATGATTCCCCAGGCTTCCTTTTTGGTGTGGCTCGATTGCCGTGAATTGGGACTTACTCAGAAAGAGTTGGTGGACTTGTTTGTGAATAAGGCCCGGCTGGCTTTGAACGACGGTACGATGTTCGGACGCGAAGGCGAGGGATTCATGCGCATGAATGTCGGTACGCCCCGCTCCGTTATCGAAACAGCTCTTAATAATCTAAAAAAAGCCTGCAAGGCGTAAAACCTACCGGGCTTTTTATTGTTACAATAACATATTTACCCATGTGGGTGAACTAAAATAATTTATATACAAATTGAATATGAAAGTTGAGTCTAACAAATATGTAACTCTTGCATACAACTTACATGTGGGAGAAGGCGACGAACGTGAATTAATGGAACAGGCAACGGTCGATAGTCCGTTGGAGTTTATTTTCGGTACAAACTCCATGCTGGAAGCTTTTGAACAAAAGGTAGAGGGTCTTTCGAAAGGAGACACGTTTTCTTTTTTACTGACGCCCGATGAAGCTTATGGCGATTATGAAGAAGAAAAAATTGTGGAATTGCCGATCGATATTTTTCAGGTTGAAGGAAAAATAGATCATGAAATGCTTTTCGAAGGCAACACGCTTCCCATGATGGATTCGTACGGCAACCGGTTGAACGGTTCGGTTGTGTCGGTGAATGATACGATGGTGACAATGGATTTTAATCATCCGTTGGCCGGTGAGATTCTCCATTTCGACGGTTCGGTTTTGGGTGTCAGGGATGCGTCGGCCGAAGAATTAACCGCCTTGTTTACGACTGCGGGTTGCGGTTGTGGTTCGGATGACTGCGATGATTCGGAGGGGTGCGATTGCGGTTCGCATGATCATTCTCATCATCATCACGGAAATGGCGAAGGCGGTTGCGGATGCGGATGCTAATTGCGAATTACAAATTACAAATTACGAATTACAAATTACAAATTACGAATTACGAATTACGAATTACAAATTACGAATTGCTAATTGCTAATTACCGACTACTGAAATGAATACATTCGGAAATATTTTTAGATTGACGTCCTTCGGCGAATCGCATGGTAAAGCTATCGGGGGAGTTATTGACGGATGTCCGGCAGGGCTTGAGGTCGATATGGATTTTATTCAACAGGAGTTGGATAGAAGACGTCCCGGACAATCACGCGTTACTACGCCTCGTAAAGAGGCGGATACGGTCGTGTTCCTTTCCGGGTTGTTTGAGGGGAAGACCACCGGCGTGCCTATCGGTTTTATGGTGGAGAATACCAATCAGCATTCGTCGGATTACGAGAATCTGAAAGATGTTTTCCGTCCGTCGCATGCCGACTTTACCTATTATACGAAATATGGTATACGCGATTATCGCGGCGGCGGACGATCGTCTGCCCGCGAAACGATTGCCCGTGTGGTAGCCGGAGCGATTGCCAAACTGTATCTGAAGCAGATCGGTATCTCTGTTACGGCTTATACGTCCCAAATAGGATCTGTCGCTTTGGAAAGAGATTACACGCAATACGATTTTAATGAAATAGAAAACAATATCGTGCGTTGTCCCGATCCGCAAAAAGCGGAAGAAATGATCCGGCTGATTGAAGAGGTGAAATCGCAAGGCGATACCATCGGCGGTGTCATAACCGGCGTTATCCAAGGAACGCCTGCCGGATTGGGAGAGCCCGTGTTCGGGAAGCTGCATGCCGCATTGGGCGCCGCGATGTTGGGGATTAACGCCGTGAAAGGCTTTGAGTACGGAAGCGGCTTCGATGTCGATCACCGTGGATCGGAAGTCAACGATTCTTTTGTGAAGGAAGACGGGAAAATGAGCACCCTGACGAATCATTCGGGTGGCATTCAAGCCGGCATCTCCAATGGGCAGGATATTTATTTCCGGGTGGCATTCAAACCGGTGTCGACGATCTTGCGCGAACAAAAGACGGCGGATATCCAAGGAGACACGATTCTTTTTAAAGCGCGCGGACGGCATGACCCGTGTGTGTTGCCCCGGGCGGTGCCGATTGTCGAAGCGATGGCCGCCATGACTCTTCTCGATTATTACCTGCTTGCCAAAAGCCACTGACGCCTTCCGTCTCCCTTCTCCCTTTGTCTCCGGGTTTCTTTGTCCCCCGGTCTCTTTGTCTCCCAGTCTCCCAGTCTCCCAGTCTCCTTGTCTCCTTGTCTCCTTGTCCCTAAGTGTCCCCTTGTCGTCCCTATTCCAAGTACGTGTAACCATATAATCCCGAGCGATAATTCGAGAGAAATTCTTTTCCCTCTTCTACCGAGATCTTGTTTTGTTTAACCGAGCTCATGACCCATGTCTCTACGGTGCGAACCAGTTTTTTCGCATTGTACTGCGCATAGTCGAGCACATCGGCAACCGTTTCGCCGTCGATGATTTGTTCGATTTTGTAACCGGATTCATTCGTGGCCACATGTACCACATTCGTATCCCCGAAAAGATTATGGAGGTCGCCTAAAATCTCCTGATAAGCTCCTACTAAAAACACCCCGATATAATACGATTGGTCTTTCTTTAATGCATGCACCGGCATGTAAGACTTGTACGAACCGTTTGCCGAAATATAATTGGCTATTTTCCCGTCCGAGTCACAGGTTACATCCTGTAAGGTAGCCGTCCTGTCGGGCTTTTCATCCAGGCGATGAATCGGCATGATGGGAAATACCTGGTCGATGGCCCACGAGTCGGGGAGCGACTGGAACAGGGAGAAGTTGCAGAAATATTTATCGGGTAACAGCGATGACAGTTGCCGTAATTCTTCCGGAGCATGCTTGCTGCGGTTGATGACATAGTTTATTTCCCGGACGATCGAGAAATAGAGTTGTTCCACTTGCGCGCGGATTTTCAAATTCAACAACCCGAGGCTAAACAAATCGAGCGATTCTTCGCGAATTTGTTGGGCATCGTGCCATGCTTCCAGCATGTGCGTGGGCGAAAGCGAATCCCATATTTCATACAGTTCCTTCACCAACTCATGATCGTCTTCGTGAATTTCCGCATTTTCGTCCCATTCGGGCAGCGTTGCGGTTTCAAGCACCTCGAATACCAGTACCGAATGATGTGCGGTAAGCGCCCGTCCCGATTCGGTAATAATATTCGGATGCGGAATGTTGTTCTTGTTGGCGGCGTCTACAAAAGAAAACACCGAGTCGTTTACGTATTCTTGTATGGAATAATTGGTACTGTTCTCGCTATGCGGTGACCGGGAGCCGTCATAATCCACGCCCAGTCCCCCGCCGATGTCTACAAATTCGATGTTGTAACCTAATAAACGGAGTTGGACATAAAATTGCGACGCTTCGCGAAGGGCCGTCTTGATGCGCCTTATTTTGGTGATTTGGCTTCCTATGTGAAAGTGAATTAAGTGCAAACAATCACTCATGTTTTCTTGTTTGAGTACGTCCAAGGCTTGCAGCAACTCGCTCGAATTGAGTCCGAACTTGCTTCCGTCGCCTCCCGATTCTTCCCACTTTCCGCTTCCCGAGCTTGCCAGTTTAATGCGGATGCCGATATTAGGCTTCACCTTCAGGCGTTTGGCGATGGCGATGGTCAGGTTTAATTCATTCAATTTTTCGATGACGATGAATACCGGTTTTCCCATCTTTTGGGCCAATAGCGCCAGCTCGATATAGCTTTCGTCTTTATATCCGTTGCAGATAATCATGGAGTCGGTGTTCGTATTGATGGCCAGCACCGCATGCAACTCCGGTTTGGAACCGGCTTCGAGGCCGATATTGAATCGTTTGCCATGGGCGACGATTTCTTCCACCACTTGACGCATTTGATTCACTTTGATGGGATAAATAATATAGTTTTGCGCTTCGTAACTATATTCTTTTGAAGCGATATCGAAGCAGGTCGATATTTTTTCGATCCGGTTATCCAGGATTTCCGGAAAACGAATTAATACCGGAGCTTCCACATCCCGCAGGTATAATTCCTTCATCAGATTATCCAGGTCCACGGCTGAACCGTTTTCTTTACGAGGAGTAACTTGCACATTCCCTTTTTCGTTGATCGAAAAATAACCGTTACCCCAACCGTTGATATTGTACAATTCTTCCGAATCTTCAATACGCCATTTTCTCATTTCTATATGATCCCTTTTTTTAATCGTTATAATATCCGGCAAAAATACAAATAATTTCGGCATAACCATGCAATATAATGGTATTTAGTCGGAATTGATTCATAAATAATCTTTTATTCCGGTCTATATCTATTTGGGATAGATCGATGTCATTTGTACAACCATTTGTATCTATCGAAGAAGTGCCGATATTCATTGCGGTACTGTCTATGTCGATTGTTTAAAGGTTAAAGTCAATTGCGCTAATGTTTATATTAATTGTGAGAATATCAAAGTCGTTTGCATTGTTGCAAAATCAATCGTTTTACCTACAAAATCGATTTCTATGCTGTAAAAGCACGTTATTCTACTGCAAAAGTATCCTGCATTACCGTCAAGGATGATTTCTTAATGGTAACCGTTCTTTTTTGTATGTTTAGAAGCGATTGTTATATCGTCAATACGCCTTTCTCTACTGTTGAAATGGATTTCATGCTTGTCATATTCGATTTCATTCCCATCGATGCCTTTCGCTCAACTGTTAAAATCAATTGTGCTATTGCAGGTGTCCGTTTCGTCAATGTCGATAGAGAAAAATGAGGCATCAATGAGCCCTGACGAACTTCAAAATGCATAAAATCTCAAAAAAAATCAAAATTGTATAGTATTCAATATCATATTATTGTAGCAATTCTTGTTCTTGTTACTTAAAATGTAAAATAATATACGCAATATGTTGGTAGTTAAATATGATTAAATTTGAATAATGGGAAGAATAAAGCTGTATTTTTGTTACAAGTTAATTTTAAAACTCAAAGAAAATGGATAAAAAAACATTGAATTTCTTTGGGATGACTTACACCACCGATGATCTGCTGCAAGCCAATCTCACCCGGTTTGAACCCTATCCCCAATTGAATAAGGATGCGGT
>ENA-UOOK01002166-UOOK01002166.1-fermentation-metagenome-genome-assembly--contig:-NODE-2166-length-24643-cov-5.234505_pt1 | contig 24643 bp, 28 predicted proteins | sample MGYA00245777_ERZ724023 | MGnify/ENA primary metagenome ERZ724023 (study PRJEB28704, sample SAMN03018312) | fermentation metagenome | biome: anthropogenic terrestrial biome; feature: soil; material... | reverse complement strand
TGTCCCTGGTGGGCCAGGAGGTGACCGCGGCCAGGTTTACGGTGTCCGGCGCCCTGGAAAAGGAGACGGGGACCATCCAGCGCATTTCCATTGTGGACAACGAGTTCAGCGTCTATGTCAACGGCAAAAAGTTCAGCTTGGCGCAGATTATGGAGTACCACGACAAAACCACCGCGGAAACACAGCTCCCCGAGGACGGTGGCGACGACCAGGGCGGGGACGGCCAGGAAACATGATCCCCCGCGGCACCCCAGCCGGCAGGGAAGGGAGAGACAGTCATGGATGACAGGATTCTTCAGAATCGCCTGACAAGGCCGGTTGTAACCGGCACCCCCGGCACAGCCCCGCAAAAGCCCCACAAGCCCGAGGACGAACCCCAGGGCCAGCCCTTTCGGGAGCTTTTGCAGCAGCAGATGGCCGGACGGCAGTCCATCCAATTTTCCAAGCACGCGGCCAGCCGCATCCAGGAGCGCAGCATTGAAATTACCCCCGGAAGCATGGAGCGCCTGCAGGAGGGCATGGCCCTTGCCCGGCAGAAGGGCCTGGACGACACGCTGATTCTGGTGGACCGCACGGCCTTTATTGTCAGCGCAAAAAACGGCACCATCATCACCGCCCTGGGCGAGGGCGACCTGAAAGGAAACGTCATTACCAACATTACGGGAACCGTCATCATTTAGCTGGACCTTTTGGAGGCTACTTGGGCCCCGACTGACAGAGGGACCCGGACGGTTCGCACAAAAGGAGGATTTTTGCATTATGGTCAGATCGATGTATTCCGGTGTGGCGGGCATGAAGGCCCACCAGACCCGCATGGACGTCATCGGCAACAACATTGCCAACGTCAATACCTACGGCTTTAAATCCAGCCGCGCCACCTTCCGCGATATGTACTACCAAAGCGTCCGCGGCGCCGCCGCGGCCACCACCAACCGGGGCGGCATCAACCCCTCCTCGGTGGGCTACGGCGCCTCCATTTCCAGCGTGGACCTGCTGATGGGCCAGTCCACCATGACCCCCACGGGCAACCCCCTGGACGTGGCCATTACCGGCGAGGGCTTTTTGCAGGTCATGGATAACGACGGCAACATCTTTTACACCAAGGCCGGCATGCTGGACATCGACGCGGCGGGCAACCTCATCGATTCCAACGGCTACTTTGTCCTGGGCACCTCGGGCAACCCCCTGGGCGTGGCCCCCGGCAGCAATAAAATTCAGTTCAGCATCCCCTCCGTTAGCCAAAAGGCCGGCGGGTACGCGGGGTCCATCAACGGCAAGGCCTTTACCATCACCGCCGGCAACCCCACCAAGGAGGGCAACGTCAACTTCAACTTCTCCCTGGCCACCGACCTGCCCCTGCACAAAAGGGCGGAGGCGGTCCTGGACGGGACGGGCAACATTACCGTCCGCCTGAATTCCAACGAGGTCTTTGCCAACATGGCGGACCTGACCGACGCCGTCAACGACGCCATCACCGAGGCCAACAAGGGCGCGCAGCACCCCGCGGGGAGCTTTACCCTGGACATGGACCCCGATTTTGCAAATCTGACCGGTGCCCAGCTGGTGGACGATAACTTCGGCTATGTAAAGGGCAGCGTGACGGTGGGCTCCGGCATGTTTGGCGGCTTCGGCTTTGTGTCCGTGGGGGATAAGTTTTCTTCCTCCGGCGCCATCACCTACTCGATGGAACAGACGGTGCCGGATGTGGGCGACACCTTTGAGGAATATCTGACCATTACGGCGGTGGTGGGCGGAAAAACCTATTCGGCGCAGATCAAGAAAAGCCAGATGGCCTCCGCCGGGTCGGTCCTGCTGAAAAACGAGGACATCGGGGCGGACAAGGACGACACCATCACCCTGACCTACCCCAAATATGACGCCGTCATCGGCACAAACAATGGTGGAGACGGCACCCACGCAACGCCCTATACCTGGGCGGATGCCGCGGGGACGGCGGCGGCCAGCGTACCCTCCAAGGACCTGGGCCTGGGCGGCAGCAGCTTCAAGCTCACCGGCGGCACCGTGGGCGGCCCCCAGACCATCAAGGACCTCACCGGCATCGCCATCGGCTCCGACGGCACCATCAACGCCAGCCACGCCGAGCTTGGCAACCTGGTCATCGGCCGCATCGACCTTGCCACCTTTGATAACCCCAAGGGCCTTGTCCAAAGCGGCAACAGCTACTTTGCCTGGAGCCAGAACTCCGGAGAACCGGGCATTGCCATCCCCGGCGAGCACGGCACCGGCGCCCTGAAGGGCAGCGCCCTGGAGATGTCCAACGTGGACCTGTCCCAGGAGTTTTCGGACATGATTACCACCCAGCGGGGCTTTCAGGCTAATTCCCGCATAATTACCACCTCCGACGAGATGATTCAAGAACTGGTTAATCTCAAACGCTGATAAACACTCTCTCCGGGAGGATTAGTCCTCCCGGAGAGAGAATATAATGTATTAGAAAGTCTTTTTAGAAATAATTTCATTCGGTTTTAGGGTTTTACGAAAGGATTCTTTATAATTATGATTTACCTGACCCGTTTAAACGGCGAAAAATTTATGGTAAATATCGACATGATTGAACTCATGGAAGAGACCCCGGACACGGTGGTTACTCTCAATACTGGGAAAAAATTTGTTGTAAGAGAGAGGATATGGCAAATCCGGGAAGAAATAATTAGATTCAGGAAACGTTCATTTACCAACTTGAAAAAATAGACCGGACAGGGGGTAGAGTTGTGGCTGATGAAAAAGATAGCGAAGTAAAGCCCAGGTTGGATATCAATATCGACATGAAGCTGATTATTATCGGGTTGTTGGTATTCGTGGTAGCAGTGGGAGGCTCATATTTTCTTATGAAGAGCCTCATGGCACCGTTGATGCCCAAGCAAGAAGGCGCGGGAAAATTGATGACCGGGAACCTGGTAGAAGTGGGGGAATTCACCACCAACATCAATGATGTTAATGGACAAAGGTTTTTAAAGGTGAAGGTCACCGTGGAAGTTGGCTCAGATGACAAGAAAGCCCAGGAGAAGATTACCCAGTATATGCCGGTGATAAAAGACAGTATCCTAAGTATTATATCCGCCAAAACAGTGGCTGATCTGGATGTCAGGAATAGAAACAACCTGAAGGCGGAGATAAAAAACGATTTGAATGCCAAGATTGGTGCTAATACCGTTTTGAATGTATATTTTACTGACTTTATTATGCAATAATCGGCGAAAGAATATCTTTATTAATTGGTGAATAAATAGATACATTTAAACTCTGTAATAATTAAAACTGCTATTATAATTAATGATTCATAATTCGCATCTAGAGTTCATGGTAAAGTTATAACGAGGTGAAATATGTTCCCTGCCAAGTGCTCGCCTATTAACAAAACAGGTGGCGGGCTCTAACCCCACACCTCGTTACAGCGCTGTGTTGAGACTGTTCCGCAGTTTCTTCCGATGCTTAAACCTTAAGGGGGGTTATAATGAGTGAGGTCTTATCTCAATCGGAAATAGATGCCTTATTATCTGCCTTGAGCGATGGTTCGGTTGATGCTGACCTGCTTAAGGAAGAAGAACTGAAAAGCAAGGTTAAGGTTTATGATTTTCGCAGACCCAATAAGTTCTCCAAGGATCAGATACATACCATGCAAGTAATATATGAAAACTATGCTCGCACTTTGGGGACTTATCTTTCCGGGCAGTTGCGCGTTCCCTTGCAGGTGGAATTATTGTCGGTGGAACAGCTGACCTATGAGGAGTTTATTCGTTCCATACCTAACCCAACCATACTCAATATTTTCTCTCTTTATCCCCTGCATGGCAGTGCTATAATGGAAATTAACCCTAACCTGGGATTTGCTTTCTTAGACCGGCTCCTGGGAGGACCGGGCTATGCTCCCAGCAAAGCTCGTGCTCTTACGGAAATTGAACAGACGGTGATTGAGCGCTTATCCCAGCGGATGCTGGATTACCTGGAAGAGCCCTGGGGGAGCATTATTCAGATTGAGCCTTCCCTGGAACGGGTGGAGACCAACCCCCAGTTTACCCAACTGGTTCAACCTACGGAAATTATGATAATTGTTTCTCTGGAGACCCGAATGGGTGATGTGATGGGGATGATAAATATCTGTATACCTTTTCTGGTTTTGGAGTCTATCCTGGATAAATTAAATGTACACTATTATTATTCGACTGCCACCCAGGAGAGGTCGCCGGCTAATATTGCGGCTATAAGAACCAAGTTGGAAAATACCACTATTCCTATCAAGGTAGTTATGGGTAAAACGGTAATAACGGTGAGAGATTTGCTGGCTTTGTCGGTGGGAGATGTCATACCCCTGAATCGGAATATCAGTCAGGAGTTAGATATTGTTATAGGTAATAGAGCTAAATTTCTTGGGAAGCCTGGAGTTTTTGCCAACCGGATGGCAATACAGGTTACCGGGATTGTAGAGGAGGAAAGTGAATGAATGATGGAATCCTATCCCAGGAAGAAATAGATGCCCTGTTGACCGGGGGAAGTTCCTCCGGTACGGATACTATGGACAGCAGCAGCGAGCCTGTCTCCACTTCTTCCATAAATCTGAGTGATTTTGAAAAGGATACCCTGGGAGAAGTAGGCAATATCAGCATGGGAACGGCTGCTACCACACTGTCTACCCTGCTGCGCCAGAAAGTATCCATAACAACCCATGATGTATCGGTTACCAATCCGGAAGAATTGCAGTTGCTTTATCCTTTGCCTTTTGTGGTAGTGGAGGTCAGTTATACGCGGGGATTGACGGGAACCAATGTTCTGGTCATCAAGGAGAACGATGCTGCCATTATAGCCGATCTGATGATGGGGGGAGATGGTCTATCTGCCCAAGGTAAAAGCTTGGGAGACCTGGAGTTGAGCGCAGTGGGGGAAGCCATGAATCAGATGATGGGTTCGGCCACCACCAGCCTATCTTCCATGTTTAACCGGCGGATTGATATTGCGCCGCCGCAATTGACCGTCATAGATATGGGAAAAGAGTCCCTGCAGTTGTCGACCAATTTCCATGATGTGGTTAAAATAAAATTCAAGATGGAGATTGAGAATCTGATTAACAGTGAAATCATGCAGATCATTCCCATGGAGGCAGTGGAAAACATAATGTCCATACTTATGGGGAGTACGGCTGAGGAATCCAGCGCTGAAGCGGTAATGGAAGAACCTCCTGCCATGTCGCTACCGGAAACAAAAGCAGCGGCAGTTGCTGCCCCCCGCCAGGCGGAAACAGCAATTCCGTCGCCACCGCAAGAAGCAATCTATAGCCAGGCTTTTGTACAAAGTCCCCGGGAAATAAATACCCGGCCACAATTTGCTGTTCAGCCGGTTCAATTTGCTCCCCTGCAGGAGAGCGATATGATCCATAGCCCCCAGAATCTCGATCTCATTATGGATGTTCCTCTGGACGTATCGGTAGAATTGGGAAAGGCCAAAAAAAGCATAAGAGAGATACTGGAGTTGAATCAAGGTGCCATAATCCAGTTGGATAAATTAGCTGGTGAACCGGTTGATTTGCTGGTTAACGGCAAGCTCATTGCCAAGGGAGAAGTTGTCGTAATCGATGAAAACTACGGTATTCGCATTACGACCATAATAAGTCCGATAGACCGTATGAATAAGCTACAATAATTGCTGGGGAGGTTTACCATGGGTAAAAGAGTATTGATCGTTGATGATGCTGCTTTTATGAGGATGATGATAAAAGACATATTAACTAAAAACGGCTATACGGTTGTGGGGGAGGCGGAAAACGGTACTGTAGCTATAGAAAAATACAAGGAACTGAAACCGGATCTGGTAACCATGGATATAACCATGCCGGAAATGGATGGTATTATTGCGGTTAAAGAGATAAAAGCAGTAGATCCCGCAGCTTGTATCATAATGTGCAGTGCCATGGGCCAGCAAGCTATGGTAATTGATGCCATACAGGCAGGGGCCAAAGATTTTATTGTAAAACCTTTTCAACCGGAAAGAGTGATTGAAGCAGTAAGCAAAGCATTGGTCTAACTAGCTGGTTTGGAAGTGAAGAGATATGATTGCCTGGCGTAAAAGGATTTTCCCTCTGGCAATCCTGGCCTTGCTTGTAATAGCTATGCTGGCTGGGAATGTTTGGGCTATTGATAATATGAGTGATTTGAACCAGGAACTGGACAAAGAACTCCCCGGTAACGATCGCTCCTCCAGCCTGTGGTTGGATTTCCTTAAACTTATTGTGGTGTTGGGACTGATTATTGCTGCTGCCTGGTCGGTGATCCGCATATTCGGAAAACAAGTTGATCGAAAATTGCAGGGAAGCTGGTTGCATGTGGTTGACGAGGTGATTATGGGCCAAAACCGGGGCATAGTCTTATGTGAAATTGGTGAAAGGCTGTATGCTATTGGAGTTACTGATCATAGCATTTCTTTTCTTTTCGAGGTAGACAACCCTAAACTCCGCGAAGAGATTAGTCAGATAGATATTCCGCCCGGGGATAAGCTGACCGGGGCTGGTTTATCGCAGCTCAAAAAAAAATTAGGCGCTTTGGGGTTAAGGAATTCCAAGCCGGATCGGAAAGATTTCAGCCTGCTTATGGGCGAACAGGTCAGGCGATTGGAACAGCTTTCATATAAGAGTATGGAGGAAAAAAGGCTTGGCAGCAAAAGAAGTGATGAAAACAAAGACTAATATATGGGGCTTATCCTCTACCAAAATACTGTTTCTGCTTTTCTTGCTTCTGCTGGTTTTTCCCGGCTCAGTGGCCGCAGAACCATTGCAGTTGCCTAATCTAAACCTGCAAATTGGCGGAGGGGCAGGTGAGCCCCAGGATTTGTCAGCAGTCTTGCAGCTAATAATACTTATTACCGTCCTTACCCTGGCTCCCGCCATATTGATTATGCTAACCTCTTTTACCCGGATCATGGTAGTACTGGCCTTTATTCGAACCTCACTGGCCACCCAGCAGATGCCCCCTAACCAACTCTTGATTGGCATGGCCCTTTTTCTGACCTTTTTTGTCATGGCCCCAACATTTCAAGAAGTCAATTCTAAGGCTTTACAACCTTATTTTAAGGGAGAAATTACCCAGGAGCAAGCCTTTGAAAAAGGGATGAGTCCTTTGCGTAGTTTTATGTTTAAACAAACCCGGGAAAAGGATCTGGCTCTTTTTGTTAAAATGTCCAAGATGGAAAGGCCGCATAATTTTAAAGACATTCCCAACTATGTTTTGATTCCGTCTTTCGTAATCAGTGAATTGAAGACGGCTTTCCAGATAGGCTTTATTATCTTTATTCCTTTTCTGATAATTGATATGGTGGTGGCCAGCGCTTTGATGTCCATGGGCATGATGATGCTGCCTCCGATGATGATTTCACTGCCCTTTAAGATATTGCTCTTTGTTCTGGTTGATGGCTGGAACCTGGTTATACAATCCTTGATACTGAGTTTTAAATAATTCTGAGGGTATGAAGCGAGGTCCTGGCAAGCGGCAGGGAGGAGAAATCTGCATTGTACGAGAATATAATTCTGGGAATAGCCAATGAAGCTTTGCTAGTGGTTCTGTTGCTTTCCGCTCCGGTTCTGGGGGCTGCTTTGATTACCGGTTTGCTTATTAGTATTCTGCAGGCCACTACTCAACTGCAGGAGATGACCTTGACCTTTGTGCCCAAAATAATTGTAGTTTTTTTGGTGATAATTATATTCGGTCCCTGGATGCTCAATGTAATTACTGCTTTTACCCATGACCTTTTCCTGGCTATCCCCAGTTTTGTCTCGATATAACTGTGTTGAAACTGCTCCGCAGTTTCTTCCGATGCTTAAAAAGGACGGTAAAGGTATATGCCCTATGCTTTGGAAAGCTTTTTCTTTTTGCTGGCCCGCCTGTCCGGACTTTTTATCACTGCTCCCATATTAAGCAGCAGGATGATGCCGGGGCGGGTTAGGGCTTTAATTGTTATAATGCTGGCGGCTACCCTGGCCTATTTTGTACCGGTGGAATATAGCCGGAATATCAATACACCCGCTTTATTCATTGCGGCTCTGGCGGTAGAGATCTTTATCGGTTATACTATTGGCTTTGTCATTTATGCGGTTCTAGCTACCATACAACTGGCCGGGCAGCTAATGGATATGCTGATGGGTTTTTCTATCGTTAATGTGGTTGACCCGCAGTCAGGTACCCAAATTCCCTTAATGGGCAACTTTACGCAGGCCCTGGCTTTATTGAGTTTTTTGGCTATTGACGGTCATCATTACCTTTTGCAGGCAATAGCCCAGAGCTATGCCATAGTTCCGGTTATGGGCGCCCATTTACCGGGCGGATTCTTGGAACTGCTGGTGGAAGTAGGGGCTTATATCTTTGTGGTAGCGGTAAAGATTGCGGCGCCCATGCTGGTTGCCATTTTGACCAGCGATGTGGCTATGGGTTTTATAGCCAGAACCGTACCGCAGATGAATGTATTTCTAGTGGGGCTGCCTCTAAAAATATTTTTGGGCTTGATCACCCTGCTTTTTCTTTTACCCATTTATCTCTGGGTATACAATGTTCTTTTTGCCGAGTTTTTCGGCTACCTGGATCGAATTATTCTTATTATGGGGTAAAGAATTATGGAGGAACCATACCGGTATTTCCTCATGGACCTGCAGCTTTTTGCGGATGATGGCATGGGGGAGAAAACAGAAAAGGCTACACCACGCCGGCGGGAAGAAGCGCGGAAAAAAGGCCAGGTATTCAAGAGTAATGACCTTAATTCAGCCATTATCCTTATAGCTGGTTCCGTAGCCAGTTTTGCGGCCTTTCCCTATATGGTCAATAATCTAAAGTCCTTCACGGTTTTATACCTATTGGAGAGAACCCAGCAGGATTTTTCCAATGATTATATATATTTCATGCTGCTCGAGGTCGTGATTATAATGGGGAAAATGATTCTTCCCATATTTTTGACTACTTTCATAGTAGCCCTGCTAATTACCTATCTGCAGGTGGGATTCGTCTTTAGCGGGGAAAGCCTGACCCCCAAGCTGGAGAGGCTTAACCCGGTGGAAGGATTTAAAAGGATCTTTTCCAAGCGAGCTCTGGTAGAGCTGGGCAAATCCTTGCTCAAGGTAATAATCACCGGATATATAGTATATTCAGTCATGAGAAAACATTATATCCTTTTCCCTCGTTTTATTGATATGGAGCTGATTGCCGGCCTGCAGGTCTTAAGCAGTATCGTTTTCGAGATGGCGATGAAAGTGGGCCTGGTCTTTATCATTATAGGGATAGCAGATTATATCTTTCAATGGTATGAGCACGAAAAGTCCCTGAAGATGAGCAAATATGAGATCAAGCAGGAATATAAACAGGCAGAAGGAGATCCGCAGCTGAAATCACGGCAGAGACGAATTCAAAGGGATATAGCCATGCAGAGGATGATGGCGGAAGTTCCCCGGGCGGATGTGGTGATAACCAACCCGACTCATTTTGCGGTAGTATTAAAGTATGAGGCGTCTAAGATGGAGGCTCCGGCGGTGGTAGCCCGGGGCAAGGATTTCATGGCTTTAAAAATAAAAGAGATTGCCCGAATCCATGGGGTAGTAATAGTAGAGAATCCTGTTCTGGCCAGAACGCTTTATTACAATACGGAAATCGGTGACCTGGTGCCAGAGGAACTCTACCAGGCCGTGGCCGAAGTCCTGGCCTTCGTCTACAAGCAGAAGAAAAGAGTAGTGTAAGACTGATAGATGATGTCATCCCTGGAGATAGGGACGGGAGGATAAGCTTATGGAGTCGAGGGTATGGATGAATAGCTTGTTCAAGCACAGCGATTTGATGATAGCTATACTGGTAGTCAGCATCGTTATGATGATGATTATTCCTATGAAGCCAGTACTGCTGGATATCTTGCTGAGCTTTAATATCAGCTTTGCCCTGATAATATTGATGGTCTCCATGTTCAATACCGAACCGCTGGAGTTTTCAGTATTTCCATCGTTACTGCTGGTCATGACTCTTTTTCGTTTATCTCTGAATGTATCTTCCACCCGGCTGGTACTCTTATATGCCTATGCTGGAGAGGTAATCCAGTCTTTCGGCAATTTTGTGGTGGGGGGCAACCCCGTAGTGGGAATGGTTATTTTTCTCATTTTAGTGGTAATTCAGTTTATTGTTATTACCCGGGGAGCGGAGAGGGTATCTGAAGTTGCCGCCCGCTTCACCCTGGATGCCATGCCGGGAAAACAGATGGCTATCGATGCGGATTTGAATGCCGGGCTTATCAATGAGGACATGGCCAGGAATCGGCGGGAAAACATTCAGCGGGAAGCTGATTTTTACGGGGCTATGGATGGTGCCAGCAAGTTCGTCAAGGGTGATGCTATTGCGGGGATAATTATTATAATAATCAATATCGTTGGTGGCTTTATCATAGGTATGGTCCAGAAAGGCATGAGCTGGGATGAGGCCTTGCAGGTTTATACTCTTCTGACGGTTGGAGATGGGCTGGTTACGCAGATTCCCGCCCTGCTTATTTCAACGGCTACCGGAATTGTGGTAACCCGGAGCGCCTCCAAGCTAAGCCTGGGACAAGAAATAACCACCCAGTTGTTTGCCTATCCCAAAGCCATGGGTTTGGCCGCGGTTATTCTGCTGGTCCTGGGTACCATAGGCTTACCCCGGGGGCCCATGTATTCGCTGGCGGCATTTTTTGGCATGCTCTATCTGCTTTTCCGCAATTCTACCGGCGAATTAGCGGATGAAGAACATTTGGAGGAAGTAGAAGAAGCGGAGGCCATCAAGAAACCGGAAAATGTGGTAGAGCTGTTGCAGGTAGAAAAGATGGAGATGGAACTGGGCTATGGCCTGATTCCCCTGGTTGATGCCGAACAGGGAGGGGATCTCCTGGAGCGGATTGTTATGATTCGGCGACAATGTGCGGTAGAGCTGGGTTTTGTAGTGCCTCCCATTCGTATCCGGGATAATATGCAATTAAAGCCCAACAACTACGTGATAAAAATAAAAGGATCGCAAATTGCCGCAGGAGAATTATTGCTGGATAATTACCTGGCCATGGGACCAGGAATAGAAAATGACCAGGAATTCCTGGGTATTGATACTATCGAGCCGGCGTTTAACCTGCCGGCACGCTGGATCGACACAACAGCAAAAGACCAGGCCGAACTAAAAGGCTATACGGTGGTGGATCCACCATCGGTACTGGCTACTCACCTGACCTCCATTATTAAAACCCATGCTTTTGAGTTGCTGGGAAGACAGGAGATACAAAATACCATAAACTTTATCAGAGAGCATAATTCTGCAGTAGTGGAGGAATTAATACCTGATTTGATGAATATTGGCGATGTACAAAAAGTTCTGGCCAATCTGCTCAAAGAACAGGTAGCTATCAGGGATATGGTGAGCATCCTGGAAACTCTGGCTGATTACGCTAAAATTACCAAGGACAGCGATGTATTAACTGAATATGTGCGGCAAGCTTTGAAGAGACAGATCAGTACGCAATATGCCGGCGAAGAGGGCAGGTTGACCGTGCTTACGCTTGACCCCTCTCTGGAGGGAATACTAAGGGATTCGGTGCAGCAGAGTGACTTCGGTTCCTATTTGGCAGTTGATCCAGATATTGCACAAAAGATGGTGGATAAGTTATCTTTGTATTATGAGGATTTAAGCAATAAAGGGATAACACCTGTGCTTTTGTGCGCACCGGTTTTGCGTTTGTATCTGAAACGCCTGTTGGAGCGTTTTATTCCCCATTTGCTGGTGCTGTCTTATAATGAGATTGATGCGGGGATTAGTGTTGAAGTGATTGGGATGGTGTCACCATGATAATTAAAAAATTTATAGCCAATGATTTTAAGGGAGCTTTAAAGCAGGCTAAAAAAGAAATGGGCAGCGATGCCATAATCTTACATACCAGCAAGGTGAGAAGGGGAGGTATTTTTAGTTTTCTCTTTTCACCCCAAGTGGAAATAACGGTGGCTGTTGATGAAAGTTTGCAAGTAAACAGTGACCGTTTGAGAAAACCGGTATCTTCCACGGCAGTATCTTCCACGGCAGCTGCCGCCGAACCCAATAGACCCGTTTTTTCCCCGCAAGACGCGAATCCGGGAGCGCAAGCCATAGCTCAAAGCGCACCGGGCGAATTATTGCAAGAACTACAAACCATGAAAAACCTTATAAACGATGTGAAAGTAAAGATTTATGAAGTTGAGCAAATTAAAGGCATTTCCGGAGAGGTGCAGGCTTTTTATGAAACCCTTATAAACAACCAGGTGGAGAAGGAACTGGCCCTTAAGATAATCAACCGGGTCGAATCTCGTTTACCAAAGGATAGCAAAGGGGATGAACTCTGGGTACGGGATTTGTGTTTGCATACTATTCAAGAATACATAAATAACATTAAACCCATTGAGTTGCAGCGGGAGCAGAAAGGAGCTCTGGTTTTTATGGTGGGGCCTACCGGTGTAGGCAAGACCACAACCATAGCCAAATTAGCCGCCAATATGAGCTTTTTGGAAGGCAAGGAGGTAGCCTTGATTACGCTGGATACCTATCGTGTTTCAGCCGCTCAGCAGCTTAGAACCTTTGCTGAAATAATCGGTATACCCATAAGTGTAGTATTTAATCCCCAGGACCTGGGAGAAGCCATTAAACAGTATCAAGAAAAAGACATTATTTTTGTGGATACGGCGGGGCGCAGTCCCTATAAAGACGAACATATGGAGGAATTGCAGGACTTTATTGAGGCCGCAAATCCTGACGAAATAATCTTGGTATTGAGCGTTACCACTGACAGCAGTGATTTAATCAATATTTACCAGCAGTTTAATCTTATTGGTGTGGATAAAATTATTTTTACCAAGCTGGACGAAAGTTGCAATTACGGGAGAATCCTAAATACTGTTTATCATATTCGCAAGCCTATTGCCTATTTAACTACGGGGCAAAGTGTTCCCGATGATATTGAGGTGCCTGATACCCTTGAACTGGCGCGAGCGTTGCTCAGGGAAGGGGGAGCAATATGAGAGGCCAGGCGGATAGATTGAGAGAAATGGCCTTAAACCTGAAACAGGAAATAGAGGCGGAGATAAGACGGGACTTGAGACATAGCCGGGTAGTAGTGATTAGCAGCGGCAAAGGCGGAGTGGGGAAAAGTACCCTGGCGCTCAACCTGAGTATCAATCTTTGCACCCGGGGCATGAAGATCATACTGATGGATGCCGATATGGGCCTGGCTAATCTTGATGTTATGCTGGGCCTGGTTTCAAAATACAATATCTACCACCTGCTGCAAGAAAAGAAGACTATGGAGGATATCACCATATCTGGTCCTGAGGGTTTAAAAATCATTCCAGGAGGATCAGGCATAAGTGAACTGGCCAATCTTAAGGATACAGAACTTAAAAGAATACTGGTAGAGTTGCGCAAGCTGGATGGTGCATATGACTATATGATTATCGATACCGGTGCCGGTATCTCCAAGACGGTTATAAACTTTCTCCTGGCCGCCGAAGATATAATCGTTATAACTACTCCGGAACCAACGGCCATAACTGATGCATATAGTTTAGTAAAAAATGCAGCTAAAAATTCCTTCATCGGAAACATATACCTGGTAGTCAATAAGGTAGCCAATGATTCGGAAGGTATAATGGTGGCGGAAAAATTTAAACTGGTCTGTCAAAAATTCCTCTCCTGTGAGATTAAACCTCTGGGTCATATTGTAAATGAATCCTTAATTGGAGAAGGGATCAGGCGTCAGAAGGCTTTTGTCCAGATCTACCCCCGCAGTACCGCTACCAGGAATATCAACACTATTGCTGATCGCCTGATTGAAGCCAGTGGGCATAAAAGCCCGGGCCTGGAAGCAAAACGTGGGGGAATAAGATATTTTATTGAGAAAGTTGCCGGTTTGGTTAAGTGATATAAGGGAGAACTAATCAATGAAAGCGAATCTTATCAAGGTTAATCACCTGCTGGAAATTGAAATGGAAAACAATAATAATGAAAAGGAATACCTGCCCAGTCGCCTGGAAGAGATAAATGATAACTACTGGTATATTTCCATGCCCATGCGCAAAGGTGTGTATATCACCATGAGGGTTGGTCAAAAGATTAGAATTATTTTGCGCTATAAGAAAACTATGTTTGCTGCCTCTACAGTTATTACTGCCCGCAGGAGGGGGCATATTCCGGTATTAATAGTTAATAAACCGGAGAATTTAACAGCTATTAACCAAAAAAGGACCTATGTCCGTATTAGTGTGGCTATTCCCGTAGCCTTCAGGTTGCTATTGGCTGATGGGGAGAAAGGGGAGTTGCTGCAAGGAGTTACCGGCGATATCAGTGCCGGGGGTATGCTTCTATTGTCTTCTCAGGATATGGAGAAGGATCAAAAGATAGAAGTCGAAATTAAATTACCGGATAATGATTCAATATTTTGCCAGGCACATGTAGTAAGGATACTGGACAAAGCCAGTGAAGAAGGAAGCAACAATAAATATGCCATTGAATATGACGATATTAACGAAGGGCAGCGGGACCGGATATTCAGGTTTATTTTTGATAAACAACGTGATTGGCTTAGAAAAGGAGTAACAGAATAGAGGAGGCTGTCATATGCCCAGGAACAGGGTGCTGGTGGTCGATGACTCCGCCTTAATGCGCAAGATGATTGCTGATATGATAAATAGCGATGATGAGTTTGAGGTAGTGGGCAAAGCCGGTAATGGGCAGGAGGCCCTGGAGAAGATTAAAGAACTGCAACCGGATCTAGTTGTCATGGATATGGAAATGCCGGTTCTTGATGGCTTGTCAACTCTGCGCCGGATAATGGAGTCCCAACCTCTTCCGGTAATAATGTTCAGCGGTTTGAACAGCAAAGAAACGGAGCAGACTTTAAAGGCCTTGCAGCTGGGTGCGGTTGATTTTATCCTCAAGCCATCAGGGCAGATATCCCTGGATATAGGCAACATTAAAGAGGAGTTTATTGAAAAGCTCAAGGTGGCGGCAAATACCAATAGAAAACTTCAACTATACCAAAGCCCTCCTGCCCCGGCCTTGAAAACCAAAAAATCGTTGCCGGATGAGGGGGGAAGGCTAAATAAACTGGTGGTAATCGCTGCCTCTACCGGGGGGCCCAAAGCCCTGCATCAGGTCATACCGCGCTTCCCGGCGGGTATTGATGCCGCCGTTTTGGTAGTGCAACATATGCCGCCAGGTTTTACCGGAACGCTGGCGGAAAGACTGGATTCATTGTCTGAACTCAAAGTTAAAGAGGCCGAACAAGGAGAAAAAGTGTTGCCAGGTTGCGTTTATATAGCCCCCGGCGATTACCATTTAAAAGCCCAATCTCGCTTAAAGGGAGCTGAGAATGAACTTTATATAGAGCTGGATCAATCAAAACCCCGGGGAGGATTGCGCCCGGCGGCTGATATTATGTTGAAGTCGGTAACTGAGCAATTCTGGTCCCATATAGTATGTGTTATTTTGACGGGTATGGGTAATGATGGGAGCGCAGCGTTGCCGCTTATAAAGGAGAAAAAAGGAAAGATTATTGCGGAACATCAATCAACTTGTGTTGTATATGGTATGCCCAAAGCGGCAATTGAAACAGGTTTGGTGGATAAGATTGTTCCCCTTTCAGAAATTACTGAGGAAGTATTAAGTATGCTGTAATTGCTTGGCCGTATTGGTAAGCTATTTCTTAATGGAGGTGGTTGAGATGAAGAAGGACATGTCCCAGTATCTGGACGTTTTTTTGGAGGAGAGCAAAGAGCATTTGGAGAGCCTGAACCAAAAGCTACTGGACTGGGAGAAAAACCCCGGTGATATTGCGGCTTTGAACGAAATATTTCGAGCCGCCCATACTCTTAAAGGCATGTCTTCAACTATGGGTTTTGAAGATTTGGCTGACCTGACTCACCACATGGAAAATATTCTATCTGATTTGAAAGAAGGACTTTTGGAGACAAATCCCCAGGTGGTGGATATTCTATTCCAATGTTTCGACCGGCTCCAGCTAATTATTGAGCGGATTGAATCCAATGGTTCCGGAAAGATAGATAACAGTGAGTTGTTGATGATTCTGGAAGGTATAAAGAGCGGTGGTTTGCAGATGGCAGCTCCTACAGCTGGCAACGGGCAAGACTTAAAGGGGGAGGAAATCCTTATTCCGGCGCATTCTAATATTTCATCATTTGAGTTTAACCAGTATGATATGACAGTTATGCGCGAAGCCGCCAGCAGGAATTTTTCCAGTATATATATTAGACTCTGCGTGGATCCCGGTTGTTTAATGAAATCAGTTCGTGCTTTTATGGTTTTTAAAGCCCTGGAAGAAGATAGCGAAATCATAAAATCTCAACCTCCGGCCTCGGACCTTGAAGAAGGAAATTTTGAGGAGGAAATCGAACTGCTGGTAATTACTGCTTCACCCATTAAGGAATTGGAAAAGCGTGTTAATGCTATTTCTGAAATCAAAGTAAGGGAAATCAAAGAAATCGACCTGGCTTCATTGAGCCCAGGCAATCGAACAGAGACCAACGATGATCTACTCGGCGATAGTCAGGACGCGGTTAAGGAAAGCAAGGAAATGCCAAAAGGGCACAAAGTCAAACAGACCGTCCGGGTTGACATTGATCGATTGGACATATTGATGAATTTGGTAGGCGAACTGGTTATGCACAAGGGACGCCTGGAACAAATCGGAGCGAGCAGCAAAATCGATGAGCTCAATGAGACCATTGAACAGATTGACCGGATTAGCGGTGATCTCCAGTCAGTGGTCATGAAAGTACGTATGGTTCCGGTTGAACAGGTATTTAACCGTTTTCCCCGGATGGTAAGAGACCTGGCCAAGGAGTTGAATAAAGAAGTCGATTTTCTCATCGAGGGCAAAGAAACGGAACTGGATCGTACCGTTATTGATGAAATCGGGGATCCTCTGGTGCACCTGTTGAGAAATGCCGTTGACCATGGTATTGAGTCGCCTCAAGATCGCTTGAAAAGAGGAAAGCCGCAGAAAGCCACCGTAATTCTGCGCGCCCGGCATGAGGGAAACAACGTATATATTGAGGTCGAAGATGACGGGGCGGGAATTAATATCAAAAGAACACTGGGAAAAGCGGTGGAAAAAGGAATTCTAAGCACCAAAGAAGCGGAAGTGATGAGCCCCGAGGAGGCTATTCAAATCCTCTTTAATCCGGGCTTTAGCACCACCGAGAATATTACCGATGTTTCAGGGCGAGGAGTGGGGCTCGATGTAGTAAAAACTAAGATGGAGTCTCTCTCCGGGGAAATATTTGTTGATTCCCGGCCGGATCAGGGAACCCGGTTCAGGATTAAATTGCCCTTAACTCTGGCCATTATTCAAGCCTTGATGATTTCCGTTCGTGATGAAATCTATGCCATACCTCTGGGTTCAGTGGATGAAACCACTATGATTAATAATGAAGACATTAAAATGGTACAAAACCAGGAAGTCATCGTACTCAGAGGAAATGTATTGCCATTATTCCGGCTGGCCAGCCTTTTGGAAATACCAGGCGAAGCAGCTGCCAACGAAGATGAAATGTATGTGGTAATAGTACGTAAAGGAGAACGGCAAATCGGCCTGGTGGTTGATACCCTGATAGGACAGCAGGAAATAGTAATCAAATCCCTGGGTAAAATGCTAGCCGGCATACCCGGCATTGCAGGAGCAATTGTGGCTGGTGATGGTTTCGTAAGGCTCATCATCGATGTAGCCACCCTTTTTTAATCGGAGGTGTAAATCGTGGATAAGATGGTAAATCTGCCAGGTGAAGAAGAATTGAGTGGCGATGATGGTATCCAGGTAGTGGCTTTCCGGCTGGGAAAAGAAGAATATGCCGTAGATATTTTGCATGTACAGGAGATTGTCCGCCTTTTAAGTATTACCAGAGTACCCCGGAGCGCCAGGCATATTGAAGGGGTGGTAAACCTCAGGGGCAACATTGTTCCTATAATTAACCTGCACCGGCGTTTCAATATTGAATCTGCCGGGGAAGAAGAGGATAAACGCATTGTGGTCTTTCACTTTGATGATTTTAAAGCGGGAATTATTGTAGATGAAGTGTCTGAGGTTCTAGCCTTGAACAGTAATAATATAGAAGAAACGGATAAGGTCTATAGTTCAATGAGTTCGGATTTTATCAAGGGAATTGCCCGGGTAGATAATAGACTGTTTCTTTTGCTGGATTTGCAAAAGATTATCGAATAAAGGATTTGCCATATGAAAGTAGTATTCATATGTTGACAGAGTAATCAATAAAGGGAGTTAGGTGAAGATAATTGGTATACGATTTCAGTGAGCTTTCCGGTATGCAGCTGGATATTCTCAGGGAGATTGGCAATATTGGCTCGGGAAATGCGGCTACAGCCCTGGCTCAGTTGCTAAATGCCAAGATAGACATGAATGTCCCCCAGGTCAATATTTTGCCTTTTGCCGAGGTGCCTGCTCTGGTAGGCGGAGCTGACCTTCATGTAGTCGGTCTTTTCCTGGTTGCCACCGGCTCCGCTCCTGCCAGCATTCTCTTTCTCCTCCCGGTGGACAAAGCCTGTTTGCTGGTGGATATGCTGATGGGAAAAGAGTGGGGAAAGACTGATCCCACCAATCTTTCCGATATGGATTTCTCTGCTCTTATGGAACTGGGCAATATCATCTGTGCTACCTATCTAAACGCCCTGGCCGTGTTTACCCAATTGGACTTTCGTCCTTCAGTACCGGCTCTGGGTATTGATATGGCAGGGGCGATTTTGAATGCAGTATTGGCTCAATTTGGAGCTGTGGCTGACCATGTTTTAGTCCTGGAAACAGAGTTTAAGAGGGACGAACAGGAAATAGTAGGTCATTTCTTTCTGTTGCCTGAGCCGGGTTCTTTGGATGTTATTCTAGCATCGCTTGGGGTGAGTCTATAATGAGCAAAATCATACAAGTCGGTATGGCTGACTATAAGATGGCTACAGCACCAGATAAATTGATAACCGCTGGATTGGGGTCCTGTATCGGTATATGTCTTTACGATAAAGTTATTAAACTGGGAAGCCTGACCCATATAATGCTGCCCTCCAGCAGTCAGGCCAAAAATGCCAGCAACGAAGCCAAGTTTGCCGATACCGGGATAAAATTGGCCATCAGAGAAATGGAAAAAAACGGTGCCCAGGCCTCGCGTCTCCTGGCTAAAATAGCGGGAGGCGCGCAGATGTTCAAGTTTTCCGGGGAGAGCGACATCATGAAAATCGGAGAGCGCAACAGCGTAGCGGTAAAGGAAAACCTGCAGCTCCATAGAATCAAGCTGCTTTCCAGTGATACGGGCGGCAACTATGGCCGCACTATTATTTTCGATCCCGAAACCGGAGATTTGCTGGTGAAGACCATTGGACATGGGGAGAGAATTATTTAGATGAAACCCGATTTGAAGCCTGATCTCGCTACATTATGGATTCAATTAAAAGAGAATGAGGACATAGAGGCCAGGGACCAGCTGATAATTCATTTTGCCCACCTGGTAAAGTATGTAGCCAGCCGGCTGGCTATTCATCTTTCCTCGCTGGTGGAATTGGACGAGCTGATTTCTTATGGAATTGAAGGTTTAATAGATGCCATTGAAAAATTTGACCATAAACGGAATATCAAGTTTGAAACCTATGCCATCACTCGTATAAGGGGTTCAATGATAGACGGTTTGCGCTCCATGGATTGGATTCCCGTTTCTCTGCGGCAGAAAAGCAAGGAACTGGAAAAGGCCTATATAAATGTCGAAGCCAGGTTGGGACGATCAGCCAGTGATGCGGAGGTGGCCGAAGAGTTAGGACTGAATCCAGGTGAATTCGCACTACTCTTAAGGGATGTAGCTGCAACTACGATAATATCTTTAGATGATTTTTTGCCGGGTGAAGATGGAGAGCAAAAGAAAAAACGCATGCTGGATTTGTTGGAAGACCATAACAGTATAAGTGCATCGGAAATAGTGGAATTCAATGAGGTTAAGGATTTACTGGCTAAAGCTATTTCCCGTTTGCCGGATAAAGAAAAGATGGTGGTCTATTTATACTATTATGAAGGATTAACTCTGAAGGAGATAGGTGCTACCATTAGCCTATCGGAATCACGGATATCCCAGTTGCATACCAAGGCCATACTTAGGTTAAGGGGAAGCCTGAGCAAAAAGAAAAACCTGGTAATATAAGGGGATGGTGAACAATTATGGCAGAGGAACCGAGAATAGATGGTCAAGTAAATGTCAGCGTTGACAAGGATATGATGCGGGCCTTCGTTGAAGTTACCGGTCCTGAGGAGGGAGGAGTGCCCTGCTCCCTGGAACAAGTGAGAAAAGTGCTGGCGGAGAAAGGAGTAGTATACGGAATAAAGGAAGAGGCTCTCCAGCAAGCTGTGCTAGCAGAGAACTGGCGCCGAGATATATTGATAGCTGAAGGTGTGGCACCGGTAGATGGTGTTAATGCCTCTATTATTTTTAAATTCCCCTTGCCCAAAGAAAGGATTGGTCCTAAAGTAGATGATAAAGGTAATGTTGACTATCATGATTTAGGTTTGATTTACAATGTTAAAAGGGGTACTTTGCTGGTTGAGCGGATTCCGGCCATTGAAGGGGAACCCGGGACTAATGTTTTGGGGAATCAGATTCCCCCTAAAAAACCTAAAGAACTGCGCTTGCCCCGGGGCAAAAACACGGTGGCAGATAACGAAGAGAGATTCCTCTATGCAACTGCTGACGGGCATGTCACCATAATGGATAACAAAGTCGTAGTCGACCCGGTACTACATATAAATGGAAACATAGATTATTCAACGGGAGATATTGATTTTATCGGCAACGTCTTAATAAGTGGAATGGTGAATTCCGGTTTTAAGGTCAAGGCCGAAGGAGATATAGAAATAAATGGCTTTATTGAGGGTGCGGATGTCACGGCCACGGGAAGTATTGTAGTTAAAGGGGGCATTGCCGGGGGACTTAAGAGCCTGGTAAAAGCCGGGGAGAATATCTATGCCCGTTTTATTGAGAATTCCCGGGTAGAAGCAGGAAAAGATGTAATCGTAAAAGATGCCATAATGCAGTCCTTCGTAAAGGCTGGCGGGAGTGTTCGGGTTAGCGATAGAAAAGCCCTGATTGTTGGTGGCTGCATTCAGGCTTTTCAAGAAATCGAATCCAAAGTTTTAGGATCTCAGTTGGCTACTCAAACCATTGTGGAGGTAGGAATTAATCCCTTGTTCAGGAGCGAGTACCAGAATCTGGTCAAGCAAAAGACGGAAAAGAAAAAGCTGTTCGACAACCTCAGCAATAACCTGCAGATTTTTCAGAGGAGTGGGGTATCTCCGGATAGTCTTACTGAAAATAAACGAAGGGCTTTGTTAAAGATGTTGGAAGACTTTAAAAAATTGCGCCAGGAAATAGCTGAGATAGAAGAGAGGATAATATATCTGGAAGAGGAATTTGAAAAGGGCAGTATGGCCAGAGTTAAAGTATTGGAGACAGTATACCCCGGAGTACGAATAAGCATAGGGCAATCCATGTATATTGTTAATGATATAGTAAAATTCGCCGCCTTTGTTTCGGATCAGGGGGAGGTAAAGTTAACATCGCTGCGTTAGGCCTGAGGAGGATGATAGAATGACCATTAGAAGTGTTGATATGCAAGTCCTCATTCAGAAGGTTGGTGATGTAGCCCGGATACAACAAAGCCAGCAATTGGAGAACAATAGCAGGCAGCAAGAATTCGCACAGCAGATTAGCCAGCAGACAGATAAAAACGTCAAAACGGTAAACCAGATGTTAAGAAATGAACGAACTTATGTACATGAAAAACAGGAAAAGGAGGAATCAGGGAAAAAGAAGCAGGCCAAAAAAGGAAAAAGCGAAAAGATGGCGAATAGAGATAAGACGGATATACGGCCTGACATGCGCGGCAATGAGCTGGATATTATTGTTTGAAGAAGGTGAATCCCATAACAAGTTATTCACTATTGGTAGCCCTGGTTCTGGCGATCTTACTTATCTTTATTTTTTTTATACAAAAGTCTCATATGAGTAATTACTCCCAGGAGTTAAAGCAAACCGTGCTGGAAGCCGGCTTTATAAGAGATGAACTGGAAAAAATGATGGAAAATAGCCTGAGTATTTCCGAGTTGATAGTTGAGCGCCTGGATACAGAAGCCAGCGGTGTTAACTACAGTTCTTCCCGGGAAGACGACTTGCTTGCTATTCAGGAAATGGAAGAGGAAACGATTTCTCCTCATCTCCCGCCGGGCGAAAAGCCGGGAAGTGCGTCAAAAGTAAGGCTTTACGAACTGGCCCGGGAATTGGAGATGGATAGTAAAGAATTGATTCATCTTCTTAAGGATATGGGATATACTTATTTCCATCACATGAACCGGATAAGTCGGGAAACAGCAGAGATTATCAAAGACCAGATTTTATGGAGAGATGATCCTATCTCTTTACCTGATTCCTTTATGGAGAAAGCTTTATTATCTGAAGAAGAAACTACTACCAGGGAAGAGTTGCCTTGGCTCGAGTTTTCCCTGGATGAGCTCAGAACTGCCCATCCCTACCTGGCAGTACGCAGCCTGCATGAAAAGGGCTATAATGTCAAAGAAATAGCCCAGTTGCTGGAACGGGGTCAAGGAGAAGTGGAATTGATACTTAACCTGACTCGGAAAAAATCAGTAATATAGTATAAGAAGTCGTCGGTATTTTTTACTTATCTTTGATTCCCCCAACTTGCCAATCAATATAAATTTGTGATATATTATCTTTTGGAAAATACACACGCCAGTGGACTTCTTGAAAGGTGCTAATAATAGTCTTCAAGAAGGATGAGACGGCGGAGGAAAAACTGAAAGGATGTGCATATTTTTGTCAGTAGTAACTATGAAGCAACTCCTGGAGGCAGGAGTACACTTCGGACACCAGACCCGCCGGTGGAATCCCAAGATGGCAACCTATATCTATATGGAGAGAAATGGCATCTATATTATCGACCTGCAACAGACAGTAAAGAAGTTTGATGCCGCTTATGAATTTGTCAAGAGCGTGGCCGCAGCAGGAAAAGGGGTTCTCTTTGTCGGTACTAAGAAACAAGCCCAGGAGACGATTAGAGAAGAAGCAAGCAGATGTGGTATGTATTTTGTTAACCAGCGCTGGCTGGGAGGGATGTTAACCAATTATAAAACCATAAAAATGCGGGTTCTTCGTCTTAAGGAACTGGAAAAACAGGAAGCCGAGGGGGCTTTTGAGGTTTTAAGCAAAAAAGAAGTAGCCCGGCTGCTGAACGAAAGAGAGCGCCTGGAAAGGTTCCTGGGCGGGATTAAAGAAATGGACAAACTGCCGGGAGCAGTTTTTGTAGTTGATCCCCGTAAGGAAAGGATAGCGGTAGCGGAAGCCCGCAAGCTTAATATTCCTGTGGTAGCTATTGTGGATACCAACTGTGATCCGGATGAAATTGACTATGTTATACCGGGAAATGATGATGCCATACGAGCGGTGAAATTAATCTCCTCCAGAATAGCCGATGCGGTATTGGAGGGTAAACAAGGGGAACAGATTACGGCATAAAGGGGAAAGGGGGGTGCTGGTTTAATACGCCCCCTTTTTCGTGCAAAAAATTAAGGAGGTTATAATGTGATTACAGCTGAAATGGTTAAAGAGCTCCGGGAACGAACTGGTGTCGGCATGATGGACTGTAAAAAGGCACTGACAGAAACCGACGGCGATATGGAGAAAGCAATTGACATTCTTCGCGAGAAGGGTTTGGCAGCTGCTGAAAAAAAATCTAGCAGAATCGCGGCTGAAGGTCTGGTTTATGCTTTTGTCGACAATGATAAAAAGATTGGCGCTATGGTAGAGGTTAATTCCGAAACAGATTTCGTAGCTAAAAATGCTGATTTTCAGGCTTTTGTACAGAAAGTCGCTGAAATTGTCATTCATGAAAATCCTGCAGATATTTCTGTATTACTTGAAACAGGTTTTGATGGCAGCATGACGGTTGCAGATGCATTGCGGGAGAAAATCCTTGTAATCGGTGAAAACCTCAACATCCGCCGCTTTGCAAGATATGAGGGAAATGTCGTTTCTTATGTTCATGGCGGCGGGCGTATCGGCGTTCTTGACGCTTCAGAGTGCCCGACTACCATGGCCGGGTCTGTTCCGAAGGTGGGCGGACATTCCGAAGCGTCGAGCACCCCGATGCGTCCGCTGGTTCCGGCTCCGATATAAAGCAGTCGTCCTCCCCGGCGAAGCTGTAAAACAATGCGATCTACCGCAGCCGCTACCTGAGGAAGCACTTTTTCCACTGCCCCCGCTACTTTCTGATCTTCCTTGTTAAGCAGTACAACAATTTCTTCGGTGGAGCACAAGTCTATATCGAGCGTATCCGGATTGATTTTCTCAGTAGACAGCTGATTAAAATTCATAAGTTTTCCCCTAACTGATCGGATTTGCAAAACGTCCTTAACCTGTGCATACGGAAATAAGAACCAAGGGCGTATTGGGCGGGGCTATATGAAGCTTTCCGTTAACTGTCTGTGCTTCCGCCGCTATTTTGCAGACGGAGCCGTTTTCAGAGAAATACAGGTTTACTTCATTGCAGGCAGGGCAGTC
>ENA-UOOK01002161-UOOK01002161.1-fermentation-metagenome-genome-assembly--contig:-NODE-2161-length-24683-cov-3.416112_pt1 | contig 24683 bp, 21 predicted proteins | sample MGYA00245777_ERZ724023 | MGnify/ENA primary metagenome ERZ724023 (study PRJEB28704, sample SAMN03018312) | fermentation metagenome | biome: anthropogenic terrestrial biome; feature: soil; material... | reverse complement strand
CATATGAGGCCCTGTTGTTATGGTATAACAAAAACATGTTTAAAGATAATGGCTGGAAGGTACCAACGACATATGAGGATCTTGAAACAATATGCAAGGATGCTCAAAGCAAAAATATTATCCCGATCGCTTATGGTACAGCTGACAATAAAGCAATTAACGAACAATTTGTAAGTGTAGCTCTTTGTGCTTCTGCGGGAAGGGGCAATGTAAAAAAGGCTTTAAACGGTGAACTAAAATGGACGGATCCAGTATTTATAGAAGCAATAGATACATTGAATGACATGTGGCAGGCAGGCTGGATAAGTGACAAAAAATCTCATGCCGTCGCGCATGATGATGCAAATTCTTTATTCTTCAATCAGAGCGCAGCAATGGCGATGACAGGAACGTGGGATCAGAGGGCTTTTGCCGATCAGATTAGTGATTTCAAATATGCGGCTATACCCTTTCCATCTTTAAGAGATGGTGTTTATCCGGCTGCATGTATGGGTGCAGGTGGTGTGATAGCAATCAATGCAAACACCAAATATCCGGAAGAATGTTTTGAATTTATAAAATTTATGTTCAATAATGACAAACGTCAGGCTCAGGCGGTCAGTGAGGGGCTTCAGCCTCTTCCGTATGATATGGACGAGTCACTCTATTCTGAAAAGATGAGTTCGACTGATAAAGAAATTCTTTCTACCTTAGAGAATACACAGGAAAAGCCTGAGTCAGCAGGATTTGTGATGTGGACTTATTGGCCGGCAGAGACCAGACAATATATGATGGACAATATTGAAAATGTATATCTTGATTTAGAATTAAGAAATGATGATAATTATAATTCATTAGCATTGACGTTTTCTAAGAGAATTAAAAAAGTTTACCCTCATTTAATAATTACAAATACTTACAATGATATAATTGGATTAAGAATGATAAAATCCAAAGAAGAAGTTGAAATTATTAAGGAAAGTATTAAAGCAACAGATGCTGGATTAAAAGCAGTAATGAATAATTTAAAACCAGGGATGTATGAATATCAAATAGAATCTTATTTTGATTTCTCGATTAAATTAAATGGTAATCACGATAAAGCTTTTGATACCATTTGTGCTGCTGGTAAAAACGCAACAATACTACATTATGTTAAAAATAATAATGTTGCCCAAGCTGGTGATTTAGTTCAATTTGATTTAGGTGCAAGAACAAATTTTTATGTTAGTGATATCTCAAGAGCATATCCTGTAAATAAAGTTTATAGCCCACGTCAAAAAGAAGTATATGAAGCCGTATTAGATGTTAATAAAAAGTGTATTGAATATTTAAAACCAGGAGTAACATGGTTAGAATATAATGATTATGCAAAAACTTTAATTACAGAATGGTTAAAGAAACTTGGAGTAATTAAAAATGATGAAGATTATATTAATTATTACTGGCATTCAATTGGTCATTCAATTGGATTAGATACACATGATCCTACACTAACAAATCAACCAATCCAAGAAGGTATGGTTTTAACAGTTGAACCAGGAATTTATATTGCTGAAGAAGGAATAGGAATACGCATTGAGGATAATGTCCTAATCACAAAAGATGGATGTATTAATTTAAGTAAAGATATTATTAAAGAAGTTAAAGATATAGAAAAGTTTTTAAGCGAATAATTTATTCGCTTTTTTTAGTAAAATCAAATAATCTCTTCTAATATATTATTAGGAGGGAATTATGAAATCGATTATTTTATATTTATTATTATCATTATTCATTATTGGAAAAGATGCTGAATTAGAAACATATTCAAAAACAGGACATGATCAATTTTCTGAAATTGTTTTTGTCGATGATGAGAGGGATTTGTTAGTAGATATGACACAAACCCAAATCGATAAACAATTAGATAGGATAAAAGCAAAATTCATTGGTGTAACTACTAAATATTCATATACATATAAAGATATTGAATACATTAGTACAGTAGTATTTTCACGCAGTAACAAAACAAGCGAAAAATTTGTTTTTGATTACAGTTTGCAAACAGTAGAATATCAAGAAAGAAGTTTAAACGTCAAAGGTTCTGTTTCTTATAAAAATGTATCTAAGAAAAAAGAAGTTGAAAACCAATTTGCTGCCGATGCTTCTATTTCTTATACGACAACAGAATCATTTCGTGAGACGGAGTCATCTAGTATGAAAGTAACTGTATATCCAGATAAAAAGATTACATTAAGAGTAGTTGGTGAAGGAAAAATTTCAATGGGATATTCTAAAACACATTTTTTATGGATTTGTTTTAAAAAAGGTGCTTGGGAAACAGTTGATGTCGTAACTAGTTATTTTGAATTGGTAGAAGAAGATGCTTAAAAAAATAATATTTGTTTTGATATGTTTAGTCGCAATGTTTGTAATCTATCTAGCAATTGAAAAGCAACCTAAGCAAATAAAAATAACAACAGTACAAGAGTCTTATAATATTAATTATATTGAGAGTGAAAACCAAGAACTAAAGATTCCAATTTTAATAAATCAAAGGAATGCATACATTACTGAATTTAAAGAAATCAATAATTGTTATATAAGCGATAATGACAATATAATTAATATAAAAATAGAAGAAATAGAATATGTTGAGAAAAAGCTAATTAATAAAGAAGAATATTTTTTATACAATTTCTATTTCACAATTGATTATAAAGATAATATTGAAATGCCAAAAGCTTATTTAACAATTGAATATACCGACGAGAGAAAAATCAAACTTGATATAGGCAGTTTTAGTTTATATGTAATAAAGGATTCTATTTATAATGATTTAGGAATTTGTAATTTAAAAGGGATCATAAATGAAATTGATGGAAAAAAGACATTAGTTGGGATAATTGCAGAAATAGAAAATCATGGGGTTGATCTAATTAATATTGAGAAAATTGAATTGTTAAATGTAAATACATATATCAGCGGAATCAAGATTCTTAATAATATATCAATTGATTCAAATATGGATATTAACAATTTAATAGATACCCCATATAAAATTAATAGTGATAAAACTGATGTAGAATTAGAAATAGATAAAACAAAGTATATTTTGCTAGTTGTTGGTTATCATCAACATTATGAAATTCCCAAATTAGGATTTACATTTGATTATAATTACCGTGGATTAAAAAGAACATTTACTTTTCCTAGTTTCACATTTTTTGAAAATCATCAACGTGAAATACCGATTAGTGATTTAACATTTTACACTTATGGCTATAATTGAAATTAAAAATTTATATAAATACTTTCATAATAATGTGGTGCTAAATAATCTATCTTTTAAATTTGAATATAATAATACTTATTTATTAGTAGGTGCTAATGGTAGCGGTAAATCAACCCTTATTAAAATAATTTTAGGTTTTGTAAAAGAAACACAGGGAAGAGTTAAAACAAATGAGAAAACCATTGGATATGTTCCTGAGAAATCTTCTTTTCCAGAAATGGTAAACATTAAAGAATTTTTATATTCGATTGCTAATATTCGAAATATACCTAAAAATAGTGCAAAGGCAATTATTGAATCAGAACTATCTGAATGGAAGCTTGATGGTAGTAAAAAAATAAGTAAACTATCAAAAGGAATGATGCAAAAGGTTTCTATTATACAGTCTTTAATTCATTCGCCAAAATTGTATATTTTTGATGAACCTATGAGCGGTTTAGATGAAAAATCACAGAAACAGTTTTTAAACTGTATCAAAAATTTGAAAGCAAAAAACAAAACAATAATTATTGCCACACATTTTAAAGATTATTATCAAGAAGTTGCAGATAAAGTTGTAATTATAAAAGAAGGAACTTTTAATGATGAATCTAATTAAATGTCATTTTGCTTATTTGTTGAATAAAGTCACGTTATTTATTCTTCCTTCAGTGAATATTATAATGATTATTTCTTTAATAACAAATATAGGAGATGAATATAGCGACAATTTTAATTCATACTATTTCTCCTCAATAGTTATGGTAAAAATTTGTTTTTGTTTCATTTCTATATTCTTATTTTCAATATCAATATATAAGCAAAATGACTATTATGCATATTATATTCTTACTAGTAATGTTTCTAGAATTAAATATATTACCAGTAAAATTATTTTAATTACAGGAACTGTGTTAATAAACTTTGTTTTTTTGTTTATTATATTCCTGTTGATCGGTTTCTTGCTACAAGATTACTTCTATTTTCAGATTATCTTTTTATATGGTTTTATTGAGACTTGTTTGATTGTTTTCATATATGGATTATATGGTATGTTATTAATGCAAATAACACAAAACCTTTTTACGATTATTTTTCCATATATTTTTATGATTCTTACTAGCGATTTAGGTGATAGCCTTATTGAAACTCTTTTAATGATGATTTTTCCTAATACCAGGGATGTCGATATAATTAATTTGATTCATTTAATTTGGTTGACTTGTTTATTAATTGTTTCAAATATAATTATATTTTGTAAAAAAGATTTACATTATTAAATTGACAAAAATGGATTTAGTGCATATAATGTAATGTGCTATTTATTCAATTAAATTATTTTTTTATATTTATTTGACAAATGTCAATAATTAAAGTATAATAATACTGTAATATAATAGTGGAAAGAAGGAGTACCCACTTCTCACCTGACTAATTTCGTTGGTAGGTAAATGTCGCTAAATAGTTTAGACTTTTTTTGTGGGTGCTTTATGCACTCATTTTTATTTTACTTATATAAACATATGGAGGTGTCTTTTATTAGTAAAAATGTTGATCGTCGAAACGAGGCTTTAGTAAACGAGGGTATTAGAGCTGAACGTGTATTAGTCATTGATGATGAAGGAGTTTCTCTAGGGGAACAACCACTTCAATCAGCTATTAAAATGGCTAATAGCAAAAATCTTGATTTAGTTTGCGTTGCGCCAAATGCAAAAGTACCAGTATGTCGCTTTATGGATTACAGTAAATATCGATACGAAATGCAAAAAAAGGCTCGCGAAGCAAAGAAAAATCAAAAAGTAGTTAATATTAAAGAAGTAAGATTAACGCCTGTAATTAGTGGTAATGATTTTGAAACAAAATTAAAAAATGGAATTCGTTTTTTACAGGAAGGCGACAAACTAAAAGTTTCATTAACTTTTAATCGTCGTGCAAGAATGCTTAATCAAGGAGATCCTGATATAAGCATGCTAGAAAAATTTATACAAAGGACAGAAGAAATAGCTAATGTTGAACAAGCTCCTTTACGAGAAGGTCGTAACATTAACATGCTTCTTGCTCCAAAAAAAGACAAAAAGTAGATAGGAGTATACGCAATGCCTAAAATGAGAACACATAGCGGTACAAAGAAAAGAATCTCTTTTACTGCATCAGGAAAAGTAAAAAGAGGACGTCCAGGGACTAGCCATTTAGCTCCAGGAAAAACTCAAAAAAGAATACGTCATTTACGTAAATCAGCATTAATTTCAAAATCAGATTTAAAACGTCTGAGAAAATTACTTGGAAACTTAAGATAGTAGGAGGTAACAACAATGGCAAGAGCAACGAGTGGAATTGTCTCAAGAAAAAGACATAAGAAAATTTTAAAATTAGCCAAGGGTTATTTTGGTTCAAAACATACATTATATAGAACAGCCAATGCGCAAGTAATGAAATCATTATCTTATGCATATCGTGATCGTAAACAACGTAAAAGAAATTTCCGTAAATTATGGATTACTAGAATCAATGCAGGGGCTAGACTTAATGAATTATCATATAGCAAATTAATGTATGGATTAAAGTTAGCTGAAATTAATATTAACCGTAAAATGCTATCTGAAATTGCAATTAATGAGCCTAATGCTTTTACATCAATTTGTAATAAAGCAAAAAAAGCAATTGAAAAACAAAATAAGGCAGCAGTATAAAGCAAGGAAACTTGCTTTTTTTATTTTGTAACAAAAACAATAGGTCTTTTATTGATAATTACTGAATATTATGTTAAAATATTATTATAGAAAAGGATGGTTACATGTATACAATTGATTTAAATAACAAGTTAATAAAATTTGATAAACCAATGACACTTAAAGAAATTGCTGATAATTTAGGTATTGATGGATATGTAGTAAAGGTAAATAATCGATTACGCGAATTATCATTTACGATTGAAGAAGATGCAAAAATTGAATTTCTAAATTTAAATGAATATGAAGCAGTTCGTGTATATGAAACTAGCCTTCGTTATCTAACAATCATGGCATTAGAAAGATTATATCCAGGAATTGATGTTAAATTTTTCCAATGTGTCTCTAGTTCATTATCTTGCCATGTAAAAAATTTAGATTTAAAAATTGATTTAGATTTTCTAACAAAACTCGAAAATAAGATGAGGGAATTAATTGCCTTAGATTTGCCGATAATTCGTAAATCTCTTTCAAAAAACGAAGCTTATAAATTATATGAGGAAAGAGATTATATTGACAAATGTCAAGTTTTAGATTATCGACCTGAGGATACTGTTAATATTTATGAATGTGATGGATATATCAACTATATGTTTGGTTATATGGTGCCATCAACTAAATATTTGAAAAAATTTAAACTTCGCCTTTATTATCCTGATTTTGTTATTCAATATCCAAGAGCAGAATGGAATGGGGAAATACCTGAATTTGAAGATTCAGCAAAATTCGGAAAAATGCTTGCAGAAGCACAGGAATGGGCTTTAACTTGTGATGGAGATTCTATTTCTAAAATGAATTCTCATTCATTGAATAATACGACAGTTGAATTTGTAAATATGTGTGAAACAAGACAAAATGATTTACTAGCTGAACTAGGATTAACGATCAAACGTCAAATTGGAAACATCCGTTTGATTGCGATTGCTGGTCCATCATCATCTGGAAAAACAACTTTTTCAAATCGTTTACGTATTGAATTAATGACAAGAGGTATTAAGCCGGTCAAAATTTCAATGGATGATTATTATAAAAATCGTGAAAGTGCACCATTAGATGAGAATGGAGAGCCTGATTTAGAACATATTGAATCTTTAGATATAGCCTTGTTTAACAAACATTTATTGGCTTTAATTCAAGGAAAAGAAGTAACACTTCCAAAATTTGATTTCAAGAAAGGCCATCGTGTAAATGGTGAAACGATTCAAGTAAATCGCGAACAGCCAATAATTATTGAAGGAATTCATGCTTTAAATGAAGTTTTGACTTCATCTATTCCTAAACATTTAAAATTTAAGATCTATATTTCACCATTAACACAAATAAATATTGATGATCATAGTCCTATATCGGCAACAGATATTCGCTTATTGAGGAGAATAGTTCGAGATGCTAGGACGAGAAATTCACCAGCTGAAGAAACGCTAGCAATGTGGTCTTCTGTGAGGCGTGGAGAATTCAAATGGATTTATAGATTCCAAGAACAAGCAGACTTTGTTTTTAATACAGAATTAACTTATGAGTTAGGTGTTATGAAAAAATATGCTTTACCAGTATTATCAGCAATTGATCATAATAGCGAATTTTATATTCCCGCAAATAGGTTAATTAAGTTTTTAAAATATTTTACGCAAATAGATGATAAGTTAGTCCCATCTAATTCTATCTTAAGAGAATTTATTGGAGGAAGTAGTTTCCATGATTGATATGAATAAGTTAATTAGAGATGGAATCGTAATAACGGCGGGAGATATTGATAATTTTAATTCTATGGTAGTAAATTGGGGATTATACGGAACAATCTGGCGCTCAGACGTATTTATGTTTTTTGTTCGCCCCTCACGTTATACTAATGAATTTCTCAATAAATACGATTATTTCACGGTGAGTTTTTTCTTTCCAGCTTATCGCAAAGAAATATCATATTTAGGGTCCCATTCTGGCCGTGATGAAGATAAAATTAAAGCAGTTAATTTCACACCTGTGCAATTGGAAAATGGTGTCGGTTTTACTCAGGCAGAAAAGACAATAGTTTGTCGGAAAATTTATGTACAAGATATGGATGCAAACAATTTTCCTAATGATATTAAAGAGATTTTTTATGCTGAAGGTGATGTTCACCAATTATTTATAGGAGAAATAGTGAAGGAGTATGAAAATCATTAAAAAACAATCAGGAAGTAAAAAATGTTTTGTATGTGGAGTTGATAATCCTGTTGGATTAAAACTAAAGTTTTTTGAAACTGATACCGATGAATTAACAAGCACATTTAATCTCCCTGAATCATATCAAGGTTATACAAATCGTATTCACTCGGGAATTATAACTTCAATTTTGGATGAAACAATATTAAGAGCAATTAAAATATTGGAAGATGATACTAATGGTGTAACAATGGAAATTAAAGTTAATTTCCGTAGACCTGTGCCTGTTAACACGGAGTTAACAGTTTTAGGAAGAATAACATCTAATTCTAAACTAATATTTGAAGGTACTAGTGAGATTTTCGAAGGCGATAATGTCCTCGCATTAGCTGAAGGAAAATATATGAAAGTTCCAGAAGAAGAATTTACTGGTATCGATACTAATAATAAATGGATTAAAACTGAAGTTAATTCTAATGTAATTAGAGATTATAAGAATAAATAATAGATTAATAAACTGACTCAAAGTCAGTTTTTTCTTTTAAGTAATAATCTTGAAGAAAATTTTATCTTGTAAATGCTTTCATTTTATAATATAATAAAGGTAATAGGAGGAATTGAATGATTAAAGATTATTATCTATATAAAAATTTTGGTTCTCATTATACGACAAAAGGATATGTTTTTCGTGTTTATGCACCAAATGCAAATTCCGTTTCTGTAGTAGGAGATTTCAATGAATGGAATACTACGAAAAATATTATGACTTTCGAAGGCGAAGGCGTATTTTCGACGATTATTCGCAACATCATGGAGCATGACCGTTATAAATATTTTATAATCACAAAAGATGGAGAAGAATTATTCAAATTAGATCCTTTTGGTTTTTTTAGTGAATACAATAATTATCAAAATTCACTTGTTTATAGTATGGATCAATTTAAATGGCGGGATAGGTCTTGGATTAATTCCCGGGAGAATTATTTTGATAAACCATTGAATATTTATGAAGTACATTTAGGTTCGTGGAAACGCGATAATAATAATAATTATTTAAATTTCCGTGAATTAGCCGAAGAGTTAATACCATATGTAAAGAAAATGGGTTATACCCATATTGAATTAATGCCTATATCTGAATACCCTTATGATGGTTCCTGGGGATATCAAGTCATTGGATATTATTCTATAACTTCAAGGTTTGGCGAGCCTCAAGATTTTATGTACTTTGTAGACTTTGCTCATCGACAGGGAATTGGCGTAATTTTAGATTGGGTTCCAGGACATTTTCCTAAAGATGAATCAGGTCTAATTGAATTTGATGGAACATATTTATATGAATATAGTGAGCCATTAAAACGCGAACATCTAGGATGGGGAACAAGAGTATTTGATTTTGGTAAACAATGGGTTAAAAACTTTCTTATTTCAAATGCTAATTTTCTTTTTCAAGTTTATCATATTGATGGACTTAGAGTTGATGCAGTAGCTTCAATGATTTATTTAGATTATGATCGCAAAGAATGGTTACCAAATATTAATGGTGAGAAATATAATTTAGAAGCGATCGAATTTTTAAAAGAATTAAATGTGGAGGTTTTTAAGAATAATCCTTATGCAATAATGGCAGCAGAAGAATCAACCGATTTTCCAAAAATCACATCTCCAGTTTATGAAGGAGGTCTAGGATTTAGTTATAAATGGAATATGGGGTGGATGAATGATAGTTTAACATATATTAGCAGCCCTAATCGTCACGATATCCATAATAAAATTACTTTTTCTTTTATGTATGCTTATAATGAAAACTATATATTACCACTATCTCATGATGAGGTTGTCCATGGAAAAAAATCATTAATAGAAAAAATGCCTGGTGATTATGATGACCAATTCAAAAACCTTAGAATGTATGCTGGATATATGATTACTCATCCTGGAAAAAAAATATCATTTATGGGGAATGAAATAGGACAGTTTGTCGAGTGGAACTATAATAATTCAATAGAATGGTTTTTATTAAAATATCCACGTCATCGTGAAATGAAAAAATTTATTCATGATTTAAATAAAATATATCTAGACAACCCTTCACTTTGGGAGTTAGACTACTCTCCTAAAGGAATGGAATGGATCAGGGGAGAAGATTTATTAATATTTAAACGATTCGACAAAAAAGGGAATCATTTATTAATTATTATTAATTTTACAAATAACAATTATAAAAACTATAAAACTAAAGTTAATTGTCAATATGAAGAATTAATAAATAGTGAATCGAATAAATATGGTGGTGATGCTGAAAAAATTAATGTTGATTATGATAGTGGCAATTTAATTATTAATATCCCTTCATTAATCTTTATTATTTTTAAACCAATAATATAAGGAGAGTCGTATGAGCAGTAAAAAAGAATGTATAGCAATGTTATTGGCAGGTGGGCAAGGTAGTAGATTATATGCATTGACTAGAAGAAAGGCAAAGCCAGCTGTAACATACGGAGCAAAATATCGAATTATTGATTTCCCGCTTTCAAATTGTATTAATTCAAATATTAATACAGTGGGAGTTTTAACACAATATCAACCTTGGGAATTAAACGAATACATCGGTGCAGGTCAACCTTGGGATTTAGATAGAAATTATGGAGGAGTTCATATTTTACCTCCTTATCAAGGACGTAATAAAAGTGGCTGGTATAAAGGAACAGCAAATGCTATATATCAAAATATCCATTTTATTAAAAGATTTAACCCCAAATATGTTTTAGTGCTTTCTGGAGACCATATATATAAAATGGATTATAGTGAAATAATTAAAATCCATAAAAAAAATAATGCGGATTGTACAATTGCTGTAATAGAAGTTGATATAAAAGAAGCAAGTCGTTTTGGAATAATGTCAACTAATGAGAATGGTCGAATTACAAAATTCTCTGAAAAGCCTAAACAACCTGAATCTAACCTGGCTTCAATGGGGATTTATGTATTCAATACAAAATTGTTAATTGATTATCTTGAGAACGATGAAGAAGATAATACAAGTAATAATGACTTTGGAAAAAACATAATACCAAAAATGTTGAAAGAAGGACTTAGGTTGTTTACATACCGTTTTGAAGGATATTGGAAAGATGTAGGTACTTTATATTCTCTTTGGGAAGCAAATATGGATCTCTTAGGTAATGAACCTGCTTTTGATTTATATGAAGGACATCGAAAAATATATTCGCGTAATAATAGTAATCCCCCACAATATATTGGTGAGAATGCAAAATTAGTAAACTCGATTATTACTGATGGATGTTGTATATATGGTGAAGTTTATAATTCTATAATATCAGAAAATGTTGTTGTAGAAGAAGGAGCTAAAATTATAAATTCAATTATTTTTGAAAACACAAAAATTGGAAATAATGCAACTGTAGAATATAGTATTCTTGATGCAAATGTTTCTGTATGTAATGATGTTAAAATAGGTGGCAAAAAGGAATTGACAGTGATTGCTGAAAATGTAAATGTGAATGTTGCTGTTGCTGCAGGTTTAATTGTGGAGGAAGATTAATATGAATGTTTTAGGTTTAATATTTTCCTCAACAAATAAAAATGAACAATTCGAGTTAGCTCAAAAGCGTACAATTGCTTCTGTTCCTGTATATGGAAGATACCGTTTAATTGATTTTTCGTTATCAAATATGGTAAATAGTAATATTTTCCATGTCGGAATAGTTACAAAAAGTAATTATCAATCGCTTATGGATCATGTAGGTAATGGTCGTGAATGGGATTTATCGCGTAAAAATGGTGGGCTAGTAATTCTTCCTCCATATGGTGTTAGTGTTGATTTTTTCAATTCTAGATTGGAAGCTTTAAAAAGTATAATTACTTTTATTAACCACGCCCCGGAAGAATATGTCCTTTTAACAGATTGCTATCATGTATGTAATATGGACTACAATGCTATTATCGATAATCATATTAAAACAGGTGCCGATATTACTTGCGTTTATCGAGAGCAGGTAATAAATGATTCTACTTATAAACCAGTTAAAACATTTAATATTGATGAAAATGATAGAATAATTGATCTTATAATTGATAGTAACCATCGAGAAATCGCAAAAGTCAGCTTGGATATATGGGTTATGAAAAAAGAGTTGCTTCAAGAATTAGTGATTGATAGTATTGTTCATAATTTAAATAGTTTTAACTCCGATATTTTAAAAGCAAATTTAAACAACTTAAAAATATTTGGATATAATTTTACTGATTATTTCCGCGATATAAATAGTATTAAAACATATTTTGATTTAAATATGGAATTATTAAATAAAGACGTTCGTAGCGAATTGTTTAATAAAGAACAGTTTCCTATATATACTAAAGTAAGGGATTCTTCACCAACAAAATATGGAATGAATGCAAAAGTAAGTAATTCAATAATTGCCGATGGATGTGTAATAGATGGGGTTATCGAAAATTCAATAATTTTCCGTGGAGTAAAAATTGCTCCTGGAAGTGTAATTAAGAATTCAATCTTGATGCAAGATACTGATATTAGAGATAATTGTGAAATTAATTATGTTATTACAGATAAAAATGTTAAAGTGATTAATCAAAAGGAAATTACAGGTAGTATTAATGAACCAATTTATATAAAGAAAAATGAGGTGAAGTAATGAATGTATTATATGTAGTAAGTGAGTCTACCCCTTTTGCCGCTACTGGTGGACTAGCAGAGGTTGCAGGTTCACTTCCAAGAGAACTTAAAAAAACAGGTATTTGTTTAAAAGTGATTATGCCCCTTTATAAAAAGGTGATTCAAAACTTTAGTAATGATTTAATTTTTGTTGGAGAAACAACGATTAAACTCGCGTGGAGAAAACAATATTGTGGTCTATATATGATTTTATATAAAGATGTAGAATATTATTTTATTGATAATAAATTTTACTTTGATAGGGATGAATTATACTCTCATTATGATGATGGTGAAAGGTTTGCCTTTTTCTCTCAAGCAATTTTTGATTGTCTTCATATTATGAAATTTCATCCGCAAATCATTCATTGTAACGATCATCAATCAGCTCTAGTGCCTATTTATTTAGATTTGATGAAAAAAGAAGGAAAAATGCTTGACGTAAAATCTATTTTTACGATTCATAATATCGAATATCAAGGAATCTATGATCCAATAATCTTAGGTGATATCTTCGGTATTGACGAAAAATATTTAGATATACTATTATATAATGACAAAATCAATTTATTAAAAGGTGCTATTGTATGTGCTGATTTAATCACGACAGTTAGCCCAAGATATTCTCGCGAAATAACAACATCTGCATATGCATGCGGTTTACATTATATTACAAACACAAATCGCAAAAAACTAATTGGGATATTAAATGGAATTGATTATGATGTATATAACCCAGAAACAGATTCTACTTTAAAGAAAAATTATACTACTGAAACAATTAATGATAAATCGATAAATAAGTTAAATTTACAAAAATCATTTAATCTAAATGAAAGTAAAGACACTGCAATTATTGCTGTTATTTCTAGATTAGCAGGTCATAAAGGTATCGATTTATTAATTGAAAAAGTGCATGAAATTATGAAGTTGAATACTCAGTTAGTTATTCTTGGAGTTGGAGAACAATATTATGAAGATAAATTTATCCAACTAGGAAAAGAATATCCGGGAAGAATATGTTCGTTAATTACTTTTGATGCTAATCTTGCAAAACAAATCTATGGGTCAGCTGATTTTTTACTAATGCCTTCAAAAACTGAACCTTGTGGTTTAAGCCAAATGATTGCTTGTCGTTATGGAACACTACCTATTGTTCGAGGTACTGGTGGACTATATGATTCGATAAATAAAAACAATGGGTTTATTTTTAAAGAATATGATAGCAAAGAAATGATGGCCAAGATTAAAGAAGCTGTAAAAGTTTTTGCTGATAAAAACAAATATGATAAAATGGTTGTAAATGCAATGAATAGTGATTTTACTTGGAAAGCATCAGCAAAACAATATTATGAACAATACTTGAAAATCTAGGAGTGATAAAATGAATTACGATGTTAATAAATTGAAAGAAATGGTTGACGAAAACCTAAGTAGGATGTACAGTGTCTTTTTTAAGGACGCCACTGTAGAACAAATATATAAAGCATGTGCAGCTACTATCAATGATATATTACGAATTAAGAGAAGAGAATTTAATCATCATGTAAAAGACCAAAAAGGTAGACGCGTCTATTATTTATCAATGGAATTTTTAATTGGACGTAGTTTAAAAAACAATATATATAATTTAGGTTTAGTTGATGAATTTTCAAATATATTAACATCAAATAGTTTAACTCTAGATGATTTGTATTTATGTGAACCCGATGCGGGTTTAGGAAATGGCGGTTTGGGTAGACTTGGTGCATGTTTTATGGATGCTTTAGCAAGTGGATCTTATCCAGCGATGGGGTATTCAATTAGATATGAATATGGATTATTTAAGCAGAAAATTGTCGATGCTTGGCAAACTGAACTTCCTGACACTTGGTTGCCTGGAGGAAGTGTGTGGCTTACAAAGCGTGAAGATAAAACATATAATGTTTGCTATGATGGTAGAGTTAACGAAATAGATCATAATGGTGAAAAAAAATATATATATGAAGATTATTTAGAAGTAGAGGCAGTTCCCTATGATTTAATGGTAAGTGGAGCAGATAGTGATGCAATTGCTGTTTTAAGATTATGGAAAAGCCAAAATATTCGTGATTTTGATGTTAACCTATTTTCACATGGAGATTATCGAACAGCATTAAAACGTGAAAATGAAGCCGAATTAATTTCTAAAGTTTTATATCCTGGTGATGATCATGAGGAAGGTAAAGAACTTCGAATAAAACAACAGTATTTCTTAGTATCAGCATCAATTCAAAACATCATAAAAGATCATATTCGTTATTATGAAGATGTTAGAACATTGCCTGATTATGTTTCAATTCATATTAATGATACTCATCCAGCTTTAGCGATTCCTGAATTAATGAGAATATTGATTGATGATCATTTGTTAAGTTGGAATGATAGTTGGAAAATAGTTACAATGGTATTTTCCTATACTAATCATACGGTAATGGCGGAAGCTCTAGAAACATGGTCTGAAGAATTAGTGATGCGTAAATTACCTAGAATATATATAATCCTAAAGCAAATAAATGAAAGATTAATGAATGAAATGAGAATCCTAGGTGTTCCAAATAACGAAGCAAATGAATTAGCGATATTTAAAAACTCACGCATTAGAATGGCAAATTTATCTGTTTTTGGCTCACATACTGTAAATGGTGTTTCAGCTCTTCATTCAGAGATTATTAAACAAAGTATATTTAAAGGTTTCTATAAGGTCTCACCTGAGAAATTTATTAATATTACTAATGGAATTGCTCATCGTCGATGGCTTAATCAGTCTAACGGTTTATTATCAATATTATTATATGACAAAATAAACAAAGATTATTATAAAAACGCAAGCATGCTTAAAAGCTTTGAAAAATTTAAAAATGATATTGAAGTTTTAGATACTTTAGAAGAAGTTAAATATTTAAATAAATGTTCATTCGCAAAATATTTATCCTACTCTCAGAAAATTGATATTAATCCAAATACTAGGTTTGACGTTCAAGTTAAAAGATTTCATGAATATAAAAGACAATTATTAAATGCATTAAAGATTATATATTTTATTACGCAAATAGAAGAAAACATTAATCGCAAATTTACCCCACAAACTTTTATTTTTGGTGGTAAAGCAGCAAGTGGTTATTATGTTGCAAAGCAAGTAATTGAATTAATAAATCATTTATCGATATTTGTAGATGAAAATCCTGAAATCAAAAAGAAATTAAATGTTGTCTTTATTGAAGATTATAATGTGAGTATTGCTGAAAAGTTAATCCCAGCTACTGAAGTAAGTGAACAAATATCTCTAGCAGGTAAAGAAGCTAGTGGAACTGGTAATATGAAATTTATGATAAATGGAGCCCTAACATTTGGAACTTTAGATGGAGCTAATGTTGAAATAAGCCAAAACGTTGGTTTAGATAATATATTTATTTTTGGAATGAATGCAGATGAAGTTAATGATTTATGGAAAAGGGGATATTATTCCCATGACTTTTATAATAAATCTCCAAGAATTCAAGCAGTCATTAATAGATTGCGTCAAGGATTTAATGGAAAGTCATTCGGTCATATTGCAGATTATTTATTAAATAACTATCCAATTAATGACCCATATATGTGTTTAGCTGATTTTGATTCCTATTTAGATATTCATGAAAAAATGGATAGTATATATCAAAATAAAAGAAAATGGAATCAGATGTCTTTAATAAATATTAGTAATGCGGGAATTTTTTCTGCTGATCGAAGCATTGATGAATATGCGAGTAAAATATGGAAATTAAAGAGAATCAAATAATATATAATCCATTATTCAATAAATTTCCTGTTGGTGCTATTGAAGTAAATTCTGATATTACAATTAGCTTGAATTGGACAAATAAATATAATATCTGGGATACCCAATTGATTATTGAAAATGATAAAGGAGAAATTTATAGAGTCATTGACTTCAAGGATTCTTTTACTTTTTCAATTCCTGTTGTCGGACTTTATTGGTATTGTTTTCGTTTTAAGGACTTATACGGGATTCATTATTTAGTATCTGATGATTCACTCAATGCTTATATTAGTGACAGCCATGAATATTTATGGCAGTTATCAATTCATAATCAACTTGATAAACATCCACATTGGATTAAAGGCGGAATTATATATCAAATAATGGTCGATCGCTTTAATAAAGGCGATAATATCGAACCTAAGAAAAATATTATATTACATAAGAATTGGGATGAAATGCCACATTTTCTTCCAGTTGGTGAAAAAATATTAAATAATGATTTTTTTGGCGGCGATTTACGAGGGATAATTAATAAACTTTCTTATTTGAAATCATTGAATATAACTGTTATTTATTTAAATCCTATTTTCGAAGCAGCAAGTAATCATAAATATGATACAGGAAATTTTATGAAAATCGATAGAATGTTTGGAACTGACGAAGATTTTATTGAACTTTGTGATAAAGCAAGGGAGCATGGAATTAGAATTATTTTAGATGGTGTCTTCAACCATACAGGGGATGACAGTTTATATTTTAATAAATACAATCATTATCCAACTGTTGGTGCTTACAATGATAAAAAATCTGAATTTTATGATTGGTATTTATTTATTAATCATCCTGCTGAATATATGAGCTGGTGGGGAATAAGTACATTACCTAGCGTTAATCAATCTTCTTCATCATATTTAAAATATATCGATGGAGTATTGAAAAAATATTTACAGATAGGTGCAAGTGGATATCGACTTGATGTAGTTGATGAATTAATGAATGAATTCGTTGAAAGAATAAATAAAGTTGTAAAAGAAGAAGATAGTGAAAATATAATTATCGGTGAAGTATGGGAAGATGCTTCTAATAAAGTTGCATATTCTGTTAGAAAACAATATTTTAATGGTAAACAATTAGATTCAGTTATGAATTATGTTTTTAAAGAGGCAATTATTTCTTACCTAAAACAAAATAATGTTTTAGGTTTAAGAAATGTTATTCGGACATTAATAAATAATTATCCGAAAGATATTTTGGATTCATTAATGAACATTCTTGATACACATGATACAATGAGAATTATCAATAATTTTGCAACAAGTGAAAATCTAACAAAAGTTGAAGCTGCAAATTATCGTTTAGAAGGTTCAGAATATAAAAGAGCACTAAAGAAAATGAAAATGGCAACTATTCTTCAATTTACCCTTCCTGGTGTGCCTTCAATTTATTATGGAGATGAGGCTGGAGTACAAGGGTTTGATGATCCATTTTGTAGACAAACATTTCCATGGGATAATATAAATATTGATTTATATGAATGGTATAAAAACTTGGGTATTATTCGTAAAGAAGCAGTATTTATAGATGGGGATTATGAGGAGGTTATAGCAAAAGAAAATATATTTGCATTTAAAAGAGTTAAATATAATGAAGAAATATTAGTTGTGATAAATAATAGTAATGACCAGTTTTCGATGGAAGTGAAAGGACATGATTTAATTAATAATATTGACTTAAGATATTTATCACTTCCTGCACAAGTAGGAACGATAATAAGATTATAAAATATAAAAAAATCGAGTTTATTCTCGATTTTTTATATTACTATGTAATATGTTTTTTTGTGATTTATAATAATCATATAAATTTTTAAATCTTTCAAAATGGATTAATTCACGTTCACGTAAATAAGATAATGGTCCTAATACATCAGGATCATCAGTTAAATCCATTAAATGTTCATATGTAGCTCTTGCTTTTTCTTCAGCTGCCATGTTTTCGCTTAAATCCGCTAAAGCATCACCGGTTGCACCAATATTTGCGACGGAGAATGGAATTCCCATTGCATCTGTCATAAATATTTCAAAACCATGCTGTCCATAATGATCTTCTAATCCATATTCCTTTAATTGTTCGATAGTTGCGCCTTGCATTAATTGATAGTAAAGAGTAACTACCATTTCCACATGCCCTAATTCTTCAGTCCCAATATCAGTTAATAAAGCTTTTCCGCGATCATCAGGCATTGTATATCTTTGGTTCAAATACCTAAGGGCTGCACCCAATTCTCCATAGGGACCTCCGTACTGAGTCTTAATTACTCTTGCAAGTTTTAAATCAGGGTTTTTAATATTAATTGGAAACCATAACATTTTACTGTAACTAAACATTAATCTTCACTTCCTACCCAAGGCCACTTTGAAATTAACCATGTCCATGGTATTCCTTTAAGTGTTTCTGATTTAAGAGAAAGTGGACCATATATTTGTTCATATTTCTTTTTGGATTCTTCTTTACGATCTTTAATCATATTAAATAAGTCAATTGCATCTTTATCTGATGGATTAACATCTAAATATAATGTCATGTCTATGCACGCAATACAATATGTTTGAATCTCTTGCATTAGTTTTTCTTGTTCAGAGCTTGGAACTGGATTTTTTGGTATGATTTTATAAGGCTGATATAATTTTCTAAATATAGTTCCTTTTGCTAGTACTTCATCTATTGGTAACAAATCAGCACTTGTCAGTACATTATTCTCTTGTCGACGTTTTAATTGCATTTTTTCTATGTAATTCATTTAATTACCTCCGCTACTATTATATTCGTCTATGTATTATCCGAATGGGCGAAGGAAGACATATAAAGTAATAATAACCACCTCTAAGGTGGTTATTGTTTTATTTATTATTAATAATCTCTGAAAAGCGTTTAAAGATATATTTGCTAATATTTTCTTTTTGGCTAACTTCAGGGTGCCATTGGAATGCAATAATTGGTAAGTTTTTATAAATCATTGCTTCAATAATTCCGTCCTCAGCAGTTGCAATTACTTCAAATCCAGGAGCCAATTTATTTATAGCTTGGTGATGGTAACTATTTACTTCCATTTGTGCTGGGAAATCAAAAAATCTATTAGGAACAGTGTTAACTAGATGTTTCACATCATCATGTTCTTTACCAATATCTTGGAAAAGACTTCCGCCAAGGAAGACATTAAGGACCTGAAGTCCTCGACAAATCCCTAATGTTGGAATTTTGTTTTTACTAGCATATTCAACGACCTCTTTATCTAGTCGATCCATTGCTTCATCTATACCTTTTGATTCACCATTGTTTTCTTCATTAAAATATTTAGGGTCAACATCAGTTCCACCAGTAATTACAAAAGCATCACATAGTTTAAATATCTCTTCATTGTTAGGGTTATCTAAATTTAACATAATTGTATTAAAGCCTAGTTCATGTAATGGATATAAATATCTCTCATTTAAGAATTCACGACGAACTTTAGAATCAGAGTAATTAATCCTTGGAGTAACTCCAATTAATTTTGTCTTCATATATTCCTCCTCATATATTTGTATTATACACATTTAGCGAGTTTAATGCAATCACTTTAAATGAAAAACCTTATTTTTTTTTCACATTGACATCCTATTGTTTTAAATATATAATGTATTTAGGCAATAAAAAAATGTCAAAATTAGTTAAAATACTTTTATAATATTTTTAACTTTTTATTGCAATTGGTGTTATAATACCATTATGATTTCTTGGCTTTTGCCTTGAAGTTTTTATTTAACTGTAGAAGGGGAGAGTGAAAATGGTTAAATTCATTATTAAACGTGATGGCCGTAAAGAAAAATTCGTTTCTGAAAAAATCTTTAATGCTATCGTTAAAGCACAAGAAGCGGTTGACTCTGTTGACTATGAACTTGCTGGAAAAGTAACGAATGCAGCAATTGAAAAAATTAATGCTACATTTGTAGAGTCTAATCCAAAAGTAGAAGAGGTTCAAGACTTAGTTGAAAAAGCATTAATTGAACAAGGATGTGTAGACATTGCAAGAAAGTATATGTTATACCGTGCTGAAAGAACAAAAGTAAGAGAACAAAAAACAAAATTAATGCAATCATTACATGAGATTACTTTCAAACCATCAAAAGATGCAGATGTTAAGCGTGAGAATGCAAATATCAACGGTGATACTGCAATGGGGACAATGCTTAAATATGGAAGTGAATCATCAAAAACATTTTATTTATCGCAAGTGATAAATCCTAAATTTTCAGAAGCTCATGCTCGAGGTGAAATTCATATTCATGATTTGGATTTCTATTCGTTAACTATGACTTGTTGTCAAATCGACTTAATTAAATTATTTGATGGCGGTTTTTCTACAGGGAATGGCTTTTTACGTGAACCTAATAGTATAAGATCTTATGCTTCACTAGCTTGTATCGCTATTCAAGCTAATCAAAATGATCAACATGGTGGACAATCTATACCTAACTTTGATTATGCTATGGCAATAGGTGTTAGAAAGTCTTATAAGAAAATTTATAGACAAAACTTAATTAAACTAATGCAATTTACTGATGAGACAGTAAATGCGGAAACAATTAAAGATTTAGTTAATGAAATTGATCGTAAATATCCTTTACAAATTAAAGACCTTGGTTTTACAGCGGCTATTAAAGAAAGCTTAAAAGGTTTTCCAAATATTGATAAAATCATTGACCAAGTAACAGTTATAACATTGAATGAAACTCGAGATCAAACATATCAAGCTATGGAAGCTTTAATCCATAATTTAAATACTATGCATTCTCGTGCTGGTGCTCAAGTTCCTTTTTCTTCATTGAACTATGGAACAGATGTTTCCGAAGAAGGAAGAATGGTAGTTGATTGTATTTTAGATGCTACTATTGCTGGATTAGGAAATGGTGAAACGCCAATTTTCCCTATTCAAATTTTTAAAGTAAAAGAAGGCATAAATTATAATCCTGGTGAAGTCAATTATGATTTATTTAAGAAGGCAATCTTATGCTCAGGGAAAAGATTATTTCCGAATTTCTCATTCATCGATGCTCCATTTAATTTACAATACTATAAAGAAGGAGATTATAATTCTGAAGTAGTATATATGGGATGTCGTACAAGAGTTATGGGTAATGTCCATGATAAAAGTAAAGAAGTTGCTGGTGGACGTGGAAATTTAAGTTTCACTTCAATCAATTTACCTCGCCTTGGAATCAAACATAAAGGTGATGTAGAAGGATATTTCAAAGAATTAGATGAGAAAATAGAATTAGTAAAAGATCAACTCTTAGAACGCTTTGGAATTCAAGCATCTAAAAAAGTATATAATTTTCCATTTTTAATGGGACAAGGAGTTTGGTTAGATTCCGATAAACTTAATTGGGATGATGAAATTGGCGAAATTATTAAACATGGAACTCTTACTATAGGTTTTATTGGTCTAGCGGAGTCTTTAAAAGCTTTAATTGGTGTTCATCACGGTGAAACAAAAGAAGCTCAAGACCTAGGATTAAAAATTATTTCTCATATGCGTAAAAAATGTGATGAATATTCAGAACAATATAAATTGAATTTTTCATTAATTGCAACACCTGCTGAAGGGCTATCAGGAAGATTCGTTAGAATAGATAAAGAAATATTTGGAATTATACCTGGAGTGACTGATCAAGATTTTTATACAAATTCATTCCATGTTCCTGTTTATTATAATATTTCAGCGTTTGATAAAATCAATATTGAAGCGCCATATCATGCTCTAACAAATGCAGGACATATTAGTTATGTGGAAGTTGATGGAGATATTGCGAAAAACACTAAAGCATTTGAATCAATAATTCGTCATATGCATGATGTTGGTATTGGTTATGGTTCAGTTAATCATCCAGTTGACCGTGATTCAGTATGTGGCTTTAATGGAATTATTGATGATAATTGTCCTAAATGTGGTCGTGAAGAAGGTAATGTTAAATTTGAAAGAATCCGTCGTATTACTGGATATTTAGTTGGAACTTTAGATCGTTTTAATAATGCTAAACGTGCAGAAGTGGAACATCGAGTAAAACACAAAGGCTTTAATAATGCTAATTAGAATTGCTGGAACCGTCAATGATTCAATCGTTGATGGACCAGGAATAAGATTTACTGTCTTTACGCAGGGATGTTTTCATAATTGTCCGGGATGTCATAACCCGCAAACACATAACCCTAAAGTAGGTAGAGATGTTGAAATTGACGAAATTATAAAAGATATTAAAAAAAACCCACTATTATCTGGAGTAACGCTATCGGGAGGAGAACCTTTCGAACAAGTACCGGAAATTTTGGAATTGATAGAAAAAATTAAAGAATTAGGATTGGATGTTATTATCTATTCGGGTTATACTTACGAAGCGTTAATTTCAAAAAACAATTCTCAAATTAATAAAGTTTTAGAATTGACTGATTATTTAATAGATGGAAAATTTGAAATCGCAAAGAAATCCTATAGTTTATTATTTAGAGGCAGTTCAAATCAAAGAATTATTGATTTAAATAAATCGCGTTTGATGAACGAATTAGTTGAAACAGATTTTAGTGATTATTGAAAGTGGACAAAGTCCACTTTTTTTGTTATATATTTTTAATTTTTGAATATTATTAATATGTATAAGCAAAGTAAGGTGGACAGGTGAATAATGGAGAAATTTTATAATAAAGATATTACTAGTATATTTTCAAATTTTCATACAAGTGAAAATGGTCTAACTGAGGAAAAAGCAAAAGAATTGCTGAAAAAGAATGGAAAGAATTTAATTGTTGAAAAAGAAAAGAAATCTAAACCTAGAGTATTTTTAGAACAATTCCAGGACATTCTTGTTTTCATATTAATTGGAAGTGCAATTATAGCAACATTCATAGGGGAGATAGAATCAACGATCGTCATATTTGCGGTTATAGTGCTTAATGCCTTTTTAGGAACTTACCAACACTTTAAAGCTGAAAAGTCATTAGACAGCCTAAAATCACTCTCAAATCCCATTGTGAGAGTAGTTAGGGACAGTAAATTGATAAACATACCAGCTTATGAAATTGTTGAAGGTGATATTGTAAATATAAAAGCAGGAGATTATATTCCTGCGGATGGTAGAATAATTAATTACAATGATTTTGAAATTGATGAATCAGCTCTAACAGGTGAATCAATGCCTATAGAAAAGACAAGCATAATTTCTGAGAAAAATGATTTAATAATTAATGATCAAAAGAATATGGTTTTCTCAGGAACATTTTGTGTTAAAGGAAATGGTCAATTTGTTGTATGTAACACAGGAATGAAAACTGAAATTGGTAAAATTGCAAGCTTAATTAGCAATGTTAAAAAGAAAAAGACGCCATTGCAAAATAGTTTAGATGAGTTTAGTACAACCCTAGCAGTTATAATTATAATAATATGTTTAATAGTTTTTGTATTAAATATATATCGACAAATTAGTATAATAGACTCCTTAATGTTTGCGGTTGCACTTGCAGTAGCAGCAATACCGGAAGCACTAGGTACAATTGTAGTTATAGTTCTAGCAATTGGAACTGAAAGAATGGCAAATGAAAATGCGATTATTAAAGAACTAAAAGCAGTTGAAAGTTTAGGATGTGTAAATGTTATTTGTACTGATAAAACAGGAACATTAACACAAAACAAAATGCAAGTAAAAGAAGTTCAATATTATGGTTCTAAAAAACAATTCTTAAAAGTGGTCTCAAATTCGGTAAATGATGATAATGCTACAGAAATAGCGATTAATGAATATCTAAACTCGGAAAATAACTTAAAAGAAGGAGTAAAAATACATGAAATAGCATTTAACTCCACTCGTAAAATGATGAGTAATTTAGTTGAAATTAACGGTGAAAAATATATTTTTGCTAAAGGTGCTTTTGAAGTAATTATAAGTAAATGTAGTTTATTAAAGACCACTAATGGAATTAAAATTATAGACAATAGTGATCTAAAAATAATCAATCAAGATGTTGATAATCTATTAGAAAAAGGTTTTAGGGTAATAGCTTTTG
>ENA-UOOK01002160-UOOK01002160.1-fermentation-metagenome-genome-assembly--contig:-NODE-2160-length-24698-cov-33.600333_pt1 | contig 24698 bp, 13 predicted proteins | sample MGYA00245777_ERZ724023 | MGnify/ENA primary metagenome ERZ724023 (study PRJEB28704, sample SAMN03018312) | fermentation metagenome | biome: anthropogenic terrestrial biome; feature: soil... | reverse complement strand
TACTCCGGATGACGTTCAGCTTCCAAATCTCTCAGCCTCCCCGCTGCAAAAGATGCTTGTGAAGGAGTCGGGTGGGTTGTGGTTAAACAAGCATAATCTATTTTGAATTATATACCATAACACCGTCATTTTTGGACGGGAACGTGTGTTTGGTGTATCGAGTAGGGTGGCGTTGCGGGACGTATGTCTGATTATAAGTTCATTCGAGCCGACCAACTTCTTCGGACTATAGTGGAGCGCTGAGCAAAGTTTAGCTCATCATCAAACCGTACGTGAAGCTTTAAAGTCTATAAATCATACTCCAATGTTGACAGCAACAATGTTGAACCTTATTAGCTCCACCTAGATAGGGCATTTAATGATTATAGACTTTGAATGAAACTATTGAGGTTCTATTTTATATAACGAGAGGATTTCGCCAATTTTGCAGCGAAGGAATAAAATAACCTTCGCAGGCAGTGTGCCGGTTCTTGCATATGAGAGAGATATATGCAATCAGTGGTACGATTGTCTGAAGAGTATAGAAAACTTGGGCAGTACTTCCGTAGGCATGGGGGTTTTCCTATCAATTAGTGGTTCAGCATTAATATCATTGAGAAAAGCATGCTGCTCTTGCAATATAAGCAAGAAAACTAACCATATGAAAGGAAAAATCTATAAGATGCGTAAGGCGTACGATACTATTCTTCAATCTGAAGTTTCTGCAGACTTTGTTGCGCAGAGCGGAGGATTCGAACCGTATCGCTTTGAATGCGCTTGCTGCGGGGAAGAAGTATTTATTGCTGCGCATGACAGTACCAAAATGGTCGCACATTTTAGGCATCGTAGTGGAAACAATGATGTCGAATGTGAAAATTACCTTGGACAACACGGAGCATTAAGTACCGATTCCCGCTCGAAAAAGAGTAACCGCGAGACGGCCGAGTTTTATTATGAAAACACCAAAAAGACTTTTAGTGTGGGTGTTAGATTCGGCGAGGACGATATTAGGGATTATGAACGGCAATTTGTTGACTTTGAAGTAAGAACAAGCGAAACAGAAACCCCTTTTTTCGTTTTGAGGATTAATAGCACGAATTTTTCGCCAGATGGCCCTAACTTAATTACTTTGGATCGCTTTTCATATGACTATTACTTGTCTAGTACTTTAAATAGATCACCAAGGAAGCATAAACTCTTCAACCGCAATGGTACTCCAACTTTTTTTAGAATACTGGGTAATGATAATGATAATGACTTTACGGCAAAATTAGTTCGCTCCAATATACTCTATACGGATACTCGATACTTGGTAATATTTCAAAACCGATACTCCTCACCGCAAGGAGTCCCATTTCCTAATGACATGCCGGTAACCGATTTACTTCGCTTTGAAACAATGAACAGAAAATTCCTAGGGTTAATCTTATCAATAACGAAGAAAACAGCGTCTATAGAAAGCGCCCTGAGTGATTGGGGTTACCAATTAGAAACCTCTGAAAAGCTGACCTTACTATGGCCACCTGCGGCTGAAGCAAATGGCGCTTCGGTTGTATACTCAGATTATGCATTTTTATATTCTAGCTTTAAGCTGCAAGCACCTGGCACCATAAATGCCTGTTCTGACGATATATCTACGATCACAGACAAAATCTCCAAGGTGTGTATCAGGCTGAGAACAAGAGTGTTCAGAAAAAATGCTGAGTTTATCATTGCGAAAGGTAAAATAAACTCCTCCAAATTTGACGTTATTACCCCAAAGGAGATTACTTCTAACACTTTTACTGTGCCAGAAGACAGCACGCACTTTTTGTTCGGGCCTTCTGGAGTAAAGCCTCTCTGTAAAGAACAAACGGTATTTCTTACTCCTCGTAGCGAAATTAGGCATTACTGCTTTGGCTATCAGATAGAGCGCATCCTCCCTTACTTGCCAAGAGAATTGTGCGATGAACCTCTACTTAACGATATTCTTACTCATTACCGACGGACAGAAGCCTTTGACCAAATCTGCTTCAGCTCATATCCGCTTAGTAAAATCGCTTCTCAGTACATCGAGAAATGTAAAGAAACGGGTCAAATAAACACGATGGCCAAACGATTCATCGAGGAGGGACTGCTGTGAGTTACCTTCCTCTATTGTCTGAGGATGAAGTGCATTACATTTGCTCGGTTATACCCCATGAGCATACAATTGCTTACTTCCAAAAAAACCCAAAGGAACTAGCCAAAATCCGTCCAGGCTTTCGGGCAAAAGCAATTTCAAAAGATGATGCCTGCAAGTTACTAGTCAATCACCGTAACCGTGGATTTGTTTCATCCTTCATTGAAAAGCACATTAGTGAATGGCTCGCTGAGATAAAAGCCCATATCGATAAATGTATTGAGAACGGTAACAGTATGGAATTAGCCTACATTAATACACTGCCTTTTTGCTTCTTTGCGAACAACATCGCTCTATACTATAAACTCATTGACGAAGATCATTCTGAAGAATATGTTTCATTATTAAGCGCTGCCGTTTTAGCACTAAAAGATGCTGCTGACGAACAGCGATTAATGCAAAAAGACTTGTTAGACCGAGAATCAGGGATTATTGAATTGCGCGCCGAGCTGGACTCAATAAAAGCCGATTTGGAAAGGACCAGCTCCAAACTTACAAACCGCTTAATAGAAATAAAGAGATTAAAGCAAGGGGTTTCCGGCATAGCAACAATGGTAGCGACAGAACAAGACAATAAACAGATGATTGACTCACTAAAAGCCGAGATTCAAGGACAAGACGAAATCATAAAAGAACTAAGCATTGAGTTGTCTAAATCGCGAAACAGCATTCAAGAGCTTGAAACCAAGAGGGTTGAGTTCGAAGAACAACAAGCTGCCACAAAAGAAGTAAATCATCCATCTTTGGTGAAACCTAAACGTCCTAATGAGTTAGAAGAGTTCAAAGACTATTTAGGGTATAACCTCAAATCACTAGGCATACCTAGCTGTTCGGAATACTATCCCCTATTGGAGGAACATTTGAGCAAAATCCTATTCCAGGGGGTACCTATAGTTATTAATCGATGTGTGGGACCCACTCTAATGAGATGTGTGGCTAACACGATAGTTGGACAGCCGTATGTCAATACGCTTGTTTATGGTAAAGAAACTTCGATTAATGATGTTGAAGGTTTCCTACTTTCTGGGGAGCGTGTAATTTGCTTGGACAATTTTGTCGGAAACTGCAATGAAACTGAACTATTACCCCTATTTGACAAACATAAGGATAAAATCATCTTCTTGACAGTTGCCTATGAAAGAACAATACTTTATATTTCTCAAGAGTTTTTTCGGTACTCCCATTATCTTAACCTTAACCGAATTCCAGCACTGTCGGCCAATGCTACATTAACAGAAGACCCTTCGATAATAGAAGAGGTAGAGTTCGAACCCCAAGGGATAACTCAGAACAATCGCTACTCTTCACTATTAAGAAAGATGCTACACGAGTTTGGCTTCCCAGAAAGCATAACTGAGCAAAAGTGTCATGCTATTTATGCTGAAAATGATTTATGTCGCACCTTAGCATTTGATATATTACCATATTGCATGGACGTGCTGCAAATTGCACCTTATAATACATCCGAGCGTTTTAACGAATACGCTGTCGGAAGATGTGCTTATAAAAAACTGTTTTCGGAGTGGTTCGCGCGATGAATGAGTTATTGACAGTTATGTCAGCAGAAATGAGTATTAATCGTTTTCATGACGAACCCGACGACTCTTTTATCTACAGACTCTGCTATTCGGCATTGGGGCAGTGGTGTCTCCACACCGCACAGAATTCTTCAGACTCAATCGTTGGTACAACGAAGCACAACCAGACAATTATCCTTAACGAACTAATGTCGCGTTATTGCGAGTTTTTCCCAGCTGTTTCCGATAGACTTATTGACACAAGTAATCACCAACTGAACCTGGCTGTTCACATTCGAAGAGTATACGAGGAGACTGGTTATCTCCTCACCGACGCTAACAATAGAAACCGATTAGCAAACTTCGGTAGGAGCATTCAACTATGTGGTACATCATTGTTTTTCGGCATCCCTAGCACAGTATACACAGTGAATGGACTGGGAGTATTCGCAAGTTCGACAAAATACTTAATCTCTGCGCGCGAATTCTTAATAAGAGACAACTTATCGCAGGAAGAATTCCTTCAATCTCAATTCGACGTCATTGACTTTTATGACAGAGACCTTAACCTTGACGAACTCGAATTTTTCAACCCGTGTTCGAACAAAGCTCCTTCACAGTCTTGGGAGAAACGAATGAAAACAGACCGCTCAGTAGCTCGCAAGAGCGAATTCGGTCCGTACTATAGGGTTATACGGATAAAAGATGATTCTTTTCTGTTTGCGGATGAACCTACAGAGCCCCAGAGCGATAATTTTACTTCATATGAATATAGACGATTGTATTTTGCCTTGAAAGCAAACTACAACGAGCCACTAAGAGCTAATGTCATAGAACTAGATGCGGAGTATTCATTAGTAACCGTTGGAGGGCGGTTACCTAACCGAGAATACTATTACCTATTGCTATTATCTTGGCCTGTGAAAAATGCTTTTGACAAGATAAGCTTTCTGCTTAGGAACAACTTCGTGCTAGACGTTACCGCTGCACTAACAAATATTGGCATCGAAGTAAAGGAAGGATATAGTAATGCATAACTCAGACAGCGTCCATCAATATTACCAGGCAATCCGCGATCGGCTGAAGAATTACATTAAATCCGACTACTTGGCTAATAGCGAAACGTTGCTTCTTTATGTCGATGACCTTCTAGGAGAACAGTGTTCGAAATATACGAACATCGCTTGTGAACCTTACATCGAAACATCTGCTTCTTATAAAAAAATAATCGATGGGATTAATAACTCAAAGCAAATAAGGCCAGATGTAAGAGATTTTTTACTCAAACTCATAAAAGAGAGTCTGGGAGTATTCTCAGACCCTTTTGAACACCAAGTAAGAGCGCTTGAGTATTTCTTATCTGGCAAAGATTTGTTTGTGTCGACCGGTACTGGTTCCGGCAAAACGGAGTGTTTCCTTTGGCCAATCATCTCTAGATGCTTTGACGAAGCAAGAAACAGCCCTTCGACCTTTACAATGGAAGCTGTTCGAACACTAATCATTTATCCAATGAATGCTCTTGTATCAGATCAGCTAGCAAGATTTAGAAAAACAATTGGTAATGAGAAGTTCACCGGGATTTTCACGAGTACCACGCAAGCGGCTCGTATACCCCACTTTGGAATGTATACAGGTAGAACCCCCTATTCCGGTGACGCAAAATCCGCAAGTAATCGAAAGTTAGCAAGAGCATTCTGTGAAGACTACCTGATCGATGAAACTGCTGATGCGGAAACGCAACGACGAAAAGCCAGCGACATAGACGGGCTTAAGATCATTAATAAATATCCCGCTAGATTTGGAAATAATGGGCTGAGAAATTTTGTTAAAAACCTGGAAAATAACATCCATGCGCCAATGCCATTTGATGCTGAACTTATAACGCGATTCGAGATGCAGAGATGCCCCCCCGATATATTGATTACGAACTATACAATGTTGGAATATATGCTCATGCGTCAACGGGAGACAAACATTTGGGATAGGACAAAAGCATGGCTTGAAACATCCATCGAAAACAAGCTTCTCATTGTTCTGGACGAAGCACATATGTACCGTGGCTCTGCTGGTGGTGAAATAGCGCTTTTATTAGAACGATTATTCCACCGCTTAGGAATCAAGACTGACAGAGTTCAGTTTATCCTTACCACCGCAAGTATGCCTCATGACGAACAAGAATCCATCAATTCCTTTTATGCTGGACTTACAGGCAAAGAACCTTCCTCGTGTGTATTCCTATACGGGATAAAAGAAGATGTTGCAGAAAAAACGACAATAGCGACAGATGTTAATGCGTTAGCCTCGATCGGTTCAGGCCAAGTGCAAGGCGATGGAATTACTATCAGAATTAGACGTTTTGCGAATGCGGTTTTCAACTGCAATTTGCCGAATGACATAAGCCAGAATCAAGCTCAAGAATGGCTATATGATAATCTTCCCAAATATGAAGCATTTGTTCTGCTAAATAAGCTTTGTCGTGACGGAGCAAAATCATACAGTGAGATTAAGAATGCCCTATTCGGAAACAACAAGAATACAGAAGAAGCACTTGATGCTTTGTTGGCTTTAGTATCTCTTGCTGCAAAGGAAGGAAACATCTTATTTCCTGTACGTCTTCATATGTTTTTGCGCGGACTTCAAGGGTTGTATGCGTGCTCCAACCCCAAATGCTCACACGCAAAATACTCAGACAGCGAAAAACTTCCTCTTGGAAAGGTCATCTCTATCCCGAAAGACAAATGCGAATGCGGAGGCAGAATATACGAGCTCGTTAATCATATAAAGTGCGGGGCATTATATCTAAGGGTCTATCTTCAGAAGAATGAAGGGCAGCCATTTTGGTATGTTTTCTCTAAACATGGCTTGAGCGGGGATGCTAACTCACTCAATGAGATGCTTCTCTATGTTGCGCCTAAGAACTATCAGAGAAAAAGAAATGATAAAATTGGTGCGCTCGATCCTTTGACAGGAAAACTATATACGTCTCCTCAAAATGATGATAGTTTGCTCACAGTTGTATACAGTGATAACTATGATAAATCTGCGCAATCATTTACTTTTAAAGTATGCCCAAAATGCATAAAACGCATGCGCCTAAAGAAGCCAGTTGATTTTGCCACAAAGGGTAATATCCCATTTTATAATCTTGTAAAGGCACAGTTTGAACTTCAACCTAGTAAGAGAACCGATCTCATCAACCGAGGTAGAAAAGTGCTATTGTTTTCTGACTCCCGTCAGAACGCAGCCAAGCTTGCATTAGACCTATCAAAGTCCTCAGATGCAGATTCTTTCCGCCAGTCTGTTATGCTTGCTTCTCTTCTCTTGCAGGTGGATGAGAAGGAACATTCCTTATTGGACTTATACCCAGCATTTCTAGATGTATGTATTCAAAATAACCTTACATTTTTCAGCGGAAAAAGCAGAGAGAAGTTTGAAAATGACAAGCGCTTATTTAGAGACAAAAAAAGTAGAGCGGAAAGACGCGGGAGAGCGATTGACTATGACTCAGTTGCTACTGAATACCAGACACTGCCTGATGACTACTATGAACAGTTGCTAACCTTCTTTACAGAAAGTCCTCGATCCTTTAAGGACATAGGCATCGGATTCTTGGCGCCTATATCTTCGGTTCTAGACGAATGCATGGATGATTTGGAATACATGGGGTTAACCATTGACAAGACTGCCCTTTATCAAATACTTGTGTTGTTGTTTTGGGATGTCATGGATGATAGTGCCGCGCTCGGAGAAACGATTCCTGACGATGTCAGGAAAGGCTTGCCCGGACGAAGCAAGAGTCAGATATTCGGTTTGAATTCCGGTTTTTCAACCGAAATAGACAAGGGTCTCATTATGCGAGTTCAAGAGTTGCTCCTTCTGGATAATACCTCCTCTACGAAAATTGCTGATAAGGTGCGTGACTTGTTCTTTGCTTCCTCCTCCTCAAACAACCGCTATTACATCAAACTAGGTGCTGTGAAAATTGAATTTGCTGGCAGAGACTTCATTTGGTATAGGTGTGTCAAATGTGGAAAATTGTCTCCATACAAAATAGGAGGATATTGCGGTGCCTGCTATGACTCCACGGATTTAGTACCTATAGGCGAAAATGATTTGTCCCGGTTTGATTTTTGGCGTATACCGGTTCTAAATGCATTAAACAAAATTGATTGCATTCATAAGATAAATACTGAGGAACACACAGCTCAACTATCCCATAAAGAAACCCACAGCGATACTTGGAGTCGTGCGGAAAAGTATGAAATGCGCTTTCAAGACATTAATGTAGGAGAGAAAGGCGAAAATTCAATAGATGTTTTGAGTTGCACGACGACTATGGAGGTCGGCATAGATATCGGCTCCTTGACTGCTATCGGGCTTCGCAACATACCGCCAATGAGAGAAAACTATCAGCAGCGTGCAGGACGCGCAGGGCGTAAAAATGCGGGAATATCCACAATAGTGACATATGCTTCTGGAGGGGCACACGACAGCCATTACTTCCTCCATCCCGATGAAATTATCTCCGGAAAGTTACGTAAGCCTTGGATAGACCGTGATAATGCAAAAATCAAACAGCGTCATTTAAATATGCTTGCTCTAAATGGTTTTATGTCAACCTTCGATATGAAGTCGCAATTCGACGGGATTACTGATATTGGCATAATCTCATTCTGTGAAAAGTATGGCGCGAATTTCATAGCGTTTGCCAGGAACATGGACTTGCCGACTAATACGACCATTGACATCTTTCGCAAAATAAGCCAGAAGGTTCTAGCCGAAGGTAAGCGAGAGGAGTATATTAATAACGAGAAGGAGACCTCAGCACTTGATGTCTTCTACCGCGAGGGCTTTATTCCGTCATATTCATTTCCTAAAGACGTGGTCAGTTTTTTCGTCGAGAAGGAATCTCAAAGAGGCAAGTACGCTCCTCGTGATATTGAATATGCGCCAGAACGTGATATTGCGATCGCCCTCAGTGAATACGCCCCTGGACGCTTTATTACAATAGACAAAAAGACATACAAGAGTGGCGGCATTTATGCAAATCCTCGCCCAAGAGGCTTTGAAAAGAACCAGGCTGAATTCTACTTTAGGAACAACGACTATTATAAAGAAATCTACATCTGTTCTGATTGTAACTGGTTCGGCTTAAAGCAAGAAGATTCGCCAGATATGGTTTGTCCATATTGCGGTGCGGAAGTTGTGCAAAACAAGATGTTACGCCCATGGGGATTTTCTCCTATCAAAGGCGAGGCGGTAAAGTTTGAAGACGAGGAACAACAATACACTGTTGCGGAACCTCCCTATTATTCATATGTACCCGAAGGTATAAAGAAAATCAATTTTGGACAAAGCAATATAAGTTTTGTCAACCTTCCTGACAGAAACGTGCTAACTGTAAATATGGGTAAAAACAAGAACGGCTTTAACGTCTGCAGAAAATGCGGCGGAGCAGAGGTGGCAGAAGCTCGGCCTAACGGAGCCTTTTCCTTTTCTCAACCATATCACGACAACACTTTGTGTCGGCACGATGGTTCTGTTGTTGCTAATACCTTCTTGGGTTATGAATTCTTGACAGATATGTTCATGCTAGATATAGCCTATGACTCTCTAAAACTCGTAGGCAATAGTGGTGCGGAAGAGAAAAGCATACTTCGGGCAGCTGTCACTACCTTGCACGAAGCGCTAAAAAAGTCTGTCTCACTAGTACTTGATATTGATTATGGCGAAATTAGCGGAGGATGGCTTCCTAGAATTAAAGACGATGGCAACTCTCATATTGAAATGTACTTCTATGACAATCTTGCAAGTGGTGCAGGCTATTCGTCTCTTATCGGATCGACTCTTGACAAAGTTCTTACCATGGCAAGGAGAATCCTCTCGAATTGCGAGTGTTCTCGTTCCTGTAAAAATTGTCTGGACAATTACTGGAATCAGAGGATCCATCCATTGTTTGACAGAGATTTAGGGTTGCAGCTACTTAATTACGCTGAATTTGGACAGTTGCCTGAGGCATACACTAGCCTAGAACAAAGCGACTATCTAATTCCGCTTCACAGGCTCATCTCAGAAGATGCTGGTGTGCCTAATCCTAAGTTTAGCTTCAAGGTTTTGCCAGCAATCCAAAAAAAGCCCGATAATACAAAAGAGAAGATGTACTTGAACCCTTATGATTTGTCAGATTGGCTCCCAAACACATTTATGACATATAGAAACTTGGTGAGCAAAGATAAAAATGACTAAGTTACCTTCGCCACTTCGATACCCAGGTGGTAAATCGAAAATATATAGTAAGGTTAAAAACCTTATAGAAACCAATTCTTTGGGCAACAAAACATATGTTGAACCCTTTGCAGGAGGATTTGGAATTGGGATTAGCTTACTGTACGAAAATACTATACAGAATGCTGTGCTTAACGATTTTGACTCCCACATCTACAACTTTTGGTATTCTGTATTACATCACACGAATGAGCTAATCCAAAGGGTCAAAAATGCTCCAATAACCTTAGAAGAAAGGAAAAAGCAGAAGGCAATTTATAATGATGGCTTTTCTGATGTGGTAAGCGACGGTTTTGCAGCCCTGTTTTTGAATCGTGTAAATTTCTCAGGCATAATTAAGGGAGGGCCCATCGGTGGACTATCACAAAGTGGAGTATACAAGATTGACTGTCGTTTCAACAAAGATGAGATATCCAAGCGAATAGAAACAATCGCACTTTTACAGGATCGAATTGAATTGTATAATTATGACGCCACTGAGCTCATAACTGTTCACTTGCGAGACAGAATTTGTACTTCCTTTTTCAATATAGACCCACCATATGTCAAAAAGGGACATAGACTATATGATAATTACTTCAAAGAAGAAGATCACAAAAATCTAGAAAAAGTCATCACCAAGTACTTAAACCAAACACAATGGATTGTAACTTATGATGACTGCGATCTGATCAGGGAAATCTATAAGCAGTACTATATGACTCAATATAGCATTCTTCATAACGCAGGAGGTAGCGTTCAAGGCCAAGAACTTGTAATTACAAACATACCAGCCAGTTCATTTGTTTGGTAATTCAAATCTGTCCTTCTGATACAAGTCGCATTCGAGGCAAAGATTATTTTGTTTTGGCCTCATAGCTCCACTATTTAGTGTGTAGCCGTCATTTTTAAACGAAAACGTGTGTCAGCACGGATGTGCGGTGACCGTCACGAGACCAAGTTTTGCATATTAGAATCACTTTTCTGCGTTTTGATTAAAAAGGTCTTCCTTGGCGGAAAGCCCTTAATCTATTTCGTACTTCATCTTTCCCGGAATAACTCCCCTGACCCCGCCTTTCGGATCATCAACATCCCCATTCCTTCTGGGGATCAGATGAATGTGTGCATGCATCACTGTCTGACCGGCGGCCTGTCCGCAGTTCATTCCGACATTAAATCCTGTAACCGTTTTGTCTCTCTCTTTAATTCCACTCTGCAAAACACGCAACAATTCTTCGGCATCACGGCGTTCGTGCGTAGTCATTTTGAAGTAGTCTGGTGTGTGGCGCTTTGGGATAATAAGCAGATGTCCGGCAGTCACTGGGAACTGATCCTCAATGGCAAAGACGGAATCATTCTCATCGATAATTCTGCGCTCAGGATAGCAGAATGGGCAGCCATATTCAAGAGCATCTTCAGAGGCTACCGCCAGCTCACGAAAGTCAGTATTGTCCCTGTTGCTCTTGGCTAGATTGCACTTTTCACATAGGATCTGAAGGTTATCTATGGTGTTCTGTCCCCCGCGAGAACGGGGAATAATGTGATCAACATGCAACGGGCGATCAATCTTTGTGGCACCACATAACGCACAACGTCCACCACCATTCCGCAAAACATCATATCGCAAGCTATCTGGCACCGGATCGGTCTCAAGCATCCGGTAATCCCAAGTTGCCAGCCCTCTAGACTCAAGGAATTCTTGTATTTTCTGCTCACACAGAACTCTAATGCGAGCTTTTTCTTTATAGGTAAGGCGATCAACATTCAGAGTGACAATTTTGCCTTTCCGGTTCAGGATTCCATGCCTTTTAAGCACGGGTATCGGCATTCTTTTCAGACGATCCTCGTAGTATAAAAGCTGGCTTTCATCTTGAATAACAAAGGAAACGGCTAGCTGGCGCAACGTGGCCGTACCGTCCGCTTCTACCAGAGAGCGGATCAACAGCGGTTGATAAATGTGGCTCATACGCATACGGTTTTCGAGAAAGTCAACGAGCTCCGGGTAGGTCATGAGGCACCTCCCTTACTAGAGACCAACTGTGTATAAGCTGGATCACTTTAATTGCATATCCACACGAAAGATTGCCTTATTTGTGCAATTTCACATCTTATCAACTGACCTTATAAGAACGATTTCCCCGCCTCTCTCCTCTGCTAGCCCCATTTTCTCCAATTGTTGAACCAAGTTGTCTATTGGGAGTTTGGAGGAATCAATACCGCTAAGTTCTTCAAGAGTTTGCCGCGTCGCATGCTTGCATTGCTGTAACATCGACCATACCAGAAATAGTGGGTAATTCATCGTCTGCAAATACATGTGTGGAAAGTGACGGTTGTCTATAACCGCCTGAAAACGGGCTAAGTTGGCTACTTCGCCCTCTCTGCCAGGGCACCCTAGTAATTGCACTATAGCTTTTACTCGATCGCTGTCTCTGCCATTTCCATGAATGATTTTGGTCGCCATTGATGCAGAAATATCACCAGGAAAATCAGAAGGGTATTGTGAAGACAAAATGACTCCAATCCCATAAGCTCTGCACTCTCTGACTAATTGCAGCATATAATTAGAGCCCGTAACTCTGTGAGCCTCATCAAATACAAAGAATTGTCTTATTGCCCCGGAATGTGCCCGAGCATTGAAATACGAATGCGCTGATAAGACTATTAATTGTGCAAGCGCATTTTTGATTTCATCGCTTGGAATCCGGCTCAAATCAAGTACAACTGAACGTCCAAGTAAGTTATCGAATGGAACATTGCTAAATCTCTCTTGAAAAATGCCTAGCGTAAAAAGAGGATCCAAACGATTATACGCCGATACATTTTGGCTGTGAAGAATATCTCCAACCGCCCCAAAATCGGGAAAAGCAAAATCAGTGCTATACGGTATGGTTCCTTCAACCGGAGCTCCCTTCAATCTAAAGGCTTCGACTATGGCTTGCTTAACTGAATTCTGCTGCTGATCCCCCAAACCATACGTCTTTTTCAATACCGAAGAAATTCCGGAAATATGCAAACTGCTTTGTATAAACAGATCTTTGGTGCCAGGATGCTCAACTGGATAAGGGATTAGGGGGTTAAATGGAAGACCATCGAAAGAAATGTATACCCTTTCCAAATTCGCTTTTTCGCAAAATGAATTATCATCTGCAAAATCGTTCTTAAAATCCATGATGAATACATTTTTCTCCTGAGCACGAAGCTGACAAACTAAGTATTTTAGCAGCTGTGTCTTGCCAGTTCCGGAAGATCCAGTAATCATAAGGTTCAGGTTATCAAGTGGATCAATTGGCGATTGTGGATTCAGATAGATCGCTTTCCGTCCTTCATCTACTCCAATGAAAATCTGTTTCAGCGGCTTTTCACCGTCTAATCCACTTTTGCACGAATTGACATTTATAGTAGATGGACCCTCTGCATTAGGGCGCGCATCTTTGTTCTCCATTTCCTCCGGGTTGCTATGCTCTAAATCATTGTTTTTCTGACATTCAGAATTGGACTCTTCTGTCTTACTGTCCAAATCTCCCGTTTCATCTTCTGCAGCAATGTCCTGAATTTGACTTTCAGTTCCATGTGAAGTCCCGCATTGTTCTATATCAAATAAATTCCTGATTGCTTTCTTTACCTCTTCAATCTGGGGAGTATCCGCAACGCCAGGCCAATGCTCCTTAGTTAATCTAACCCATAGACCTTTGTCGAGGGTTTTATACTCGGCTACGCCACAAAGTGCGGCTTCAGTAGACACAAGCACAGCCTGATATTGGGGTTCTGCATACTCATACACTCCCTTTAGAATATACTGAAAGACATCTCTTTCAATGTTAACCCATTTCCTAACATCTCTTGCTTCACTTGGACTGATGATCCGAAGCCCAAATCGCACTAACTCGAGGAGCGCTAATCTCTCCGGCATTGCCCCTTGGCGAAGCCCGGTATTTACCAGATGCTTGAATTCATTTACCGTTGATACTCCTTGCTCAAGTGCTGCATGGGCTCTTGTACTATTGAAGGTACCAGAGACAAATTTGGCTTCAACACCACAGGCTGAGATCAACAATTTTCCATAATTATCTCTTGGCAGCTTAATGTTTACTGCAAGGAGATCGGTCCTTTTGCATTCTCCGTCATCCTTTTTTCCAAAGAACGAAGCAAAAGAATCTACAGGTATCAGAAAAGAAACATCACCATCATTCATGCATTTTTCATCATTATTAGAAAACAGTCGAACAGCGCCAGCTAACCCAAATACCCCTAATGCGTGACGACCCGACTTTAGGGCCTCTCCACCAACAGCGATGCCAATGCTGCCCAACTCCATGATCAACTGTTCAGCAATATCTTCTCTCCCAAAAAAACCATTAACAGCCACTCCAAATCCCCTTGGTATTGTGGATAGTATATAAATGGAATCGGCTTGTCCCGCCAAATCAACCCGATAATCCCAAAGCGCCCTTTCTTCAGAGTTATAATTAGTTCCGTCGCGAACATATTTAACGAAAACGGCTGGATCAATAGAACGGCCCGAAGCAATCATCCATGGAGCCTCATGCCTTTCGGGCAAATGAATTGACGCAACAAGAGTCATAGGTTCTTTTAATATTGAGCATATTTGACCCAACGTAGAAATGAATTTACCACCAATTCCTTTTGCTTCTTTCTGAGAAGTATCAATTTCATAAGAAATGCATTTCGGGAGAAAGGTGCTTCCTTCAGTAATCCAAGTAAGCGGTTGGCAAAAAACTGACTCCATTCCACTTCCTCTTGGCAACTCATAAACGTCTTCATCTTTCCTAAATGTTTTTTCTAGAGCAGGAGGAAGCATATAGACATCTAAATTTCTCTTCAGAACACGCTGTGAATTCTCCTCAACGTGATAAATAAGAAAAGGCGGGTTTTCCCAGGTTGCTTCGTAATTGGCTTCATGGGAACCTTCTAGGTATAATCTTACCCCCCCTGGCAAGCACCTTCCTTGATCCGATGGCCCATCTTCGAAGTGAAGATAGTCATCTATCGATTTAATAGTCTCGATCTCTGGATGTCCTTTACAAACATAAATATCTATTGAACGACGAGATGGAAACGCACGCATGTAATTTGATAAAGAAGTTCTTGCTAGAGTGCTACTAGCCTCTTCGGTAATATCCGAAGCTAGCCCGAAGTGTAGGCGAAGCGATTCCGTAATGCGGGATAATCCTCCAAGTCCACTTTGGGACGCAGATAGTGGGCATTTTGTTTCTACCGCAATATGCCAACCCGGATCCGAAGTGGCATAAACGTATGCTGACTCTAAGAGGCTATCATCTGAAGAGAGACCAAGAACCCATCTAAACCCCGGGGTTCTATTGAGTAGTTTTGTGAGGTGCTTGAGATCTACTTCGTTATCCTTCTCAATCCGCTTCGCTCTAGCATGCAAGGCTCCCTGAACCATATACCGTTTTGCAATCACCAGAGGGTGCCATGGTCCCAAAAGAAAAAACGAACTTCGAATAGGAGATTCATCCCAATGTACAGCGCAATCTAAGTGGGTAAGAACAAAGAGTTGTTTCCATCCAAGATCTCTTTGGTTCTCTTTAATAAAAGCCAATAGTCTTGAATAAATTTCAAGATATGAGTAAAGGAGCTCCTCCATATAGCTAGTGTACTTTTCTACGTAAATTGGGTGGCTTGCATATATTGGATTCTCTATACTGGTGTTTAGGCTGTCAAGTCGTGAAGTAACTTCCTGAATAATCTTCTCGCGGCTATCAATGTATGCGTTTAAAATGCTAGAAACCTCATTTGAAATGGTAACGCTAGAAAAGGCATCGGCTTCAATATTTCCATGGTAGTTAATGTATTCCCCAACTGAACCAGAGCCCTGTTCGTCGATGTCAAAAAAATCCACCAGAATGGGTTTCCATCCCGTACGCATGGTCATGGATTTTGCTAAAGAAATTCTTCGGCGAGTTGCTTCCGTTATTTGCCCTAAACAAGTATAAGGCTTTCGGTCTTTGCCATCATGTATACCTAATAACTGCGTAAGTTTCTTGCACTTTCCCTTAATGATTACTTCGCGATACTCGTCTTCAAGTGTAAACTCACCTTTTTCTAAATTTGCCGTTTCAAAACATATCACACACGACAAATCACCAAATCTACATATCCTATTTATTTGATTGCTGTTTTCTGAAGAAACATCTAATAAAAGAGCGGTCCGCCATATTCCATTCATTTCGGTTTTCATGAGACCGATTACTTTTTCTTCTTCATCAACCACGGATACATCAGTTTCAGTTTCATTATGACTTAGAAGATATAGGTGAAGCGGTTCTTCAACGACCACCTTTATCTCCGGAGATTCGTCTATGGAATCGGATATGGCATCAAAGACTTGAAATTCGGGCTTCATTATGACTAAAGCTTCTCTATCTGGGCCGCATAAATGCAGACTGATCCTTTTTGTATCAAGGGTGTTGCCTTCAGAAATAAGGACTATTCGTAACAGAATTTTCTTATCATATTTGTTTTCAAAAGCACGCGAATTAAACTGAAGTACGAGGCTCTCTTGCCCTTCAAGTAAATCTGCTTCTGTAATAATTCTCTGTCGTTGTAGTATTTGAACTTTTTGGGGCTTTGATGAGATTTCCTGAGGTATATGGCAATGAACTGTTACATCAATTTGCTCACCTAAAAAAGTTGCAATCTCTTTGTTGTCACCGGCAACTACTCCGCGTGTACTTTTAATCAAACAAGAAACAATTTTCGCCTTGTCGCCGACTGACAACCCAAAGAGCTTTTCAAGCGTTTCTGAGTTTAGTTTTCGCCAGTAATCAACTTGCTGCTTGTCTCTATCCCAACAGTCCAAAAATGCAGCTAATCCCAAATCCAGAGTATCACTATTTCCGATTCCATCCAACAAGATATCTATCGACTTTTTTGTCTCGTCTCTCTCTTCCGGAGAATCTATTTCCATGGTCATATCTTTCACATACTCGCGAATGTTTTCGCTCCTTTGGCATTTTTCCATAATTGCTTTGATTAAGTTTGCAGAATAATCTATAACTTCGCTTACATCTTTTAGCCTTTGGGGTGGAAGCGGAAGGCCAAAATGGTAAAAGAACTTTTCTTGGATATCACTAACACCTGGGTACAATTGGGAATTAAAAGAGCCTATGATTCTCTCAAGAAAAAGAGTCGCTCTTTGAGGATTAGATTTACTGCCCTTAAGCAGACCTGAAGTGATAAAGATATACAGCCAATTTTGAACTTCAACATCCTTAGTCCATTTTTCTATTATTCTTTTTAGCACAGGTCCATCAAATCTAAATGCTTCGTCTCCATTGTCTATCCATGGCCATTCTTCAGAAAAAGCAATGGACCGAATTGCTCCTCCAGAACCTCTAACCGAATCCTGAATTCTAATAAGCTGGCCTGGATAGGCTATAACCACGAAGGATCCTATCCTTTTACTCGTTAACCCATTTGCACTGATATACTGCTTCTCTTCGTTCGGCTCATCCGTTTCCCCTACCACGAGATATGAGTTGATCTCTTTTGATAATAGATATTCATGTAGCTGGCCCGCAATTGTCCGAGTAAGACCTGGCACCAATAGACGACAATCTCGATTGTTCTGTTTTGCAGAATCATAATACTCACTAATTAGATTTCCTAGCGTCTCAGATATACTATACATCTTTCTCCGCTCCTATTATTCAATAAGGACAATCAACCGTCACACTACTACCAGCATCGGGACTACCAGTCAATAGTCCCATTGACTGCAGTTCTTGCATCAAAAGGGAGCGTGCATCCGCTGCAACAGAGAAGTCGATTCCATACTGAGCAAAATGCTCCTCGACATCACTAAGTATCAATTTGCCGCGCTTTCCTGATCGTTTGCTCATAGCTGCGGCATATATAATGATTTTTAGCAGTAATTGTCCAGGAAAAACTCTGAAACCGCGACTAGCTCCGCGATTTTCTGGAACTAGAAGATGTCCTCCGCTCTCATCGCCAGACTCAGCTCGATAAAGAACTCTGAAAAACTCATTAATGTTTTTTCCTTGACCATATAAAAGCGGGTTTCTCCATGCCGCGAATCGTTCGCCTTCTCGTGTTAGAAAAGTTTGTATATCTAATCCTTCCGAGATTACCGCAAATCGTTCATTACCTCTAATTTTCACTGCATTATTCCTTGCAAGTAGCAAGAGTTGTTCGATATTTATAAATCTCTTTTCCCCATTTTTTAGGCCGATACTTTCTATATTTTCAAAACTAGGTTCTAACCTCTCCAGCCAATAGAATAATATGTTTATCTCTACTCGACATTTCATATATTGCTCGATGTGTGAAAAAACTTCTCGAGTAGCCGTTAAGGTTGGATGCAGCAGACCTCTGTTACGACTAGTTAATTCTGTCACTATTTCTCTTTCTGGTACTATGTTATTATTATTGACGGCTTCCATTAACCATCTGTGGAGTGACTTCGTCATCTGCATCTGCGCAAGCAACCACATCGGTAATGCGAATCTGAGAAATGTCATCAGTACCTGAACCCAAATCAAGCGCGAGAGGCTTGGCTCCAAATCACAAATCGCCAAAAAATCATCAGTAATACGGCCCGATAGCTCGTCTGCCTCCACTCGCATTACGAATTTATGTCCAAGCTTGCTGCAAAGTCTGTTAATGGATTCCTCTCTATCTATGTTCAAAAAAGAGTCTCGCCCTAATGTGACTGCCATAATGTCTCTTTTCCCGCTTGGGGAATCCGAATATCCGTTTGCGCCGATAAGCGCGTCGACTGTCTTTTGGGCGATTTCTTTCTGCTTCTCACCAGATGCTTCGGCGTCTTCTCCTCTACGCCAAAGATGCTGAACAAAAGCGCCTTCAAATAATAGACTTTTAATTACTCGATCGCTTCTTTTCCTTAGCCAGGCCCACTCCGCAAGTTGCGGATATGCGGGTACATAGTACGAATTAACCCTTGACATTTTGGTCTCTTTACGCCGCCCGCGAAATGCATTTAATGCTACCCGTTCTTTTTCAGTATACAAAAAGCCATCTGGTTGACCAGAATCAGTGTCATCCGGATTCAATGCACGCGCTGCGCCAGAGTTTCCATAATGGGTCTCGAAGAAGATTTCGCGAAAAAGCTCTAGCATTAACGTTTCGGGGGATCTCATGCCAACGGTTGGAACAAACAGAAAACTATCCCTGATTGCAGGTCTCATCTTTGGTTCATTCGCCGTTGGCTCATAAAGCTCAGCCTTCATGGTTCCAGAATCACTTCCTCTTTAGACAATCTGACCAAGTTAAATGCCTCGCCCTTTTCAGAACTAATCACGAGTTTGACTTCATTTTCAAAAGCATATTTGCCTTTTGAGGCAGCACGTACCCGAGCATCAATGATCCCATTAAGCATTCCTTTTGGGAAACACCGAATGTCAAGGTTTTTTGCCGCATGCGTAAGCCATATAAAAACAGGGGCTGCGAATGTCGCTGTTTCGTTTTCTATAAAGTCAACTGTCAAATTCATGTTGCTACCCGAGGTACTAGAATTTGAGATCTTAGGTTTCAATTTATCGGACACCCAATTGCCTGACAGAGTAACTGCTTCTGATAGTCTAATAGTCGGTTCATTCGATTCTTCAGAAATGTTGTTTAGCAGTTTTTCCACCTTTTTGCATAACGCATAAATTTCGGTTTTCTGCTCCAGAGACCGTTTGTCAGTCGAAATCGCAAACAATCCCAATAATTCTGTGAAGACATCTAATTCCGCTGCAAATGCAGACTGTGCATCGAGAAGAGCACCCATATGAAGCAGAAAATTACTGCTCCATCTCTTTAGTGCCCAATGGGCTCTTGATACAGAATAATCTGTTATAGCTTCTAAACTATCCTCAAGCGCTTTCCAAATGCTAATGCATTCTTTCTCGAGTCTGGTCAGACTGTCTGAGTTCATGGCAACGGCATCGATATCAGTATCCCATTTGTCATAAAAATTCTTCGGAAGAGAATCGCGACACGGATCGATTACCGCCATTACTCCTCCTTTTCCAAAAAGCCTACTGACCCCAACTTCTGTCGAAGGCAGAGCGTCGGTGAGAATGTGTTCGATTGGCTTTCGATATTTCTCTTTATCAATGCTGTCGAGTAATGTGCGTAATGACGCCTTTTGTTGACTACGAATCTCACTATCCTCTTCTAGTCCAAAAGGCGAATTCGACGCGAATAGGTTCATGTAAATTCGACGAAAAGCAAGAGCAAAAACATCTTGATTAGCAACCTTATTACGAACCCAGTCACAAGGATGCATTGTTTCATAGTCTTTTGGACAACCTGATAAAATGAATGAAATTATCGCTAAAGCTTCTCTAAAAACAATCACTTGGCCAGAGAAAACTTCCGCCCTTTTCATTAATTGTAGGAAATTCTTTTTTATCTGCTCGTCGCAAAGCCAAGTCCTATTCAGCCAAAAAGGACAAAAATCACTACTCAAACAAGTTCTACATACGCTCCAGTGTTCTTCATTAACTGCCTTACTAATCAAGGATTCAAACAAGTCTGTTCCCAACAAAAGGCTTCGATTATCTAGATAACAATATCCAACCTTTAATTCTTGAAAGACTGGCTTTTTGCCCTCAAATTTGTACGTGTTTTTAAGTTCTCCAGAGGTAAATTCACTTGAGACTACTTCGTCGATAATGCTGAACCATGGCAAACCAGAAAGATCGCGATTTGGATGATTATCTCGATAAGCTTTCTCCAAGACTCCTCGATTTGTGCATACTATCAGTGAGATTCCTTTTTCCCAGGCTTGTTTGATAGTGCTAATTAAGTCCGCAGCTGGATCGACGTGATTTGAATAAGGATTACGAACCACTGAAGCATCCTGAACAATTTTTGCAGAAACGTAATTTTTGCCATTCTCGTATATATCGATTGCATATGGAATTGTGAGAGGATCAAGCTCATCGATATTTAGGCAATTCTCATCACATACGACGCATCCTTTTCTAAGAAGTAATTTGCTAAGCTTGCCCATCGCGGCAGATTTTCCATTGCCTGGCGAACCGATAAGAAAATACCAATAGCCCGTGTGGTTTTCACCATTATTTCCCGCCAAAAAACGATCCGCTATTCGCTCAATAACCTTGCCCAGTTCCGTTTCTACATTAAGCAGCGGAGGACTAATACTCCAATTTGATGGCGCGCTAATCGCGTCTTTTCCATCCTGTTGAAGAGCTAACAATTTTGTCAAAAACTCATTTTTCTCATGAAGTAGAGCCACCTCGAAGCCCCCTAAGACATCATTCTTTTATTTTCATTTGGAAGAGCACATGACATCCCTTGAGCCAGATATTCATATAGAACTAGTCCGATTGCTTCGGCAAGAAGCGGTGGTACTGCATTTCCAACCTGTGTATAACGTGGGCATTCATGCTTTCTTCTGCTTCCGCCAGTCGTGAATTTACCTTTGAACTCAAACCAATCCGGAAATGACTGTAGTCTTGCATATTCTCTTACTGTGTGTACTCTTGGTTCAGAATAATGAATCAGATCGTCTGGTAAAGTAGTCAAGGTGTGGGAGGGCTTGTCCGGAGAAAGAGGTACTATTGCAGTCTTCTTTATTCCAAAACGCTCCTTATCTTCAGCTGAAAGCTGAACACCCTTTCGACATGAATTTTGTATCGACATGAACCGCTTAATAGTATCTGGACGATGATTTACGAGCCGCATGCTATTTAGCGCTTTCCCATCCATTTCTTGATGCATTAATTTTTGATAGTGTGTTATTGGGCCTTCGTAAACTACTTCCTTGAATCCCGAAGGCGAATCAACATCTGTACAATCTTTAAAAGTCTTATTAGAGGTTGACAAGTCTGAAATCGCTTCAGAAACTGTTATTGGTCTATCAACCGGAAGCCCATGTTTGCTCAGAAACTTTTCTCTAGATCTGTATATTCTTTCTTTGAAGTCAATCTGAGGAAGCTTTTGGCTTATATCAATTCGAACTCCAATTGTAAAATACCTTGGCCTGAGCTGGGGAACGCCAAAATCAACTGCCCTAATAATAAATTGCTGAACTTGGTAACCATGTACCCTTAAGAGAGAAGCAATAAGGTTAGCATAGCTCTTATTTGGCTTAGATTCCTCAGTATTGTTCTTAAAGGCAACTTCAATCCCATGCACATTCTCCAAGATAACCAATTCTGGCTGCAAAACATCAACTATGTCTAAATGAAGTTTGAACAACTCGTTTCGAGGATCTTTTCCTGTACGCTTGCCTGCAAATGAAAAGCCCTGACATGGGGGTCCGCCTGCAACAAGATTAACTTTGCCTCGCATTCTTTTAAGTAAATCAATATTTTGTTCAAAAAAACTAGATATCTCGTAAGGCTTAATTTCCAGATTTTCAGGCCAATGATAGCGTGGTCTATAATCCTCTGTGCCTTCTACTAAATTGTGTTTCAACGTTTCAAATGCGTCCGGGTTTTGCTCAATTGCAAAGAGACCCTTCCAACCGGACTTAAGTAATCCCAGAGATAATCCCCCACAACCTGAAAACAGATCTATGAATGATAACGCGTTTCTTTCCATGATTTTCGCTCCATAAAAGGCAATTCTGAGAAGATATTAGATTTCCGATGCATTTTTCCCTGCCTTATAAGCCAAATCTGTCTTGCTTTATGTAAATGTAATCATTATGAAAAGCCTATCATTTCAATCCGTCATTTAACGACGGAAACGTCTGTTCGCCGCGCTTGAATAATAAGACCCTCCTTCTGGAAGGTCCTAAAAAACGCATTGCATTAGCTCCTTTTTGAACATCATTTTAATCGCCCAAAGGGAAATTACTCCTTAACCATTTTTGGACCTCGATTTTTGTACTATAGCCATTATGTTTTAAGATATCAACAATGTCTTTTGCACTAATTATAATAACTGGATGACCGTCTTGGACAATTTCTTTGTATGCCTGCAAACTAACATAAGAAGTGGTCACCAATACGCCAAATTGCCTATGCCTGATCCGACTAATTAGGCGTGCAACCTCTTTTACACCTATCCCTGCGTCCAAATCATACTTCTTTGCCTCCAAGGCGAATTCTACTTTAGTAGAGCTTAGGTTTTCGCCAATTCGATATATACCGGTTGCGTCCCTACCGCCGTCTACCCAAGGGCGTGTAAGATCACAGGAGAGTACGTTCTTTGACATCAACTGAAATATTTGGGCGGCACATTTCTCGAACGCGTACCCATCGCCAAAATACCCGTATATGGATTTGATTATTTCTATTTCCTCTGTGAGAGAAGGTGTCTGTTCTGCTCTCGTCCTATACGCAGTTGACCTAGGCGCCTTTAAAGGATTGTAAACCCCATGCTTTACCCATTCACCCCAATTTACTGGGGCATTAATGCTCAGTGAATTTCCTTCTGCAAGATCGTTGATCCACTGTCTTGTAACAACCTGTTCGTCCAGAATTGTAAAGACGGCTTTGTAATTTTGAAACCTTTCCCCGTCTTTAGTTTTCCAAACCGCTGTAAGGTCATCGGCAGCACTCAACGAAGAAGCCCCAGGCACTGCTATGCCGCGAAAGATAACATCCCGCCTCTGAACTCCTTTGGTGAAAATTAAGAAAGGCGGTACCATTCGCCGATTTTCTGCATGCACCTCATTGAAACAATCACGTAAAATGATGTTTCCCCTTTTTGGTGTATCATGTAACAAATACCTGGTGTTTTATTATCACCGAAATAAGTAAGCTGCCCTGCTTCAAAATCGATGCGGTCTGGCCAATCCGGATCGGCCAAACTGGAATACAGGACCACAAATACTAGTTCAAAAGGATCAATAGAGCCACTATACCTTACGCCTCCCTGATTACCGCAAGGCAGTAGCTTGCTTATTGGCTCAGAACTCAAATTGCTTGCACTACCGCCCTTGTATAAAGCATCTACGATTAAGTCTGCCTGATATAAATCATCAAATTCTATACTGGGCATTTCATTTGCCCCTTCCTAATGCTGAATCTTATACGCTTACCTTTCCATCTTCTTTGACAAACATTACCGCAATGCCTAACCTCTTCAACGCCCATTTGGCCTTCAGGTACATATTCCTATATTGGTCGAATTCTGGCAATACAAGGACAAGTTCCGCGTTTGGGTCTTCTCGCTTTAATATAAAGCTTGATAATGCCCATGGCAAACCAATGCCTAGCCTGTGATTGTGGTCTGGTCCTTTAGGGCGCACCTGCCTTCGCACCTCGAACGTAATTGACAGAAGGGTAACCCTTTACCTCAGCCCACCAACGGAACTATTAATGATTTAAAGATTATTTATTAGTCTAAGGCAAGAAAAACACGGACGTACGGCTCAATGGGGTTCGTAAAATGCTCTTCTTCAACCCTCAAGGTTCTTCCGCTCCAGCCCACGGATCCACATTCCATTTGCCCGCTCTTACTCGTTCCCAGAACCTAAGGCAGAAAACTACACAAAGGCTTGAAATGCTCATAATCAGTTCCATATTACCTGATCCGAGAAAACCAAATGCAAAAACTATAGCAGTTCTTGGCTTATTCCCCAACATCAATCAACAACACCCACGCTTTCCCCAGATCCGCCTGCTTTAACAGGTCTTCCAGCATGAATTTGCTATAGCTTGGGGAGGTAAGGCCCTGCTTGGCGGAAATGTGCTGATCATATAACAGGACCTGATCATTACCGACTTTATCCTTAGAATTCATCAAAACACAGGCGGTAAATTCGGCTTTGTCTTTCTCCTCATAGTGCT
>ENA-UOOK01002157-UOOK01002157.1-fermentation-metagenome-genome-assembly--contig:-NODE-2157-length-24708-cov-10.859936_pt1 | contig 24708 bp, 30 predicted proteins | sample MGYA00245777_ERZ724023 | MGnify/ENA primary metagenome ERZ724023 (study PRJEB28704, sample SAMN03018312) | fermentation metagenome | biome: anthropogenic terrestrial biome; feature: soil... | reverse complement strand
GTTATTTATTTTAGATTCATTAGTTCTCCGCCGCCTTCCAAGACGGGATAGGAGAATCTAATGAGATTATCAGTAAGATACGACAACAAATTTCAGACTATCGAACTTAATGAAAAAGAAACTGAGGAAATGTGGATTAGTTTATCGCTCGAAGGTGATGAGCTTCCAAACTCTGACAAAGAACGGTTAATTCAAGATGCCTTCAATGAAAAATTTAATAAGCCCGAATACAATAACTGGCACAAATTTGATAGGCACAAGGGAAATTCAATAGCAAAACTAAATGCAGATGGTCTTGAATGTGATACTTCAGAACCTCTAATGAAAGAAGTAGCCGATGATAGAGTTTTTAGAAAAGATGAGCCCGAACGAGCCTATCAAAATGAATATGAATCTGTCTGCCAATGGATACGCACCGTTCTTGGTAAAAAGCAGGATTGGGCAGATATGTTCATTGCAGTACGCATTGACGGTATGTCGATTCGAGAATATGCAAGCTCCATCGGAGTTAATGAAAACAATATTACTCAGAAATTAAAGCGAGCTACAAAGAAATTAGAACAAGAATATAAAAACCGTCAGATTTGACCTTCTCCCAAGGCTACTAGGTAGGAGGTCAAGACCTCCAAAAAACACAAGGAGGTAATTCGAATGGAATTACAAGTATACAAAAATGCAGAGTTTGGCTCTGTACGTACTACAACGATAGGCGAGCAACCTTATTTTGTTGGTAAGGATGTAGCTGAAATACTTGGCTACTCAAACACAAAGGATGCTATTTCATCCCATGTTGATGAAGAAGACAAGACCATCATCCAAAGGTCGGACATAACGACCTTTGAAATACCGAATAGAGGCTTAACAGCTATCAATGAATCCGGTCTGTACAGTCTCATCCTCTCAAGCAAAATGCCGAATGCTAAAAAGTTTAAACGCTGGGTCACCAGTGAAGTACTCCCTGCTATTCGCAAACATGGACTTTATGCAACAGATGATTTAATCGCAAATCCAGACCTTGCTATTGCTGCATTTACTGCACTAAAAGAGGAACGTGAAAAGAACAAGGAACTGATGGCGGCCGTTGCGATTGGTCAGCAGCAAATTGCTGAGATGAAACCCAAGGCTACTTATTATGATGTGGTTCTTAAATGCAGGGATGCAGTAAACATTTCTGTGATTGCCAAAGATTATGGCTGGAGTGCTATGCGTATGAACGAATACCTTCATGAAAAAGGGATTCAGTTTAAGCAAGGTGATATTTGGCTTCTTTATCAAAAGTATGCTCCAAACGGATATACCAAAACCAATACTCACATTTATGAAGATAGTAAGGGTATCCAACATACGAAAGTGCATACCAAGTGGACACAAAAAGGCAGACTCTTTATCTATGAACAGTTGAAAGCGGATGGTATTTATCCGCAGATTGAGATGGAGGTGTGATATGGGAATCAATATGAAAAATGCAGAAGGGTATCATGACCCAACTCCTCATAAAGCACTTAGCAATATCACCCGTGAGGAAAAGGCAGCAGCAAAAGCTGCCTTTAAGCCCCTTGTCTATATTTGCTCTCCATTTAGTGGCGATATTGAAAACAACAATAAGCGAACACGAGCATTTTGTCGTTATGCTTTAGATAAGGGCAATATCCCGCTTGCCCCTCACCTTCTATTTCCGCAGTTTATGGATGACAGCAATGAACAGGAACGTGACCTGGCTATTTTCATGGATATTATCCTGATGGGCAAATGCCAAGAGGTCTGGGTTCTAGGTGATGTGATTTCAAGAGGTATGAGTATTGAAATTGAAAAAGCAAAGCAGCGCAGACAGCCGGTTAGATACTTTAATAAAGATTTTGAGGAGGTAGAGTCTCTATGAAGATAGCATACGGCAACAGCCGAATGGATAAGAAATGGAAAAACACAGACATCAGCTGGGAGGACTTTTGCTCCAGGGTTAAGACCACACAGCGTACTACTGAAACCGTAGAAGAATATCGGAAAATGAGAAAAGGTGGTCAAGATTCCATTAAAGATGTCGGTGGTTTTGTTGGGGGTCACTTAAAAGATGGCAGACGTAAAAAAGGAAATGTTCTATCTCGTTCTATGCTCACCCTTGATATGGATTATGGCACAAGTACTATCTGGGAAGAAATCTCTACCTTCTTCCCTTATCAGTGCTGTATTTATTCCACGCATAAGCATACCCCGGAAAATCCAAGGCTTAGGCTGATCATTCCTCTCTTACGTGATGTGGGAGAGGAAGAGTATGCTGCTGTTAGTCGCATGGTCGCAAAAGAAATCGGCATCGATCTTTTTGATGATACGAACTATGAACCAGAAAGATTAATGTATTGGCCGTCTACTTCAAGAAACGGCATTTTTGTGTATGAGGAAAAAGATGGTTCTCTCCTTGATCCTGATGTATTTCTAAATAAATACGATGATTGGCGAGACACCAGTACTTGGCCCGTATCCTCTAGGCAGTCAGAAATCCTTGACCGCTCATTAAAAGAGCAAGCCGATCCACTTTCTAAAGAAGGTGTCATCGGTACTTTTTGTCGCACCTACTCAGTTAGCACTGCAATCGATACGTTCTTAAAGGATATATACGAGCCTTCAGCAATGACTGGTCGCTATGATTATATCCCGGCTGATTCTAGTGCCGGTGTCATCCTCTATGATGATAAGTTTGCCTATTCCCACCACGCAACAGACCCTGCAAGTGGGAGACTGCTTAATGCTTTTGACCTTGTTCGTATTCATAAGTTTGGTCATTTAGATGATCGAGCGACAGAAAGCACACCTCCAAGTAAACTACCATCCTTTATCAACATGTGTGAATTTGCTATCCAAGACGACGAAGTAAAAGCACAGTTTACGAAAGAGCGGATGGAGCAGGCAACGATTGATTTTACGGAGGACAATTGGCAGACAGCACTGGAACTGGATAAGCAAGGAAAGATTAAGGACACCTTGGATAATATCGTTCTCATCATTCGCAACGATTCAGAACTAGAATCCATTGCTTTTAATAAGCACCGTGATGGAATCGATGCAAGAAGTGGTTTGCCCTGGGAACAGATGAAGGGTGGCTGGAATGATTCAGATAATGCAGCCCTTAAGGTTTATCTATCTAATAAATACGGCATCTATTCCCCAACCAAAACAAAGGACGCAATATTAGCAGTCGCAGCAGAGCGATCCTACCATCCTATAAAAGAATATCTGGATCATTTATCAGAGTGGGATGGAATCGACCGCGTTGAAACCTTGCTGATTGATTATTTTAATGCAACAGATAATTCCTATACCAGAGCCGTTACTAGAAAAATGATGGTGGCAGCAGTCGCTAGAATTGTTCATCCTGGTACGAAATTCGACAGCGTTTTAATTCTGAATGGACCACAAGGTATCGGTAAGTCTACCTTCTTTGCAAAGCTTGCAGGCGAATGGTTTTCCGATAGTTTAACCCTCACCGATATGAAAGACAAAGCAGGCCCTGAAAAACTTCAAGGATACTGGATCTTAGAACTGGGCGAACTAGCTGGCATGCGAAAAACCGATGTGGAGGTTGTGAAATCCTTTATTTCAAGATCCGATGATAAATACCGTGCCAGTTATGGGGTGAATGTTGAAAGCCACCCACGTCAATGTATCATTGTCGGCTCTACCAATGCAGAAAGTGGATTTTTGCGAGACATCACGGGTAACCGAAGATTCTGGCCAGTGCGTATTAGTGGTGATGGTAAAAGAAAAGCATGGCAGATGTCCGTATACGATGTAGAGCAGATTTGGGCAGAAACTTTGGTGCTTTATGCCAAAGGTGAAAAGCTCTATTTAGAGGGCAGTGATGTAGAGTTGGCAACGAATGAGCAGGCAGATGCCATGGAAAGTGATGAGCGAGAAGGCCTTGTTCGTACCTACCTCGATACGCTTTTACCCGATGATTGGAATGCAATGTCCTTATACGAACGAAGAAACTACCTAAACGGTAGTGAATTTGGTGGGGAATCCCGTGTTGGCACGGTAGAACGTACGCTTGTTTGTAATATGGAAATTTGGTGTGAATGCTTTGGAAGGGATGCCTCCGCCATGAAACCTGCGGACTCCTATGCCATTGCAGGCATTATGAAAAAGATTAATGGGTGGAACAAGTACCAAGGGAACAAGAATGGAACAAGTAATTTTCCCATTTACGGTAGACAACGTTGTTACGAGAAAATTGAATAAGGTCGTTCCTTGTTCTTTAGTTGTTCCTTATGCTTGTTCTCTTAAAAATCCAGTCATTACCGATGTTTTGGCGTTACTGGAATGAGTGGAACAAGAGTTTTACTACTTAGTAATAAATTAATAAATAGTAGTAGTAAAGCATCGTGAGCGTATGTATGCGCGCGTATAGGAAAAAACGTTAAAAGTTGTGCTTGTTGTTCCTGATGAATTTATGGAGGTCATTTATGCAAGAAAAATATATAGAACAAAAACTGGTAGCAGCAGTAAAAAGCATGGGAGGTATGGCACCGAAATTTGTTAGTCCTGGAATAGATGGAATGCCCGACCGCATTGTATTACTTCCCATGGGAAAAATCGCCTTTGTCGAATGTAAGGCAATAGGGAAAAAGATGCGTCCTTTACAGAATAAAAGAAAGAAGCAATTAGAGGCATTAGGCTTTCTAGTCTATTGCCTGGATGATATAGAACAGATTGGAGGGATACTTAGTGAAATACAATCCACATGAATACCAAAGCTATGCTACTGAATTCATTTTATCCCATCCCATATCTGCAGTATTTCTTGAAATGGGTTTAGGTAAAAGTGTGATTACTTTATCTGCCATATTTGATTTGTGTTTAGATAGCTTTCTCGTTTGCAAGGTGTTAGTGATTGCACCTTTAAGAGTAGCAAGGGATACATGGCCTGCCGAAATCAATAAGTGGGATCATCTAAAAGGGCTCTCTTACTCGGTGGCAGTGGGAACGGAAAAAGAAAGAATCGATGCCCTCAAGAAACAATCAACGCTATACATCATCAACCGTGAGAACGTAGATTGGCTGGTTCATAAAAGTGGTATTCCTTTTCATTTTGATATGGTGGTCATTGATGAGCTGTCATCCTTTAAGTCTTATGGTGCAAAGCGGTTTAAGAGTCTACTCAAAGTAAGACCCTCTATAAAAAGAATTGTCGGTCTTACCGGAACTCCCTCCAGTAATGGATTGATGGATTTATGGGCAGAGTTTCGAATTCTTGATTTGGGTCAAAGGCTTGGACGCTACATTAGTCATTACCGAAATACCTATTTTAAGCCAGATAAGCGAAACACACAGATTGTATTTTCTTATAAACCACTACCCGGTGCTGAAGAGGAAATCTACAAACAAATATCAGATATCACCATTTCTATGAAATCTACCGATTATCTCACCATGCCAGAATACGTCAGCAATGAAGTGTTTGTCACTTTAAGTGAAAAAGAATGGAAAGTCTATTCAGATTTTAAGGCAGACATGGTTGCTAACTTAGGTGATGAAGAAATTGATGCGGTTAATGCGGCAGTTCTTTCTGGAAAACTGCTACAGATGGCAAATGGAGCTGTATACGATAGCGAGAACAAGGCTCATGTAATTCATGATAAAAAGTTAGATGCCTTGGAAGATTTAATCGAAGGAGCAAATGGGAAACCGGTCCTTGTTGCTTATTGGTATAAGCATGATTTAGAGCGAATTAAAGATAGATTTCCGGTCAGGCAAATTCAGTCATCGAAGGATATTGAGGATTGGAATGATGGCAAGATACCCATTGCTGTTATTCATCCAGCCAGTGCCGGTCATGGTCTTAATCTTCAAAGCGGCGGTTCAACGCTTATCTGGTTTGGTCTGACTTGGTCACTAGAGCTGTATCAACAAACTAATGCAAGACTTTATAGGCAGGGTCAAAAGGATACAGTTATTGTTCACCACATCATCACCAAAAACACCATCGATGAAGACGTACTGCTTGCACTCACAAAAAAAGAGAAAACTCAAGATGCCTTGATTGATGCGGTAAAGGCGAATTTAGAGGTGATGCGATGACAGAACCTTATCAAAATTTAGCCAATGCCATTATTTTAATGGCTGTTAAGGATTATAGAGATGCCTTAAAGAAACTAAAGAAACGGCCTAAATATGGACCGGCAAAAGATATGAAAAACGAGGTGGAGAGGTTCTTCCGCTCTGATTGGTATAGAGAACTTACCTCTGTTGATGGGAACGTCCTAATCAAAAAGCTACAAGCGGAGGTGAGCGAGTAATGAAAGCAAAAGAATATTTACATCAAGCCTACAGGCTAGATAAACGAATCCAATCCAACATTGAGGAAATGGAAAGGCTAAGGGAGCTATCGACCAGTGTTTCCTCCCCTAGTTGGGGTGAGAGAATACAAACCCAGCGGCATACCGATGCTTTGTTTGTCAGATACCTGGAGCGAATTGAAGAACTTCAAATCAAGATTAATGATGAGGTGGATCATCTTGTAGCACTTAAAGCAGAGATTCGAGATGTGATTAATAAAGTAACGGATATCGATGAACGCATGGTGTTACGTTACCGTTATGTTCACAACTTTACTTGGGAGCAAATTGGTGATGAGCTAAATGCTGATAAGAGTACCATTCGCAGATGGCATGGCAATGCCTTAAATCATGTTGTCGTACCTGAAAATCCAATTGTTATTCAAATGTTGAACAGCAATGAGCACTTTTGAGCAGAGATAAGCACCTCATCTTCATGTTACATTATAATCAGCAAGATAGAATACTTACCAAGCCTTGTGGGATGCGCCCTGCAGGGCTTTTTCTATGCCCAGAAAGTGAGGTGATGAGGTGCCAAGGAAACCGAAACGACCGTGCAGTACTCCGGGTTGTCCAAACTTAACCGAGGGTCAGTACTGTGATGACCATCGACTAGAAGAACGTAGACGCTATGACAAATATCAACGGTCAAAGGATGTTAATAAGAAATACGGCAGAGCCTGGAAAAGAATCCGTGACAGATACGTACGAGAACATCCCCTGTGTGAGATGTGTAAAGCGGACGGACGACTGACTCCCACTGATGAAGTGCATCACATCCTCCCTGTTTCTCAAGGTGGTACACACGATAGAAGTAATTTGATGTCCTTATGTAAATCCTGTCACAACAAGATTCATTTAGAACTGGGTGATCGACAGATTCGTAGCTGAGCCAAGGGGGAGGTCAAATCTCTAGACCTCTTATGGCGGACAACGGCCTGGGGCTTCGCGTGTAAAAATCAGAAATCAAAGGGGGTATTAAAGACTTTTAGGAAAGTGGGGTGAAAACATGGCGAAAGACGGTACAGCAAGAGGCGGTCAGCGTGTTGGTGCTGGAAGAAAATCAAAGGCTTTAAGCGATAAAATTGCTGATGGTCGATTGAATGGCGCCATGGTACTACCGGAGCCAGAAGATATAGAAGGGTCAGATGTTCCTCCAGTAAAAGATTATTTAAAGGCTACCCAGAAAAATGGCAAAGACCTCTGCGCAGAAGATATTTATATCGAAACTTACAAGTGGCTGAAAGATCGTAGCTGCGAAATGTTAGTAAACAACCAGCTAATCGAGCAATATGCCATGAGTGTTTCTCGTTGGATTCAGTGCGAAGAGTGTATTTCAGAATATGGCTTTCTTGCCAAGCATCCAACCACTTCAGCTGCCATCGCATCACCTTATGTTGCGATGAGTCGTGAATACATGAAACAGGTCAACCAGTGTTGGTATCAGATTTACCAGATTGTAAAAGAAAACTGCTCTGTGGAGTTTGGCGGCAGAAGCCCACAAGATGATTTGATGGAGCGGTTATTATCGGCTAGGAAAGGAAAATAAAATGAAAAAATATAGAACGTGTGAAAGTGTATGTAAAGGTCATCCAGATAAATTATGTGACCTAATTTCAGATAGCATTTTAGATGCATGTTTAAGAAAAGATAAATCCTCTCGTGTTGCTTGCGAGGTGATGGCAACCAAAGGACACATCATTGTTGCCGGTGAGATTACCTGCTCAAAGAGAATTGATATCAGAGGTGTTGTTCGCCGTGTTCTGACGGATGTGGGCTACAATCCTAGAAAGTTTTTAGTCTTTGTCTACGTCCATCAACAAAGTAAAGATATCGCAGGTGGTGTGGATAGGGCATTGGAATCTCGTGAGGGTGATACGTCATGGTATTCCATGTTAGGTGCTGGTGACCAAGGCACCGTTTATGGCTATGCCACCAATGAAACTAGTGAGAAACTACCTCTCCCCTTAGTCTTATCCCATGCCATTTGCGAAAAGCTGGATAAGGTGATGAAGAATGGTGTAATCAAAGACATTGGCCCAGATGGTAAGGCTCAAGTGACGGTGGAATATGAAGGTGACAAACCAAAACGAATTAAGACCATCGTTGTCTCCGTTCAACACAGTGCAGATAAAGATTTAGATGTTTTAAGAAATGAAGTCATTGCTCAGGTGCTGTGGCCAGTCTTTGAAAAATATCCATTTGACGATGAGACTGAGATCCTCATTAATCCTAGTGGACGATTTGTTGAAGGAGGACCAGCAGCTGATACTGGTCTTACGGGAAGAAAAATCATGGTTGATACCTATGGCGGACTCGCCGCTCATGGTGGCGGTGCGTTTTCAGGAAAAGACCCGACAAAAGTTGACCGCAGTGGTGCCTATATGGCAAGGGCGATTGCAAAGAATATCGTTCGATGTGGCTTTGCTAAGCGATGCCAGGTAGCGATTTCCTATGCAATTGGAAAAGCAGATCCTGTTGCTCTTGAGATTGATACCTTTGGAACAGGGACGATTGAGGAAAGTATCCTTTGCCGTGCTGTTTTAGATGTATTCAATCTAAGACCTGCAGCCATTATCGAAAAGCTAAAACTGACGGATGTCATTTATTCAGATACAGCTACTTACGGCCATTTCAGATATGGCTTAAGCACGTGGGAATTTCTAGATTGCTATACAGAACTAAGGGAGGCGGTAAACAAATATGTTGATTGAAAAGAAGAACACAAAAGACCTCATCCCTGCAACATACAATCCTCGTAAAGATTTGAAACCAGGAGATGCAGAATACGATAAATTAAAACGATCCATTGAACAATTTGGTTATGTAGAGCCGGTTATCTGGAATAAGTTGACCGGCCATGTTGTTGGTGGGCATCAAAGACTGAAGGTTCTCATGGATATGGGCATCACAGAAGTTGAGTGTGTCATCATTGAAATGGACGAAGAAAAAGAAAAAGCACTCAACATCGCGCTCAATAAAATCAGCGGTGATTGGGACAAGGATAAATTGGCCCTTTTAATTTCAGATTTACAAGGTGTAGATTTTGATGTTTCCCTAACTGGATTTGACCCTAAAGAACTAGATGACTTATTTAAAGACACGCTGAAAGAGGGGATCCACGATGATGACTTTGATGTGGAGACAGAACTAAAAAAGCCTGCCATCAGCAAGCTTGGTGACATATGGACGCTTGGCAGACACAGGCTTATCTGTGGTGATTCCACCAAGAAAGAAACCTATGATGTGCTGATGAATAAAAAGAAGGCAAACTTGTGTGTAACAGACCCTCCCTACAATGTGAATTATGAAGGTGGTGCAGGGAAAATCAAAAATGACCATATGGCAAATGATGCCTTCTACCAGTTCCTCTTAGATGCTTTTATCAATATCGAAGAAGTCCTGGCAGACGATGCCTCCATCTACGTATTCCATGCCGACACCGAAGGGTTTAATTTTAGAAAAGCCTTCTCGGATGCCGGTTTTTATTTGTCTGGCTGTTGTATATGGAAAAAGGACTCCCTTGTACTGGGTCGTTCTCCTTATCAATGGCAGCATGAACCAGTGCTGTTTGGCTGGAAAAAGAAAGGCAAGCATCAGTGGTATACGGGCAGGAAAGAAACCACCATCTGGGAATTTGATAAGCCAAAGAGAAACGGTGACCATCCTACGATGAAACCTATCCCCCTTCTCGCCTATCCGATTTTGAATTCCTCGATGACTAACACCATTGTGCTAGATCCTTTTGGCGGCAGTGGTAGCACCTTAATTGCTTGTGAACAATCAGAGCGCATTTGCTACACGGCAGAATTAGATGAAAAGTTTTGCGATGTCATTATCAAACGCTACATTGAACAGGTCGGAACTTCTACTGATGTCAGCGTCCAAAGGGATGGGTTGAGCTACAACTATGATGAACTGGAGGTTGCTGATGGTTAATCTAACCCTTGGCAGTCTTTTTGATGGTTCAGGTGGTTTTCCTTTAGGCGGTTTAATTTCTGGTATTACCCCAGTATGGGCATCGGAGATTGAACCGTTTCCTATTAGGGTCACAACGAAAAGGCTGCCTTTTATAAAACATTACGGCGATATTTCTTACATGGATGGCAGTAAGATAGAACCGGTAGATATTATTACTTTTGGCTCACCTTGTCAGGATTTATCCATAGCAGGTAAGCGTGATGGCTTGGATGGTAAACGTTCAAGTCTTTTTTATGAAGCCATCCGAATTATAAAAGAAATGAGGTGTGCTACAGATGGCAAAAAACCAAGATATATTGTCTGGGAAAACGTCCCTGGAGCCTTCTCATCAAACAAAGGAGAAGATTTCAGATGTGTCCTTGAAGGCATCTGCCACATCAAGGATGAAACCTTATCAGTTCCTAAGATTGATAAATGGAAACAAGCAGGAACTATTGTGGGAGATCATTTTTCCCTTGCCTGGCGAGTACTTGACGCTCAATACTGGGGAGTTCCCCAACGAAGAAAACGCATCTTCCTTGTCGCAGATTTTGCAGGTGGGGGTGCCGGAGAAATACTATTTAAGTCAGAAGGCTTGTCTGGGTATTCTAAAAAGAGCATCCGCTCGTGGCAAGGAACTGCCAGCAACTTTGCAGACAGCACTGGAGAGACAGGCACAATCTGCTTAAATGACCAAGGCGGAGAACGCATGGATGTGACAACCGATATCACTTGCACTTTAAGAGCGAAATCAAATCATCCTCCTTGCATCATGGACTCTGCAGTTTTTGATAATCACGGAAAGGATACACGTTTTACTGGACCGATAGATGTTGCTCCTACGATTTCAGCGACCTATGGAACAGGCGGCAACAATCAACCATTTGTTGTGGAGAATTCTAAGACTTATGATGTGCGATTTACCTCGGAAGGAACTGTAAATGCCCGTTCCAATGTTTACGAGAGTGATACGGCAAGAACGATTGATACGTCGGGTAATGCACCGGACAGCAATCAAGGTGGTATTGCAGTGGTGGAATCTTATGGTTTACAAGGTTCTATGATAGGACGGGCAGACAAGAATGGACCTCAAGGTGATGGTGTGAATGAGGAGCTTAGCTTTACTCTAAATACCGTAGATAAACACGCTGTGGTCTATGCCATTGATAGAGAGTCATTTAATTGCGGTCAAAACTATGCTAGAAACTTAGGAATTACTGAAGACGGAATTAATTCCACACTGAAGGCACAAGGCCCCAGTGCTGTTGCAACTCCTACCTATTCATCCAGTAAGGCATCATTTTTTACAGATGCCAAAGAGGAACTTGCCAATACACTGGTTGCTACCGACTACAAGGATCCGCCACTTATCAATGATAATGACGGGATAGATTATACGGTGAGAAGACTAACTCCAACTGAGTGTGCAAGACTGCAAGGTTTTCCAGATTGGTGGTGCAGTGATTTAGGCATAGAGACCCCAACGATGGATGACCTTCGGATTTGGTATGATATTTTTGAAACATTCCGTGAAGCAACGGGAGCTTACACCAAACCTAAGACACTAAAGCAAATCACGAAGTGGCTTAAAAACCCTCATTCAGATTCTGCAGAATATAAGATGTGGGGTAATGGAGTAGCCCTGCCCAATGTATGTTTTGTCCTATCGGGCATTGTTTGGTTTACACAATTAGAGGTGAAATCTTAAGTCTCATTTCTACACCTAAAAAGCGAGAAATAGCTTGCTATAGTAGTGGTTTAGAGTGATATATGTACATACCAAAACAAAGGAGGTTTTGTACATGGTCATTAAATATAGCGTAACAGGAGCAGACCGAAAAAGGCTAGTTACAACACTGAGTAAAATTACAGGTGTGAAAGCAAAGTATCTAGGAATGCCTAGCATGGCTTATGAGGTGGGGGATTTTATCATCGACAAGAATGGAACACTTGAACTGACTGGCAAGGCAGGAAGCGAAGAAATCGAAAGTGTGGCCGAGCGTTTAGCAAGCGAGGGCTTTACCCCAGAGGAAGAAACGAAGGGCACAGAGGCCGCACAAACGGCGGACAGTGGAGCATTTGGTCTTTGTATCTCCATGCCAAGAAATAGCTTTACTGATACAGCATTAGAAAACGTAAAAGCAATCATTCAGGTAAAAGGCGAACTGATTCGTCACGCTTTGCGGCTAGACGATTTACCGATTAAGATTTCAGAAGAGGAAGTCTCATTTCCTTGGTTTGAAGAAATGCCTTCACCAGAAGAGGTACAAGCGTATACCCATTTGGTTTCTGCACTTTGTGAGATGGCAAGGAATCAAAAACGCATCACAGTAAAAGAAAAGGAAACTCCGAATGAGAAATACGCATTCAGATGCTTTTTGCTCCGTCTTGGCTTTATTGGAAAAGAATATAAGGAAGAACGAAAAATACTGCTTAGAAACCTGACAGGTTCATCGGCATTTAAAGGAGGAGCTAAAAATGAGGATAATCAGTAAAGAAAGACTACATCATCTTCGTGAAAAGTATCCTGTAGGAAGCCGTGTAGAACTACTAAGGATGGATGACATTCAAGCACCTGTGATTGGAACAAAAGGAACAGTAATAGGCGTAGATGATATCGGTTCAATCATGGTGTCTTGGAACACCGGGTCTAGTTTATCCGTTGTTTACGGAGAAGACCTTTGCAGGAGGATTGACGATGACAGATAAGATAAAGGAGCAGATTCTTGCCATTCGAGATACAGGCCTTACTAATATGTTTGATGTGAACGCAGTCCAAAGAATCGCAGATGAGATGGAATTTTATGAGCTGGTCATTTTTCTTGAAGAAGAAAAAGCCAAGTATGTGAAGTTCATTTTAAACGGTGATGAAGATTAAATCATAAATAATTCAATAGTATAGGGGTTTGAGCGTGCAGACGCTCTTTCTCTCGTCATACAGCTTAAGGCTGTATTTTTTATGCTCATTTTGAAGGGAGGTGACCGCAATCAGAAAGCTCAAGAAATATAAACCGACACCTTTTATGGCAAAGGACTCTATCTACGATAAAGATGCTGCAGATTATGCGGTCAACTTTATTGAGTGTTTAAGTCATACCAAGGGGAAATGGTCTGGAAAACCATTTGAACTGATTGATTGGCAAGAACAAATTATCAGAGATCTCTTTGGAACACTGAAACCAGATGGTTATCGGCAGTTTAATACAGCCTATATTGAGATTCCTAAGAAAATGGGGAAATCTGAATTAGCGGCAGCTGTCGCATTACTGCTTACTTGTGGTGATGGCGAAGAAAGAGCCGAGGTTTATGGATGCGCTGCAGACAGGCAACAGGCGTCCATCGTATTTGAAGTGGCTGCTGATATGGTACGTATGAGCCCGGCTCTAAGTAAACGAGTTAAAATCTTATCGGCAACAAAGCGGATCATTTTCCAACCGACTAATAGTTTTTATCAAGTGCTTTCAGCAGAGGCTTATTCAAAGCATGGTTTTAATATTCATGGTGTTGTTTTTGATGAGCTGCATACTCAGCCCAATAGAAAACTCTTTGATGTCATGACCAAAGGTTCTGGTGATGCCAGAACACAGCCTCTTTATTTTCTGATCACCACAGCAGGCTCTGATACAAAATCAATCTGCTATGAAACCCATCAGAAAGCCAAAGACCTCATGGAGAAAAGAAAGATTGATCCAACCTTTTATCCGGTTATTTATGGAGCAGATGAGTCCGATGATTGGACCAGTCCAAAGGTGTGGAAAAAAGCGAATCCAAGCCTTGGCATAACGGTAGGGATTGATAAGGTAAAAGCCGCTTGTGAATCAGCCAAGCAAAACCCTGCAGAAGAGAATGCCTTTAGACAGTTACGACTTAATCAGTGGGTCAAACAGGCGGTTCGCTGGATGCCAATGGACAGGTGGGATAAATGTGCCTTTGCCGTAAATGAAGAGGATTTACTTGGAAGGGTATGCTATGGCGGACTAGACCTTTCTAGCTCCATTGATATTACTGCCTTTGTATTGGTGTTTCCTCCCCTAGATGAGGATGATAAATACATCATTCTTCCCTACTTTTGGCTGCCAGAAGAAACTCTAAGTGCCAGGGTCAACCGTGACCATGTTCCCTATGATGTCTGGGAAAAGCAAGGACAGCTTAAAACAACGGAAGGCAATGTAGTTCATTACGGTTTTATTGAGAAGTTTATTGAAGAACTTGGCGAAAAGTACAATATTCGTGAGATTGCCTTTGACCGTTGGGGAGCCGTACAAATGGTTCAAAACCTAGAAGGCATGGGTTTTACTGTTGTCCCCTTTGGTCAAGGATTTAAGGATATGAGTCCACCGACTAAGGAACTGATGAAACTAACGCTAGAAGAAAAGGTTGCTCATGGTGGGCATCCTGTACTTCGTTGGATGATGGATAACATTTTTGTTCGAACAGACCCGGCAGGCAACATCAAGCCAGACAAGGAAAAATCATCAGAAAAGATTGATGGTGCAGTGGCAACGATTATGGCTCTTGATCGAGCGATTCGTTGTGGCAATGATACGAGTGCTTCGGTTTATGACAACCGAGGCATTCTCTTTATATGAGGGAGGTGATTGGTTTTGGGGTTTTTATCATCCATTTTTAAGGCAAGAGATAAGCCTACTGACAGAGCTGTGAGTTCCAACTATACATTTTTAATGGGTTCAACCACAGCAGGTAAAACAGTGACCGAACGGTCGGCACTTCAAATGACGGCCGTATACTCTTGTGTTCGAATATTAGCTGAAGCAGTAGCAGGTCTTCCTCTACACCTTTATCGTTATACAGAGGATGGTGGCAAGGAAAAAGCAATTGACCACTCCTTGTATCGACTTTTGCACGATGAACCAAATGCTGAGATGAGTTCCTTTGTGTTTCGAGAAACAATGATGACTCATCTTTTATTATGGGGGAATTGTTATGCGCAGATTATTCGCAATGGCAAAGGTGAAGTTGTAGGACTCTACCCCTTGATGCCAAATCGGATGTCAGTTCATCGAGATGAGAGTGGGCAGCTCTATTACTTATATACCAGAGGTGCAGATGATGTGAACAGTACGAAGGGTATGACAGTAAAACTTAGTACCTCCGATGTACTTCATATTCCCGGACTCGGGTTTGATGGACTGGTTGGCTACTCCCCGATTGCGATGGCTAAAAATGCGATTGGTCTAGCCATTGCAACAGAGGAATATGGAGCCAAGTTCTTTGCTAACGGTGCTGCTCCAAGTGGTGTGCTTGAACATCCAGGAACGATTAAAGAACCTGGGAAAGTCAGAGAGGCTTGGCAGTCACAATTTGGTGGCAGTGCCAATTCCAATAAAATAGCCGTGCTTGAAGAAGGAATGAAATATACACCGATTTCCATCTCACCAGAACAAGCACAATTCCTTGAGACAAGGAAATTTCAGATCAATGAAATTGCTCGGATTTTTAGAGTTCCTCCTCACATGGTAGGCGACCTTGAAAAGTCGAGCTTTTCTAATATTGAGCAACAATCCCTTGAGTTTGTGAAATACACCTTAGACCCGTGGGTAGTGCGTTGGGAGCAAACCCTAGCCCGCACCCTTTTTACACCGGAAGAAAAGAAAAAATACTTCTTTAGATTCAATGTAGAAGGTCTACTGAGAGGGGATTATGTCAGTCGTATGAGCGGGTATGCCACAGCAAGGCAGAACGGTTGGATGAGTGCCAATGATATTCGAGAACTTGAAAACCTAGACCGTATCCCAGCAGAGGACGGTGGTGACATGTACCTTGTCAACGGTAATATGCTCCCTCTTACAAAGGCAGGTGCATTCGCAAATACAAACGAGGATGGAAAGGAGGAAGACTTGGATGAAGAACAAGATGTTTTGGCGATGGAAGAACCAAGCAAGCGAACAAGAAGAACGAGTTCTTGAGCTTTATGGAACAATCGCTGAAGAAAGCTGGTTTGATGATGATGTGACCCCACAGATGTTTAGAAATGAACTCTTTAGCGAAAAAGGACCCATCACCTTATGGATTAACTCACCGGGTGGAGATTGCATTGCCGCAAGTCAGATTTATACCATGTTGATGGATTATCCAGATGAGGTAACCGTCAAGATTGATGGGATTGCAGCATCAGCCGCTTCTGTCATTGCCATGGCAGGAACAAAGGTATTGATGGCTCCGACAGCACTCATGATGATTCATAACCCGGCAACCATCACGATGGGCGATCATGAAGACATGAAACGAGCGATTGAGATGTTAGATGAGGTGAAAGAAAGCATTATTAATGCCTATGAGATTAAGACTGGAGTATCTCGCATCAAACTATCTCATCTGATGGATGCTGAAACCTGGATGAATGCCAACAAAGCCATAGAACTTGGCTTTGCAGACGATGTGCTAAAGGATGAGAAACAATCCGAACCCACTTTTTCTGCCTATGCGTTTTCTAGAAAAGCAGTGGCAACTAACTTACTTAACAAAATGGCAGAAAAGAATAAACCAATTCAGGCGGAGGAATCTGCCAAACCCCAAGGGCGCTCAATTGATGAACTCAAGGAGCGTCTTTTGATTATCAAAAAATATATGTAAATGGAGGAATTTTACTATGACGATTACAGAAATGCGTAATAAACGCAAAAAGCTTATTGAAACGATGGATGGGTTCTTGGACACTCATAAAACCAAGAATGGCACATTATCCGCAGAAGATGATGCTACCTATAAAACCATGGAAGATGAAATTTCTGAACTTACCAATGAAATCCATCGCATGGAAAGACGTGAAGCAATCGAGGCTGAACTTGAAAAACCTGTCAGCAAGCCAATCATTGAAAATCCGATGAATGGTCGACTGGATAACAGTGAAATTAAAACTGGCCGAGCAGCTGATTCTTATAAGACTGCCATGCTTTCAGCCCTTCGCTCAAACTTCCGTAATGTATCCAATGTCCTACAAGAAGGGGTAGACGCAGATGGTGGCTATCTCGTACCCGAAGAATACGACAGCAGATTGATTGATGGTCTGGAAGAAGAGAATATCATTCGTAAGCTGGGTCATACCATTACCACATCTGGTGAGCGAAAAATTAATATTGCAGCTACAAAACCTGCAGCTGCATGGATTGATGAGGGCGAGGCACTGACATTTAGTGATGCAACCTTCTCTCAAATCAATCTGGATGCCCACAAACTTCATGTAGCCGTAAAGGTTACTGAAGAACTACTTTATGACAATGCGTTCCAACTTGAGAATTACATCATTGAGGAGTTTTATAAGGCTCTGGCTAATGCCGAAGAAGATGCCTTTATTAATGGCAATGGTACAGGAAAACCACTGGGTATTCTAGCTGCAAGTGGTGGAGCTGAAGTCGGTGTGACCACAGCATCTGCAACGGCGATTACTGCTGACGAAGTGATTAACCTAGTGTATTCACTGAAGCGTCCTTACCGTAAAAATGCCGTGTTCATTTTAAATGACCAGACCATTGCAGCCCTTAGAAAACTAAAGGACGGTAACGGTGCCTATATGTGGCAAGCAGCTCTTGTTGCAGGTGAACCAGATAAACTACTTGGCTATCCTGTTTATACATCTGCTTATATGCCTACCATTGAGGCAGGTGCTAAGACCATTATCTTTGGCGATTTGTCTTATTACAACATTGGAGATCGTGGTTCTCGTTCCTTTGCAGAACTTCGTGAGCTGTTTGCAGGTAATGGCATGGTCGGTTTTGTAGCTAAAGAACGTGTGGATGGCAAGTTAGTACTACCTGAAGCAATCAAGGTTCTTCAGCAGAAAGCCTAACGGAGGTACGATATGGATTACAACACAAAAAACTACACCGAACAAGGCGGAGATAAAACCGTCATCGCAGGAACGTTAGAGATTAAGGAGGGAGCAACCGTAACAGGTCTCCCTTCTTCTTTTACTCCTGCAGAAAACCAAGCACCTAGTGTGGCAGAAGATATTACGAGTTTAGTTGCTGATTTTAATGCATTGCTTTCAAAGCTAAAAACAGCCGGACTCATAGAAGCTGATTAAAAAGAGAAAGGATGGTAGCGGTATGACACTGATTCAAAAGGTAAAGGCAAACTTGATTTTAGAGCATGAAGCTGATGACGAACTCTTAGAGATGTTCATCGCCGCTGCTGTCAGTTATGCCGAGAGTTATCAGCATGTACCAGAAAATTTCTATAGCGACAATCCTATGCCACCGACTACAGAGCAAGCCATTATTATGCTCTCTTCTCATTTTTATGAAAGTCGAGATGGCAGCACGGGTGGCTTTTTTGCAGATAATGTGCAAGCCGGTCAGCAGGTGTGGAATACGGTCAACCTGCTATTAAGGCTTGATCGGGAATGGAAGGTGTAAGAGATGAGTTTTGGAAAAATGAATAAATTTGCTGATATTAAAGCAATTACAACAACGAAAGATAGTGAGGGATTTGCCACTACATCACAGACCATACTTGCCTCAGTTCGAGTTTATAGAGAAGGACGTCATGGCAGTGAGAAATGGGCAAATCTCGCTGCTTTTTCTGAAGCTACGGATCTCTTTAGATTTCGTGCCATTCCTGGAGTGCTGGTAACCACAGAGCATTTTATCGAGTGTGAAAGAGAATTATTTGATATTACCTCGGTAGAAAACGTAAAAGGTCGAGGTATGTATACAGAAGTTTTGGCAAAGAAGGTGGTGAGCAGTATTGGCAAAAGTTGATATTAAGATGCCCGATGATTTTTTGCTCAAGATTTCAAAGCTTGGATCTGACTTTGACCCTGTTGCCAAAAAGGTGCTAAAAGCAGGTGGCGAAGTCGTTTTCAAACGAACGAAGAGTAATCTTTCTGCTGTAATCGGTAAAGGTACAAAGCATGAATCACGATCAACGGGTGAATTAGAAAAGGCACTCGGTGTCACTTCAGTCAGGCTAGATAGGAACGGAAACCACAATATAAAAATTGGATTTTCTGAACCAAGGCCTGATGGTGAGAGTAACGCAAAAATAGCAAACATCCTTGAGTATGGCAAACACGGTCAACCTGCAAAGCCTTTTTTGAAACCCGCTAGGAGTGCTTCCAAATCAGAGTGTATCTCAGTTATGAAAAGCACTTTTGAAGAGGAGGTCAAAAAGCTATGAGTATTTTAGAGGACTTACAAGTAGTTTTAGAAACACTAGACGTTCCGATTGAAACAGGAGTGTTTTCAGATGTGGCTCCTGGTAAGTACATGGTGATTGTTCCGATGAGCGATAGCTTTGACCTTCATTCGGATAATCTACCATGCATCGATGTTCAAGAGGCACGGATTTCAATTTATAGCAAAGGCAGTTATACAGCGTTAAAAAATCAAGTGGTGCAGTTATTGTTGGCTTCCAGTTTCACCATAACCGCACGGAGCTACATCGGCTTTGAAGATGATACGGGCTATTACCACTACAACGTGGATGTAGCCAAACATTATGAAATAGGAGGCAATTAAAAATGGCAACAATTGGTCTGGATAAACTTTATTATGCGACCATCACAGATGATGAAAATGGCGAAGAAATCTATGGCACACCCACTCAGCTGGCAAAAGCAATCTCAGCAGAGTTATCTGTTGAACTGGCAGAGGCAACTCTCTATGCAGATGATGGTGCGGCAGAAATCGTTAAAGAATTTAAAAATGGCACTATCTCTCTTGGAGTGGATGATATTGGCTCGACTACTGCAGCCGCCTTAACCGGAGTCACGGTTGATAAGAACAACGTTGTGGTTTCTAACAGTGAAGATGGCGGGGATCCTGTGGCTGTTGGTTTTAGAGCAAAGAAATCCAATGGCAAGTATAAATACTATTGGCTCTATCGAGTGAAATTCGGTATTCCTGCGACAAACCTAGCAACAAAAGGTGACAGTATTACATTCTCAACACCAACAATTGAAGGTACGGTTCTCCGAAGAAACAAGCCGGATACAAGCGGTAAACATCCGTGGAAAGCGGAAGTGACCGAAGGCGATAAGGATGTACCGGCATCGGTTATCAGCAGTTGGTATGCAGAAGTCTATGAACCGGATTACACAGTATAAGGAGGGATAATTCATGGATAACGAACGAACAGCAAGCATTAGTATTGGTGGCGATGAATATGTGCTACTACTTACTACAAAGGCAACAAAGGAAATTGCAGGACGATATGGTGGTCTTGAAAACTTAGGCGATAAGCTAATGAAGTCTGAGAATGTCGAGATGGCACTTTCGGAGATTGTGTGGCTGATTACCTTACTGGCCAATCAAAGTACCCTTGTCTATAACATCAAGCACAAGGATGCACCGAAGGAATTACTGACAGAAGATGAGGTAGAAATTCTCACAAGCCCGATTGATTTGGCAGAGTACAAAGAGGCAATTATGAATGCCCTTTACAAGGGTGCAAAAAGAAATGTACTCAGTGAGGAAAGCCAAAAAAACGCAGTAGCCCCGTAAGTGACGAAGAGTTATTTACGAGGCTTTTATATTACGGCATCAGTCTATTACATCTGACCATGGATGAATTTTGGCTGATGCCGTTTGGTTTGCTACTAGACTTGTGGGAGTGTCACAAACAGTATCAGGGGCTGGCAAAACCAAAAAGAGAGATATTTATTGATGACATCATCCCTGATGGAATCTGACAAAGGAGGTGGAAAGCATGGCAGATAATTTTGGTTTGAAGATTGGTCTTGAAGGCGAGAAAGAATTTAAGAAGGCATTAACAGATATCAATCGCTCCTTTAAAGTACTTGGCTCTGAAATGAAACTGGTAGCTTCAGAATTTGATAAAAACGATAAGTCTGTCCAGGCTCTTTCCGCCAGAAATTCAGTCCTCAATAAAGAAATTGAAACCCAAAAAAGCAAAATTGATACCTTGAGGTCGGCTCTTGAAAATGCAGCTACTTCCTTTGGAGAAACCGATAGAAGAACGCAAAATTGGCAGATTCAGCTAAATAACGCAGAGGCTGCACTCAACAATATGGAGCGAGAGTTAAGTAGCAATAATGCTGCTCTTGAAGAAGCTAACTCCAATTATGATGATGCTGAAGATGCTCTCGATGACATGAACCGTGAAATGAACGATGTCACCGATAGTGCAGATGATATGGGAAAAGAGATTGATGAGGCAGCTGACTCTGCTGAAAAATCTGAAAGCAAATTTAAAGGTCTAGGTACAACTCTAAAATCTATCGGCATTGCCATGGGAGCAGTTGCTGTTGCAGCAGGGGCTGCGGCTGTCAAACTTGGTAAAGAAGTCATTTCCGCTTATGCAGATTACGAACAATTAGTCGGTGGTGTGGATACGCTTTTTAAAGAAAACTCTCAGCAGTTACAAGACTATGCATCGAATGCCTATAAGACGGCAGGTCTTTCTGCCAATGACTACATGGAAACGGTCACTTCGTTTTCTGCAAGCCTTATTTCTTCTCTTGGAGGAGATACTGAAAAAGCCGTTAAATATGCGGATATGGCAATTACTGACATGTCTGACAATGCCAATAAAATGGGTACAGACATGGAGTCCATTCAAAATGCCTATCAGGGTTTTGCCAAGCAAAATTACACCATGCTAGACAACCTAAAACTTGGATATGGTGGTACAAAAAGTGAAATGGAGCGACTCCTTGCTGATGCCGAGGCCATCTCTGGTATTGAGTATGATGTTTCTTCTTATGCCGATGTAGTTTCTGCCATCCATGTCATTCAAGAAAGCATGGGCATTGCTGGTACGACTGCTCTTGAGGCAGAGGAGACTATTTCAGGGTCCTTGAATGCTTTTGAATCTGCTTTACAGAATCTTTTAGTTGGTTTTGGAAATGCCGATGCAGATATGGAACAACTCAGTAAAAACATGGTGGATGCCTTTCAGTCGGTGGTAAAAAACATTACTCCAGTGATTGAAAATATCGTAAAGGCCCTGCCCATAGCAATTGAAGCATTATTGGATGCGGTTTCCGATTTGTTACCGACACTTCTTGCTACGGTGACAGATTTATTTACTCAGGTACTGAACGCACTGATGAACCTATTACCTACCTTAATACCGGTAGCGGTTGATTCCATCCTTACGATTGTGAATGCCTTGATTGAAAACTTACCACTGCTAGTGGATGCGGCCGTTCAGTTAATTGCAGCTTTAGTGGATGGTCTTGGGCAGGCTCTCCCAGAACTGATTCCTGCGGCAGTTAATGCAATTACTACGATTGTGCAAGGTTTGGTGGATAATTTACCCATGCTTCTCGATGCAGCACTGCAGTTAATACTTGGTTTGGCTCAGGGGCTACTCGAGGCGATCCCGCAACTAATTGAGGCTCTCCCTACGATTATTTTGGCAATCGTTGATTTTATTATAAGCGCAATTCCTCAGATTATAGATGCAGGTATTCAGCTATTAACATCGCTGGTTACAGCCTTGCCTGAAATTATTACGGCTATTGTAGAGGCGATTCCACAGATAATTGATGGAATATTAAATGGGATTTTAAGTTCGATTCCACAACTCATACAAGCGGGTGTCGACTTACTTGTTGCACTGATTCAAAATCTACCGACCATTATTACCACCATTGTGGCGGCAATCCCTCAAATCATTTCAAGTATCGTAAATGCCTTGATTGGAAACATCGACAAGATCATTATGGCAGGGGTTCAGCTATTTGTAGCACTCATTCAGAATTTACCAACCATTGTGGTAGAGATCGTAAAAGCAGTGCCTCAGATTATTGGCGGCATCGTCAGAGCATTTACAAACTCCATGGGTTCCATCGTGACGGTGGGTGGCAACATTGTAAAAGGACTATGGCAGGGTATTCAATCCCTTGCTTCTTGGTTATGGAATAAAGTGAGTGGTTGGATTAGTGGCATTTGGACGGGCATCAAGGATTTCTTCGGTATCAAATCACCATCGAAACAGATGGGGTGGGTTGGTGAAATGCTTGTGAAAGGTCTTGCAGGTTCTATCCAAGATAACGGTGATGAGGCTGTAAAAGCGGCTGAAATGTTGAGCGAGGATATCAACGATGTGATGACCAGTCTTGCCAGTGATATGAGTACATCCTTGCCTACAGACTTTTCAGTGGATACTTCGGTAGGCGGCGTGATTTCAAATGCAGCGATCTCTTCCCTAGGTGGTGTCAGTGGGTCGCTAGTTACTGTACAGCAGATGATTGTACGAAGTGAAGATGATATCAGAAGGGTATCTCAGGAACTTTATAACTTAATTCAGACAGGCTCTCGTGCTCAGGGCCGGTTTTCTACAACGTAAGGAGGTGTGCCGATGGGTTTTTCATATGACGATATTTCTTCAAAAAGCATGGGACTAAAAGCCAGGCTCACTTCCTGGCAGGTCTGTGGAGGAATGCGTAATTTTACCACCACCGTACCTGGAAAGTATGGGGTGACAGACTTTGGAGCTGATTTAGATTACCGAGAAATCAATGTAGCTTGTAATATCTATCCCAAGCGTAGCTTTTCTGCTCTGGTGAGTACGCTTGATGAACTTTCAACATGGCTTGATCCCATGCAAGGGTTAAAAGAACTTGTTTTTGATGATGTGCCAGACAGGTATTTCATGGCAAGGCTGAATGAGAAAGTGGACTGTGAACGACTCATTCGTTTTGCAGGAAGTTTTAACTTGAAGTTTTTCTGCCCTGACCCTTTTGCTTATGCCATTACGGATGAAAATTATTTAATAGAAAGCGAAGGCGACCACACGGTTACAAGACTGACCGGCAATGTTGATTCCAATCCTATGTATCGTTTGAAGGGAATCATAACTTCTGGTGTAAATAATTCTATTTCTGTTACAACCAATGGCTTGGAAATGAAAATAGTGAATGCTGTACTTTTGGCAGAAGAAACACTTGTCATTGATACAGATAAGATGACGGCTTATGTGGAAGACGAAAACGGGATAATCTTAAGAAACGCTTTGCCTTACCTAGAGGAGATAGATTTTCCAAGTCTTCATGTGGGCACGAATACCCTAGCAATAACAACGAATAATGCTGTGTTTACAGCGCTTGAAATAAAGGCTCGCAGTAGATGGAGGTGATCCAGTGGCACTAAAAACAATATTAAATAAACAGACAGATTTTACGGGAGAGTTCCCAGTCGAATATGCAAAATCTGGACTGTGGCGATTTAATGATGTATCGGTAGATGAAAACGGTTATCTTGCAGACTCTTCTGGGTTAGACAGAAAAATAGAGCTTGTCAATTATCTAGGAACAACTGCAAGCCTTCAAAGCGGCCAAAAAGGGAGACAAATCCGAATCAACATCAACAATCCCGCTACAGAAAAAACCTACCTTAAAGTGGCCAATGATGGTACTTTCTTTTCGGAGATAGGAGAACTGTAATGGTCAAGCATTTTTGTAACGCTACTGTCTAAATTGACTCAATCCATA
>ENA-UOOK01002153-UOOK01002153.1-fermentation-metagenome-genome-assembly--contig:-NODE-2153-length-24721-cov-5.498905_pt1 | contig 24721 bp, 20 predicted proteins | sample MGYA00245777_ERZ724023 | MGnify/ENA primary metagenome ERZ724023 (study PRJEB28704, sample SAMN03018312) | fermentation metagenome | biome: anthropogenic terrestrial biome; feature: soil; material... | reverse complement strand
AAAAACATTAATAATACTAATCCTAAAATAATTCCAAACATATAATATCCTCCATATTTTAATTTTATATCAGGAGTGCAGACACTGCACTCCTTAATAACTTAAGATGCAGTCCACCCGCAGTCAATTGTAAACATTGAACCCGTGATATAATCTCCGGTATCGGAGCATAAGAATTTAGCAACTTCTCCTATATCCTTAGGTTCCAATAATTTCTTAACAAATGCCTTTGTAAGCATTATGTCCGATACAACTTTTTCCTCAGGTATTCCGTGAGTTTTAGCCTGATCTGCAATTTGTTTGTCTACCAATGGTGTTCTTACATATGAGGGACAAATCATATTGCAGGTAATGCCATATTTTCCGCCTTCTACGGCAGATGTTTTTGTTAAACCGCCAAGACCGTGTTTTGCCGAAATATATGCCACCTTGAATTCAGAAGCAATAAGTCCGTGAATTGAACCCATATTGATTATTCTTCCCCAACCCTGTTCCTTCATATACGGCCAGCAATATTTTGTCAATAGGAATGGAGCCGTGAGCATTAAATTCATCATGAAATTCCATTTGTCTTCGGGGAAATCCTCTATGGGGCAAACTGTCTGAATACCGGCAACATTTGCCAATACGTCAACCTTTGAATATTTCTCAACAGCAAAGTCGACTAAGCCCTTGCAAGCTTCCTGCTTGCTTAAATCTCCGGTAAAATATACTCCGCCGATTCTGTCAGCTTCTTCTTTTAACTTAGCTTCATTAACATCCGCCATAACAACTTTTGCACCTTCGCTTGCGAATGCTTCGGCTATTGCCAAGCCTATGCCGCTTGCCGCTCCGGTTACAATACATACTCTGTCTTTTAACATTTTAATCCTCCATATTTTTATTTAATTCTGTGGTTCCATCTGTATCAGATTATCTGATATTATTAAAGTAGCTCCTGTGGCATTTTGTACATCTTCAACTGTTAAAGCAGGATTTATTTCGGTTAAAAGCAAACCTTTTTCCGTAACTTCCATAACTCCCATTTCAGTAATTATTAAGTCAACCGCATTTACGGCTGTCAGCGGCAATGTACATTCCTTTAAAATTTTATGATTCCCTTTTGCAGTATGGTTCATGGCAACAATAACCTTCTTGGCACCTGTAACAAGGTCCATGGCTCCGCCCATTCCGGGAACCATTTTGCCCGGCACCATCCAGTTTGCAAGATTACCCTTTTCATCAACTTCCAAGGCGCCTAAAACCGTTGCATCCACATGTCCTCCTCTTATAATCAGGAAAGATTCGGCACTGTCGAAGAAAACACCTCCGGGATTGATGGTAACATGAATTCCGCCTGCATTTACCAAATATGGGTCTTCTTTTCCCGGTTCTACGGCAGGTCCCATTCCCAAGAATCCATTTTCGGACTGCAAAGTAATTTCAATGCCTTCGGGTATGTAGTTTGATACTAATGTAGGCAAGCCTATTCCTAAATTTACAACGTCGCCGTCTTTTAACTCCTTAGCGACTCTTTTAGCAATATAATTTTTATCATCCATTATTCATTACCTCCTACTATATAATCTACAAATATTCCCGGAGTCATGACATCATCTGGATCTAACCCGCCCACTTCAACTATTTCATCTGCTTCAACAATAACAATATCAGCTGCTGTTGCCATTAGCGGATTAAAGTTTCTCGTTGCTTTTGCATATCTTACATTGCCTTTTTTATCAACCTTTGCTCCCACTATTAGTGCTATATCAGCTTTTAAAGGTTTTTCCAGCAGATATTCTTTTCCATCAACTTCTACAATGGTTTTTCCTTCAGCCACTATAGTACCTAAGCCTGTGGGTGTTAAAACTCCGCCAAGCCCTGCACCGGCAGCTCTTATTCTTTCCGCCAGTGTGCCCTGGGGTACTAATTCAACCTGCATTTCACCGGAATTCATTTGATTCCCTGTTTCCTTGTTTGTTCCTACATGAGAAGCAATCAACTTCTTTACTTGCTTATTAACGATAAGCTTGCCGATACCTACCTCGGGAAAGGATGTATCATTAGCAATTAATGTAATATCTTTAACACCTTTTTCAATAATGGCATCCACTAACTTAAATGGGTTTCTGCATCCTAAAAACCCGCCTACCATGATGGTCATGCCGTCATGAATCATATCAACCGCTTCATTAACAGAAATTACCTTGTTCAATATAAGTCCTCCTTAATATATTACACTAATTGGATTCATTTGTCAATCGTTTAACAATCAGTGACGTTCCCTGTCCTCCGCCTATACATAATGTTGCCAAGCCTGTATGTGCATCTCTTTTTATCATTTCATGAATTAATGTAACAAGAATCCTTGTTCCCGAGCATCCGATGGGATGTCCTAATGCAATTGCTCCGCCGTTTACATTTGTTTTCTCAGGATCTAATCCCAAGTCTTTCACTACAGCCAAGGATTGAGCCGCAAAAGCTTCATTAGCTTCTATTAAGTCTATATCTTCCATGGTCATATTTGCTTTTGCCAAAGCTTTCTTGGATGCGGGAACAGGTCCGTATCCCATAATTGTAGGGTCAACTCCCGCAGATGCAAATGATACAATTGTTGCCAAGGGCTGAATTCCAAGTTCCTCTGCTTTTTCCTTTGCCATAACCAGCACAGCCGCCGCGCCATCGTTTATACCGGATGCGGAGCCTGCAGTTACTGTTCCATCCTTTTTAAAAGCAGGTTTTAACTTTGCCATTCCCTCTATGGTAGCACCGAATCTCGGGAATTCGTCTGTATCTACCACAATGGGATCGCCTTTTTTTTGAGGTATTACCACAGGTACGATTTCATCCTTGAATCTTCCGCTTTTAATTGCCGCTTCTGCTCTGTTTTGACTTCTAACCGAAAATTCATCCTGTTCCTGTCTCGTAATGTTCCACTGCTCTGCAATGTTTTCTGCAGTTATTCCCATATGGTAATTATTAAAAATATCAGTCAATCCATCTGCAACCATTGTGTCGATAACCGCTCCATCGCCCATTCTTAATCCCCATCTTGCTTTAGGAATAATATACGGTGCCTGGCTCATATTTTCAGCACCGCCTGCTAAAACGACATCCGCTTCTCCGCACATGATTGCCTGAGCAGCAAGCTGAACGGTTTTTAATCCGGAGCCGCATACTTTATTGATTGTCATGGAAGGAACCTCTACAGGTATACCTACTGCTACAGATACTTGTCTTGCTAAGTTTTGTCCAATTCCTGCCTGGAGAACATTCCCGAAAATAACTTCGTCAACCATTTCAGGCTTAACATTAGCTTTGCTGAGTGCTTCTTTTGCCGCAACGGCACCAAGCTTAACAGCCGATACATCCTTAAGGCTTCCGCCGAAGCTTCCGATTGGTGTTCTTACAGCACTTACTATAACAACTTCTCTCATCACTGACCTCCTTTTGTATTTTAAAATAATTATAGAAAATTATTCATATTATTATAAAGCAATTTTCATGCCAACTTCTTTTTTTCAGTTTTAGACAATTATTTTCATTGAAATTTAAGCATTTCTTAAGAAAATTGTAATATTATCACAGGAATTGATTTCTAAAACCAAAAGGAGGATGTAGATAATATTCTACATCCTCTTGATGAAAAAAATAATTTGCAGTTTTTAGCTTTGATTTACACCAAATTCATTGAATGTAGACAAATCACTACGTATTTTAATGCTGTAGATGGTTATCTACATTTAAATTGTTTTTATATCAATTCCATATCCGTCAAGTTTCTTATATAATGCTGTTCTGTGAATACCCAACATCTTTGCAGCTTCCGTTCTGCTCCCGTTACAATATTTTAAAGCTTCAATAATTGCATGAACCTCTGCTTCCGCCATTTTATATTTTAATGTGTGCATATCTGTCTTTACAACGTCATCATTGAGCTTTTCGCTGATAAAGTCCGGCAAGTGCTGAATATCTATATAATTGCCCACAGACATATTTGCAGCTCTTTCGAGAATGTTTCTCAGCTCTCTCACGTTTCCCGGCCAGCTGTAAAGTTTTAGAGCAAAAATAGCTCTGTCGGTCACAGACTTCGAGGTAAGTCCCACACTTTGCATTTGTTTAGTTAAAATATTATGACACAGGCAGGGTATATCGTCCAACCTGTCTCTTAAAGGAGGAATCTGTATTCTGACTACATTCAATCTATAATATAAATCCTGTCGAAATTCGTTTTTATTGGCAAGATGTTCAAGGTTTTCGTTAGTGCAGGCAATAAGCCTTATATCAATTTTTATTGACGTATTGCCACCTATTCTTTCAAATTCTCTTTCCTCTAAAACTCTCAGCAGTTTAGCCTGCATGCTCATAGGCATTGAGCTTATTTCATCCAATAGCACTGTCCCGCCGTTTGCAAGCTCTAATTTTCCGATTTTGCCTTCTCTTTTAGCACCGGTAAATGCGCCTGCCTCATAGCCAAAAAGCTCTGACTCCAACAGTTCCTGCGGTATTGCAGCACAGTTTATCCTTATGAATGGAGCTAATCTTCTGTTGCTTTCCTCATGTATGGCATGTGCGAAATATTCCTTGCCTGTACCGCTTTCCCCTTCAATTAATATGGTTGATGTGGAATTTGCAGCCTTCTTCGCAATATCAATCAAATCCAGCATATGCATGTTTTGGGTAATTATATCGTCAAAACTGTAATTGGCATGATACATCTTGCTGATTTCACTCTTATATTTATCTACTGTGCTTTCAAGATTTTTAAGTTTATTTGCTAAATCGGTAAATTCTTTTATATCCTTAAACAAAACTGTTCCGACGGCTCCCATAATTTTACCTTCCTTGAAGATGGGAGTTCTGCTGGCAATCATATCATGCCCTTGAATTCTTTGCACATCATACAGCTCTTTTTTCCCTGTTTTTGTCACAATGTGAAGGCGTGTGTTTTCTATTACATCTTCAACGTGCTTGCCTAAGGCATCCTCTTCCTTAATTCCGAAAAGTTTTTCATAATTCCATTTTATTATTATTCCCTCTTCGTTAACAAGTACAAACCCTTGATAAGCATTGTCCATTACATCCTTCAAGGAATTCAATGCTAATTTCAGTTCTTCTATTTCATCTCTTGCTTTGGAAATCTCAGTATTCTCTTTAAAAAAGATTATGTCAAACCTAAATGTATTTAGGTAACGATAGCAAAAAGATTCAACAGTAATTTTTTTGTTATCGACAAAAATCTCACTTTCCAAGTAACCATCATAATTTGTAAAATTTAAAAGTTTGTACTTTTCCAAAATATTTGTCAATTCATTATTATCTTCACCGACTATGTCGAAAATTCTTTTAAATTGCCTGTTAACAATACGGTTATTTTTATTATCGATGAATAATACGCCTTCATAAATTGAATCAATCATATTTTGTAAATCAACATAATTAATCATATTGCTCCCTTTATTTCCTTTAAGAAATTAATAATATGTTTGTGTCAACTGTTTTGTCCTTTGGAGAGAGGTATTAACGCGGGTATTAAAAAGCTGCCTTTCGGCAGCCTTTGATTGAAAGAGCTATAATCCGAGTTCTTCTTTTAATTTATTAATCTCTTCATCCACAGATACATTGCCCATTGAAGCATATTTTTCTTCCAAAGCCTTTGCTTCGTCTATAGGCTCCGTATTAAGTTCCGCCATTGCATTTGCTTCGTCCAACATGCGGCTTGCTTTTTCTTCCATGCGTTCAAACGCACTTTTTGCACCGGATATTTTCTTGGTTGCCTGTGTAGCTTCATTTAAAGTTTCCTGTGTTTTGGCAACCTTAACCTTTGATTTAATCATTACACGCCTTTGTTTTAACGCTTCTATATCGGAGGTTAATTTATCATGCATCTGACGCATTTTAATCGCATTTTCATGAGCGGTTGCATAGGCTGTCATAAGTCCCGCACCCACATTTTCCAACTCTTGTTTTTTATTGACAAATGTTCTTGCATCGCCTTCATTGCCTGCAACCAGTGCTTTCTTTGCAAATTCGTCATATTTGGCAACCTCAGCCTGATTTTCATCTACTAATCTCTTAGTTCGTGTTTCCTCCGCTATAACCTCTGCCGTGCTTTGTTTTACCTCCGCAAGATCTTTCATCATATTATCCAAATATTGATCGATCATTTTCTCCGGGTTTTCCATTTTGTCAAGCAAAACATTTACGTTTGCTTTTATTATATCGCTGAATCTTTCTAAAATAGCCATTTCTTTCCTCCTTAATTATTAACTGCCAATAGGCAGATATTTTATTGTTCATTATCATCCTTGTATTTTTTTGCAAGGTCTTCCGCTTCTGTGTCACCGAATCTGTCGAGGGGAGTTTTCAGCATTTCTTCTCTCCTTTTAGCTTCTAAATTCTTTTGCTCCTTTGATTTTTTCCACCAAGTAAAAAGTACTATTGCCAATACAGCTATACCTATTACAATATATACCGTAATCCAAGGCGAGCGTGTTACCTTCATAATTCTGTCGGCTGCATCTTCGAAGGATTTACTGAAAAATTCCTCATCGCTTAAATTATCCTCATAATAGTATCTGTCTATATAATCGAGCAATATATCAGCCGCTTCCCTGTCAATGACGCTCTTTGCCTGAGTCCCGGCAATATACCAATCCATATACCTGTCATTATATTCGAAAAATACTACAAGTAAGTGTGCCTCATCTGTAAATAATTCATCATACAGACTGTTGGCAAATGCTTCTAATTCAGACTCCGTAGGTGAATGGGAGCCGTTAACCGCATCCGTCAGATATAGGTAGGGCTGAACTCCCGTTTCCTTATAAAAGTGTTTTAAGCCGCTGATAAGCTTTGTTTCATTATTTATCCAGCCTATCTTGTCGGTATAATACCCCGTTTCATTTACTGAGCCCTTCGGAAGTGCAATCCTTTCAACCGTAGAAACAGTTATATTGCTTTCGTCAGCCTTATTCATTTGCCCTGAGTTTGAAAAAACAAAAATAGAGACAAAAATTAAAATAAATAAAACGATTATTATTGTGGCGCAGCCGCAGCCGCTTCCTCCCGAAGACCTTGGAGGTCTCGGATACCCGCCTCCATAATAGCCTCCGCCCGAAGGTTTTGTTGCCCTGCCTAAGAGAAATCCTGTACCAAATCCCGGACCCGATGTTCTCCTGCCGCCGCCGAACATTCCGCCGCTTGTTCCTCCAAAGGAACCGCCGCCTCTGCTTCCCGATGAACCTCGGCTGCCGGAAGAAAATCCTCCTCCGAAACTGCCGCCTCGTCCGCTGCTCCCTCCAAAGGAGCCTCCGCTTCGTCCGCCGCTTCCCCTGCTTCCGCCGAAGGAACCGCCGCCGCTTCTGCCTCCTGAACCACCGCTTCTACCCAATGTGTTTCCCTCCATTAATTTAAAATAATACCCTTAATTAATATATTTTAAACATTGAAATTAATTATCATTTATTTTATCATAATTATCAAGGAAATTGTAATAAATATTTCCTCGCCTGTATCCTATTACAGTATCTAAGTTTATATTGTGTATGCTTCTGAAAATATTTGTGTCAATATTTGGATTAATCTGCCGCAAGCTTTTTATCAGCATTTTCATTTCATAACGTTTGGAGCCTGTATCCTCAGTATGTATTTTTTCGGTAATACGGCAGGCGCATTGGATGAATTGCAGATTATTATACCTTTTCCATCCGATTATATCCTCTTCACGTATTTTATACATGGGTCTTATAAGCTCCATTCCTTCGTGATTAGTGCTGTGAAGCTTGGGCATCATCGTTTTTATTTCTGCCGCATAGAGCATGCTCATCAGTACCGTTTCAATTACATCGTCGAAATGATGTCCCAATGAAATTTTATTGCATCCTAATTCTTTGGCATTCCTGTATAAATAACCCCTTCGCATTCTTGCGCATAAGTAACAGGGAGTTTCATCAACCCTGTTCACGATGTCAAATATGGGTGTGTTAAAAATTTTGATAGGAATATTTAACAGCTTTGCATTTTCGATTATTTGCAGCCTGTTAGTCTCATTATATCCCGGATCCATAACAATGTATTCAGTTTCAAATTTAATTTCGCTGTATTTTTGAAGATTCTGCATGCATTTTGCCATGAGCATTGAATCCTTGCCTCCGGAAATACAGACTGCAATTTTATCATTATCTTGAATTAATTTATATTCCTTTATAGCCGAAATAAATTTTGACCATATTGATTTCCTGTACTTCTTTATAATACTTCTTTCTATTTCTTCGTATCTTTCCATTTTATCCTGCTTTAAAAAATAATTTTGTAAACTGCCCGCTGATTTTACGCATTAAAAATGTTGCATACAGCCTTGGCGGTTGAAATATCTTCTTCAATTATATCGTAGGAACATAACCGTCCTTGTATTTCACCCATATATATAGAAAGCACAGAGCAGCTGTTGTGAAATATTCCTCCCTTTAATCCTATATTAATATGGCCCTTAAAATTTTGCTTTTTATATGCAGCTTCGGTAAGGTCTGCAAGATATTTACCCGCGTTCTCTAAAAGCATTTCAGCATAAGGCTCCCCTTCTCTTGCATATTCAACTATTACAGGGAAAAGAGCGGCAACTTTATCTTTTTCGTTGTTATATATGAAATTCATAATATCAGAGCGCGTAGAACCTCCCACTATTTCTGTTATAGCAACGCATAAATTATTTAAGGGAAGATTTCTGTCAAACTTATAAATTATATTTTTAAAAACCTGCATAACAGTATGATATCCACTTCCCTCATCACCTAATATGTGACCCCATCCGCCAACCATTTCTCCCTTTCCGCCTTTTTGGGCAAAACAAGAGGAGCCTGTCCCGGATATGACTAAAATTCCATCCCTGTTTCCAAAGTATGCCTTACATGCCATTTCGGCATCATTCAAAACTATTGTATCAATTTCGAAGGCACCCTCCACATACTTTTTTATCAGCTCGGCATAATTTCCTGTTTCAACACCTGCCATGCCAATGGCAATCATAAGACAATCTTCTCTTCCTAATTCATCTACACATTTATAAATCAAGGATATAACGTTGTTAACTGTTTTATCCAGGTTTACCGAAGGATTTCCAAGTCCTCCTATTATATTTATAATAGGACTGCAATTAATATCATAAGCTGTCAGCTCTGATTTTGTTCCTCCCGCATCGATTCCGATTAAATATTTCATATGCACACCACCCAATTACAGTATAGCAAACAATCTGTTTTTTTTCTACAAATTTATTATTTTATTAACTAAATAAAGGCTGCCCCATTAAAACGGTACAGCCTTTATAAATATCCATCCGCATTGTCAAACTAATTTATCCAACGCTTGTTTCAAATCATCTATTATATCGTCCGCATGCTCAAGACCTATCGAAAGTCTCACAAGACCTTCGGAAATACCGCTTAATGCTCTTTCCTCCTGCGTATAGGGAGAGTGCGTCATAGAAGCCGGATGTTGGATTAATGTTTCTGTATCTCCCAAACTTACAGCAAGTGAGCAAAGTTCAAGTGAATTCATTAATATCCTTCCTGCCTCAAGTCCTCCCTTTACTTCAAAGGCAATCATAGCTCCCGGAAGGGACATTTGTTTCTTAGCAAGCTCGTATTGCGGAAAGCTCTTTAAACCCGGATATCCTATCCATTCTATTGCGGGGTGACCTTCAAGGAATTCAGCAACCTTTTGCGCATTGGAGCAATGCTTCTCCATTCTTACCTCCAATGTTTTCATTCCTCTGTTAATCAAATATGCATCAAATGGGCTTAATACCGAGCCGGTCATATCTTTTATACCCACTAATCTCACTTCGTCGATAATATCTTTTTTACCTGCTGCGAATCCCGCAATTACATCTCCGTGACCGTTTAAATACTTAGTTGCGGAATGAACTACAACATCCGCTCCTAAATCGAGCGGTCTTTGGATAAAAGGAGTACAATAGGTATTATCGACAATAACAATACAATCTTTTTCATGTGCAATTTTTGATATTTCATTAATATCCGCCAAAAGCATGTTTGGATTAGCGGGACTTTCCAAATAAATAATTTTTGTATTAGATTTCATGGCTCTTCTGACATTTTCAGGGTCAGATGTGTCGACAAAATCCACTTCAACACCAAATCTTGTTAACCCGTGGTTCATATAAGCAAAAGTACAACCATACAACGTTTTAGCGGCAATGATATGGTCACCTGCACTTATAAAAGACCATATTACCGATGTTATTGCACCCATTCCCGAAGCCATTGCAACCGCAGCCTCTGCATTTTCAAGGGAAGCAAGCTTATCCTCAACCTGCGTACAAGTAGGATTCCCAAGTCTTGTATAAATATATCCTTCTTCCTCTAACGCAAACCTCCTTCCTCCTTGCTCCGCTGATTCAAATACAAAGGTAGATGTTTGATAAATTGGAGTTGCCAAAGCCCCATATTCATTAGATTTGTAACCTGCATGCACAGCTCGTGTAGAAAAATTCATTTTGCTCAACTTTTCCTTATCCATAAATCCTCCTTACATAATAATGGTTCTGAAGCAAACGTTTCTATTTTCATTTTAGTACACATTTAATCATTTATCAATACCTTTTTATAGAATTAGCGGACATTCTATTGATGGCATGTTATTTGAACATACTAATCAGGAAAGTTAAAGTGATGGTATGTAACACGTAAATCATCGTTCCGTATTTTCGCATATTAATTCTCGGAGTATCATATATCTGTTTATATTATATTCACCATTCTTAAAAACTGGTTGATTTAAAACTCTTTTATATTTTGAATTTAACTTTTCTTCAACTTTCGATATATTGCTAACTATAAATAATTCCTGATACATATTCCATGTTTGCAGATATATTTTATATTTATCAGTATTAATATTGTCATTATTATTTATATATTCATATATTTCCATGAATTCGGTTGTTGCGATAGAATTTATAATTGTAAGTATCTGCTCCATTGTATTCTTTTCTCCTGACAGATAATCCCATAATTCTGCTGAAAGCAAAACTTCTTCTTCAGCAAAATACTTTTCCATGTTTATTATTGATGACATAAATCTTTTTTTATTGTATTCAGTATCACCTTTATCGGTTGTAGGGTCAAAAGGAAATCCAATGAAAAATTTAATTTCTTTGTCGGGAAATAGTCTTGATAAAGCAGCCTTTCCTTCCAATATCTTTTGCTTTTCTCCTCTCACTTCACCTGAATTTGGACGAACCGCCTTAAGTTCAATCGCAATTATTTCATCTTCCTCTTCTATGAATACATCTGCCGAAAATCCTAAGGAATCTGTATCTGCAACACCCTTGTCATCGAATAAAAGTCTGTTTTCTCTTTCTAAATTTGGTTTTTCATTCCCATTGCTTAAATCAGTTATTATCTCAGATATTTCTTGTTTTTGATATTGGCTGATTAATAAATTACCACTAAACATTTTTAATCGAAATAACCGGAAATATTTTGCTGTACTGCAAAATTGGGACAGTTAAGATATGCTCCTTCCCATTCTGAAAAACGTGTTAGAGCATACTACTGTCCACTCGTCTTAAAGCTTTCTTATTTGGAAGTTGTCGCTTAACAGAGGGAAGTTTTGGGGGAATTCATATCCTAATCCCCAGTAGCTTATTCCCCTTAATCCGTAGTCCTTTACCGTATCAAATTTTGCCTGAGCGCTTCTTGCATCCTCAAACCAGACAATATGGGCATTTCCTTCCCCGTCCGTATAATGGAAATATGGGGATTGGCTCACATAATCATATTGAATTTCAGACATATGCTCATATGCTAAGTCCATTGCCTGCTGAACGCTGATTGTATCCGCCTCCTGTCCTTCTTCAAACGGAATTTTCCAATCTCTTGCATATATTTGGAATCCCATTAATATTTTATCCCTCGGTATGACAGATACCGCATAATCCAAAACTTTTTCTATTTCGTCTATGGGAGATATCGCTCTCGGATATCCTCCCCTCCATCCCCATTCATAGGTCATGAGTACAACAAAGTCAGCCAACCTTCCGTGAGCGGGATAATCGTGAGCCTCATATAAAAGTCCCTCTTGCTCACCGCCTAATTTGGGCGCCAAGGATGTGGAAACAAAAAAACCTTCATCATGTAATTTGTTAACAGTGTTTTCCAAAAAGTTGTTGTAGGCTTCCCTGTCTTTTGGAGGAACATATTCAAAATCAATGTTTAATCCCCGGTATCCCTTATCCTTCATCGTATTTATAATATTTTCCTGCAGCGTATTTATTATATCGGGGTTATTTAAAACAATATCCGCAATATTTTCCCCTACCGTATTAACGGTAAAATTAACTATTGACATCACAGGCACCGCACCCTGTGCATAGGCTTCGGCTATTGCCGGCTCATCATCAATATTTACCAAGCTGCCGTCTTCATTAATCAAATATGCAAAGGGGGTTAAATAAGTCAAATAATCCCCTGCCTCCCTTACTACGGGAACCGCTTCACTCCCAAGAAAATATGTAAATGCATTTACATCTATTTCAGGTTTTGGCTTTTGCGGTATTGCAAGTACATAACCCGGATATATTAAATCCGGATTTAAAATTTTATTTTCCCATAATAAATCTTGTGTATTGACTCCAAAGTTCTGAGCTATCTGCCAAATCGTGTCCCCTTCTTTGACAGTATAGGTATTATCTGCGGCGGGTATGAGAAGAGCCTGACCCGGCAGCAAAATATCCGGATTGCTCAGTCCGTTAAGCTCTGCAATGTCTTGTACACTTACATTATAATAATCGGCAATTCTCCACAGCACTTCTCCCCTTTGAACAACATGAATGTGCATAACATCCTCCTTTTAACCATTTGTAATAATATATTCATTTGTCCAAGCATAATGATTAAAAGTATAAAAAAAAACGGGACAGTACATTGGCGGCTCTCTGCCGCAATATACTGTCACCTAATGCTATACTTTAGCTATGTCATTTCTGAATTGCATTTTGTCAAAGTGTATTTTAGGTATATTGGCGTATACTTTGTTTCTCGCTTCTTCAAGGGTGCTTCCCATGGAGGTTACAGCCAATACTCTTCCTCCGTCGGTAACTGTCCTGCCCTCCGACAGCTTTGTCCCTCCGTGGAAAATTATTATGTCCTCATCAACTTCGGTCAATCCCGTGATTTCCTTACCCTTTTCATAGCCTTCCGGATACCCCCCGGAAGCTAAAACAACGGTTGCGCATTTTTCGTCATACCACTGCAAATCATCCTCAGACAGGTTTCCATCTATGCATTTCAGCATTACATCAACCAAATCCGATTTTAATCTCGGAAGAATTACTTCGGTTTCGGGGTCTCCGAACCTTGTGTTGTACTCCAATACCTTTGCCTGATTGTTTTCAATCATGAGCCCTATGAACAGCACTCCCTTAAAGTCAATATTTTCCCTTAAGAATCCGTTCAAGGTTCTGTCTAAAATATTATCCTTGATATATTTTTTCAATTCTTCCGTATATATGGGATTGGGTGAAAAACAGCCCATACCTCCCGTATTAAGCCCCTTGTCATCGTCGTATGCTTTTTTGTAATCCCGTGCACTTTCCATTGGGGTTATCCGCTTCCCGTCAACGAAGCAAAGAAGTGAGGTTTCCGTTCCCCGGAGGAATTCTTCAATAACAACCCTATCTCCCGCATCTCCGAATTGTCTGTCATCCATAATGCTTTTTATTGCTTCTTCCGCTTCTTTTACCGTTTCGCATATTATAACACCCTTGCCTGCCGCCAAGCCGTCAGCCTTAACAACAATGGGAGCATTAAATTTATCAAGAGCTTCCATTGCTTTTTTTGAATCGGTAAATACCTCGTACCCGGCCGACGGAATTAAATATTTTGTCATAAAATCCTTTGAATGGGACTTGCTTCCTTCAAATTTCGCTCCCTCCCTTACAGGACCGAATGCTTTTATTCCCTTTTCATTGAGCATATCAACAAGACCTGCAACCAAGGGACCCTCAGGACCTACAACAACCAAGTCAATACTGTTATTTACCGAATATTCAACTAACTTATTAAGTTCATCCGCCTTAATATCAACGCACTGCGCAATTTGGGCTATGCCTGCATTTCCCGGAGCACAATACAAGCTTGAGGTTTTGCTGCTTTGATTTAATTTCCAGCAAATGGCATGCTCTCTTGCCCCGCTTCCTACCACGAGTATTTTCATATTGCCTCCTAATGTTTAAAGTGTCTCATGCCGGTGAAGACCATGGAAATATTGTGCTTGTCGCATGTTTCTATGGATTCGCCGTCCTTTAAGGAGCCTCCCGGCTGAATAATTGCGGTTATTCCCGCCTTGGCTGCTTCCTCGGCACAGTCTGGGAAGGGGAAAAATGCGTCCGAAGCAAGAACGGCTCCCTTGGTGCTGTCCTTGCCGAGGAAGTCATAGGCATGCTCTATTGCCTGTTTGCACGCCCATATACGATTTACCTGTCCCGGTCCTATTCCTATGGACTGACCGTTTTTTACAATGGTTATTGCATTGGATTTCGTATGCTTTACAATTTTCCATGCCATCAGCAAATCCTTCATTTCCCGTTCATCGGGAGATGCTTTTGTTACGACTTTAAGCTCCCCGTTTTCGGAAAGGAGCTTAGAATCAATGGTCTGAACCAAAATTCCCCCCGCAACCTTTTTAAGGTCATAGGCATTTTCATCCTGCTTCTGCAATATGTTTTCTATTTGCAGAAGTCTTATATTTTTCTTTGATTCAAGTATTTTCAGGGCACCTTGTGTATATGAGGGCGCCGCAATTATTTCAACAAAAATTTTATTGATTTCCTCGGCGGTTTTTTCATCAATTTCCCTACTGAACACAACGATACCTCCGAATATTGAAACCGGATCTGCATTGAAGGCTTTCATATACGCATCGTAAATATTGTCCGAAACTCCCACTCCGCACGGATTCGAGTGCTTGCATGCAACAACTGCAGGTTCGTCAAATTCTTTTAACAGCTCCAAAGCTCCGTTTGTATCATTTATATTGTTAAAGGATAATTCCTTCCCGTGAAGCTGCACAGCCGAAGCTAAAAGTCCCTTGGCATTTTGAACTTCCTTGTAAAATGCTGCTTTTTGATGAGGATTCTCGCCATAGCGCATTTCCTGAATTTTTTCATATGTCATGGTTAATGTATCAGGCATAGAATAATCTTTTAATTCTTTTCTCATATAGGAAGCAATCAAAGTGTCATAATGAGCCGTATGGGCAAAAACCTTGGAGCAAAGATAAAATTTCGTATTCAGAGAAACCTTGTTTTCCTCCTTTAATTCTTTAAGTACCATTTCATAATCCTTCGGGTCAACTATGACGGCTACGTCCTGATAGTTCTTTGCCGCCGAGCGAAGCATTGTGGGACCGCCTATGTCTATATTTTCAATAGCTTCCTCCCGTGAAACTCCGTACTTTAAAATTGTTTGTTTAAAAGGATATAAATTTACGACAACCAAGTCTATAGTATTAACATTTAAATCAGAAAGCTGTTTCATATGCTCAGGATTGGAGCGCATTGCCAAAATTCCCGCATGTATGTTGGGATGCAATGTTTTTACTCTTCCGTCAAGGCATTCGGGAAAGCCTGTGATTTCCGAAACTCCCGTTACCTTAATTCCCGCTTGTTCCAAGGCTTTGTGCGTGCCTCCCGTTGAAATTATCTCAACTCCCAAATTTTCTAATTCCTTGGCAAATTCAACTATTCCGGTTTTATCCGATACACTTATTAAAGCTCTCATTATTTCACTCCTTTATTTTAACTTTTCTTCCTGTTATTTGTATTTTTCCCTCACAGTAATATTTAACGGCTAAGGGCAGTATTTTATGTTCGATTTTCAGCACCTTCTGCTGCAGTGTGTCAGCCGTATCCTCGCTGTCCACCGCCACAGCCTCCTGAATGATAATGGCACCTGTATCTGCTTCCTCATCAACGAAATGAACCGTTGCTCCGCTCAGCTTTACGCCGTATTCTACAACTTCTTCATGAACCTTGATTCCATAATATCCCTTGCCGCAGAAGGAAGGAATTAAGGAAGGGTGAATATTGATTATGCGGTTTCTGTATTTATCTATGAATTCTGAGCTTAAAATTTTAAGGTACCCCGCCAATACCACTAATTCAACATCATGTCTTTTCAATTCTTCTATAATCGCGGAATTGAATTCATCAAAGCTTCCATAATCCCTGCGGTTTATATATGCCGCGGGAATATTTTTTTGTCTTGCTCTTTCCAGCCCATAGGCATCTTTTTTATTTGATATGACAACAGCTATTTTTCCGTCTATATTTCCGTTTTCAGAATTGTCGATCAATGACTGAAGGTTTGTGCCGGAGCCGGATATCAATACACCTATTTTCACCTGTGGCATATTTTAAGCCCGCCTTCCCTTTTAACCGTCCTGCCTATAATCACGGGAGCTTCTCCCTTATCTTTCAAGTAATTTATAACATCCTCGGCAATATCCTTTCCCACCGCCGCCACAATTCCGATACCCATGTTAAAGGTAGAATACATTTCGTCCATATCTATGTTTCCTTCCTTCTGAATGAGTTTGAATACGGGCGGTACATTTATATTTGCCGTGTCTATATCGGCGGATATCCCTTCCGGAAACATTCTTGGAATATTTTCGTAAAATCCTCCGCCTGTAATATTTGACATTCCTTTAATTTTAAATTTTGATATAAGGTCTAATATGAGCTTCGGGTAAATTCTTGTGGGGGTTAACAGTTCTTCTCCCAAGGTACAGCCTAATTCCTCCACATATTGGTTAATATCATAATTCTTGCGGTCAAAAAAGACTTTCCTCACAAGGGAGTATCCGTTGCTGTGAATTCCGCTTGAGGGAATTCCTATAAGCACATCCTCTTCAACTATTTCAGAGCCGTCAATTATTTTCTTTTTATCGACTATTCCAACGCAAAAGCCTGCAATATCATATTCTTCACTGCCGTAAAGCCCCGGCATTTCTGCTGTTTCTCCTCCGATAAGGGCACAGCCTGCCTTTATGCAGCCTTCCGAAACCCCCTTGACTATATCCGCCGCCTTTTTTGGCTCTAATTTTCCCGTTGCAATATAATCGAGGAAGAATAAGGGCTTCGCTCCCTGGCATATAACATCATTAACACACATGGCAACCGCGTCCTCTCCTATAGTGTCATGCTTGTCTGCCATAAATGCAATCATAAGCTTGGTTCCCACACCGTCTGTTCCCGAAACCAACACAGGCTCTTCATATTCATCCTTATCGATTGCAAACATTCCCCCGAAGCCGCCGATATCCGACATTACTCCCTTTGTGTATGTTTTTTTTACGTAATCCTTAATCAACCTTACGGTTTCATAGCCGGAATGTACATCCACTCCTGAATCCTTATAAGTTAGCTTATTCTCCATAAATCCTCCTCATATGCCGTTATTAGGCACTTCCATGGGATAATCACCGTTCAGACATGCTTCGCAGTATCCTGCCGACCTGCCTGTGGATTTTATTAAATTCTCCAGGCTTAAATAATGAAGGCTGTCTGCCTTAATATAATCCTGAATTTCCTCTAAAGTTTTATTTGCCCCTATGAGCTTGCTTCTGTCAGGGGTATTTATGCCGAAGAAACAGGAATGTGTCACGGGAGGCGAAGCAATTCTCACATGAACCTCCTTGGCGCCTGCATCCTTAACCATGCTCACTATCTGCTTGGTTGTTGTGCCTCTTACAATGCTGTCATCAACCATTACCACGATTTTGTCTCTTACTATTTCCTTTAGGACACTCAGCTTTGTTTTCACGCCTTGCTCCCGCAGACTTTGTTTAGGCTCAATAAATGTTCTCTTCGCATATCTGTTTTTAATTAAGCCAAGACCGTAGGGTATGCCTAATTCCTCCGCATATCCCAAGGCGGCAGGTGTTCCCGAGTCAGGAACGCAAAAAACCAAATCTGCTTTTACGGGAGCCTCCTGTGCCAATAGCTTTCCGGATTTATACCTTGTTTCGTAAACATTCACGCCGTCTAAATTACTGTCAGGTCTTGCAAAATACACATGCTCGAATATACATAACTTTTGCTGTGCATATTTTTCAGATTTTATGCTGTTAATTCCGTCTCCATTAATAACCACAATTTCTCCCGGCTCAATATCCCTTACAAATTCACCGCCCATTGCACTTATGGCACAGCTTTCCGAAGCTAAAAGATATCCGTCATCTCTTTTTCCCAAGCATAGGGGTCTCAATCCATAATTGTCCCTTACGCCTATTAATTCTTTCTCCGTCATTACCACGAACGCATAGGCTCCTTTTACCAATTCCATTGTGTTTTTAATGGATCTTACTATATCGCCCTTGAAATTTCTTGAAATCATATTTGCCACAACCTCGGTGTCTATTGAGGTCTGAAATATTACACCGTCATCCTCGAGGATTTCTCTCAATGAATCGGCATTTACAAGGTTGCCGTTGTGAGCCAATGCAAGGGAGCCTTCCTTGTATCTCACTACAAGAGGCTGGGAGTTTTGCTTTTCACTTTCTCCCGAAGTGGAATATCTGTCGTGTCCTATTGCAATGCATCCCGTCATCCTGTCTATGACATCCTGGGTGAGAACATCCGCAACCAATCCCATATCCTTATGAAATTCTATTCTTTTCCCTGTATGGATTGCAATGCCGGCACTTTCCTGTCCTCTGTGCTGCAATGCGAACAATCCGTAATATATAAGCTGGCTTGTTATTTCGGGATTGTCTGTGAATACTCCCACAACCCCGCATTCCTCGTGTAATTTATCGTCTTCTAAATACATAGTGTCTCCTATCTCAGCTTTTCATTTAATTTCTTATCTTTTTCAACTACCTTTTCAGCCATTTGCTTTTTGTAAGCGGTAAATTTAACCCTTAAATCCTCATATTTTACGGATAATATCTGAACGGCCAAAAGCGCCGCATTTTCTGCCCCATTAATTCCCACGGTTGCAACAGGCACTCCGGGAGGCATCTGAACTATTGATAAAAGGGAATCCATTCCGTCAAGCTCCGTAGATTTAACGGGAACGCCTATTACGGGAACAGTGGTGCATCCCGCCAATATTCCCGGCAAATGTGCCGCCTTTCCCGCCGCGGCTATAATAAGCTCATAGCCGTTATCGTATGCATTTTTCGCAAATTCCAAGGCTTCAAAGGGAGTTCTGTGTGCCGATATTACCCTTACATCAGTTTCAATTCCGAAATCCTTCAAAATATTGTAGCCCTTTTCAACTACCGGAAAGTCCGAATCGCTTCCCATAACAATTGCTATTTTCATAATTCCTCCGTTATTTAAAATATTTTACCTATTTAAGATATTTTACTTATTTAAAATATTTTACTCCCGATTCAAATATTAACTGGTTTTTGTTACCGGGAATGTTCTTATATAAGCTGTCGTCCAAGCGTTCGGAATGCGCCATCTTGCCGAATATTCTGCCGTCGGGGCTTGTTATTCCCTCAATTCCTTCTGCGGAACCGTTTGGATTGCTGCAGCCATCCGCATACTGAGTTGCTATCTGACCCTTTTTCTTTAATTCTTCAATCCATTTTTCATTTGCGGCAAATCTTCCCTCGCCGTGAGATACGGGCAGGCAATGAATGTCGCCTATTTCACAGCCCCTGAGCCATGGTGATAAGTTGCTTGTTACCTTTGTCCTGACAAATGACGATACGTGTCTGCCGATTTTATTATATGTCAGCGTTGGATAATCAGCTTCTATATCTATTATTTCTCCGAAGGGTACCAGCCCTAACTTGATGAGAGCCTGGAAGCCGTTGCATATTCCTATAATCAACCCGTCCCTATTTTTCAGCAGGTCTGTAACCGCATCCTTCAGCAGTTCGTTCCTGAATACCGCCGCAATGAATTTGCCTGAGCCTTCAGGCTCGTCACCGGCGCTGAAGCCTCCGGGAAAGGCGATAATCTGAGACTGCCTTATTAATTTATTCATTTCTTTAATTGAATCCTTAACAGCCTGAGAGCTTAGATTTTTAAACACGAATATTTCCGCTTCCGCACCTGCTCTTTCAAAGGCTCTCTTGGTGTCATATTCGCAGTTTGTCCCCGGAAATGCGGGAATAAACACTCTCGGTTTCGCAATCGACACCTTGGATTCAGCAGTGCCTTTATTATTAAAACTATAGTTTTCAGCAGCTTCCTTCTCATCCTTTCTGAGAGGGAATATATTGTTTAAAGGGGACAACCAGGTATTTTTAATTTCCTCAAGGGATATGCAAAATTCATTGATTGAAATCGTACTTTCATTGACCGTGCTTCCTATTACAGTACAGCTCTCCAATATTAAATTATCCGCCTCCAATACAATATCCCCATAGCTTGCGTCAAAATATTCGCTTTCTGACAGCATATTCTTTGCTTTAAACCCGATTTCATTTCCCAAAGTCATCTTGCTTACAGCTGCGGCAATACCGCCATATCCTACGGTATGGGCGCTTAATATTTTTCCCGCCCTCACGGCTTCATAAATTGCTTCATACTTTATCTTAATATCTTCAAAATCGGGAATATTATTTTCATCCTTTTTAATTTTCAGCAGATACACATTGCTGTTTGCTTTCTTAAATTCAGGGGAAATAATATTTTTAACGTCAGAAACAGCTACGGCAAAGCTTATGAGAGTGGGAGGCACATTTATATCCTTAAAGGTTCCCGACATGCTGTCCTTGCCGCCTATGGCGGGTATTTCAAGAGCGTGCTGCACTCGGAAAGCTCCCAGCAGCGCACTTAAGGGCTTACCCCATCTTTTCGGCTCCTTATTGAGCTTTTCAAAGTATTCCTGGAAGGTAAGCCGGATGTCCCTATAGTCGCCTCCCATTGCAGCAATTTTGGCAACAGAATGCACCACCGCATACATCGCTCCGTGATAAGGGCTTTCCTTGGAAAGATACGGATCAAATCCGTAGCTCATCAGTGAGCATGTGTTTGTTATGCCGTTTTCAACGGGAATTTTGGCGCACATTCCTTCCGAAGGAGTGAGCTGTGTCCTTCCTCCGAAGGGTACCAATACGCTGCCTGCCCCTACGGTTGAATCGAATCTTTCGACCAATCCTTTTTGGCATGCAACATTTAAATCCTTTAAATTTTCAAGCCACATATCTTTTAGATTATTACCTTTAAAGCTTCTTTCATATTTTATGTTGAGTGGAGCAATAATTTCGGCATTTGTTTTTTGCTTAACACCATTCGTATCCAAGAAGTCCCTCTCAATATCAAGTATCGTCTTGCCTCTCCATGTCATTTTAAGCCTTCTGTCATCGTCTACCTCCGCCACAACGGTCGACTCAAGATTTTCGGAATGAGCATACCGAGAGAATATTTCTATATCCTCTTTTCTTACAACAACAGCCATTCTTTCCTGGGATTCGGAAATGGCTAATTCGGTTCCGTCAAGTCCGTCGTATTTCTTGGGCACCAAGTCTAAATTTATATTCAAGCCATCTGCCAATTCGCCTATTGCAACCGCAACTCCTCCTGCGCCGAAGTCATTGCATTTTTTTATCAGACTGCTTACCTTCTTGCTTCTGAACAGTCTTTGAATTTTCCTTTCCGTAGGCGCATTTCCTTTTTGGACCTCAGAGCCGCACAATAATATGGACTCCTCCGTATGCTCCTTTGAAGAGCCTGTTGCTCCTCCGAGACCATCCCTGCCTGTTCTCCCTCCCAAAAGAATAACGACATCTCCCTTAACGGGAGTTTCTCTTTTTACATTTTTACGAGGAGCAGCGGCAATGACGGCGCCTACCTCCATTCTTTTGGCAGCATAATCGGGATGATATATTTCATTTACATATCCTGTGGCAAGTCCGATTTGATTTCCGTATGAGCTGTAGCCTGCTGCGGCTTCGGTTGTAATTTTTCTCTGAGGAAGCTTTCCCATCAGGGTATCCTCTATTTTTTGCCTCGGGTCTGCGCTTCCTGTAATGCGCATTGCCTGGTATACATAGGAGCGTCCTGAAAGAGGGTCTCTTATTGCTCCGCCCAAACAGGTTGCCGCACCTCCGAAGGGCTCGATTTCCGTAGGGTGGTTGTGAGTTTCATTCTTGAACATCAAAAGCCATTCTTCGCTTTTTCCGTCTGTTTCAACATTGATAATAATGCTGCATGCGTTAATTTCATCGGTAATTTCAAGATCATCCAACTGTCCCGACTTTCTTAATTCCTTTGCGCCGATTGTGGCAAGGTCCATTAGGGTTATGTCCTTTTGCTTTCCGGCATAGACGAATTTTCTTGTATTTATATACTCATCATAGGTTTTTTTAATTTCTTCGGTAGTTTTTCCTTTTTCAAATTCAATATTTTCGATAATCGTAGAAAAGGTTGTATGTCTGCAGTGATCTGACCAATATGTGTCTATAACCTTAATTTCCGTAATTGTAGGGTTTCTTTTCTCTGTATTTTTAAAATATTCCCGGCAAAATAACAAATCCTCGGCACTCATGGCAAGTCCCATAATTTTTCCGTATTCTTCTATTTCATCATCCGTTTTGCCGATAAAATTATCGACAATCTCCACATCCTTTGCCATAGGATATTCTTCGTTTAAGGTAAGGGGCTTTGACAACTCCGCTTCCCTCGAATCAACGGGATTAATGCAGTAATTCTTGACTTTTTCAATATCCTCTCCGGACAAATCTCCTTCAATAACATAAACCCGAGCGTATTTAACGGGAGGTTTTTCCTTTCCCGTAACAATTTGTATGCACTGAGCGGCTGAATCCGCCCTCTGGTCATATTGTCCCGGCAGGTATTCCACGGCAAACACATGACCTTCAAGTTCAACCTCTTCAAAATATACAGCATCCTGATTGGACTCCGAGAAAACAGCGGTTACGCTCTTTTTAAAATCATCCTCATCAATATCCGAAACATCATATCTGTTCAATATTCTGAGATTGTTTAATTTGTCAAGGTATATATTTTCCTTTAAATTGTTTAATAAATTTACAGCTTCTGTGTTAAATCCCGATTTCTTTTCAGCAAAAACTCTCCTAACATCAAAGTTCATAAATAACCTTCCTTTGTTATTGTATTTCAAAATTATAATAACAAATATAAAAAACCTTGTCAACCGTTTATCTATAGTTATTATATTTTTTCATCATTATTGTTCGTTATATGGCGCATATACATATACTAATATCATTATACGTTCGTAATTATGGGAATTCCGGAATTTCAAGGTCCGTCCCCAGCGTGCCCCCCAGCGTGCCCGGCGTGTCCGGCGTGCCACAAAAAACAGCAGCCGTCAATTGGCTGCTGCTATTGTTTTTTTTACTATTCTGTATATTCTTTGGCTGTTTCTTCGCCTCTCATTACTCTCAATGCTCCGTAAGCCAAAGCTTCCATTTCATTTTCGCCGGGCATTATTTCTACGTCAGCTATAAAAGAAACCCTGTTTTTTATCCATGAGGTAAGCATCTTTGAATATGCGATGCCTCCGGTCAAAATTACAACATCAACCTTACCTTCCGCAACTGTTGCCAATTCTCCGATTCCCTTTGCAATCTGATATGCCATAGCTTCATAAATTAACTTTGCATATTCGTTGCCTTCATCAATCATTTTTTCAACTTCTCTTGCGTCAACAGTATTTAAATATGCCTTTAAACCTCCGTTTCCCCTTAACTTACGCTGCATGGTTTTCCTGTCAAATTTACCTGAATAGCATAAATTTATAAGCTCTCTGCAGGGAACTCTCCCTGCTCTTTCCGGAGAAAAGGGTCCTTCGTCGTCTGAAACCAAGTCAATTATCCGGCCTTTGTGATGAAGATTGATTGATATACCTCCACCTAAGTGAGCTACAATAATATTCAGATCCTCATACTTTTTGTCCGTGCTTTCAGCATATTTTATTGCCATTGCCCTGGTATTTAAAACATGGCTGGTGCTGGCTCTGAGGATATCGGGCATACCGGATATTCTTGCAATGTCCGTAAATTCATCTGTCATTACAGAATCATATATATAGGATGGCACTCCTGCTTCCTTGGCTATGTCATAACCGATTGGCGCCGCCAAATTTGACGCATGCTCCATAACAGGACGATTTTCCACTCTGTCAAGCATAATATCATTAATGATGTATGCTCCCGACTTAACAGGCAGAAGCATTCCTCCTCTTGCTACTACACATGATAATTCTTTAATATCAAAACCTTTTTCATCTAAATATGACCTGACAAATTGAAGTCTCATGTGGAGTTGATCCTGAACGTCATCAAATTTGTTGATTAATTCGTCGGGATGGCTTAAGCTTTTTGTAAATATTTCCCTTTCATTTTCATATAATGCTATTTTAGTAGATGTTGAACCCGTATTTATAACAAATATTTTATAGAGCATAGTTACCTTCCTTATACTGCATTCATTCCTTCGTTGAATGCTTTAATGTTTATTTCTGAAAATTGTTCCTTTACTTGACCTTTTATAATTTCTTCCCAGTCAATGTCCGTTAAATTCATCGATTTAATGAGAGCACCTAACAGCACAACATTCATAACCTTTGCATTTCCTAATTTTTCGGCTATTTCTCCCGCATTTATAACCTTCGTTTCAGCTTTGCTCCCAATCAGTTCAATTATTCCTTCCGGATAATCTGCTTTTCCCATCAATATTGATGGGAAAAGCAGATTATCCGGA
>ENA-UOOK01002151-UOOK01002151.1-fermentation-metagenome-genome-assembly--contig:-NODE-2151-length-24734-cov-9.289193_pt1 | contig 24734 bp, 19 predicted proteins | sample MGYA00245777_ERZ724023 | MGnify/ENA primary metagenome ERZ724023 (study PRJEB28704, sample SAMN03018312) | fermentation metagenome | biome: anthropogenic terrestrial biome; feature: soil; material... | reverse complement strand
GGATACATTTGACGAAATCATAACATGGTATACATGGTGGGTGTGAACAGTAACTTCTATTCCGGCCGGTTTAGTATGCTTTTCCCCAGTAAGCCATTGTTTTAGCGGGTTTTCCGCAGCAGACGCAGGTGTCTGCGATATGCTCCTGCTCAAAGGGCATACACCTGGAGGTTGCACCCGTTCTATCTTTAATTTCATTTTCACAGGCTTCCTCACCGCACCACATAGCCTTGATAAATCCAGGCTTCTCCGCTGCTGTTTTCTCAAACTCTTCCATGGTAGTGACAGAATACGTATGGGTGTCCCTGTGCACTCTTGCTCTCTCCAGCATATCGGACTGCATCTTCTCTAAGGTCTCCCCTACCTTCACTGTAATCTCATCGAGGGAAACAATGATCTTCTCTCTGGTATCCCTTCGAACAATAACGGCCTGGTTTGCCTCGATATCCTTCGGTCCGATTTCAACCCGAATCGGAATACCGCGCATCTCCTGCTCACTAAATTTCCATCCGGGACTCTTATCGGAATCATCCACTTTCACCCGATAGGTTCCCAGTTTTTCCTTCAGCCTCAGAGCAGCTTCCATAACGCCTTCCTTATTCTGATTGATCGGAATGATCATTACCTGGGTAGGAGCAATTCTCGGCGGAAGAACCAGTCCGCTGTTATCTCCGTGAACCATAATAATCGCACCAATAATTCGGGTGGTCATTCCCCAGGAAGTCTGGTAAACATATTGTAATTTATTTTCTTTATCCGTATATTGGATGTCAAATGCTCTGGCAAAGCCGTCGCCGAAATTGTGGCTGGTTCCGGACTGTAATGCTTTCCCGTCATGCATTAATGCTTCAATCGTATAGGTAGCATGTGCCCCTGCAAATTTCTCCTTTTCCGATTTTTTGCCTTTAATCATAGGAATTGCAAGAACCTTTTCACAGAAATCCGCATAAACGTTCAGCATCTGAATCGTTCTTTCCTCTGCCTCCTCGGCAGTTGCATGAGCCGTATGCCCCTCTTGCCATAAGAATTCCATGGTCCGAAGGAAAGGTCTTGTCGTCTTCTCCCACCGAACGACGGAACACCATTGGTTGTAAACCTTCGGAAGATCCCGGTAGGAATGAATGATCTTAGAATAGAAATCACAGAATAGGGTTTCCGAGGTAGGGCGCACACACAGTCTCTCCTGCAGGGGCTCCAATCCCCCTTGGGTCACCCAGGCTACCTCCGGAGCAAAGCCCTCCACATGGTCTTTCTCCTTTTGTAATAAGCTCTCCGGGATGAACATCGGCATATATACATTCTCAACTCCGGTCGCCTTAAATGCCGCATCCAGCTCTTTCTGGATATTTTCCCATATTGCGTATCCGGTGGGACGGATAATCATGCAGCCGCGCACACTGGAATATTCAATTAATTCCGCTTTTTTAACAACATCCGTATACCATTGTGCAAAATCTTCTTCCATCGAGGTAATCGCCTCAACGAGTTTCTTTTCCTTTGCCATAATTCTCTCTCCTTCTATAAATTTGATTCAAGTATCAAAAATCTTCCTAACAAATCATCTTCTTCAATTTGCACAAATCAAAGAAAAAACTAAGTAATTTGAAGCGGATTTTAATGCGCAACTATTTGAAGTCGTTGGCACTTAGACCCACGTACAAATTTTAGATACAAAAAAAGCCTTTCTATCCCACAAAGGGACCGAAAGACTACTCGGCGGTACCACCCTAATTAGCTGAACTTAAGCTCTCTTTTTACCGTTAACGCCGGTGCTACGTCATATTTGGAGGAAATATAATTTCCCTTCATATGATACTCCGAGGCCGGTTCCTTAGCATCTGCATAAGAAGCTTTCACCGATTGCCTCTCTCTCTGAAATGCGGCCACTAAATACTATTCCTCATCATCGCTTTATAATGTACTTTATTCTATGCCAGAATATCCGCTTTGTCAAGTGGATATTCAATCATCACTATAGGGCAGGTCCTCCTTTGTGCATGCACATTCTTCCTCCAGCTTCTCCTTTGTTACCCTAACTGTCGTTACGATGATCACCAGTCCGATCGGCCCGAGGATAAATCCGATGAACGAAAAAAGCTGTATTCCGACATACATTGCAATTAGCATAAACAGAGGTCTTGTACCAGTGCATTTTCCGATTAATTTCGGCTCCAGCACTTCCCGAACCACCTGGCAGATAAGATACGTAGTAATTAAAATGGCGGCTGCATAAATATTGCCATCGAAAAGCATAATAATACTCCAGGGGATAAGAATCAATCCGCTGCCGAGGACCGGAAATGCATCCATAATTGCAATCCCTAATCCAAGAAGCAGTGCATATTCGTTTTTTATTAAGCTTAAGCCAAAGACGCATAAAAATGCAACAACGACCATGATAATCAACTGCGCACGTAGATATGCAATTCCGGTATTGGCCAATTTCTCCGTAATTCTATGCATATCCTCATAAAACTTCGTCTTTTCCATGCATTTTTTCATGGTCGGAAGATCCTTCACAATTAACATAGCGGCGATAAATATAATCACTAATATTCCGACCACACCGGCGATTTTTACCGCGATCGAAATGGAATGCTGTGTTAACCCCGGTAATATATTATTTTTTACATTATTTATTGTTTGAAGTATATTCTCATCGACAACTGCCCTTATCGTGCCATCGGACAATCCAAATAATCCATCCCAGCTCTGGCAGATTGAATCTAATTTATCTGCCATAATATCAAGATAAATCGGAACATTTTTTATAAATGTGATTACCTGCGTAATGAGCTTGTCAATCAGTAAAAGCAGTCCACAGCCCAGTGCTGCGATCAGCAAGATTAGTGATATGGATCCCCCAATAATTCTTGGTATTTTTAAACGCCGGTTAAAAAACTCGGTCACCGGCCTTACAACCCATGCCAGAAAATAGGCTATTACAAAAGGAAAGACCAGCGGCAAGAAAAATTTGAAACCGATATATACTGCTAAAGTTGTAATCACTGCGGTAAAGAGTAATTTCTTTCGAATCGAATTAGAAGCCTCAGAATTAATGAAATCACCCCCTTAGAAACGTTATGAAACCCCAATTTGGTATAAAAAAAGAATTCATATTACTATGAATCCTCTTATCTTTATTGTTAGCGAAACCATACTTTATATCCTCGGTGATAATTTGAAAAAAATTTCGCTATAATTTTCTGTTTAAGAATTATTTACATGAATTAATTTTAATTATTTTCATTCTGCCGCAAAACTGAAATATAGGGAACGCCCGCCAGATACGCTGCTTTTGCTTCCTTTATTCCGTCCGTCACAGAATAAATGTCCTCTTTTTTTGTAACTTTAATTCCGGCATCAAGGACAGAATCCACTTTCTTATATTCGTCGATCAAGGTCGCTAATTCAAGGCTGTCTTCTTTATGAATATCCTCTTCCCGCAGGATTCGTCTTGGTGAAACCAGCATCTTTGCCGTATTGGGACACCCATTTTTCTCATACTCTTTTGCTTCCTTTAAAATAATTTCGGCAATTCGATCCGGGGCGCAGTAGGTGCTGTCGATCACCAGATTATAATTGGAATAATCCATATAATTCAGCTGATAAATTTCCTGATACCGAACCCGCTCTGTTGCCGCACGTTCTGCCAGCATTTTTCTTGCTTCTTCAAAGGAATGATATTGCTCCTCTTTCCCTCTATGATCATTCATGACCCGTTCCGCTGCCACGTCCAGACTGACCGACACGAATACTTTAAATGATTTCTCGACAAAGTTCCAAGCCAATCGTGAATCAAATATAATATTTTTGTCCGCTCTCTCTCTTGCTATTTTGGCCGTAGCATCATCAATCATATGGTCATACTTATGGTCGCTCAGCATCAATTGATTTAGCTCCAAGGTTGTCATCGACATTTCCCTTGCCAATTCCCGCTGCACCTTACCGGTAGAATATATTTCAAACTGATATTTTTCACTTAACAGCTTACATATGGTAGATTTACCGCTTCCCAAGTTTCCTGTAATCGTAATATGCATGACAAATTTTCCCTCTTTCTATTCGTTTCGAAGATAGAAGCTATAACTTAACCTTATATTATGAAAGTATTATAGCCGAAAAACTTTTAAAAAACAACCTTCGTTTCGGAAAAATCAGCTTAATAGAACAAGATTCGCCTGAAGAAGCTGCACTTCTTCCATATCATGTGTTATGATAATTACCGTTTTTCCCTTGGTTTTCTCTTTTACATAGGCGATTAATCTTTGCTTTAATGCCATATCAAGGCCCTTAAATGGTTCATCCATAAGAATCAGGTCACTTGGGAAAAGCATTGCTCTTATGATTGCGACTCTCCGCCGCATCCCGCCGCTGAGCGCCTGTACCGGCTTATTTTCATATTCCGTCAGATCCACTTTGGCAAACTCCTGCTCCACCTGTTTTCTTGCTACCGTCTTATCACATACAAGCCGCACATTCTCTATGGCATCCCAATGCTCGATTAACCGGTCCTCCTGGAATACTGCCGCAATCCTCTTGCCCTTAATCCCACGAATTTCTCCGGAATCCGGCTGCTCCAATCCCATTACTATATTCATCAGGGTTGTTTTTCCGATACCGGACGGACCCATCAGGCAGTTTATACAGCCTTCTTGAAAAGAAAGGCTGACTTCATTTAAAACAAGATTTTGCTGATATCGTTTTGTTAAGCGGATTAATTCAATATCCATGAAATCTTCCTTTCTTTATTATACCCTCATATCCTTGGCTTTATCATTTACGGTATTCAGCCGAATATGCTTTATCAAAAATATTACAATTTTTTCAAATAAGATACTGATTACGATAATAACAAAGGTCCATGCAAACAGTTCCCCGGTCATGAGATATAATTTTGCTTCATAAAGCCGCTCCCCAATCGAGCCGGTAGGTATTCCGATCACTTCCGCCGCGATCCCGGCCTTCCAGCTAAAGCCCAGACCGACCGTTACTGCCGAACTAAAATACGGCATAGCGGCAGGAAGATAGATCGATTTCACTTGCTTCCATTTGCTTAAATGGAACATATAAGCCATCTCCAATAGCTTTCGGTCCGTGGCAAAAAGCCCCTGCAAAACATTGGTGTAGATTATGGGAATTACCATCAGGAAGGAGATAAGAACAGATAAATTGTCGGATTTGATCCACAGGAGTGCCAGAATGATAAAAGACGCCACCGGGGAAGCTTTTATCACCTTAAAAAGGGGGCTGACCAGCTCCCTTACGATCCAATTCTTATAGGAAAGCACGGCCAAGAGCGTTCCGGCAACGACGGCTGACAAAAAACCCAGGGCAATCCGCAGAAAGGAAAATCCAATCGCCTGCCAGAACGCGGTCTGACCTGCCAGCTTCCTTAACGTGGAAACAACCGTTAGCGGAGATACCAGAAAGATCTCGTTGTCAATCACCCGGTATAATATTTCCCAAAAAAGGAGCCAAAAGCATATAACAAATATTCGGACTCCGTATCTTTTTATGAAATCAGATTTCGCAGTTGAACTTTTGATTCCTGCCATAATAGCTCCTCACTTTAGAATTCTTGTACTTAAATTATTCTTCCGCCATATAATAGAAATCCTCAGCCGGCAGAGTTCCCCCGACGGATTTTGGGTTCTGGTTATAAAGAGCAGTCAGGTAGCCGCTTACCTTTTCCTTCATTTCCTCCCCCTGAAGAAAGGTGATATTGCTGTAAGGGATTGCTTTCTCGGCAACGGCAGCCTTAAATATACCATACTTCTCTATGAGCAGGGATGCTTCCTCAGCGTTTTCATTGACAAACTCCGTGGAAGAACGATACTCTTTAAGGAAAGCATCCACCGCTTCCTTGTTCTTTTCTAAGAATTCGCTCCGGACCACAACCACACCGGTGACAACACTGCTGCCGTCCGTACTTACCGCTTCCCACTCCTTGGTAACATCCAGCGCGATCCTTACCTTATCATTGTTCATCATGACCGTTGTAACATAAGGCTGAGGAAGCATGGCAATTGCATCCTCCGATTCACTTAATAAGGCAGCCACCTCCGCCGGCTCTGATTTATATTCAATATTTACGTCCTTCTCCGGATCGATTCCGTTGGCCGTTAGTAAATAGTTCAAGGTATATTGCGGGGTAGTTCCCTTTCCTGTTGAGTAAATGGTCTTACCCTTTAAATCTTTCACCTGATTAATATGATTGCCGGTTTCAACAATATAGAGCACACCAAGGGTATTGATCCCTGCTAATTTAATTTTACCCTTTGTATTATTATAAAGTACCGATGCCAAATTGCAAGGTACTGCTGCAATATCGATCTCGCCTTTTGCCAGTCCTGTACTGAGCTCGTCTGCCGCACCGGCAATCGTAAAGTTATAATTATTGGCGGTCTCCTCATTTGCAGCATCTTCCATGACCTTGATCATACCCATAGAGGTAGGTCCTTTTAGCGCCCCCACATTAATGTCTATTTTCTCAGGGTTTGTATCGTCCTTGGTAAGCGCACCCTCCGGCTCTTTTTCGTCCTTGGTAAGCGCATCCCCGGAGTCGTTTGCAGGAGCCGGCGTTACAGTGACCTCCTGCTCCTTATTATCCTTGCTTTCTTCATTGCCGTTCTCTTTCGCACAGCCGGCAAACACGATCATACATAGAAATAACAGAAATACTAATTTTCTTTTTTTCATTTTTCTACCTCATTTCTGCGCGGCTTTTTGTACACTATGGAGTTTGCGGATGCCGCATAGACACAAACTTTGCAAAACTCAATCAACTACTTCTTAGAATAGATTGTTTTGACGCTGACACCTTTTATCATGCCTAGTTTACCGGCCAGGGTACTAATTATATCACCTTCTGCATTTACAACAATGCTGATAATACTGATATTCTTTTCCCGATAGGGAAGACCCATTCTTCCGATAATATATTGCCCATATTCATGGAGAATCTGGTTTATCCTTTCAACCATTTCCATATCTTCAACAATAATTCCGATTAAAGCCACTCGTGTTTCCAACCTGTCACCTCGAATCCATTAAAAAATCCCTATACCATAAAGGCATAGGGAATCGTATTCTTCATCGCACGGTATGTCTTAGTACCCGGAAAAAACCGCAGCCGTCAGAGCAACATGCTTCTTCTAATCCTATGCCTTACCGTCAGGCGCACCTTTCGTTCGGCAAAATTATCTTATCACTTCGTTAATAACATGTCAATCCAATTTATTTGTTATTTTACTCATCCTTTACCTATCATACCTTGAAGCGGTATCCAACGCCCCATATGGTTTCAATATACTGCGGCTTTGAAGTACTGTATTCGATTTTTTCCCGTATCTTCTTGATATGAACCGTTACCGTTGCGATATCTCCTATGGATTCCATGTCCCAGATCTCACGGAACAGCTCCTCCTTAGTATACACATGGTTCGGATTCTCAGCAAGAAAGGTCAATAAATCAAACTCTTTCGTTGTAAATATTTTTTCCTCCCCATTTAAGAACACCCTTCTTGCCGTCTTGTCTATCTTTAAACCGCGGATTTCAATCACATCATTTTCCTTGACTCCGGATCCGATCAGTCTCTCATAACGTGCAAGATGCGCCTTCACCCTTGCCACCATTTCGCTGGGGCTGAACGGCTTTGTAATATAGTCATCCGCTCCAAGACCCAAGCCTCTGATTTTATCGATATCTTCCTTCTTTGCAGATACCATTATGATAGGAATATTCTTTTCTTCCCTGACTTTCTTGCAGATCTCGAAGCCATCCATATTGGGAAGCATTAAATCCAGTATGATCAGGTTAAAATCCTCGTTCAGCGCACGATTTGCTCCGACATCTCCGACGGTTTCCACTTCTACCTCAAATCCGCTCAGTTCCAGATAGTCTTTCTCTAATTCCGCAATTGCGACTTCATCTTCAATGATTAATATTTTGCTCATTTCCTCCTTCTCCTTTCCTAGAACACTGTTAATTATCTCCTGTTTTCCTAAGTGTAAAGATTACCGTGGTTCCCTCTCCCGGTCTGCTCTCTGCCCATATCCTGCCGGAATGATCCTCAATAATTTTCTTCGATATCGCAAGTCCCAAGCCGCTGCCGCCCTTCCTGGAATTTCTGGAAGAATCGGCGCGGTAAAACCGGTCAAAAATATACGGAATATCCTCGTCTGGTATACCCGCTCCGTTGTCCTCTATCTCAATTTGAACATATTCCTCCTTATCACGGATACGAATCTGTATGATGCCCTCCTTCTTGTCCAGATATTTTACAGAATTCCCAATAATATTATTAATTACACGCTTCAGTTGCTCTGCATCTGCCATCACAAGAACGGACGGATCCACCTCATTATGAAAAACCACTTCCACATTCTTAACCTCCAGATCTAATTTAAGATCCTCAATGCAATCGTCAAAATACGCTTGGAGATTGATCTGGGCAAAGCTATATGGCACCGTATTACAATCTATCTTCGTATAAAAGGCAAGCTCATCCACCAGAACAGACATATCATTTGCCTTGGCGCAAATCGTTTTTAAATACTTTTCCTTTTTGCCCGGAGTATCGGCCACTCCATCACTTAAGCCTTCCGCATATCCCTTGATCGCCGTCAAAGGCGTCTTTAAATCATGGGAGATATTACTGATCAGTTCTTTAATATCCTCCTCATATTTCAGGCGGTCTTCGATCAATTGCTTTAAACGAATTCTCATTTTTTCAAAATCGTCACATAGCTCGCCGATTTCATCCCCCGATTCGGACTCAACGGAATAATCCAAATCCCCTTCTCGAATCTGATTGGTAGCAATTCTCAGAATATTCAGAGGTTTTATAATACTGCGATAAATCCATAGCATTAGTACAAAAGCGGTAGACGTAATAATGATCAGGAAGGATATCACCATCTGAATGGCAACGGTTTTGATTTGAGGAACCAGAACATTTAAATCCGTTATGACAAAGATGGTCCCCTCTCCTCCGTCCGAATAATAGAAATCCTGTGCTTTTACAAGGAAAGGGTGCTTTCCTCCGACATAAATTCCTCCGTCCACATCGGTACCATAAACGCCAAAATGCGGCAGACTATTGGAAATCGTGCTCAGCTTTTTTTTGTTACCGGTATAGATATATTCGCCATCCTTGCGGACGGTAATAAAGGAATATTTGTTCCGGATTTCCTCATTCAGTTCATTAATATATTCAATATCCTCCAGCTTCTCAGGCTCCTTCAGCGCTACTAATTTGATTTCATTATAAACACCTCTGGTTAACCGGTTGAAGATCTGAATCGGATTTGTTAAGACCTCCATCGTACCGGATTCGACATCATAGGTTTCATGAATGGAGTTCATTTGAAAGCCAACGATTGTACCGGCAGCCAGGCAAATCATCAGAATTGGCAGAATAATCATGATAAAAAACGCAATAATAATTTTATCCTTTAGTTTCAATCTCTCACCTGCTCACCAAAAATTGCAATCCCTACGCACTTTATATGAATTATAGCATACCTGTTATAGAAATGCTCCCTTCCAAACAAGTTTTTATTCTTTCACTTGCCTGCCTAAAAGGGAGCATTTTATAGATCAATTACCGATACGGTAAATCGTTTTTTACCTGCCGTATTTCTTCAAAACCTCTACTTTGTCAAGTCTTTCCCAGGGAAGATCCAAATCATTTCTTCCGAAATGCCCATAAGCTGCGGTCTGCTTATAGATTGGCCTTCGAAGGTCCAGCATTTTAATAATGCCTGCCGGACGAAGATCAAAATGCTTACGGATCATTGCTACCATTTCATCCTCCGTAAGTTTGCCGGTTCCGAAAGTATCCACCGCAATCGAGGTCGGTTCAGCAACACCGATTGCATAGGACAACTGAATCTCACATTTATCTGCCAAACCGGCAGCCACTATGTTTTTAGCTATATAGCGGGCAGCATAGGAAGCGGAACGATCCACCTTGGTGCAGTCCTTACCGGAGAAGGCACCGCCGCCATGTCTGGCATAACCGCCGTAGGTATCTACGATAATCTTTCTCCCGGTCAACCCGCTGTCTCCGTTTGGCCCGCCGGTCACAAAACGGCCGGTCGGATTGATAAAGAATTTCGTATTCTCATCCACCATCTCTGCCGGAAGAACAGGATCCAGCACATATTTCTTTACATCCTTACGCAGCTGCCCGATGGATACATTTTCATCATGCTGTGTGGATAGAACGACAGCATTCAGATGAATCGGTCTGCCCTCCTCGTCATATTCAACGGTAACCTGGGATTTGCCGTCCGGACGCAGATAGTTTAAGACACCGTCTTTTCTGACTTTCGTTAGTTGTCTCGTCAGCTTATGTGCTAAAGAGATCGGATAAGGCATATATTCCTCCGTCTCGTTACTCGCATAGCCAAACATCATACCCTGGTCTCCTGCGCCAATCGATAGATCTTCATCCTTTGCTACATTCTCTTTAACCTCCAGGGATGAATCAACTCCCATGGCGATATCCTTCGACTGCTCATCCAATGCTACGATCACACCACAGGTGTTGGCATCAAACCCATAATCGGATTTATCGTATCCAATTTCTCTTATCGTATCACGAACGATCTTTTGGATATCCACATATCCGTTTGTTGTAATCTCTCCCATCACTAATACCAATCCGGTCGTTATCGCTGTTTCACAGGCAACTCTGCTCATGGGATCCTGCTCCAGCAGGGCATCTAATACCGCATCGGAGATCTGGTCACAAATTTTATCCGGATGTCCTTCTGTTACGGACTCGGAAGTAAATAATCTTTTTTGCATTTTAACCTCATTTCTGCGCGGCTTTTCTGCATCATGAAGTTTGTGAATGCCGCGCAGACACAAACTCTGTGAGTAAAAGAATGCAAATGGTTTCTATGCGCATCCTTAGCAAAGCGATTTTTATGTATAGGACATAATTTCCTATACATAAAAATAAGTCCGCAATATGCGGACTTGATAAGCAGGAATCAAATCCTCTTATTGTTCGATTGCTCGCTCAGGTTGGCACCTTCCTTATTAGGGGTTGCCGTGACTTCATAGAGCCTTTACTCTCCGTCACTCTGAATAAGAGAAATTTTGTTCTATTAAATTATATCAATTGATAATAATTACTTATACCATATAACGAAATGAACCTTTCGTCAAGGATTATTTTCAATTCGGGCTAGCTTACTTTTAATTTAAATTTACGAACCGCCTTGGAATCTTCCGAGTCAATTTTCTCCATTGCCGCACCCAGCTGCTGCATCTTATATTCAAAGTTTTCGTAACCGCGCTCAATATATTCGACATTTTCTACGATTGTAAAGCCCTCTGCCATTAAACCGGCGATTACAAGCGCTGCACCGGCACGCAGATCCGGTGCACTTACCACGGCTCCGGTCAGCCGTTCCACACCGTCAATGATTGCCGTATTGCTTTCCACCTTTATAGAGGCGCCCATACGGGATAATTCGTCCACGTATTTAAAACGGTTTTCGAAAATACTCTCCGTTACAATGCTTGTTCCCTTCGATACCGACAGCAGTGTTGCCATCTGCGGCTGCATATCGGTTAAAAAGCCGGGATAGACCAGGGTCTTTACATGAGTATTGCCAAGTCTGCCGCTTGCTTTTACACGCACGGCATCATCAAATTCTTCAACCTCTGCCCCGATCTCCATCAGCTTCGCCGTAAATGCTTCCAGATGCTTTGGAATTACGTTTTTGATCAGCACATTTCCCTTGGACGCTGCCGCAGCAAACATAAAGGTTCCTGCTTCAATCTGATCGGGAATAATAGTATATTCGCTGCCATGTAATTTTTTAACACCTTTGATACGGATCACATCCGTACCGGCGCCTTTGATATTCGCACCCATGCTGTTTAAAAAGTTGGCTACATCTACGACATGCGGTTCCTTTGCCGCATTTTCCAGAATCGTCATACCATCTGCCATACTGGCTGCCAGCATGGTATTAATCGTTGCCCCTACACTGGATCCGTCAAAATAAATATGCGCACCTGCAAGATTGACTGTCTGCGCACAAATTAAGCCGTGCTCGATCTTTACCTCACACCCCAGCGCCTCAAAGCCCTTGATATGCTGGTCAATCGGCCTGCTTCCAATGTTGCATCCTCCAGGTAATGCCACCTGTGCACTTTTATATTTCCCAAGCAATGCCCCCAATAAATAATAGGAGGCTCTGATTTTTCTTATATAATCAAAATCCACACTTACGGAATTAATTTTACTTGCATTTATTTTTACCGAATTCTTTGATCGTTCTACTTTTGCACCGATATCTTCGATTGCTCTTAGTAATACTTCAATATCCTTTACATTTGGCACGTTTTCAATTTTGACCGTCTCGTCCGTCATAATTGCTGCAGCTATTATTCCCAAAGCCGCATTTTTATAACCGCTAATCGTAACTTCCCCGTTTAGCGGCCGCCCACCTTTAATAATATATTGCTCCATTGCACACCTCTAATAGTTTTTATCTTTATCGAACAAATGATTGTTAATTTTGCATATAAAACAGGTCATGAGTTTGTTAACTATTTATCCATAAATTGATTATACCACAAAGTGAAGTTTTGTAAATTGTTTTTTGATAATACAAACATACTAATTGCCCGATAATTCCGCACTTTCTTACTTCATCCCCCTCTCATTTCCTCTTTTGACAATTGGTGATTGAATTTTTTTAGAATATTCTATAATAAATTGTTCTCTTGCCATAGTAATATTTTAAATAAGATTACCTTTTCTATTCATTTACCCATCCATAAATCTGAAGGGAATTCTATTACAAAATGCCTATGTTTTGAAATTGGTTTAAAACATTGAATTTTTGATAAAATATGTTATAATCAAATAACAACCAGAGGAAAAGTTAGGTAACCTTTACACATAAAAGATAAAGTAGGCCTTAAACGGAGATGATTTTATGGCATCAAATTATATTACAATTGAATCTGTTACCGGTGGTGTAAAAAATCGTGTAAAACAGAATCTTAAATTTAAAACAGGTAAATTTGTCTGGAGAATTAAATTCACTGCTCCTTTGAATCCCTCCTCGGTAAATAACCGTAACCTGTATGTTACTTCTTTAAATCAGGTACCGTTACTTACAAATATACGGTATGATTCGGTCCATAATTATATCGAGATTGAACCCCTGGAGCCCTATGAAAAAGACCAATCCTACCTGTTACACGTCACTACCAATGTCAAATCCAAACATGGGCAAAAGCTGCCGAATGAAATTTCAATTCAATTTCGAGTATAAAATAACAAAGATGACGTATCACTCCTTCGTTACTTCTTTCTCATCCGTTAGCGGTTCCTCCGGTTCTTCTGGAGGATCCTCGTCATCTTCGATCACTCCATGTTCTTCTTGGCTTTCCTGGTTTTTCTGATTTCCCCAATTGCTTTGTTCTTCCGGTTCTTCCGGGTTTTCTTGTTTTTCCCAGTTTTCCGGTTCTTCTTGATTACTCTGTTCTTCCGATTCCTCTTTTTTTTGCTTTGCTGCCTTGGCACGGCGCTTTAATTCCTCTATCATTTTCTCTTTATCGGTTTCACCGGAATAATATGCCTTTAGCATTTTGGCTTTCTCTACATAATTTCCTTCCCCGAACCATAGAATGATATCCGAGCATTCCTGAATACAAGCTTCCTCCATGCCGGCTTTATAATAAAGCTTCGCCAATTCGTAAGCCCACTTTTCTATGTATTCCGTATTCTTAAGCGTAACCAGTGTATCGATCAGCTTTTCATACGGCTCCCCTTTCAGCTTATCGATCCGATAGCGGAAAATATAATTATAAAAGTCTTTCGGTGCCATTTTTTCATATTCTTTCAGATAATATTCTGCATCCGGAACGTTAAGCATCTTAATCGACAGCGTGACCAATTGAAATAGGACTTTTCTGGTTTTAAATTTCTGATATACCTTTAACAGAAGCTCCATTGCCTCCTCATATCTTCCATTCTCCTTATATACTTCAGCCATAATACTTAGATCAGAGGTGTTTTTTATCTTCTTAAGGGAAATCGTATTCAGTATTTTCAGAGCGGTTTCGTAATCTCCCTCTCCCATCTTCTTTCTCATTTCTTCGATTTTAACTATATTCTCATAGACGCCCATAGATTATAACCTCCTTTGCATCACCGTTTGTTACCTTGAATAACATTATACTATCATTTGTATCTGCATTCGACAAGTATATATAACAGCAAAATACTGCCCCAACAACGTTTGAGACAGTATTTATTATAGGAGTGTCATAAATCACATAAAAGCTATAAATTCATCTTATCCGGGATTAGTACTCTTTATAATAATTTAAGGTGTTAAGGAGCTCCGGCACCAATTCTATCCTGTCTTTTTCCAGAAGACGATGCCTGGATTCCACTTCCCGTATTTTCTTTAGTTTTTCACGATTGTAGCGCGCCATTGCTTCTTCAAATAGTGGCTGCATTCCCAATCTTTCGCGAATTGCCTTGGCAAACGGACAATAGGTCGCTAGCATTTCGCGAACCGGTTTATTTAATCGGATTGCTCCCTTGGCTTCATAATTGATCCACTGCTCATAATCAATTACAAAGATTTCTCTGCTGTTATTACGTCCCTTCTGAATCTGATTCTTGAGCTTCTCTTTCTTTTCCTCCGAGAGATCTTTATTCTTGCGGTAGAATTGCAGATAGTCGGAATACTCCGAAGTAAGGGATTTATGCTTGATATCATTCCATGCCGTACCTTCTATGGTTCTGCACATCTCCCAGCGAAATCTTCCAAATACCTTTACCATTAAGGTGGTCAAATTGGTAAAGGTAAAGATCGGAAATAGGAATCGCCCAGAGGTATCTCTCTTTTTCCCCGTAATCTCCTGCCACATAATCCCGTTACATCCGACCGTCGGCATTAAGATAATGTCCGGATAAACCCGTTTTATAATGTATTCCTTAGTAATTTTCTTTTCCTCATTGGAATAGATTACTTCGTGGTCAAAGACAGAGTAATCAATCTCAAGCAGCTTATTAATAGTTGCATTTATCTTCTCCGGTGTCACATGGATTCGGTCAAAATCGCTGGCAAGCATATCCCTGTGCAATACGGGAACAAAAACAGAGATCTGACCATTCGTCGTCCGATTGTTGTAACGAAACATATTTTGTATCTCGTATTCTACTTTTCTGATCGGATTAACCAGCCAGTCCCGTCCTTCCTCCTCTGTTAGTTTCCCTTGCTTTCGTATGGATCTGACATATTCCGGGTATTCCATGTCAAATTCATTCTTTGACGGATCCTTCCTGCCTTCATAAATTAAGGTCAGCCATTCCTTGATATTGTAAACCCCGCAAGTGCCATTACAGGGTGTTTCTTTTAAAAAATAAAGGGAAAGCAGCTGTTCGTTTGTCAAAAGACGTTCATCGGCATATCCGTATTTTAAAAACATATCAATTATCTTGGGGACCTGCTTCGTTTTATATGCCTTAAGAAAGACTTTCATATATAATTCATAATGATTTGCTGTTACATTTCTTCGAATGGTACGGGTCTCATTATCGGAAGAGCTTCGATCCTTCAGGTTGATAAAATCCAGCATAGCGTCCTTCATGGATTCTGCTTTCTCCGTACTGATTTCCGCATAGTCTATAATCTTTTGGAAGGAATCCTTCAGTTCCTGCATGGCTTTTTCGGAATCCGCCTTCGAATACTTTAAAAAGGTTTCTTTATTTATTGTTTCCTTCGTATCCGTTATAAGAAGATTGTAGATTTCCTCCATCCGCTTGCGGTTTACGGAATACGGGAAGCCAATCATCCGATTTACAAAATCATCTGCCTTATTGACCTCTTTCATAATTTTCTTCATGAGGTCGAGAAATTCCTGGTTATCCCCGCCGGCGCTGCTGATCTCAAGGGCCAGCCCGGCAATCAATTGGAAAAAGCAGGTTTCCGTATCATCAAAGAGGCATTCGATTAAGGATATATAAGCTTGGGCCTGCTCTTTTAAAATTTCAATCAGTTGATTTATGATACCGACCTGATCATTTACCTGAAATAACGTTATCGCATTCCCATAGGAGTAGAAAGACTTGATAACCTCCATCGGCAACGCTCTGCATTCAATATAATACCCAATCCGATCCTCCATAAGCTCCAGGTCATACTCCGGCAGGTATAATTCATCGAAACGGTCCGAGGTCCGTGCCCGGTATCCCCCTCGATTCGCGGAATCTAAATATTCCTGATAGCTTTCTGTCAGAAATTCATATATACTGGAAAAATGTTTACGCATACCTTGATAGATTTGATTAAGATCATATATTTCTCTATTGTTGGATGCCACCATAAACCCATGATAATCACTGTTAATTGAAAAAATCTGTTCCAATTCTTCGTTTTGATTAACGGGAAATGCATAGATAAACAAGTCATCTAAGGCTGTATATGTACTTTGGAATTTACCGGTATATAAATCATTTACTCCTAGAAAGGCTCCTGTACTCACAACCATTTTTGCACCATTATTGTGAATTAATACTCTCCCCTTTATCACAAGGGCGATACTAAAAACAGGCTCTCCTTCCGTGAAAATAACGGTTCCTTTCATTAGTTGGTTTACTGCATTGGGATTTAATCTCCATTCCATTGTTACACCGCCTTAATCTATTCTATATTCATGTTCTCAATTGCTACTGTTCACACCCGGACAAAGTTTATAATATGATTTTGACAAATGATATTCGATAAGGAGTATTTGCATTTGTCGAAATCATAGCATGGCATACATGTCGGGTGTGAATAGTAGCTCTCAACTGTTATTATATACTAAATTATCTTTTAAAAAAGGGGAATATCCCATATTTTATCAATATAGGACAAAATTCTTATATCCCTGTTCCGGAATAAAGGAAGCCCTTTCCTGCCGGGAAAGCATGTTTTTAATAATAATAGTAACTTCTTAGCGGAGCGTTTTTTATCGTATAGGACGTAATTTCTTATACGACAAAAAAAGAGTACCGATTCTTCACGATACTCTGTAAATTCATTGCTAATTATATTTTAATCCGTGCGTTCTGCTTTGGATGAATACCATAAGCGTTACCTTTACAGTTAACTCGGTCCAGGCATCCTCACGGCACACAGGAGGTTTTGCTTAGTGCTGCTTCATTCCTGACCTGACACGGTTCACAAATTCCTGTTGCGTAAGACCCAAACGTCAACACCACTTATAAAGGGCTGCCCTACAGTAAAATCATCCGGGGCAGAACATCACCCCTGCTATAGCGGATTGCAGGTACAGGGCACCGCTATCTCCCCGGCTGCACGGAAATTTTATAACAAAATTATAGAACAATTTTAATTGCAGCGAAAAGCTGTATGCCAAGTATAAAGCTTTTTTACTCTTATGTCAACCCTCAGACTTTTCCTTTTTCTTCCTTCCTGTCCCCTCTTTTATCCTCTACTGCTTCCTTCTCTGCCAGTTTCTGCTGCTTGTTCCGGCATCTGAGTTCTTTAAAGAATGTCTGCAATATTTCGGTGCACTCCTTTTCCATAACACCGTAAACCAGCTCGGCCTGATGGTTAAACTCCTCCATCTGTAATAGATTGAGTATCGAGCCGGCGCAGCCTGCCTTCGGATTCTTAGTGCCTACCACCACTTGCTTAATTCTCGCCTGAACAATTGCTCCGGCACACATCTGACATGGCTCTAACGTAACATACATAATGCAGTCTTCCAGGCGCCAATCTCCCATGGCTTTACTGGCCTTCTCGATTGCAATCAGCTCCGCATGGGCTAAGGTTGTTTTCTTTGTATTCCGTTTATTATAACCTCTTCCGATGATTTTATCCTGATAGACAATTACGCATCCGATGGGTACCTCTCCCAAACGATATGCTTTCTTAGCCTGCTTCAGTGCTTCCTTCATGTATTGCTCATTGGTGGACATTACCTTCATTTCCTTTTCATATGGACTACGGACAAGAAATTTGTTATAGTAATTGTATCATAACCATAACGAGGTGACAATATGCAGATCCATGGTTTTAATAAGACGACCCTGCTCGATTATCCGCAGCATCTGGCCGCTACCATATTCCTGGGCAGCTGCAATATGCGCTGTCCTTTTTGCCATAATTCCTCCTTAGTGCTGCATCCGGATTCTATTCCCGCGATTCCAACCGAGGAGGTTCTTTCCTACCTTGCTAAGCGAAGAGGTATCTTAGAGGGGGTATGTATTACCGGCGGTGAGCCAACCGTGAATCCGGACCTTCCCGACCTGATTAAAGAGATTAAGGCACTGGGGCTTAAGGTAAAATTAGATACCAATGGTTCTAATCCTTCGCTTCTAAAGGCTTTAGTAGAAGATAAGCTGATTGATTATGTTGCTATGGATATTAAAAATTCCAGAGAAAATTACGGTTTATCCGTTGGTATAAAAGAATATAATACGAATAAAATTAATGATAGTATCACCTATCTATTAACTTCTCCAATTGCATATGAATTTCGCACGACGATTGTTAAGGAGCATCATACTTCAGAGGATATCCGGTCCATCGGACAATGGATCAGCGGGGCTAAGGCATATTATCTGCAGTCCTATAAGGATTCCGGAGAAATTCTCTCCCCAGGTCTTAGCAGCCATACAAAGGATACCTTGCTAAGTTTTGTTAAGCTGCTTACCCCCTATGTTGAAAAGGTGGAACTAAGGGGCGTGGACTAGTGCATAAGGAGGCGTAATTCGTGCAGCATACCTGTGAAACAAGTCGTCTGATCTTAAAAACCCTGGGCAAGGAGGCCGCGCCCATGGTTTTGTCCTTTTATGAAGAAAACCGATCCAGCTTTGAACCCTGGGAGCCCAAGCGGCCGAATAATTTCTATACCCTCTTCTATCAAAAAGCTTCCCTTTCTGCGGAATATCATCAAATGGCAGAAGGAAAGCTCTTAAGATACTGGGTATTTCGAAAGGATAATCCCGACGAGATTATTGGTACCGTTTGCTTTCAAAACTTTCTTAGGGCTCCCTATCTTAGCTGCAGCCTTGGATATAAATATGGGTATAAATATAATCATAAGGGCTATGCCTATGAGAGCATTCAAAGGGGAATTCGTCTTGTCTGGGACGAATATAAAATACACCGTATTGAGGCTTTTATAATGCCGAACAACGAACCTTCCCTCCGGCTTATCAAACGGCTTGATTTTGTCTATGAGGGTATCTGTTACTCCTATGCCTGCATCAATGGCCAATGGGCCGATCATCAGCGCTATGCCTTGATTAATCCTTCGGATAAAGAGTAAAAGAACATTCCCTATAGCGTAATGACCGCGCAAAGATAAGGAAACATATGTAAGATATAAGTAAGAATGCAGTCCCTGCATTATACAGAAACCGCAATATACCAGTATCCGAAATCTCCCTGTCTTAATTCCCGCTTCTTTGCCGGTTTAAAGCAATCAAAGCCGAACATTCTGGCAATAAATTTCTCCTTGTTATGATATGTTCCCGGAACCCCGATGATGTAACGGGCCCCAAACCGGTCCTTCATCTTTGCAAATATCAGATGCCGGTAGCTGTAGTATCCGTGTAGGAGAAAGCTGTTATTGCTTAATCCCCAGAGCTCTCTTGGCAGAAGTCCGATATCCTTAGGCTCAATCTTTACCGATAGAATGACCTCATTATCTTCAAAAGGATTAATCCTTGGAAAGCTTTGAAACATCCTGGCAGCTACCGGTGATTCCATACTACTGTATGGTCGATTGGCTGCCCGGTTCCTTGCTGCTTCCGTCCTCTCCTCACTTGGTATCTGCCCCACTGCGGTTTCCTGCTTCTCCGCCATGGCTTCCCTGGTTTCCTGCTTCGTATCTATGGCTTCTGCGGTTCCTTTCTGCACAGCCATCGTTTCCTGTAATTCTTTCTTCGTATCTGCGGTCTCTTTAGCTTCCCCCTTCGTATCTATGATTTCCTGGGGTTCCTTTTTCGCAGTCCCTTTCCTATCCAGTCCTCTACTTTCTGCTATCGGATCTTTTCCTGCGGTTCTGTTTCTATCATATTCTTTCTCCCCTCTCACAGGAAGGTCTGATTCTCGTTCAATCCCTCCACTCCTGCCGGGCCCCCCTGCACTTGCCGGGTTGCCGTTTTCCGCGAATCGGTCTCCTGGTATGGGATTCGCTCCCCCTAAGTCGATTTTCTTCTGCGGAGCATAAGGATTATTCGGTAAACGCTCTACCGTTTTCCAGCCTCTCGGCAATTTATACTTTGGTATCGTTGCCTCCTCCTCTATCGTAGGTAAGGGCTGGCCGGTAAGACGGTTTTGCGAAACGGGCGGTACCTCTTTCTCCGGCGCCACTGGGATTTCTTTCGGAGGCACTTTCTTTGGTTTTGGTTTCATTGCCGCCATAATTTCTTTTGCCTCAATCGGCTTATCGTCCCATTCTGTGGCATAAAATTCTCCCGAATTCAGAAAAAGAATGATCCCGCCTATATCGGAAAGCGTATAACCGGACTCCATAATATTATTCTCATCCGCCAAAAGCTTGCCATCCAATATCTGGTTTTTCAGTCGGGAGTCCCCCAGGTAAATAAGCTCTGTACCGTTATGATCCCTATGAATTAAATAAGTCGGAAATATACTGTCTGGTTGTCCCAGCATTTGTACATGCAGAGTAACTTTGCACTGTCCATTCTTTGCCTCAATCCGGGCATAACCAGAATTCTTTCTCTTTATCCCATTTTCATATTGATACATATACGAAACCATTCTTTTATAGTCAGCCAAAATATCACTCCTTTGCTATTCAAAGTTTTCGTTGTTTTATGATTCTTTTTAAATATATTCCGAAGAAACCGGCAATATTCCAAACACCCTTTTCAATCCGCTCATCCGATATAAAATCCCCCTTTTTATAAGAGCAAAGAGTTTGATTTGAGTGCGTTCTGCCGTAGGCAGATAAATACCTCTTTTTTAATAAAAAACAGGGTTGCTGCATTTGTTTTGCAACAACCCTATAATTGTAAATTTATCTGTCTTTTATCACGTATGTTATCCGTGTGGTAAGTAACCGGATAGAACCTCCGGTAACTTTTATCGCCGATGTTATCCTCGGGATACATTCGATTCTTTATATTTTGTGGATCATCCCATGTTACTGTTCACACCCTGGGCAAAGTCTATCATATGATTTCGACAAATGGTATCCCATAAGGAGTATTTGCATTCGTCGGTACTTTGGCTCCGTATTGTGGAGCCTTATGTACCGCTACGTAATGCAACGAAGCGAAAGCGTCTCCGAATTCGGATACATTTGTCGAAATCATAACACGGTATATATGGTGGGTGTGAATAGTAACCATCCCACCTTTATTGAATTCCCTTGTGGATTTCTTGGAGTGATTTTACGCCGGCTGCCTGATTGCTCTTCATCTGTTTGATTCCGGCAATGGTTGCTTTCGCCGCTGCCATTGTGGTTACATAGCTAATTCTTGCTTTAATTGCAGCCTTTCTGATATAGCTGTCATCCTGCGCACTCTTCTTATCGATCGGCGTATTTACTATGATATCGATCTTGCCGTTCGTAACCGCATCTAAAATGTTCGGCCGCCCCTGATATAATTTAAATATTTTCTCCGCCGGTATATGATTGGAGGTTATTAAATCATAGGTACCGCCGGTTGCCAGAATCTTAAATCCGCATTCGGCAAACCCCTTCGCGACCTCTACAACCTCCGCTTTATCCCGGTCATTTACGCTAATTAAAACAGTCCCGTTAAGCGGAATCTTTGTGCCGGCTGCCTCCTGCGATTTATAAAAGGCTTCCCCGAAGCTTTCCGACAAACCGAGTACTTCGCCCGTGGAGCGCATCTCCGGTCCAAGTACCGGGTCAACCTCCGGAAACATGTTAAACGGAAATACCGCTTCCTTTACTCCATAATGGGCAAACTTCTTATTCTTCAGATCTTGTACCGGGGAAGGCTTTCCGGTAAGCTGATCAACAATAATCTGGGTTGCCAGTTTTACCATATTGATATTGCATACCTTAGACACTAACGGCACCGTCCTCGATGCCCTTGGATTCGCCTCCAGAACATAAACAATACCATTCTCGATGGCATACTGCATATTCATAAGTCCGCAGACTTTTAATTCCTTTGCGATTTTTATCGTATATTCCTTGATTGTGTTTAAATTCTCCTCGGAAATGTTTAATGACGGTATCACACAGGCAGAGTCACCGGAATGGATTCCCGCCAGTTCAATGTGCTCCATAACCGCAGGCACAAAGGCATTTTGTCCGTCACTGATCGCATCCGCCTCACATTCCAGTGCATTATTCAGGAAACGGTCAATTAAGATCGGCCGGTCCGGGGTAACTCCAACCGCTGCTTTCATATAAGTTTCCATACTTTCATCATCATGGACAACTTCCATTCCGCGCCCGCCCAGTACATAGGAGGGACGGACCATAACCGGATATCCGATCTTTTTTGCGATCAAAAGGGCTTCCTCCACATTGACCGCCATTCCGGATTCCGGCATAGGAATACCGAGCTTGTCCATCATGATCCGGAAATGATCCCTGTCCTCTGCAAGGTCAATGGCCTCGGGTGTCGTTCCCAGAATATTGACCCCATTTGCCTTCAGTTCGGCAGATAAATTAAGCGGTGTCTGTCCTCCGAACTGCGCAATAACGCCAAGCGGTTTTTCCTTCTCATAGATGCTTAATACATCTTCTACAGTCAGCGGTTCAAAGTATAATTTATCCGAAGTATCCGCATCGGTAGAAACCGTCTCCGGGTTACAATTGACAATAATCGTTTCGTATCCCAGTTCCTTCAGGGCAAATGCCGCATGTACGCAGCAGTAGTCAAATTCAATTCCCTGACCGATACGGTTTGGGCCTCCGCCAAGGATCATAATCTTCGAATTAGGAGAGTTCGGAGACCGGTCCTCCTTAAGATGATAGGTGGAATAATAATAGTTGGAATCCTTTGTTCCGCTCACATGGATGCCTTCCCATGCCTGTTTGATCCCTGCCTGTATCCGGCTGTCCCGAATCTGCTTCTCCGGTATATTTAACAGTAGGCTCATATATTTATCCGAGAAACCATTCTGCTTTGCAGTTTTTAAAATCGCAAGCGGCGGCACCGTGCCCTTGTATTTTTTAATTTCTTCCTCTTCAAGCACCAATTCCTTCATCTGTTCAAGAAAATAATGCTTGATCTTCGTCAGCTGATAAAGCTCCTCTACCGTCGCTCCTTTTCTCAGAGCCTCATACATAATAAACTGGCGTTCACTGGTTGGCACATGGAGTAAGTTCAACAGCTCCTCCTTTGTCTTGGAGGCATAGTCCTTCACGCCGCCCAAACCGTAGCGCCCTGTTTCCAGACTGCGAATTGCCTTTTGGAAAGCTTCTTTATAGGTTTTCCCGATACTCATAACCTCTCCGACGGCACGCATCTGCGTTCCCAGTTTATCCTCGGCACCTTTAAACTTTTCAAATGCCCATCGTGCAAATTTGATTACGACGTAATCGCCGTCCGGTACATATCTGTCCAGAGTACCATATTTTCCGCAGGGAATATCACTTAAGTCAAGATCGGCTGCCAGCAGCGCAGACACGAGTGCGATCGGAAAACCGGTAGCCTTTGACGCAAGTGCGGAGGATCTGGAGGTTCTTGGATTGATTTCGATTACAACAATTCTGCCGGAGACAGGATCATGGGCAAATTGAACATTTGTTCCCCCGATAACCCCAATCGCATCTACGATCTTGTATGCCTGTCTCTGCAACTCCGCCTGAACCTCTTTCGAGATCGTCAGCATCGGTGCGGCACAGAAGGAATCACCGGTATGCACACCAAGAGGGTCAATGTTTTCGATAAAGCAAACGGTGATCATCTTGCCGGATGCATCCCGCACCACCTCCAGCTCCAGTTCTTCCCAACCCAATATCGATTCTTCTACTAATACCTGACCCACTAAGCTGGCCTGCAATCCGCGGGACACCACCTGCTTAAGCTCATCGATGTTATACACCAGTCCGCCTCCGGCACCGCCCATCGTATAAGCCGGCCGAATAACAACCGGATATCCCAAGGTATCTGCTATCCGGAGTGCTTCCTCCACGCTGTATGCCACTTCACTTCTCGCCATCTCAATACCAAGAGATTTCATGGTTTTCTTAAATTCAACCCGGTCCTCGCCTCGTTCGATCGCATCCACTTGTACACCGATCACCTTGACATGATACTTATCAAGCACCCCGGCTTTCGCAAGCTCAGAACATAAATTAAGCCCGGATTGTCCTCCTAAGTTTGGAAGCAGCCCATCCGGCCTTTCTTTTTCAATAATCTGAGTCAAACGATCCAGATTCAATGGTTCAATATAGGTGATATCCGCCGTATCCGGATCCGTCATAATCGTTGCAGGATTGGAATTAACCAGTACAATTTCATAACCAAGTTTCTTTAGCGCCTTGCATGCCTGTGTTCCGGAATAGTCAAATTCGGAAGCCTGACCAATAATAATCGGGCCGGAACCAATGATTAAAATCTTATGAATATCTTCTCTTTTTTTCATGTTAATCCTCCATCCTAATGGTTTGTAGCTACTGTTCACACCCGGGCAAAGTCTATCGTACGATTTCGACAAATGATATCTGATAAGGAGTATTTGCATTCGTCGGTACTTTGGCT
>ENA-UOOK01002149-UOOK01002149.1-fermentation-metagenome-genome-assembly--contig:-NODE-2149-length-24752-cov-8.742236_pt1 | contig 24752 bp, 19 predicted proteins | sample MGYA00245777_ERZ724023 | MGnify/ENA primary metagenome ERZ724023 (study PRJEB28704, sample SAMN03018312) | fermentation metagenome | biome: anthropogenic terrestrial biome; feature: soil; material... | reverse complement strand
TCTTTGATCTTGGAATCAATTGGACTTCTAAAAAAATTCTGCGTGCGGGAATTATTATTGCAGGAATAACGCTAAGCTTTTCACAGGTAATCATAGCCGGAAAATACGCCCTAATCCTGTTGATATTCACCCTTGTGACCTCTTTTGGGGTGGGATATATATGCAAGAAAATTTTCAAAATAAACTGGAAGTTAGCAAGCCTTCTGTCAATAAGCACCGCAATTTGCGGAGGCACTGCAGTTGCGACGCTTGGACCTACTATTCGAGCGAAAAACCGGGATATCGCTTATGCAATATCCGCCACTTTTATTTTTGACATTATAACCGTAATCGCCTTTCCTTGGATAGGTCAGCTTTTAGGCCTTAGTGACACTGGGTACGGGCTTTGGATCGGAACGGCAGTTAATGACACATCCTCTGTTGTTGCGGCAGGGTATGCGTTTTCTGATGCTGCAGGTTTGCTGGCAACAATCGTAAAGCTTACAAGAACACTTTTTATTGTTCCTATTGTGCTTATCTTTTCGTCGATATACGCAAAAATAGAAACATCTTCAAAGACGGCTGGTAAGGTGAACATACGCAAAATATTCCCGTGGTTTATTCTTGGTTTCCTTGCTGTAGTTGGCATAAGAAGCACGGGGTTTGTGCCTGATAACATCGTCACCGGATTGTCATTTTTGTCAAAATTCTTTTTATCAATGGCATTGGCAGCAATCGGATTGAAAACCAGCCTTAAAGAAGTCGCAGGCGTAGGTATAAAGCCGATGATTGCAGGAGTTATCATAGATACTTCGGTAGTTTTTGTGTCTTTGTTTGCTCAGGCGGGGATACTACACTACATTAAGTAGAACCTTCTGTTATTATTATTAATAACTCAACTTTCCCACATAAGCTTGTTAGTAGTTTTGAGACGCTGGCACAGGCATGCTGAGGTATGATATCACACCACCGACGGTAGCTTGCTGTGTGCACAAGCGTCCAAAACACCTTGGGAAAGTTGAGTTAATAGGTTTATTCTTATGGAACTAAGTGAATTTGAGTAACCCTTCTTTCAACCCTGTGCTAAATTATATGCAGCTGCGAGATAATAATCTACGGCAAATTACACGCTTATTCTAACACCGATCCGGTGAATGGTGGAAATCCTCCCGGCGAAGGATAGAGCAGTGAAAAAGACGGATGAGAAAATGAAAGAAACTTTTCTTATATTCCATTAGCTGATATATTGTTTCAATATTTCTTTAATCCTTTTTTGCTCTTCCTCGGCAAGCCAGTATAAAGGGATTCTTGTAACCTTGTGATCTTTTGTGTTAATTTCAAGAGTATCATTGTAAGGTGTATTCAATTTTATGAAATTAACATCATCGAAAAATATTTCTTTGAAGCCTGGATTAATTCCTTTACTACAGATACTATTTCTTTCAGGATCTATAATTATGCCAAAGAACGGCGGTTCTTTTTCCTTTTTACTCTTTACAGTAAATACATATTTAATAATTAACATGGTTGCAGAGCAAATAAGAAACAATACTCCGGTTATATGTTTCTTTGCAATAAACTGGGAGATACTACGAATAAGAAAAATAATTGGATATGTATAAAATAAAGTTTTAGCATTATTCGGATTATAACTTTTTGAGTATTTGCTTTCAAAATATTCCATTGGTATCCTCCGATAAAATTGATTGATGTCTGATTTTCGTTTTTATAGCACATTCTCCTCCAACCATTTCGCTACACCATCGTTATCGTTAGTATCACAGATATAATCAGCGACAGCTTTCACCTCATCAATAGCGTTAGCAACACTTATACCAATACCACAATATCGGATCATATCCAAGTCGTTGTAATCGTCACCAAAAGCGGCAACATCGGATAATGATAAGCCAAAGTGTTTAGAAAGATAATTAATTGCATTACCTTTTGTGGCGTTTTTATGCATAATCATACCGACCGAGTTTTCTGACAATTCGATATATAAGTTGTTCGGTAAAACATTTGCCACTGAGCTTAACTCAGCTATAGTCGCCATTGGTAAAATAATTTTGTCAGCTGGGCTATTGGGTAAATCCAAAAAATCTGTTATAGTGATCTCAACTCCCGGCCATATATCAGATGGGTCAAAATTTCCAAATATTCTATCATTAATTTCCACACATAATTTAGCGGAGTTGTCGACCCGTAAAACAGATAAAAGTATTTCTTTTGTTGCTTCAGGTGAAATCCCAAATCGCAATATATTAATATCGCCATTATTTATCACAGCTCCATTGTGATATATGGAAGCATCGAAAAATAAAGATAAATTTAGCATCTTGACTGATCGAATTGGGCGCGCTGTAGCGAATATGATTTTAATACCTTTATCACGACAACGTTGAAAAATCGAGGTTGTGTATTCAGATATTGTTTTATCTGAGCGAAGCAAAGTCCTGTCAAGGTCGGTGACGATTATTTTAACACTCATTTGATTACCTCCGATTTTTAAGCAAAAGCGTTTTTTCTTTAGAAGACGCCGCTAACATTCTATTAGCATAACATATATTTCCACCGGGAACAAGATTATATAGCTCGTCTTTAAAAAAAGTGAGGTATAAATAGGGGTGGTTTAATAAGAAAACTTATTGAACAACAAACTAAATGATACGAAAATGAAAAAGATAGGCGTCATCTTGAAAAAGGATAACACCCATCTTTGGTGGGGGTTTTATTTTAAAGCGTTCAGATAAGTTAATAAGTTAGGTGCCAAACATCGTTGATCGTTACGTCGATCAAATCAGCTTATTCACCATCACAGCGAGGTATAACGGTAGATTGGTGATACCGCCGTCCGTAACATATCCGCGTTTGGAAATACGGATTGCGGTCTGCGCTTGCTTGTTCTTGATATAAGACTTAAAGGTGGCGGCGCTTTTATCCTCGCCACCTTTCACTTCCACAGGGATGATTTGTGCCCCGTTTTGGATCAGGAAATCGATCTCACATTTGCCGTCAGCGAAAAAGCGCGGTTCTACCTCGAACTGTCCCTTAAGCTGCTGAAGGACGTAATTTTCCGTCAACGCGCCTTTGAATTGATAATCACTTTTTAGCAGGATAGCGGAATTGTCTATACCTGCCATGTGTTTTAGTAGACCGGTGTCAAAAAGAAAGAGTTTGAAATAATTAAGCTTGTCAAAGGCTTTGAGCGGATGCTCTGGCTTGGAAACATTATAAACGCGGTTAAGCATACCGGCAGAAACCAGCCACTCGATGGCGTCCTCATACTCCCGCGCTCGCGCTCCATCCTTGATGCAGCCGTAAATGAACTTCTCATTGCTCTTGGCAAGCTGCGAAACAATGCTTCGAAACACCAGCAGAATTCGTCCACTATTGATTTTGCCGTTGTGCTTGGAAAAATCGTTCTCGTATATGGTGATCAATTCATTCTGAATCTGCCGAATCTTCTGCGGATCTTTATACTGCACCCACGACGCGACACATTCGGGAAGCCCCCCAATGATCAGGTAATAGCTATACGCCTCCAGCAAACGGCTATGGAATATCTGCTCAATGGATTGTCCCTTTTTGATTTGTCCTAAATAAGAGTACAGCGAGTCATCCACAGCGGATAGGAATTCGTCAAAGGATAGGGGATAAAGGTCGATCAGGTTAACTTGACCGACAGGAAAAGACTTCGGTTTGGCCAGCAGCGTGCCGAGTAGGCTGCCTGCCGTGATGACATGGTATTCATTTGCCTTTTCCCTGAAATATTTTAATGCGTTCAGAGCATCGGAACATTCTTGAATCTCGTCAAAAATAATAAGCGTTTCCCCCGGTATGATCTTCAGCCCCTTGAGAAGCCCAAGAAGCTCGACGATCCTTTGCGGGTTCTTATTGATCTTGAAAATGGATTTCAACTCTTCTTCCTCATCGAAGTTAAAGTAGACATAACTATTATATTCATTTTTACCGAATTCCTTCATCAGCCAGGTTTTGCCTACCTGTCTCGCGCCTTTTAAGATCAAAGGCTTCCTGCCCGGATCATTCTTCCACGCGACGAGCTTTGCATAAGCGTTCCTCTTCATAAAATCGCTCCTTAAATTTGATTTCGATTGCGAAAACAGTATAACACATTATAGGCCACTATTCAAGAAGCGATTTACACATTATTTCCGGTTTTAAACTAGGGTGGTTACACATATTTGAAAAGAAGGATTTCCTCATGCGAATAAAATAAGTTCATTTTTCTAATCAAACAGCGACATTTGTTGGTTTTTCTGCTCGAACTCATGTAAATAAGCAAAAACATCATCAGACTTATAAAGAATACCATGCTTTTGGCACTCGTCACGAAAAATCTCAAATAACCGGGCGTTGTTCGGACTGTCACACTCATAGGCATTACCGAAAGTGCGGATGTATTTTTGTTTCATGCCGGGGAAGTGTTCATCTAACTTAGCATAGAAATATTCCCGGTCACCTTCGCGGAGTGTCACGCCAAAGCCAAAACATATGATGCCACGAACCTTTGCACGGATGCAGTAATCTAAAATCCCACGCAGATTTTCCTCAGTATCATTTATAAACGGTAATATCGGTGAGAGCCACACCACGGTGGGAATACACGCATCCCGGAACGTCTCCAGAGCGTTGAAACGCTCTGCGGTTGTTGACACGTTTGGCTCTAAGATACGGCACAGCGATTCATCATATGTCGTCAAAGTCATTTGTACAACGCATTTCGTTTTGGTGTTGATGGCTTTCAACAACTCCAAATCTCGCAAAATTCGAGTGGACTTTGTTTGGATTGCCAGCCCAAAACCGTACTTTTCTATCAATTCAAGACATTGCCGAGTAAGGTGAAGTTCGTCCTCTAAGGGTATATACGGGTCGCACATCGCACCTGTGCCAATCATGCAGGGTTGCCGCTTTTTTAGAAGCTGTGTTTCCAAAATCGAGACAGCGTTCTGTTTAACCTCAATATCCTCAAAATCGTGCTTCATCTGATAGCAGACCGAGCGAGCGTCACAGTAAATGCACCCATGTGTACAGCCACGGTATAGGTTCATGCCGTTTTTCGGCGATAATATGGTCTTATACTGCGCATAATGCATCCATGCCCACCTCCAATTTGAGATGAGCCAATTATACCATATAAATAGGACAGCAGTATGTCATATTAGGATTTTTATGCAGCTTACTTTCCGTCAAAACGGATGGGCTTTGCCTTTTCTTTTGTGTGCTTTGCTTTTCCCTGAAGCTCAGGTACAGGAGAAACATCATTTTTATTAAAATGCTGTTTTTTGTTACTCTCTGTACCATGTGGTGCCTCTGGATTAGGTCTTCTCATGCCTTTTTTAGCCATATTCCAACACTCCTTTCTTTTGGTTTTTTGGTAAGTGTTTTGAGACACTGATATCAACATGTTGAAGCATTATATACAGTCAATGGCCTGCTTTGCGGATAAGCGTCTAAACCACTAGGGGAAAGTTGAGTTAATTCAGTTATAGTTTTACACACATACCCACTTTTTTATACAGAATGCAGATTACTTTCAGCTCTTTAGGTATTGCCAAATTACGTGCCAAATTACGTTAATGAAATATTCGATTTTTACTTTGATATTAGGCCAATCATCTGGTAATATATCTCTGTGCTCATATTGTGGGGGCTTAGTCATCAGTATCTTAATGTTTTTCATTCATTATTACTGGAGTTTTTTAAGTTGCAAAAGAACCGGAGTGAATTCGTTCAGCTGAAGCTGAACATCACGCGTTTTTACGAAGCAAAATACGCATTGGGCTTGTGGGGGACTTTACCCTCATAGAAGAAAGAACGAAGGTGCGTACCAAAGGAGCATACCAAAGGAGCGTACCCACCGGAACGCTCCCCCAAGGAGGATAACCCTAACCCACCGGAACGCACCACAAGCCTCGACCCGTTAACAAGGAACCCCCACTTATTGAAGCGGGAGTCTCGGGAATTTGATAAATATGAGGAAATGACGGTAGTGGGAATAATATAAAGACAAGAAGGTACTTAAAGCTGTGAACTACAATGATATGCCATTTTCAGAGAATGGATTCCATCAGTCATTTTCTGAAGGTAAAGTGATTGAAAACATTCAAGTAACCGGGAAAGGAACTCTTAATATTTATTTTTCATTAAACGGGACATCCGACGAGCAGTATTTTAAAATTGCATCTTTTGATACTACTATGTTTCCCATCGGTTTTACGGATATTTTGCAGCAACATAAAACATACGATTTTACATATATCTTTAATGGTGCCAACGATTTTTCCAGTGAAACCGTGGGAAGCTTTCAGCATTTCACACCTTTCACAAGGGACCAGGATACGGGTGTGCGTTATACCCATGAGTGTCTTTTGTTTGCCCAATCAATATATTTTTCTCTTCATGAGCTAATGGAGTTTAATCAGGAGGTGGAGCAGTTTATACGTTGTACCACCGCCTTTTACTGGCACCTGAAAGAATCCCTTAACATAGACAGGGAGCCGCAGGTCAAATTTCTTGTCGATGGCAAAAAGTATTATCAGGAATTAATGAACAAAAATTTGTTTTTAACCGAATTTCTTCTGGAACAATTCGACGACTGCCTCAATTACTTTTCCTTAACTCCGGGGCAGAAGTGGTATGATTTGTGTGCAGGAAAATATATAAATGGGCTGATGGAAATTGATGAAAATTTACGCATAAGTTTTTTCAAAGGCAATCTGCCCATTATTGAGTATCACTGTATTGAAGCGGCAAAAACTGCGACACAATATAAAAAATACTTAAAAAATGAAATTACGCTCTCTCGGCAGCTGCTTAACCTTATATTCAGCAATTCAAACAACGGGCTTATAACGGAGCTTCTAAGAATTTATGCAACAATTTCAAATACCGGAAGCAGCAAGGTAATGGTACTGGATTTTATAAGTAATATTGTCGAACGCTTTAACAATATGGTTTCAATGTTTGAAGAAAAACACGAATTTAGCCTCGGTATAAACTTAAGCAAGCTTAATATTCTTTTAGATAGCATAAAACCGAAAGACTCTGTCACACCGCAGGAAGATATGTCCGACAATGGAGGTGTGCCTTATGAATTACTTGGAAGTATGAACCGGATTTTAGATTTTTCAAACATCGAAGCAGAAAAAAAGATATTCTTCCGAAACTTTATTGATAATTATAAAGAATGCAGACCTAAAATCGAACAAATACCCATGGAAACAAGACGAAGGATCGCATCGACCTTCTTTGAGCTCTATGAATCCGTCCTTATACGATTCATAAAAGAAAACCCTGAAGACAAAGCCTTGGATATGTTTCTTACATATGGGTTTATAGACAGTGATTTGATGCTACCTAAGCAGGTTTATGACCTTTACTGTCTTTTGAATCAAAACTCTTTTTCTAATGTATACTCCATAAAAGACTGGCTTAAACAGGTTGCACTTAAAAACAAACCACCGTCTATAAATGAATTGGGAGTATCATATGAACAGCTGCTTAAGGAAATGAGTTATGGAAGAGTAAGCTCTGAGCGAAAACAGGATTCAGGTGAAAACAGACTGCATCATGAAATTATGAACCTATTTCGCACCTGTCACAGGGTATGCAGCGGTCAGTTCAGCACATACTTTCCGGTTTTATGTAAAGAAACCCTTCCCACAGATATCAATAGGGTGTTCGTTACTCCCACTAAAATTCGCGAAGCCCTGCAGCAGGTTCTGAGTAAGGATTATTCGGCTTTTCACCGGGAGGTTTTCTATTCAGGTAATAACGAAGTTTTTCAAAAAGAGATTCTCATGAAGCAGGTTTTACCTGATATAATCCTAATACCGGTGATGGGAAGCCGTGCTTTGATGTGGCAGGAAATATCCGATGTTTCTAAGTCTTCTCCCGGAAGGTTCATTATTCCTATGCTAACATCGGAGAATCTGGAGCTTACATTGATAAAGCTTATTGGGCAATTCCGGTGGGAGCTTTGTCGTTCCATAATGGGAGTGCGTTGGAATGATGCTTCGTATAAATCCTTAACCTCTGTCTATTCAGATTATATCGAGACATACAAAAAAAATAAAAATCTTACTTCCGATATGAAAGATCGCATTAGAAATCAAATAAAAAGACACCGTAACAACCTTCGGAATATCTTCACCTCTGATTATGAAGTTTGGATGTGCCACGAATATAAAGGAATGCGTAGGTTAAACAAAGAAGCAAGGGCTATTTTATATCAATTTTGCCCATTTCTTCGAGAAACAAGGGATGAGTTATCTAAAAACCCGGCATTTGTTGAAATAGCTACAAAATTTGATATAGAAAGAGAAAAAACCGTACGAGAAATCGAAAATCGTTATTCAAATTATGTTAAGCGCGGGCATACGCTAGATATGGAACTTGAAGATAACCTTAGGTTTTTTCAATGAGCGCTTGCGCGAATTGCGCGCCAAAACGCGGGCGCTGAAAGCGCCTTCCTTGCACGTTTTGTGTGCAACGCACCGCGAGCATTTTATCAAATGCCCTTCAGTGGGGGATTGTACCCGCCACTGAAGCAGAAATCGGTTTATCCCCCGCCTATAGAGGTAGGGGTCTTAGGGCATTTGATAAAATACTGTAGGGATCAACACGGTTGAAGCTTTACGTTATACAGTAACAAAAGAAAGAAGAGCAATATATAAATTGATACCGCTCTTCTTTCTTTATTACTAACTGACTAACTTTCCCACCTTAGATTGTTAGTAGTGTTTTAAAGCGCTGGAACCGACATGCTTACGGGATATCATATCGCCGTCGGAGATTGCTGTGCAGGCAAGCGCCCATATTCACTATAGCTCATTGTATCCTTCTTGTATTTCAACTTTATACTCTTCGCCGTTAAGCTTTTCGTCAACAATCTTCTGATATTTTTCGGATTGAAAAGTAAATGTAATATTTTCTTTTTGAGCTTCGAGGGAATCATTAATTTCATTCATTTTCATTATGTGAAAACCAAAATCTGTTCTCACAATCCCAGTAGCATCAAGCTTATTCGAAAATGCCCATTCTTCAAATTCAGGAACCATCATGCCATTTTGCTGAACCTGTATAATGCCGCCTGTATCTTTAGAACCTGTATCCTCACTAAATTCCTTTGCAAGTGCTGCAAAATCCTCTCCAGAGTTTACTTTATCAAGAATATCCTGGGCAGCCTTCTCTTTTTCCTTAATAACAGCTTCCTCAGCATCTTTTTCACATTTGACAAGAATATGGCTTACAACATTATAGTCAAATTTAACCTTATTTTCTTCGTAATAAGCAGCTAATTCCGCATCGTCAACAGGTATTGCCTTAATTTTTTCATCCATATACATTCGAACAGTGTATAAGTTATTGTCAAATTGCTTTGCTTTGTTCAGGCTGGTACCGAAAGCTTCCTTACAGAATTCGTTTGCACTCATGCCATAGGCCTCAGCACCTGAGTTTATGCTTTGCTCCATATAACCCCATGCCTCATTCATTTTAGCCTGGTCGGGCTTAAAGCCTTCTTTTTTTGCTTCCTGCAGTAAAACCTCAATCTGTACAACCTGTGCCAATGTCTGCTGCTTGATCATATCTCCAATAGTTGAATCACCTAATGAAGTGTTCAAGAATGAATTAACATCCTGATTTTGATAATTATACTGCATCATCGTATTTTGTACATTCTGAGAAAAATAGTAAGTGAACTCTTCACCGGTTATTACATTATCTCCGACAATTGCAACATTTTTAGGCCTAACAATGTATACAATTGCAGCACCTATTATTAATGTAACAATTACGCATACAACAATAAAAACCTTGATGTCAGTAGTCATTTTTCTCTTTTCTTTCTTCTTCTTCTCCAAAAAATCTCCCCCTAAACAAGCTATATTTTTAATATCCATCCATACAAAACTCTTTACTTTGTAGTAAAGTTTAAGATGTCTCCCACCTTTTCGCATACTTCAACCATTCTGGTTGAAAAACGTCCGGTGGCGTGTACCTATTTCTAACAACAGGCGGTGAGTCAAAATCTTACGGGTCGCTCAATCGGAGCGTTCCAGTAACATTAAAAAACGCAATACATACATTATATACAGAATTTAAACAGATATCTACTAAATCTATTTTTTTTACAAAAAGTTCATAAATATTTTGTTAGAGACCAGACATTATCCTACACTGACGTTTTTCCCGCATTTACTTGCCATATGACAACCGGAACAATTGCATCCGCATTGCCCTTGTTTTATTCTTTTTACTTTATTAACAATTATGAATATGGTTGCTGCGACAATCAAACCCCCAATAATCCAATTAATCATATGATCACCGTTACGCAAAACTTATAAAACTCTGTAAAAAAATTGTAAAAGTTTATGTTTGCTTCCTCATTCAACGTGTCCGACCTCGGCTAGCCTAATATCGTTTGATGTAACACTCCAGTTTCTGCTACAAACCAAATACGCTTCCTACCTGGAAAATTATAAATGCCACAATCCAGGCGATTCCTGTCTGATATCCTACTGCAAACAATGTCCATTTCCATGAATTCATTTCTCTTTTTATTGCCCCAAAGGCAGCCACGCAAGGCATGTATAACAAAGTAAAGGCCATAAATGCATATGCCTTCAGGGGTGTAAACACAGTTTGAATCGCTGTTAGAAGCTCAACAGAACTCCCTGCAGCGTCTCCCGCTCCATGAAGAATTCCCATCGTCGCTACCACAATCTCTTTTGCCACAACACCTGTCAGTAGTGCTACAGATGATTTCCAATCACCAAAGCCAAGAGGTGAAAACACCGGTGCAATCATTTTTCCAATTATCCCAAAAATGCTATCCTCAGCACTTGACACCATTTTGAATGAAAAACTAAAGCTTTGGCAAAACCAAATTATAACCGAGGCAGCAAATATAACTGTACCTGCCTTTTTTATAAACCCTGTTGCTCTATCCCACATGTGGATAAACACACTCTTGAGTGTAGGAATTCTATATGGTGGCAATTCCATTACAAATGGTGACAAATTTCCTTTTAGTACAGTGTTCTTTAATAGAATTCCTGAAAGCGCTGCAATCAGTATGCCAAGAAGATACATGGAAAAAATAACAACGCTTTGGTTATTCACAAAAAACGCCGAAGCAAACAATGCATATATCGGAAGCCTTGCACCACAAGACATAAACGGTGTTAGTATGATAGTCAGCTTCCTGTCTTTTTCGTTTTCCAGCGTTCTTGTAGCCATAATTGCCGGCACACTGCAACCAAATCCCATTATCATTGGTATAAAGGACTTTCCTGACAAACCAAGCTTTCGCATCAACTTATCCATAACAAAAGCAGCTCTTGCCATATACCCGCTGTCCTCCAGCAAGGATATAAACAGAAACAGGAGCATGATTTGAGGTATAAACACAAAAATACTTCCCATGCCTGCAATTATACCATCGACAACAAGTGTAACCAGCCAATCTGCAGCACCATAAGTTGTTAAAAACCAATACGCTGCTCCTGAAATTTTTTCATTTATTAACTCGTCTAAAATATCAATAGTAGCTGTACCAACGATTCCAAATGTAATCTGAAAGATACCAAACATTATAAAAAGAAACAACGGTATGGCAAGAATTCTATTTGTAACAACCTTATCTATTTTATCAGATACAGTGAGATTACTCCCTGACCTTTTTTTAACGGCTTTGCTAACAATTTCGGTTACGAATCTGTAACGATTATCGGTAATAATCGATTCAATATCATTATCATATTCCTTCTCCAGTTGTAGCCGATGCTGCTTTAAATTCGAAAGAAAGCTCTCACGCAGTTTGAGCTTTGCCAGTACATTATCGTCTCCTTCAAGAAGCTTTACAGTAGTCCATCGGTTATTTAAACTATCACCTTCAGCAAGAGACAGCTCCTTTTCGATTTCAGTTAGGTGTTTTTGTATACTTTCATCATAAACTGCTAGCGAATTAACATTATATGATTCAATGTTTTTGGCTGTCTCGAGAGCTCTTTCAATAAGCTTTGTTATTCCCTTTCCTTTGCTGGCACATGTAGGCACAACAGGCACTCCAAGCAGGTTTTCAAGGGTTGTGATGTTGATTTGATCACCTCTTGCCTCCGCTGCATCCATCATGTTGAGAGCAGCAACAACCGGTATACCGGTCTCCATAAGCTGGGTAGTAAGATAAAGGTTTCTTTCTATATTTGTTGCTTCAACAATGTTTATAATAACATTGGGCTTCTCGTTAAGAATGTAATCTCTTGATATTATTTCCTCCATTGTGTATGGGGAAAGAGAATATATCCCCGGAAGGTCAATAATTTTTATATCTTCTTTATTCTTTTTAGCTTTTCCTTCTTTTTTTTCTACAGTAACACCTGGCCAGTTCCCAACATATTGGGTGCTGCCTGTAATTTCATTGAACATAGTGGTCTTCCCGCAATTAGGGTTTCCGACCAATGCAAATGTGTACCCCATTTTGTCCTCCGCTTATGATAATGCGTATCATTTTCGATTGTATTCTTTAAAAAATGCTGCACACGGCAGCTTATACTACGTCCTATCTGTGTTTTGCACTATAAGTGCATTGGAAAGTCTGTTATGTATGTTTTCAATTCCGTCTTTTCTCATTTTCATGCAAAAAATAGCGAACAGCTGAGTTTTTAACGCTTTTTGCAAACGAACAAGTTGATTCATGCATGCTCATGGGCTTTTGCGTGAGAATTATGGCTTTTCGTATATGTTATGGATTATTTGCGTAATTCATGTCATTTTCGCATATCATGGCTTTTGTGCGTGAATTATGGACCTTTCATGTAAATCATGGTCTTTTCACGTAAATCATGGCCTTTTCGCTTACATAATAGCTTTTTCGCTTACATCATAGCCTTTTCGCGTAAATCATGCTAAGGCTTGGACGAATATGTTATCTGCTTCAGCTTTTCTTAATGTCAATTCATACCCGCGAAGATTAATTTCAATCGGATCACCAAAAGGCGCAACCTTGCGCACCAGCACTTCAGTGCCTCTTGTAACGCCCATGTCCATTAGCCTTCTTTTTATTGCTCCTTCGCCTGCAATCTTGGAAATCACTGCTTTTTCGCCAACTCTCATCTTTTTTAATGTCTTTTCCATATAAAGCTCCTTTTTTATGCCTACGCTTTTGCTTATGCTTATGCCTATGTTTATGTTTATGTTTGCGATTACCAACATCTTAACAGTTTATGTTCATGTTTAGCGTTTACGCTTTGGTTTGGGTTTTGGTTTTGGTTTGTGTTTTCTCTTTCGTTCTCGTCTTAGTTATTTTTACTTTTCTTTTACTTTTACTTCTACTTTTCCATTTTCATTTTCATTCTCAATTTCATTCTCAATTTCATTCTCAATTACGATTATGATAATTATTATCATCTAATACAATATAATTTTAGCAGGAAATCTTTTTAGCGTCAATAGGTTTTTTGCTTTGAAAAATGGGTGTGGTTCCTGAATCTGTTTTCTTAACTGACCTCATGGAGCAGAATTTGCACGACTCTGTTATTCGGGATAACACTATTGAGCTTAGTTTCAAGCCCTTTGAAATAACTACACTTAAGCTTCGTTTTTAGGCATAGTTATTATTCAGTGGCTTACTGGACAATAGCGGGTGCACAGCAAAAACTATTGACTGCAGTTCATTCGTGTATTAAGATATATATAACTTGTAGAAAATTACATTATATTTGTTATGAATTACAGTGCATTAGAACCAGATCATATTTGAGACAAATTCTGGTCTATCTGCATTTAAAAAATGAAAATGCGATGAAGAGAAGAGTAAGTTGTTGATGTCTTTTACAGAGAACTCCCACGCCGTTGGAGAAACAGCAAATGCAATCTTCGACCAACAGACAAGCTGAGAAGGAGTAAAGAATAGATAACCGAAGATGGTCTCAGAGCTATCGCACCGAATCCTTTTTAGGGTTTAGACTGCGACGGGTGCTCCCGTTATAGTGCCGGAGAATAGCGTGTAAACCACATTTTTCAAAGGAGGGCATTCCTTAACTCAAAAGGAATACCCTCGAATCAGAAAGGTGCGTCTCTTACATAAGTTCTTGCTGAGGTTGATGCTGTGAAGCGTCAATAAACCGGGGTGGTAACACGAAGCACCATGCTCTCGTCCCTAGGATTTTATCCTGGAGGTGAGGGCTTTTTTATATGCATTTTTCTTATATAAATTTCTTAACCCAAATTAATTTAGAAATGAGGTGCGTTTATGAATGTTTTAATCGGAAATGCATGGCCTTATGCAAACGGTTCTTTGCATATTGGTCATATAGCTGCATTATTGCCCGGAGATGTACTGGCAAGGTATTTCAGAGCAAAAGGAGATACAGTATTTTTTGTTTCCGGTAGTGATTGTCATGGTACACCAGTTGCTATCAGAGCCAAGCAGAAAAACAAAACACCGGAAGAAATCAGCGATTACTACCACAACGAGTTTGACTACTGTTTTAATCGCCTTGGCTTCTCGTATGACCTATATGGAAAAACGTCCAGCAACGAGCACAAAAGCTTTGTTACAGATTTTCATAGGAAGCTTTATGATGGTGGGTATGTTTACGAGAAAAGCACTCCCCAGGCATACTGTGACAAATGCAAGCAATTTTTACCCGACCGTTTTGTAAAAGGATCCTGTCCCCATTGCGCCGAGAATGCAAGGGGCGACCAGTGCGAAGCGTGTGGAACCGTACTGGAGCCGGAGAATTTGATTCAGGCAGAATGCAGCATATGCGGGAAACCGCCTGAATTCAGGTCTACTAACCATCTTTATCTTGCCGTCACCCGTATGAAGGATGAACTGGAAAAATATATTCAGAGCCACAGCGATTGGAGAAAAAATGCTTATGAAATGTCAAAAAGATATATCCGGGAAGGACTCCGAGATAGAAGCTTGACTCGGGATCTTGATTGGGGTATTGATGTGCCAAAGGAGGGATTCGACAGCAAGAAAATATATATCTGGGCGGAAAATGTGCTTGGCTATCTTTCAACCTGCCATACATTATGCAATCAACAAGGATTGGATTTTGATGAATTCTGGAATAACTGCAGGCAGTATTATGTACACGGCAAGGACAACATACCTTTCCATACTATTATTCTGCCATCGCTGCTCTTAGGTCGCACAGATGTAAAGTTGAAACTGCCCGATGATATTATATCCAGCGAATACCTGACCCTTGAAGGCAAGAAAATTTCCACTAGCGGCAACTGGGCAATTTGGGCAAAAGATATCCTTGAGCGATACAGTCCTGATTCTATCCGTTATTTCCTGATAAGCAACGGTCCGGAAAAACGGGACACAGACTTTACCTGGCGGGAATTCATCAATAGCCATAACGGAGAACTTTTAGGGGCGTATGGAAACTTTGTCAATCGAAGCCTTGTATTTATTCAGAAATCCTTTGAGGGTAAAGTGCCCGAAACGCAAGGTAATCAGGGTTGTTTTAGCGAGCAGCAAGATATACTTTCGACCAGCCCAAGCATTATACAATCACTTATCAGGCTCTACCCTATCGTGGGATCTCTAATTGAGCATGGCTGCATTAAGGAAGCACTGGATACCATTTTTGCCTTCGTCCGCACAGCAAATAAATACTTTGATGAGGAACAGCCTTGGATTACAGTAAAAAGTGAAATTACAAAGTGCAAAGAAACTCTGAATACCTGTGTGCAGATTATCGCTAATCTTTCACTGCTGCTTGATCCCTTTTTGCCATTTTCATCTGCAAAAATAAGAGATATCTTGAAGATCGGGAATGCTGTTTGGAAGTATATTGAGATCCCCGCTGGATTTGAGCTGGGGCAGGTGGAAATTCTTTTCGAACGGATTGATAAAAAGGTCATTCAGGAGGAAACGATTAGGTTGACGAATCAATAAGGTCGTTCCCTATTCCAGCAAATGCGGTATAATATAATAAAAGAAGTTTGATAACAACCTTGGAGGTGGTACCATGAAATGGTTGGAGGTTAGGGAGCTTTACCCTAATAAACATCAAATTTGAAGTTTTAGATTACAATACGGTAGACCATAAAAGATACGTTAATGATATAGCAATTATCAAGGTGATAGATGATGGTAAGGAAGCGCTGAAGGAATTCTCTCAATGCAAAGAAGGCATATGTGAATTATCTTCGCACAGGAGAGTATGGTATAATCAAGTTAGCAAACAAAAGGACATGGTAATATGATTAGAAAAATAAATGAACAAGATAAAGATAAATATATATCAATGTCGAAAGAATTTTATCACTCAGAAGCTGTTTTATCCAGTATTCCAGATAACAATATACATAAAACATTCGATACATTGATTTCTAAAAGTCCATATGTCGATGGGTATATATTTGAATGCGATGGGGAAGTTGCAGGATATGCATTATTGTCATTATCTTATTCAAATGAGGCTGGGGGATTAGTATTATGGATAGAAGAGGTGTATATCTTACCTTTATATCAAGGTAATGGATTTGGGGAAGAATTAATGACATTTATCGAAAATGAATATAAAAATAAAGTTACTAGAATCCGTCTTGAGGTTGAAAAATTAAATAAAAAAGCAAGAAAATTATACCGCAAAATAGGGTTTACCGATTTAGATTATCTGCAAATGTATAAGGAAGTTTGATTTAAGTATAACGTTAAATGACGGGCGAAGCCTTTATTGAATCTTTGTGAAAAGTTCTTTTCTTAATCAAGAGTTGGATACATATCAGGAACAATATAGTTCACATAAACATATTTTGATATATGCCTAGTAGTTGTAATAAAAAAGTAAAGGTGATGAAGAATATGTATCCTAATACAACTGGATTAATCCAATATCAGATCCAACCGTATGATACTTTATGGATGCTGGCTCAAAGGTTTAATACTACAGTAAATACAATTTTAGCACTTAACCAGGGAATAGATTCCCGTTATCTTCGGGTTGGGCAGTTAATTTACATTCGGACGGGATATAGAATACATAATGAAACCATGAACCATTGCCCTGCAAACCCTGGAATTAGTAAAAATGAAATGGATTTAATAAATCATATGCGTATGCTCTGGGAAGAAGTATTCCAAAGACATGAACTGACATTAAAATATAATTTATGTATAGAAAGGGGCATTAGGCTCGTTCCCATAGAGGCATGATTTGAACCGTGGGTTGTTTGTGAGGCAGACAACAGATTCAGCTGCCTGCCCTTGCCGTTATCCGGCTATTTCCATGGCCGCTTCTGAGCATATCTCAATAGAGTGCAATGAAGCAAAAGTCTGATGATGCATAAGAATTCAAAGATCGGAAAGGTAAATGCATTTACCAGTCAATTGCATATCAAATCATCCACACCGGTAATATCCAGACGTTTTCAATGAGCGGAAGGCGTTCTCTTGCAAGGCAGATAATAGCCCCTGTACCCACTTTCTTAGTTCTATTTGCGTTTAAGCAATGAAACGCTTTTACCATAGATTTATTTGGATCACTGCTGGTTTTTATTTCTATGGGATACAGCGTATTACCTTCCTCAATCAATAAATCAATTTCATTTTTATCCGCATCGCGGTAATAATACAGCGGCGGTTTCACAGCACCGTCATTGTAGTAACTCTTGAGAATTTCTGCAAAAACAAAGCTTTCAAAAATATGACCCCACATGGCGCCGTTCACAAGCTGTTCCGGTGTATTCCATCCTAACAACCAGCAAGCGAGTCCGGTGTCCAGAAAATATAACTTTGGCGCTTTGATCAGGCGCTTATTAAAATTATTATAATATGGTTCAAGCAGATACACCAACCCACTGGACTCAAGAACAGACAACCATGATTTGATCGTTTTTATGTCCTTGCCACATATTTCTGCTATTGTTGTTAAGTTTAGCATTTCACCGGTTAGGGACGCAGTTGCTTTCACAAATTTAATGAACGCTGACTCATCCTTGATATTCAAGACATCTTTGATATCTTTTTCAATATAGGTTTGCAGGTATGAGCTGTGAAAATCTGCCCAGTCGTGCAAATCGCTGTCTGTTTCATGCAATTCCGGGAATGCGCCTTTGTGTATAAAAGAAATAAGACTGTCATAATCCATAGGAGGAATGTTATCCATCTCATGCAAGTGATTTTCGGTTAGTAAAAACGGATCGCGATATAATATGCCTCGTTTTTCACGCAAAGATAACCCCATGAGCTTGATCACGCCTGCTCGCCCAGCAAGACTGTCACTTACATTTTTCATAAGCTTTAGACTTTGGGAACCGGTCAGGTAAAACTGCCCCTTTATCTTATTTTCGTCCACAATATCTTTAATATAATCGAACAACTCCGCTGCCTTTTGGATTTCATCCACTATGATAGGTGGTTTATATACTTCAAAGAACAAAGATGGATTGTCCCTTGCGCTCTCGCGTATCAACGGGCGGTTCAATGCAACGTAATTGACATCATGGTACACTTCGCGTAGCATAGTAGATTTTCCCACTTGCCTTGCACCTGTCAAAACAAGCACAGGCTTTCGTTTTGCAATACGGGAAACTACCGGCTCAATGTGGCGTTTAATGTACATTGGTATTCACTCATTTCGTTATATTTGGAGTACAACTCCATAATATACGAACCCAAAATATAAGTCAAGGGAAATTACTTTTCAAAGTAAACAATATATCAAAAACAAAAAGAGGAATCCACAACAGCAAAATTATCTTGAAATATAGATAAAAAAGACTTAAAATAATGATAATAGTGGTACATGGGGAAACCTTCCATGTACCACTATTATATATTTTAATATTATCTAATCAAAGCCTTAGGCTTGTAATTATTTTTTCCTTACAGGAAACTGTATTTCTGTTACGTATTCATCCGGATTGTTTGTAATCCATTCTCCCTTCAAATATAATTCTCTTTGTGATCCTATTATTTCATAACCGTTTTCTTCAATCCACTGGGAAATCGCATTGTAAGCCATATGCAGAGTTTGAAATGACCCTTCGTGAACTACACACGCCATCTCTTTCACACCTTCAAGAGCCTTAACTTTAATTCTATCTGTCTCGGATATATCTCCAATAATAGGTTCAATTACCTCTGTATCAATTCCTTCTTCTTTGTATCCGGGATCATGGTAGATAGCCATACATGGTGGTACTATCTTCGCATTGTTTTTCTGTATGTGTTCACTCAATTCGCGCCAAAGATGTCCCTGTTCAGAATAACTTAAGATAATATCCCTTAGAGACGCAACTCTAACCGGTTCAATAGATTTCACCACAATATCATATTTCATAACATATGCCTCCTGATTACATATTTTCATAAGAGCTTCAATGCGAGACAATCTTTCTTGCTCAGCACTAATCTTTCCAGAAATCTCTGCATGCTTTAACTCCATAAGCGTTTGAATTTGTTCCAAATCAAGGTTTTTATCCAATACCAGAGCAATTTCATCTAAGGAGAAACCAATATCTTTCAATGCAAGTATTCTGTTTAACCTTGGCATCTGGCTCGCAGAGTAATAGCGGTATCCTGTAAATGTATCCACATTTTCAGGTTGTAACAATCCAAGGCTGTCATAGTATCTTAGCGTTTTCACTGTCACCTTGTTTAGTTTTGCAAAGTCACCGATTTTAAACATTTCTGCTCCTATGTGAACTTATTTTTTGAGGCCTCATTGATATAATAAACCTTTCTGTAACAGGAGAGTCAATAGGAATTTTAAAATTCTTTTACACCGATGAATGTTAAGCTTAACATAAGGCTTATGCCAGAGCCGATGCAGAAATGTAGCGCAAACACTCGAAAAGGTTCATCTTGATTTGCCTGTCGGGAATCAAACAAGCTGGCAAAAAGACAAAAAACTTAGCAAATACCTGGGTACATGAAGCCATAAAAGCAGCATACTTGGGTACATAAAGCCAAAGCGGCATATCCCTGCACATGAAGCCAACAGAGTTGTATAGCTTGGCATATGATTGATCGGAAAAGCGCGTCACCGACCGCTGCAACAGCGCATCACCTGCCGCGAAGGTCGGCGGTACTTTTTTATAAACCGCATTCTTCCTTTATTTGCATGCATTGTTCATCTGATAGAATCAATTCTGCGGCTGCGGCATTATGTTCAAGCTGACTTATTGAAGATACCGAAGGTATGACCGGTCCCATTCCCGGTAAAGAAGCTCTGATATACCATTAGCACTTTTTTAGTATCCTCATCGTATACAAAACAATATACTGCATATACTTTTTCCATCTATAACCACCCTTTTAAACTGAATAAAACCAAACAAATATTAGCAATGGTAAATTAGCACCTTCATATGTCTCCAGAGCCTTTTCCAGCCACACGAAGTGGCGGAGATAATTCCCTCATGGGGTTGCATATAACGTTGGTATTTGCGACGCCCACCCGCTTACAGAGAGCCGCTTATGCCTGCCTGGAACCCTTTGGGTGGGCTAATGCGGCGACCGACTCGGTTAGCGGGCGGGTGTGGGCAGGAACGACATCATGCCCTGCTCACAGAGTTCTTCTTCATGCTTGCCCTTTATGCAAATGCGTTGTTAGCTGTAGTCGGACGCCCTGCGAAGCCAGAGCGGCACGGATGTCGCGACCTCAGATAATCCCTTATGAACGTATCTATGACCCTATCTTGAATATCGTCCTCTCTACGTTTCCTAATATCAAATCTTTGATTTTATATTTAGAATGTCCAATGATAACTGTAGTTCCATTTTTTAATGGCTCTGATATATATTCTAATTTTGCTCTCATACCATTTGCACCTTTTCTACTCGTACCAGAACAGCATTTTTTCAACTCGTTTACATTATCAACCAGTTCATAAACATTCTTTCCAACCACTTCCTTTACCAATGAAGATTCTTCATTGGGGTCTTCCAATAATCCTATGGATGAAGTCAATATAATCAAATATTTTGATTTTACCAATGTAGCTATCTCAGATGCAGTTTCATCATTATCAATGCACTCTACAACTTTTTCTTGTTGCTGACGTAAGTTAAACAATTCCATTTTTCTTGTTTCTTCATTACTTACTGAGTCATTATAATTGACAATAGGTATTGCATTTTGTTTTACACAATCAAGCAATAATCTCTTGATAAATTTGCACTTTTCAGGTTCATTAAAATGCTGATGCTCTACTAACACCTGCCTCACAGAATATATTGGGTTAATGAACCTACGGTAATTTTCCATTAGAATTCCCTGCCCTTGAGCTGCATAGCATGCATTGACTTCTTTCTGTGAAGAATACTCAATTTCCTTACCCCCATTTCTTCTCATATAGTCAATGCGACCTATCTCTACCGCCCCTGAACTGATCCAAATGAAACCGGGTACCAACTCAGCTCCTACTCTACTAAATACATTATAGTCAATATCATATTCATCATATCTAATCAGTGCCATTGAACCTATCTTGCCAACCAGTTCACAATCAAACATTTCATTCCTCCAACACATGATTGAAAAATCTTCGAAGCCCTTCCCAAAATTAGCGCCTAGATGGCGCGTGGTTTTTTGCGTCCAATTTCAGCTAACGTCCGGGCTTCACGATGCCGATGAACCATACCCACAGAGCCTTTCCTCGAAGGCGGTGCTTGCACCCGGTGAATCGGTATGGCGAGCCCTTGTGTGAAGTCTTTGTTAAGTGCTGTTGGTCGCCCCACCTGTTCAGAGGTCGACAGGACGTCGGCCCCTGAAATTATGCAAAACTCTATACTCGTTACTTCTATATGACCTTAAAATATATAATATTCTGTATATAATAGTTAATGTCTAAGCTATTTAAGTAGCTACAAAATCCTCTGATTTAAAATTGCTATAAAATCTTCCGTTTTTCGTTGTAAATCTAAGTACACAGTAATCTGGATCGGTAACACCTTTAGGATAATACCTCTCATCTCCATCCCGCCATATTTTCAATTTGGATTCACTGTCTTGTAGAACTTCTATTGTACCCTTTAACATCACTCCCTTGAAAAATCTCTTGTCATAAAAATATAAACAAGCCTTAGGGTTATCAATATATTGGTTAACCCTCATTGAAGAAGTATTGGTTGAAAAGTATATATGCTTTATACCTTCTCTCATTCTTGGTGGAAGCATAGCTTTTGTATTCGGAAAACCTTCCGAATCAACAGAGCTTATTATAGAAATATTGACTTTATCTATTAAGTTGCCTACTGTTTTAACTGCATCCCTCACCTTTTCTCCATCCTTTCATACAAACTCTTCAAACCATTTAGCAAATAACTATGTTTTTACCTACAGAATCAAACTTGCACACACAAATCTCCCGCAGGACGCGGCGGTCTTGCGACCATTTGCACTTAACGGTTTGCTTCTACGACGGTTTCAAGCCCTAAGCAAACCACGGAAGGCCTAGAGCGACTGCACTTGCCTTCTGGGGTTTGCGTGTGCTTGCACTTGGGCTTGAAGCTGTGGGCATTCATGCTTCATGTTCACACTCCAGAGCCCAGCTTCATGCTTTGCCCCTTGTGCAGAAGCGTTGTTAGCTGATGTTTTGAATCTTTTCCTTTACTCTTTATATTAACCCTTCAACCCAAAATATTCTTCTAGATAGTTTTGAACTTTATCAAACTCCGTACTGTTATCTACCCTTAATACCTTAAAATCAAACTTACTTGCATTTCTATAGACAAAATTACCATAACAAAAATCTCTTTCCATCCAATTAGAAAAAGCTAATTGCTTATCTTTACAGTCTTTCAGTATATATTTGATAAAGTCTCTTTTTTTGTAATGCTTAACTTGAAAATCTTTATCAGGTACTAGAAAGAAAGCTTTCCTTGTATCTTGTACATATTTTTTTAGCAGAAAAGGCAGTAGTCCTGTACCCTCAACTATTACAGCCCTACCATCATATGCTTCTGATAAATCATCTAATACCATATTGAATTCTTCAGTATAGTAATTAATTTCCTCTCTAACCTGTTCTGGTATTGGTTTCATAAACATATCATTCCAAGTCATGTTTTTCTGTCTGTACATAGCTGGATGAATTTTTTGATTAATTTTATCCAAGTGGACATTAATATAATCATCACAATGAAAAGCTTTAATGCCATACTTTAGCGCAATTTTGTTAGTTATAGTACTCTTACCTGCACATGGAGAGCCACCAATCCAAAAAATGTTTTCCTTTTTACTCATGTTATCTCACCTTTCAGCTTTGTGTTTATTTTAGCAAAAAGGTTTTTTCCAGATATCCATAATACATTAATCCTCCAATTCTCCATTTATTTTCAATTCTAATCAAAGTCGCCAACAGCAACTAAGATTCAAAATTTCAGCTAACGTTTCGGTTTTACGACGCCGACGAACCGGACTACCAGAGCCCTGCCCTTTAGCAGCGCTTGCCGCCCGGTGAGGCGGTGTGGGCAGCAATGACATCGTGGACCTCTTTTTTTACGTCCTGCTTCCTGACGTACCCTGAAACGTAAAAGCATCGTTCTCTGATGTGGAGGGCCTCGCAAAGTCTAGCCGCCAAGGACGGCAGCGCCTCCTATAAAGCTTTTTATAATAAATCGCCTCCGCATGTATAGGATTAGCTCCCCAAAACATTGACAAATAATTATACTTAAATGTTACTTCTTTTCTCTTCTAAATATAAGTATCTTTAGACAACCACCCAGGTCTGAACATTGAAATTTATCAAGTTCCCACCCCTCACTGGCGTATTTGTTAGTAGTATTATCGATTTTTCTTCCAATAGCATTATTTGAATCAAAGAGTGTGTTAAATGTCTCAGTTTTGTATTCCCACATATTCAAACCTCCTCTTATATTAATAATCTCATTTTCGTATTATCAAACAATTGTTCATAACAACCTTATAGATACGAAACCCAAGTATTTCACGTCACGGATGGCGTGTCCTTTTGCCCTCCATTTCAGAGAACGTCCCGCTTCTCCGACGTCCCTGAACTGGACCCGCAAAGACTTTCTTCTTTGCGGTGCTCGCACCCAGTGAAGGGGTGTGGGCAGGATGACCCCATAGCACGCCCCTTGCGGAGAAGCATTGTTATGTGAAGGCCGGGTGCCCCGCGAAGCCAGAGCCGCAAGGACGCGGCGCCTTATACTTTAGCTGCTGTAACTTCCATCCACTGTACTATATCATCAAATCTCTCTTCAGTTAATGCATGTCCACCTATATACCTTTTGTGCACAAAATTCTCATTCACACCTAAAGCATCATACTCTCCTCTACCATGTTCCTCAATATATTCAGCATCTCTAGAATACTTATCGTCTGTTGCTGAGAGTATAAAAAGATATCTAGGGGCAATACACTTAACTAAATCCGATATTTCATAACTACTAATGAAACCGGGTATAACTTCTGCCATCTCAATTCCAGTGTTGTTCTGAATTTTATCTTTATATGTACATGCAGCCCCGCTGGAACATGCATACGCAATCACTTCATTTAATGCAGTCTGGAATAAAACAGTATTTCCCCCATATGAATGTCCTAAAACTCCGATACGTTTTGGGTCAACCATTTCATGATGCATTAATAGATTAATTCCTATATTCGCATCATCAATAACTTTTTTCATTAGTGAACTACCTTTTAAAATACGGTAACACATTTCATTGTAATGCTGTAAGAAATCATTATTTTCATCTGGGATTATACCTTTCATATTTTTTCTTCGGTCTTCGAAACAAATAG
>ENA-UOOK01002148-UOOK01002148.1-fermentation-metagenome-genome-assembly--contig:-NODE-2148-length-24756-cov-3.925104_pt1 | contig 24756 bp, 19 predicted proteins | sample MGYA00245777_ERZ724023 | MGnify/ENA primary metagenome ERZ724023 (study PRJEB28704, sample SAMN03018312) | fermentation metagenome | biome: anthropogenic terrestrial biome; feature: soil; material... | reverse complement strand
ACAGGTTTCACAGTCAGTCGCAACGATTTCCGGATTGACCTCCTTGATTTGCTGAAACAAGAGGGCTCCGATTTTTTGTGAGTTCTTATAGTTCTCTTTCTTAAAACCATAGGTGCCTGCGATACCACAGCAGCAAGATTCGAGAACGGTTAACTCCAGACCCGGAATCATCTTCAGCAATTCAATACTGTAGATGGCCCAGCCCATGCGTTCCATGTGGCATGCTGTATGATAAGCCACTTTTTTCTTGAAATCCTTGCGGAAAGCCAACTTGATTTTTCCGGTCTCAACAAGTTTGTACAAGAAGCGGGTAGCCAGAGAAATTTTTTCTCGTACATCATCATTGTTGATGTCCAGTAGGGCTTTATATTCGTCACGTACTGTGAAAGTACACGTAGAACTTGTCGTCAGCACTGCTTCGTTGTCTTTAACGGAATCGCGCATAGAGTTGATGTTTATTTCACCTTGTCTTTTTGCTTGACTGTAAAGGCCATTGGCAATGAGGGCAACACCGCAGCATTTCTCTTTTTCCAGCAAGTTGACTCCATATCCGACTGCATTCATGACTTTTACGAAATCCTTACCCAATTGCGGATAATTATAGTTGGCATAACATCCGTGAAAGTAACTGACATGATGAGGATATTTAACTTGTTCAGCTTCATGTTTCTTATACCATGATTCAAATTTCTCATGGCTGTAAGAAGGGAACTGGCGGTGCTTATCAATTTTGAAAGCAGAATCCAGTACTTTTTTCATAATACCCAATCCCAGAGAGAAGTTGACAATAGGGGCAAATGCCGTGGCCAGTCCTCCGACGAAATCTGTATTAGCCAGCATCATGTCTCTCAGGCTGGGTTTATGCGTACTATATCTGATGCGTGCAGCCTGAATGATATCTCCGACTTTTACTCCTTCTGGACATGCCACTTCACAACGCTTGCAGTTAAGACAGAGCTTCAGCATTTCATCGAAATACTTCGGATTTTTCAGCCGGTAGCGTTCTGTGTCAGGGCCATCCTCTTTAGGACCACGGTACTTTGGCTCTACTGCTGCTACCGGACAATAGACCGTACAGATCGTACATTTGAGACATTTCTCAAAGTCGTGTGCACTTATGTTTTTTATTTGAGTTTTTTCTGACATGACCTTACTTCTTTAGAATGTTTTCGGCTACTTGTAAACCAGTGAGAAGGGAGACCCCTTCTCCATCGGCAGACTTGACGGTATTATGACCATTGAGAACCAGTCCGGCAGCATACAGGTTGTTGACCTTCTTGCCATTTTTCCGGACAGTGAAGTCGGAGCCCGTTCTGACACCATATTTCATATACGGTTGAGCCTTGAAGATATTCTCTTCAGCCCATTGCGTTCGGTCCTCAGAACCGTCTACATCAAGGTCAAAAAGTGTTTCGAATACTTTTTTATAATTTGTGTTCAGGTCTCCACTGAAGAATGATCCGGTGGCGAGTACAAAATCACTTGCCTGAAGGGGCTCGTCCTGCAGGTTTTCTGTATACACACTGTTGAGTTTATCGTCAGAGAAATCACCTCTTACCACTTTGTTTTGCTCAAGGAACATTCCTCCCATGGACTGGAAATACTGACGGAGTCTGGTCTGAATCAATACTCCCGGAACAGATGGTGGCATGGTCGCCGCGAAAGTGATCTGTGCATGAACGTATTTTCTCAAGAGGTTTACAGCAGAGAGATTGGCGATGCCCAGGACTGCCGGCAAGATGACCAGATCCTGTGCTTGGCTGATATGGTTGATTTCGTCAGCGATTTTTTTGATATTCGTTTCATCATCCAGTACTTTTGCAATATTGGTGGCCCTCATTTCTGAAGGATTTTCCCTCGCATATTCAAGTTCTGGTGTTGTAAAGGTTTTCAGTAAGGCTTTGATGCCTTTCTTCTCCAGGTTATCAATCAGAAATTCTACCGGAAAATCCAGAAACCCACGGATATTTGCTACGATGACTTCCTGTTGTGGAAACTGATCCGGTGTTTCAAGAGAGATCATGTTTTCTATGGTCAGCCATGTAGGTTTTGCAACGCCAATAGGGGAGAGGCGGAAATGATTTCTTCCAGTTTGCCCTTTGACTCTGATTCCGGCAGTATTCAAAAGCTCCTGAGCTTGATTCGCAAGGATATTCAATTGTGCGGCCCCTATTTTGGAGTAAGGGTGCTCCGGGCCGAGTTGTTTGACAGCCTCTAGCGGGTTGTCAATGACGTTACCCTGTTCATCGTAACCCAGAAGATCAAAAGAGCCAGAGTTAAAATGCAGACTACTCTGACCAGCGGCGGCGATCATGACTTTCTGTCCTTTACTTGCCAGCGAGATTCCACAGGCAAGTCCACTGAGTCCTCCCCCGATGATGATAGTATCATATTTCATTTCTGATCCTCCTTTTTCTTTGGAACTAATTGGTTTAATCCGCACAGTCCTTCATAGATTTGTGACATGAATTGTCCTTCTTTCAACGTCTCTCCCCAAGCTACCGGATACATTCCTTTCCAACGCTCGGCAATAAAGTTAGCCAGATCTTGTTCACTTTTCTCAACCTTGAGTTTTGCGACCTGACAGAGAACGTTTGCTGCCCTGCAGGCGCAGAGCTCACTCTGGCATGTTCCCATTCCCATCCTTGTATGGCGGCGCAACTTAGCCAGGTTGTCGGTATTCAATTTGTCTACTGCATATTTCACTTCTCCCACGCTGACCTCTTCACATTCGCATACCATCGCCCTGTCTTCAATTTTCTCGTGAGGAATATTTTCTGTGAGCGTGCCATGCCGTCCTTTTTGGACGAAGAAAGTATAGTTATAAGGATCCGGCTTATGGTCGTTTTCAGCCTCTGATCCTGGCAGGAGAGTCGTTGCTGTTTCACAACGCCTACTGATACCCAGTTTTTTACAGGCCAGGTCGGTAGCCTGTTCGGCCATGCGTCTGTAGGTCATCATCTTACCCCCTGTGATCGTAATGAACCCAGCCAATCCGTCACGCGTTTCATGGTCAAGGAGAACGATACCGCGGCTGATACTTCTGCCGGAAGGGTCGTTATCTTTTGCAACCAACGGCCTGACACCAGTATAAGCACGGAGAATCCTCGTAGAAGCTAATGCCGGAGCCATTTGTTCGCCTTCAGTGATCAGCGTGTTTACTTCTTCGGGAGTAACTTTCAGATGATCGATGGTTTCCACCGGCACCCGGTCACTTGTCGTGCCGATTACACAGACAGCATCGTCCGGGACAAGAATGTCTGCATTGGCAGGTTTACGACAACGGTTAATGACCATATTGTTTACGCGGTGTCCGAAGATTAAGAGTGATCCTTTGGCCGGAAACATGTTGACTGTTACGCCGGCCATTTTTGCAATGAGGCAGCCCCAGCTTCCGGCAGCATTGATCGTCAGTTTTGAGTGCACTTCACAAGTCTCGCCCGTTTTATGGTTACGGAGTCTGACTCCTTTGATGCGTCCGTTGTCAATGAGGAACCCAATGACTTCGTGATAAGTCAGGAATCTGCACCCATGTCGTTTTGCGTCAATGATGTTGGCTGTAGAGAGCCGGAAAGGGTCAATGGAAGCATCCGGGACTCTGACAGCTCCTATGAGGTCAGGATTGACTGCCGGTTCGATCTGTTTCGCATATTCAGGATCAATGATTTCTGCATTGATGCCGGCTTGATGACAAGCTTCAACGAATTTCTTCTGATAATTCAGGTCATCTTCAGGCAAAGTAATGAACAGTCCATCTGTGGGATCAACACAATGGCGTGCGATTTTCCTGAGAATCATATTCTCCTGGATACATTCCTTGGCCGATTCGGGGTCTGTGACGGCGTACCGCGAGCCACTGTGGAGAAGACCATGATTACGGCCGGTAGCACCGTTCGTAAAGTCCCGCTTTTCCACAAGCAGTACTTTCAAGCCGCGCATTGCGCAGTCCCTAGCGGTTCCTACACCGGTAATGCCTCCGCCGATGACGATGACATCATAAAGATTATCTGTAAAATTCTTCATATCCAAGTCAGTAGTTTTAAGGTCTATGATAAGCTTCGGAGCGGTGATTATGCCTTCCAAGTTGTTTCCAAAGATAAGTTCCAGACTTCATATTACTTCAATACGCAAGTGAATATCTTTCTTTTCGAAACAAATATAGTTTCATTTTCCTTTATCGCCAAATTAATTAACTTTAATTTGCCAAATTATACGGTTATTAATAAGTTATATCGAATAAATAAAGAGAAATGTTCTTATATGGAACAATACTACTTCTTCTTAACGGGAATGTATGACGCAAATCAGTCTTTTTTATGGGTTTCTCCTATTTTAATAAGAATATTTGTTAAATATAAGGTTAAAAAAACATACTTCTTATTTAGTCACTAAAAAAAAGGCTAATTTTGTAATTGATGAACTTTGAAACGATGACAAGATACCGCAGGGCGGTTATTTCTATGTCATTTCGGAGGTTTGATAAAGTTCTTACTTTGCCTGATCCTGTATTGTGATTTGGCAATGACAGATGCAAATGAATCATAATATGACTAAAGAAGATAGGCAAAGTCTAATACTGAGCCAATTGATGAAACAGGGGTCTCTGCTCGTTTCCGATATGGCTTTAACACTGGATGTTTCTACTGTAACGATACGTAAAGACCTTACGGAATTGGAAAAAAAAGGGAAACTTTACCGGAGTCATGGTAAGGCTATTATGATCAATCCTTTTGCAAATAACCGCTCGATCAGTGAAAAAGGGAAAATTTACCAAGAAGAAAAATATTGTATAGGCCGTGAGGCTGCCCGGCTAATTACAAAGGATGATTCTATTATCATTGCTTCGGGGACGACTGTCCAGGCTTTTGCAAGAAGCATCAAACCTGTTCATCGTCTGACTGTCGTTTCTGCTTCTCTGCCTGTATCTGAAACTCTGGCTACCAATGAAGACATTGATGTCATCCAGTTAGGTGGCAATCTCCGGCATAGCAGTCTCTCCGTAATAGGTTCTTACAGCGAGTCTTTCTTAAAGGATTGTTTCTTCAGTAAATTATTTATCGGAGTGGATGGCATTGATGTTGAGTGTGGATTTACGACGACAAATATGGGTGAGGCAAAGCTCAATCAGAAAATGATAGATTCTGCGCAAAAGACCATTGTGCTTGCAGATTCCTCAAAATTCGGCCGTCGTGGCTTTGCCAAGATAGGCAATATTGATGATATAGATATGATCATAACAGATTCTCATATCGCACCTTCTCAGAAAGAAAAGATCGAAGGATTAGGCATTGATTTGATTATTGCAAAGCCTGAAACAGATCTGGAAACAAAAAACATTTAAATCCCCTTACATAATATTTTAACATTTTATTTCACTATGAATGTACCTTCTGAATTCGATGATATACGGCCTTTTGAGCCGGAAGAATTACCGGCAGTGTATGAAAGGTTAATCATTAACAAACAGTTTCAGGCTGTTGTCAAGTTCTTGTATCCCGATGTGCCTTTTGAGAAAATAGCAGAAAAGATGCGCACGTGTAGGACGAATATAGAATTTCAGCGCACGTTCTGCTATACATTTCTGGAAAAACTCCTGACGGACACAAGCACCGGCTGTGAGATGGATACCTCTGAAGTGGATAACAGCCGTTGTTATACTTTTATAAGCAATCATCGTGATATCGTGTTGGATGCAGCTCTTCTGGACAAGTTGTTGCTGGATGAAGGCTTCCCTACTACCTGTGAGATTGCCATTGGTGATAATCTGCTGAACCTGCCGTGGGTTCAGGACATTGTCCGTGTCAACAAATCATTCATTGTGCGTCGTGGCCTGATGGCGCGTGAGCGGTTACAGTCAAGTAAGGAATTGTCCAAGTACATGCATTTTGTCATTAACCAGAAACATCAGAGTGTCTGGATCGCACAGCGTGAAGGGCGTGCCAAAGACTCCAATGATTGTACCCAGGAGGCCGTACTGAAGATGATGGCTATGGGTGGTGAAGGGACGATCATTGACAGTCTGATCGATTTACATATTGTTCCTCTTTCCATTTCGTACGAATATGATCCTTGCGATTTCCTGAAAGCTAAGGAATTCCAGCAGAAAAGGGATCAGGAGGGATGGCAGAAAGGGGATGATGATGATATTATCAGCATGAAAACAGGTATCCTGGGGTATAAGGGGCATATTCATTATCATGCTGCTCCGTGCCTGGATGACTATCTCAAGACACTTGATCCCAAGATGAAGAGGATGGACTTACTCATAAAGATTGCTATGCATATTGACCAGGAGATCCACAGCCGTTATATGCTTTATCCTGATAATTACATTGCGTTGGATGAATATGAAGGCAATGATGTTTATGCTTCGCATTATACAGCAGAGCAGAAAGAGGCTTTTGATGATTATTTGAACAAAAAACTGGCAAAGATAGATCTGCCGAATAAGGATGTCGTTTATCTTCGTGAGCGCATGCTTACCATGTATGCGAACCCTGCCCGTAATTATTTGGCAACGAAAGCATAGAGTTTGTGATCTGCGGGATTGAGAAACGGAGAAGGCCAGGGGATTTTTCATCTTCTGGCCTTCTTATTGGTTGACTCTGATTTCTGTTTCCTATGGATCAGGTGTCTTCAGAAGCCTTCGTCATGATTTTTCTTCATTCCTTGTTTATAAAAGAACGGAATGTCGTTCCACGTCAATGACGAAAGCATGAGCTGGAAATTTCTTCCCGGAAGTTGTGTTGCATCGGTTGATTTCTTCTAAGACGGATGTTGATTCCTTTTCCGTGGTAAAACAGAAGAACAAGATAGAGTTTGTCTTAGCATTGTCGGATTTCTCACCGAACCAGTTCATCAGGTGTGATGATTTGTCATTTTTGTATCCAGTGATGTCGACGGTACTGAATCTTTTCACTCCTGCCTGGTCAAGCAATTGTGCGATACGGTCATAACTTTCTTTGATACTTAAGATAACGGTTAGTTTCATAATGTGTCATTTTACTTTGTTTTTGAGCATCTTGAAATAGAGCAGGGGAACCACGATCAAAGTGAGGATGGTGGAAGTGATGGTTCCTCCGATGAGAGAAATAGCCAGTCCCTGAAAGATTGGGTCGAAAAGAATCACTATCGCCCCGATGACTACTCCGCCGGCCGTGAGTAAGATAGGAGTCGTGCGTACAGCTCCTGATTCCACAATGGCCTGTCTGAGCGGGACTCCCTTTTTGAGCCTGAGGTCGATAAAGTCAATCAGCAGAATGGAGTTGCGCACCATAATACCCGCCAGGGCAATGAAACCAATCATTGACGGTGCACTGAAATAAGCCCCCATAATCCAGTGTCCCAGGATAATACCGATGAGGGATAGTGGTATTGCTGACAGTTGTACAAGTGGCGTGATAAAATTCTGAAACCAGGCGACAATCAATACGTAAATGATGATCAGCACGAAAAGAAAAGCGATTCCCAAATCACGAAATACATCGTAGGTGATTTTCCATTCTCCGTCCCATTTTAAGGTGAAGTTATCTTCATTGGCCGGTCGTCCTGTATAATCTTCATGAAGATGATAACCTTCAGGCAGTTTGATCTTGGATAATTTCTTAGAAACGGCCGTCATGGCATAGATGGGACTTTCCAGTTTCCCAGCGACATCAGCAGTCACATACACGACCCTTTTCTGGTCTTTGCGGGATATACTTTTGTCCTTCAGTCCCTTAGTAACCTTTACCAGGTCTCCTATGGGCACAGCCAGACCTTGCGGGTTGATGACCTTGAGATTGAGCAAGTCTGTAAGGTCAGAACGGTCTTTTTCCGGTAATTGCAAAACGATGCCGATAGGGTCTATACTGGATGGACGGTGTAAGTCTCCTACGGTCATTCCCGACAGGGCAGATCTGATCTCCTGTAGTATTTCACTTTCAGGTATGCCGAGTCTCATGGCCTTATCCTTGTCTACTACAAATTTATATTCTGTTTGATCTGCTTCGACAGACCAGTCCACATCTGCAACGTTGGCAGTATGGGAGAGCAGCATTTTTACCTGACGGGCCACGTTCCTTTGCTGATAATCATCCGGTCCATAGATTTCGGCAACGATAGTTGACATGACTGGAGGTCCCGGCGGAACTTCTACAACCTTCACATTTGCATGATATTTCTTGCCGATGGCCTGGAGTCCCGGCCGCATAGCTTTTGCGATGTCATGGCTCTGTTCCCGGCGCTTTTTCTTGTCTACCAGATTTACCTGTATATCGGCTACGTTATCTCCTGATCTCAGGTCATAATGCCGTATCAGTCCATTAAAGTTAATAGGTGATGATGTGCCGGTGTAGGTCTGATAGTCCGTTACCTTGTCATTCTGGCTGATGTATGTCCCTAGTTCTTTCGCCACGGCAGCCGTACGTTCCAGACTTGTTCCTTCCGGCATGTCTATGATGACCTGGAATTCATTCTTGTTATCGAAGGGAAGCATCTTGACAGGTACTGATTTGGTGAAGAAGAGCATGAAGGTAGCTAAGAGGATCACCGTTAAAGAGAGCATGAAGGCCCAGCGTCTTTTCCGGCTTTGGAGCAAGGGGCCGATGACACGGGTATAGGTCTTGTAGATCTTTGTCTCATGCAGTTCCGCCGTAGGGTCTTTCTTTTTGGCATTGTCTTGCTTTTTCTCCTTGAACCTCAGGAAATGATACCCGAAATAAGGGGTCAGAGTCAGTGCTATCAACAGGGAAAACGTCATGGCTATAGCGGCTCCTATAGGCATAGGGCTCATGTAAGGTCCCATCATTCCTGAGACGAATGCCATTGGCAGTACAGCTGCGATGACCGTAAGTGTGGCTAGGATGGTAGGGTTGCCTACTTCATTGATGGCAAATATAGCAGCTTGAAGGGGAGGCAAGTTCTGCATCTTGAAATGCCGGTGCATGTTTTCAGCAATGACAATAGAGTCGTCTACGACAATACCGGTTACGAATACCAGGGCAAAGAGTGTGATCCTGTTCAGGGTGTATCCTAAGAAATAGTAGGCAAACAGGGTGAGGGCAAAAGTGATCGGCACAGACATGAACACGACCAGACCTCCCCGCCATCCCATGGCAAGCATGACAAAGAGCGTTACGGCAATGATGGCAATGATCAGGTGCAGCAACAGCTCAGAAACTTTCTGAGAAGCTGTGGCACCATAGTTGCGTGTAATGTTGACATGAATATCATTTGTGATGACATTTTCTTTCAGATGCTTTACCTTAGTGATGGCAGCCTCTGCAAGTTTCATGGCATCTGCTCCCTTTTTCTTAGCTATAGAAACTGTTACGGCTGAATAGTCATCCGGCATTTTCGCCTTTTCTTTCGCATCTGCCGCTCCATAACTGAAAGATACATATTGCCTGGGATTTTCCGGGCCATCCGTCACCTTTGCTACCTGGTACAGGTAAACCGGCTGGTTATGGTCTGTACCGACAATCATATTCCTCACATCGTCCTTGTCGCTGAAGAAATTCCCAGTCCTGACGGAGTAGACCTGGTCACCAGTGACGATGTTTCCCTCTTCTGCCTGGGCATTATTCGCTTGGAGAGCCTGTGCAATGGTCTCGAAATCCAGATGACTTTCCGCCATTTTATCCTTGTCGAGGATAACTCTGATCTGGCGGTTTTGGCCGCCAGTAATCTTGACTTGCGCTACATTAGGTATTTTCTTGATTTCATTCCCTACCACCTCTGATACTTGCCGCAGTTCGTATCCGCTCATCTTGTTGCTCCAGAGCGTGAAGGCCAGGACCGGGACATCATCGATGGACCTTGACTTGATCAAGGGCATCGTTACTCCCTGTGGCATGTGGTCCATGTTCTTCATGATTTCATTGTATAATTTTACCATGGACCGTTCCGGGTCCTGTCCTACATAAAATTGTACAGTAAGCATCCCCATTCCATTCATGGACGTGGAATATACATGTTCGACGCCCTTGATGTTGGATACGATTTTCTCCATAGGCTGTACCACCCTGGATTCTGTCTCCTGAGGGCTTGCTCCAGGGTATCCCAACATAATATCGGCTGTAGGGACTTCTATTTGAGGATCTTCTTCACGGGGGATGAAATAAATACTGAATATGCCGAGAAGCAAGAAGGCAAATACCAGCAGGATGCTTAGTTTTGACTTGATGAACGCATTTGCTATCTTTCCTGAGATTCCATGTTCCATAGCTGTTTGAATTAGTTCGTTACGGTAATGTTTTGTCCGTTGTAGAGTCTCCTGTTCGTGTTTTCAATCACCCTGTCATCACTGTTTAGCCCGGAAAGCACTTCTACCTGATCTCCCAGAGTATTACCAAGGCGTATCCAGTGTAATATGGCTTTGTTCTCCTTATCAGCAACATAGACCCCAGTCAATTGGTCTTTCGTTATGATGGATGATTTCTTGATAAGGATTCTGGGCATTCCTCCATTCTTTGTTCGACTGGGAATATAGATGCTGGCATACATCCCAGCACGTAATTTCGCTTTATCTTTTGACCCTATTGATATTTTTATTTCATACTGCCCGCCGGTCATCACCGCAGATGGGCTTAATTCACTGATTGCCCCGTTGATCCGGAGACCGACGGACTTGATGGCAACTTTGACAGGATCGCCAAGGTGAAGGGATGTGATGTAACTCTCAGGAACGGATGCCGTGATTTCCATATTTCCAGATTGTTCAATGGCTAACAGAGGCATGCCTGGAGTGGCTATGCTTCCTTCATCCACCATCTTTTGGGTGACTACGCCTGTGAAGGGAGCCCGGATATGTGTATAGGCAAGCATCGATCTTACTTCCTGAAGGCCTTGCCGGGCCATTTGTAAGCGAGCCTTGGCAGAGATGTTCTTGAGAGCAATATTCTCCAGTTCTTTGTCGGAAACACTTTTCTGCTCATGCAGTGTCTGGTATCTCTGATAGTCATGCTGTGCATCTTTAGATGAAGCTGAGGCTTCTGCAATCAATGCTCTGGCCTGGGCTTCCTGTGCCTGCAGATCACTGCTGTTGATGATGACAAGTGTTTGCCCCTGGTGAATGACATCTCCTTGCTGAACATTAATCTTGGTGATGTATCCCATAACCTTTGTGCTGATCATAGCCGTCTGCTTGGCTGAGACCATGCCGCTGACAGACATTCCTTCGCTATTTGTACTTGTGGGATAATAGGTTTGTACCTGAATGGGCTTTGTCTTTTTTTTCTGGCTGGGTCTGGATGCACATGAAGTGAGGATCCCGATCAGAATCAAATATGGAAATATTCGTATTTTCATTGGTGTAATATTTGATGTTCATTAATGACTGGATGTCAATAGGTCCATATAATACTTGGTGATGTTGTATGACATGATCGCCTTTGCCCGTTCGATCTCTTGCTGCGAGAGTTGGGCCTGTGACATAAGCAGGTCGGTGGTGCTGGCCAGGCCTTCCTTGTATCTGTTACGGAGAATTCTCAATGCTTCTTCCGCCTGTTCTACACTAGTGTCATACTTCTTGATCTCTATCAGGAGATCATGGAGATCGCGTAATGTCTGGTGCAATTCTTGCTGTTTCTCATCCAGGAATAAGTTCAATTCCTGTTTCTTCTTTTCAGTCATATAGCCGGCTGATCTGATTTTCCCTTTATTCTGATTCCCGTCGAACAGGGTCCAGGAAAGGGAGATTCCGGCCAGGTATGAGCTCTTATTGAACCCGAATATTTTAGGATCATTGAGTTGATAACTGCCGAAGGCATTGATCTTGGGCAAAAGGGCCATGTGAGCAGATTTCTCCATCATTTTTGATGCTTCCAGAGCCGTCGTCATAGCCATGACATCTGATCTCGTCCCGGAGAGAGTCGACTGGTCAGATTCTGTCAGGACTTGTTTCAGGGTATCCGTAGTGTATTGATCCGGTGCCTTCAGTTTATTTTGGTTTCCCGTCAGGATATTCAGTCCTTCCGATGTGTTCAGGATGCCGCTTTCTGCTTTAGCCAAAGCACTTTCTACGGTGTTCACTTGTACTTGTGCGTTTAACACGTCAGATTTCTGCACAAGGCCTTGCTTGTAAAAATTTGTGACCGACTGGTGGATCCCTTCTACATCTGTCATTGTCTGTTTCAAGATCTGTTCTAGTTGGTATGCAAATTGCAACTGAGTATATGCTTTTTTTACTTCGAAGGTAATATATTCCTTTGTATAAGCCAGTTTGTAGGCGTATGCTGTCCGTTGGAGTTCAGCTCCTTTTCGTGCATACATCCTGTCAAGATTGAGGATAGGGACCTTTGCCTCGATCGATGTTCCATAGTTAAATGTCGCACCAGGATGGTTTAATCTGGAAGGTTCGAAATCCTGTGCAGTTGCAATCCCCTGCTGAAGGAGGAATCCAAAAGCATTCAGGGGATTGTTCGTACTTGTTGCCGTATAGGAAATAGATACCTGAGGCAGGAAGGTCGCATCGGTTTGCTTATATCCGGCATCGGCAATATTATGATCAAGTTCTGCTATCTGTATGTTGGCATTCTGCCTCATTGCGTACGAAACAGCATCGTCCATGGAGATGTACTTCTTGTCTTGAGCTTTTGCCGCTATGGTGCCAGCCAGGAAAGAACTGATGACAAAGGCAAAGATTTTTATTTTTTTCATGTTCTCTTTGATGCGTATGGTGAATAATCAAGTGAGCAGTAGATCTTGTACAGCCTTTTTGAATCCCTTCTTTGACATTACCCCTACAGACTTCTGTGGATTCCCATGTAGGGGAATGAATAGTACAGAAGGTATGGATCTTATCCCGAATGCGGCAGCAAGTTCTGGTTCCTCCTGAGTGTTGATTTTATATACATAGATGCGGCCTGCATATTCTTCAGCCAGTTCTTCCATAATCGGACTGACCATTTTGCATGGTCCACACCAGTTGGCATAGAAATCAACTATAGCAGGTTTATCGCCCAGGTATTTCCATTCCGTCGGATTCTTTTCGTAATCAACTATTCTCTTTAGGAATTCTGATTTGGTTAATGCTATTGTTTCCATATTAAATGTTGTTTTCTGATTTGACTCATCTTATCATCTTCCTCAAATCCTGTTTCATTTCTTTGGCTTATAGGGTTTGATCACGTCTTTGTAAACTTGTTTCTGCCTGTTTCCCATCGAGCATCCTCCTGTTCCGCAGCACGACAGATTCAATAGACCTTGCAGAAAAAGCAGAACTCCAAGAAAATTGATGATGCTCTCTTTCATTACTGAGCCGAGTATAATCAGCGCCAGCCCAGACAATAAACGTATAATCCGGGATATGCTCCAGTTCCCGGTTATTCGATTCTTCCAGTTTGATTCGTTCTCTTTCATATTCTCTTTCTTTAATGAATTGAGTTTAACTTGATTCTAATGGATATATGTTCCATTGGAAACAACGCAAAGGTAACGTATATTTTTCACTTATAAAAATTTCCAGAGGAAAGTACATGAAAGAGCGAGAATATTTGTTAGTTTTTTTATTATGTTAACAACTGTTCACGTATTAAGGCGCCTTTATGGCAATTTTTTCTTCAATAAAAGGAGAAATGCAAATTTCTTTTATTCAAAAATAGAGAAGAAAAGAAAGGTGGAGAAAAAATACCGGCAAAGGTAATGAGATCCGTTGTCTTTCTGAAATGGTTTAACGAGGTAGGATGTTTTAAGGGGGAGAGATGCCTTAAAGGGGAGGGGCATTTTTATTTCTCCGCAACACATTCCATTTCAATAAGCCATTCAGGTCGGCATACCTTTGCATGAACGATAAGGTGCGGAATAGCCGGATAAACTTGCATCATGAAATTTTCTGTTGTTTCTGCATCTGCCTCATCACGGAGATAAATGATAAAATATTTGATGTCTTTCATGGTTGCTTTTCCATCTGCCAGCAGAGCACCGATATTTTCCAATAGTCGTGCCGTCTGTCGTGTGATGTCGCCCGGATACATGACTTCTCCATTTTTGTCGATACTGGCTGTACCGGATATGAAGCATTGTTGCGTTCCGTTCAGGGTAACTTTCGTCCCCCTTTCGAAGGCTACTCCATAGTCCTGGGTGGGGTTAAGGTGATCCGGGGCTTTTAAATATTGCAGGTCTTTTCCTGCAATATCCGGACAAGTCAGGAAGTCCATGGCGACACTGGCTTTTGGAGAAGAATATCCTCCGATTCCTGTGCTGGCTATAAAATGGGTGTCAGAGGTAAGGCCTTGTTGGCTAAAAACGACATTGCGGGCTTTTACAATTTCAGGATAATTGACATCAATGTCTCCGACATATATCCAGGTACGTATCAGATTTTTTGCCAGGGTCATGTCTGTTCCCTTCAGACTCTCTATATATTTTTGGAACAGGAAGAGGGTTTGATCATAGGGCGTTTTTCCTTCAACTTCATGGTCCGTGAGTCGAAAACTCTGGAAGATGAAAGGATTGGCATCCGTGGAGGTCTGGACGAGCAGGGCGATTTTAGATTCATCCAGTGGCGGTTGCTCAATGATGGTGCTTGCCGTCTTTGAGAGGAACTCCGTAAACAACAAGGATCTTTTCAACTCTTGGTATTGGTTGAAAGCATCACTTAGGAAAATTTTAGTATAGCACAGGTGCCGTCCTTCGGATTCTTCAAAATCGAGATAACTGCCGAGGGCCAGGTAAAGTTCTCCGACACGTTGTGAGAAGAGTCCTCTGCTACGAGGTGAAAGGATAGTATATTTGTTATTCATGTTCTTTATGAAATAAATTTTTGCGTTTACAAAGATACAGCATTTATGGCATAAAAGAATATTTTCTGTTTAGACAAAGCCGAAAATACTTGTTTTTGGGGATAGGTAAGGTCAGTGGCAGAATAAACACACTTTCTTTTAGATCATCAGGGGTTGGGAACTTTGATAAAAACAAGAAACAGATACCCTAACTAATATTAAGAATATCTGTTTCTTGTTCATCCGAGGAAACGTATTTCACATAAAGAATTACATTATAGTGATTCTAGTAAATGCTTGATGACCACTTCTGCAGAAATCTCACGGTTGGCAGCTTCAGGAATGACGAGGCTATGGTTGCTTTCTATCACCTCATCGGTAACGATCAAGCCACGTCGGACAGGTAAACAGTGCATGAAATAACCTTTATTGGTCCAATTCATGTGTTCGGAGTCAATGGTCCAACTCCTGTCATGGCTTAGTATTTTACCATAATCACCGGGATTTCCGACACCTGGACAGCTCCAGTTCTTTGCATAGACAAAGTCTGCTCCTTCCAAGGCTTTTCGCTGGTCATATTCGATCTTTGCATTTCCGGCAAATTTCGGGTCAAGTTCATAACCTTTGGGTTGAGTAATCGTGAAATCGACATCAGCAGCATTCATCCATTGTGCAAATGAATTGGGAACAGCCTGCGGGAGGGCACAACAGTGCGGAGCCCAACTCATGACCACTTTGGGACGCCTGGTCTTCTTATGTTCTTCAATCGTGATGAGATCAGCAAAAGCCTGTAGTGGATGTACTGTCGCCGTTTCCATAGCAAAGACCGGACGACCGCTGTACTGTACGAATTGGTTGACAATCGTTTCTGCATAATCGTAATCCCTGTCCTTCAGCCCTGCAAAACTGCGTATGCCGATGAGATCACAGTAACAGCCCATGACCGGAATGGCCTCAAGCAGATGTTCGCTCTTATCACCATCCATGATGACACCACGTTTCGTTTCCAGTTTCCAGGCTCCGGCATTTACATCCAGGACAATAACGTTCATCCCTAAATTCAATGCCGCTTTCTGGGTAGAAAGGCGAGTGCGCAGACTATTGTTGAAAAAGATCATCAGCAGTGTTTTGTTCTTTCCTAAATTCTGGAACCCAAAACGGTCCTGCTTTACTTTTTCTGCTTCGGCGAGAGCTTCCTTGAGGTTGCCGATATCTTTTACATTAAAGAATGTTTTCATTATGTGTTTAATTTATGTTGTCTAGGATGATTTCCCGTCACTGAATTTTATGGGCGTATCTGACCGTGTCCGTCAATGAGCCATTTATAAGTAGTAATTTCCTCAAGTCCCATGGGCCCCCGGGCACCGAGTTTTTGGGTGCTGATACCGATTTCAGCACCCAGGCCGAACTGTCCTCCGTCCGTAAAACTGGTAGCTGCGTTGACATAGATACAGGCAGCGTCTGCCATAGCCTGGAAATGCTGGGCAGCAGAAGGATCTTCTGTGATAATACATTCGCTATGTCCACTGCCGTAGGTGGAGATATGTGCCAAGGCTTCATCTAAAGATGCCACTGTCTTGATACCCATGGCATAGTCAAGCCATTCTGTACCGTAAGTTGTCTGGTCAGCATGGAAGAGCAGGTTCTCGGGATATTTTCCCTTCAAGGCTTCATAGGCCTTGTCATCTGCGGAGAGTCTTACCTGATGTTCGGTGAGAGGCTGGCAGAGCAAGGGTAGTTCTGAGATCCGATTCTCATGGATAATCAGACAGTCTAAAGCATTACAGACACTCGGGCGGCGGCATTTGGAGTTGTTGATAATTGCTTTGCCGATGTTCAGATCACCTGATTTGTCAAAATAGATATGGACGACGCCAGCTCCCGTTTCTATAACAGGAATTTTAGCCGTTTCACGTACAAAGTTAATCAGTCTTTTACTTCCTCTGGGGATACAGAGATCCACATAACCTACTGCGGTAAGCAACTCACTAGTAGCTTCATGTGTTGCTGGAAGAAGGGTGACAGCGTATGGGCTGATATGAAAATGCTCCAGCACATCATGGATCACTTTTACTTCCGCACGGTTCGTCTGGTCTGCATCCTTTCCCCCCTTCAAGATGCAGGCATTGCCACTTTTAAAACAAAGGGAAAACACATCGATGGTTACGTTCGGCCGTGCTTCATAGATCATTCCGATTACTCCAAAAGGTACGCTGATGCGTCTGAGATGGAGACCGTTGGGACGGATGCTCTCTTTTGTGATCCTGCCTAAAGGCGAAGGGAGGTCAGCTACATGGCACATATCGGAAGCAATGTCCTGCAGTCGTTTATCCGTCAACTTCAACCGGTCATACATTGGATTCTGAGCCCCCATCTGTTTGAGGTCAATGGCATTGGCGGTTAAAATATCCTTTTTGTGCACCATAAGAGCTGTTGCTACTGCATTCAGGACTTGATTACGCTGGTCGTCGGACATCAGCCCAAGGGATGTGCTGACGGTCTTTACTTTCTTGAAAGTGTCTTCTAATTGCATTTTTCTTCCTCTTTCTTATGTTGTTGATCACTATTGTGTTTGAACAAAAAGGTCAGGATGACAGGGAATCTTTAGGAAGGACAAAGTGTGGCACGACCTGTTTTGTCCTTTCATGGAGGTGCCAAGGGGACTCATTCCATATAAAGATAATCGTAATGGATAAGGGGCTTGATGTCATGTGCTCCGATGTTTTTCCGGGCTTCGTCAGCAGAATATCCACTTCTTCCTACAGCAATCGTTATTCCTTTATTGTCGATTACATCAATAATATCACCCTCTTCAAAATCACCTTCAATGGCCGTCACGCCCACGAGCAGCAGACTGGTAGCCTTGTCTCCTTTCAGGGCTTTTGCTGCATCTTCGTTGATGAAGGCACGGCCTTTGGCAAAACTTTCGCTGTGGGCGATCCATTTTTTGACCGTCGTGGTCGGATTCGGATTAGGCCTGAACTCTGTGTGCATGGTCTCCTGAGGCCTGTTGGCCAAATCTACGAGGATGTTTGTTGTCTTTCCGTTGGCAAGTATTACTTTGATGCCTTCTTCTGCAACACATCTGGCAATCCTGACTTTGGTGATCATGCCCCCACGTCCGAAATCACTCTTGGTATCCTGAATGTATTCACTTAAGTCATGATCATAGTTGACCATAGGGATGACGCGGGAGGTGGGGGAATTCGGGTCACCATTATAGATGCCGTCTACGTTTGTGAGGATAACGAGTGTCTTTGCTCCCATCATGGAAGCGATGAGACCGGAAAGTTCATCATTGTCCGTGAACATCAGCTCGGTTACGCTCACGGTATCATTCTCGTTGACAATGGGCATGACCCCATTTTCGAGCATCACGGTCATGCAGGAACGTTGGTTAAGGTATTCTTCCCGTGTGGAAAAACTCTCTTTCATCGTGAGAATCTGTCCTACAGGGATGTTGTATTCACGGAAGAGTTCATTGTAAAGACTGATCAATTTAACCTGTCCGACAGCAGAATATAACTGTCGTTGGGCTACGCTGCCCAGTTTCCGGTCTATATCCAGGTCATTATGGCCACTCGTGATCGAACCGGAAGATACGAGGATTACCTCGTATCCGTTCCGTTTCAAAGTTACGATCTGGTCGACAATGGCCGACATCCGTGTGACATCCAGTTTCCCATCATTTTGGGTCAGCACATTGCTGCCCACTTTGACTACTATTCTTTTTTTCATCTTTTATCTTTTCTTTGTCCTTCTCACGGATCTCCACCCTGCGGATCTTGCCGGAGATCGTCTTGGGAAGTTCATCGACAAACTCGATGATCCGGGGATATTTGTAAGGTGCAGTTTCATGCTTGACATGATCTTGCAATTCCTTGACCAATGCAGGCCCAGCTTTAGGCTTATAGGCTTCAGATAAGACAACAGTGGCCTTCACGATACACCCTCGGATCTTGTCAGGCACTCCCGTTACGGCACATTCTACTACTGCCGGGTGTGTCATCAGGGCATTCTCTACTTCAAATGGGCCGATGCGGTAGCCGCTACTTTTGATGACATCATCGATACGTCCTACATACCAGTAATAGCCTTCCTCATCACGCCAGGCCATATCACCGGTATGATAGAATCCATCATGCCACACTTCTCTCGTTCTGGCTTCATCCCGATAATACCCCTTAAACAAGCCGATCGGTTTCCCGTTGAGCGTATTGATGCAAATCTCGCCACGTTCGCCATCTTCACATTCCTTTCCGTCAGGACGGAGCAGACATACATTGTATTGGGGGTTGGGCTTTCCCATGCTTCCCGGTTTAGGGGTAATCCAGGGAAAAGTACCTAAGGTCATTGTCGTTTCTGTCTGGCCAAATCCTTCATGGATATGCAATCCGGTACGTTTGAAAACCTCTTCTTCCACGGAAGGATTCATCGCTTCACCAGCCGTAGTGCAATATTCCAGACTGCTCAAGTCATATTTGCTGAAGTCTTCCAGGATCATGTAGCGGTAGATCGTAGGTGGAGCACAGAAAGAAGTGATATGATACTTGGACATTGCTGTCAGGATCTTTTTGGCGGTAAACTTCTCATGATCAAACACGAAAACAGCTGCTCCGGCAAACCATTGCCCGTACAGTTTCCCCCATACGGCTTTCCCCCATCCGGTATCAGCGACGGTCAGATGGATACTGTTTTCATTCAAGTTGTGCCAGAATTTTCCTGTTGTCAGATGCCCTAAGGCGTAAAGAAAATCATGTGCTACCATTTTGGGTTCTCCACTCGTGCCACTGGTGAAGTAGATCAGCATGGTGTCCTCATTGGAATTGACATATTCCGGACGGCGGAATTTGGGTGCTTTAGGCCACTCTTTGTGCCAGTCGTGGAAAGGCTTGGGGACTAGAGGACCTACGGAAACCAGTACTTTTACACTGGGACTTTCCGGCATTGCCTGCAGGACCTGATCGACGACATACTGGTCGCCAACACAGACGATGGCCTTGATGCTGGCCCGCTGATTGCGGTATTCAATGTCTTTGCTGGTTAGCATGTGGGTTGCCGGAATGGCGACAGCTCCGATCTTATGTAGTCCCAGCATGCACAGCCACCATTCATACCGGCGTTTTAGGATTAGCATGACCTTATCACCACGTCCGATACCCAGTTTCTGGAAATAGGAGGCTGTCTGGTCTGTCTGTACTTTCAAGTCTTTATATGTAGACCTGATTTCTTTCCCTTTCTCATTCGTCCAGAGTAAAGCGAGTTTATTGGGTTGTATTCTTGCCCATTCGTCCATGACATCATAGGCGAAATTGAAATTTTCAGGTACGATGAACTTTAAATGTTCCTTGAAATCTTCCTCTGAAGAAAAGTGAGTTTGCTTTAAGAATCTCTCTATCATTTTATCTGTAATGATGTTGCGCCATCTGATGACGCAGTTGGTTTAAAATAGCTCCTTACCGTCAACATTATTCAATGACAATATCCAGGAAAATAGCGGATTGGCCTTTAAGGGCACGCATGCAGTGTGGATGACGGCCGTCATAGTAAATACTATCACCTTCGTTGAGGACCATGACTTTGTCGTCAATGGTGATCTCCAGCGTCCCGGTGATGACCAGGTCAAATTCCTGCCCGTTAGTAGTATTCTTACTGTGGTTTTTATTGTCTGGCAGTGGGTCCACCTGGGCAATAAAGGGGTCAATTTTCCTTCCTCTGAATCCTGAAGCGATACTTTGATATTTGTAGTCGTCCCCACGGTCGATCTCTGGTCCTTCACCTTTACGGGTAATATAATAACTGCTCATGTGAGGCTCTTCCCCGAAAAGCAGTACTTCGAGATCAATGCCGTACCTTTTGGAAATCTTTGATAATCTGTATACAGAAGGATCGGCTTCTCCAGCTTCAATCTTCATATAGTGATCTACGCTGATTCCGCAAAGATCTGCTATTTCCTGTACAGGGATATTGAGCACCTCTCTCAGTCCTTTCAATCGTTCCCCAATTTGTTTAATAGCTTCTTCCATAATTGTTGTTTTAAAAGTTATGTTTGCGAAATTACGAAATCTTTTCCGAAGATTTCTTTTGATCAGTTGCTTTTTTTCTACAAGATGAAACAAAATCAGAATTATTGCACAATCTTGGCTAAGTGTGTAAATTCTCCTTGCACAGATTGCTTTCTGGTGTGCAGTTTCCGCAGAGACTTCTCTTTTCTGTGTTTAGGACTTTCCGGAGCTTGCGCCCGCTATCCCTGTCGATGATGCTTTTCAGTTAGTCGTGGGAAGAAAGGCCTGCTTTCAGTCCGTGGATGACAGCGCTGGTAAAACCGGCATGCTCCATTGCGTTGAGGCCTTTGATCGTTACTCCACCAGGAGTTGTAACCTGATCGATGGCTGCTTCTGGATGCATATCTGTATGCTGGAGCAATTTTACGGCTCCTTCTACTGTTTGTGTGACGATTTTTGCTGCCTCACTGGCTTTAAATCCCAGTTCAACCCCTCCTTCCGCGCTTGCGCGGATATAGCGCATCGCATAAGCAATGCCACAGCTTGCCAGAGTCGTTCCTGCAGCGAGCAGACTTTCTTTAGTGATGAGACTCTCTCCAAGTTCGTCAAAGAGATCCGTGATGGTTTTTATCTGTTCTTTGTCGGCACCCTGTGGAACGATAAAAGTCATAGATGCCTTTTCTGCAATGGCAATATTGGGAATGACCATGAAATACGGAATGATATTTCCGTTTTTATCCAGCCAGCCGTTTATTTGAGTGGAAGAAACGCCGGCAGCAATGATGATCAGTATTTGCTTCTTGTAGTCCAGGCTATCTTTGATTTCCCCTAACACCGTTTCAATGATGTCCGGTTTGACGACGATGGAGACAATGTCAGCTTTAGCGGCTACAGAATTTTCTGTCGTAACGCTTGCTCCCTCTTTTGCATAATGCTCCAATTTGGCAGGTGTGGGATCTGCGACGGTAATATCCTCCTGTTTAAAAGTCTGGCTTCTCAATAGTCCTTCTGCAAATGCGCCCCCCATGGCACCTGCTCCGATAATAGAAATTTTCATACGTGTGTTTGTTGTTTTTCCCATTTGTTATGATGGGTAAATTGGTCTAATACTTAATAATCGTTTCTCCTCTGCCTTGAGGATTCATTCACAAAGATAATAAAAATAAAGAAAACTCTTATCGCATATCTTTATTTTATTGAGATTAGTGGATCAGACGATTCTCTTCCCTTATCCTTACAGATGTCTTTGCAGATAGATGCTATGGTCAATACACTTTGGAAATTCTTCCTTATAGTGAGACACCATAATAAGAGTCTTGTTCTTTCTTTTACAAAAGGCTTCAATCACTTCTTTGACCATACGCCGATTTGTGTTATCTAATCCATGCAGAGGCTCATCAAGGATGAGGAGTTCGGGATCTTTCACAAAAGCGCGTGCTAGAAGCACCAATCGCTGTTCACCACTGGAGATTTTCAGGAATGGTCGCTGCTCGAAGTTCTCAAGTCCGAAGATGTGCAGCCAGAAACGGCAGGTCTCTAATTCCTCTGCTGTTGGTTTGGCATAAAGTCCTACCGAGTCTTTCAGTCCACTGGCTACAATACGGATGCATTCGAGATTCTTCTGGTAAGCTCTTTGCAGTTCCGGAGATACGTAGCCGATATGTCTTTTAATATCCCAGATGCTCTCCCCGCTGCCCCGGGGATGATCGAAAAGGGTAATATCGCAGGCGTAGCTCTGAGGATTATCGGCACATACCAAACTTAAAAGTGTTGATTTCCCGGCGCCGTTCTGTCCCTGCAAAGCCCAGCGCTCACCATTGCAGACGGTCCAGTTCAGATCTTTCAGAATGGTGCGTTTGCCGTAGATGATATTCACTTTATTCATCCTCACTACTTCATGAGTATGGTATTCCCTTGACTTATAGGGGAGATGAAGGATCTCCTGCTGTTTCTTTTCGCTCAGTAGCTGGGTGGGGGACAGGATAGGACGCGCTGCGTATTCTTGCCTCGTCACTTTCGGATAAACTTTCAAGTTTTTTACTTCTACTACATGAGTAATAAACTCGGGAAGATCGTCCAATTTTGAAAGAATCAGGATAATTTGCAGATGGTGTCCCTTAGCTAGTTGGGAAAGCAGTATTTTCAATTGGGTACGTGTTTCCGCATCCAGTCCGATGAAAGGGTTGTCCATAATCAGCACCCTTGGCTCTGCAAATAGTGTCTCTGCCAATTTGAATTTACGGAGTTCGCCGCTGGAGAGAAGTATAATATACTTATCCAGGAAAGATTCCATTTCAAATAGTTTGTAGATATGCTCTTGCAGTGAACGGCGTTCAGGTGTGTCTTCACCGGCCAGTTGGAATGCTTCTTCGAGTTTCCCTTTTACGGTAGGTGTCTGTTCATCGATCTCCTGTTGGTTCCAGCGTTGCTGAAGATAATAGGTCTTGTCGTTATCTCCACCATAGGAGTCCCTGAAAGTAATATACCGGATGTTATCACACACCCGTTCTTTCTTACTTGGAGTGAAATTATATTCGGGGTCGTGCATTAACAGAGGATGCCTGCCGATGATCATGTCAGCCAACAAAGATTTTCCTCCTCCGTTAGGCCCGACTATGGCTATATGTTCTCCCTCAGAGGATTCAAATTCTACGGGTTCTGCCAGACGCCATTCTGGCATGCGTGGTACGCCTTCATGGATACGGATAATTTTCTGCATTGAGATCTTTTCTGCTTGTTATGAGTTTTTATTAAGTGATAGGAAGCGGTCTGTTGAGAAGGCAGAGACAGGTCTTCCGCGTTGGCTTTATAACTCGTTGAGTACTGTTTCTAATTTTTCAATGAAGAGGTCGGCTTCATCCCTGGTCAGGCAGAGAGGGGGAAGGATACGCAGAATGTTCTTCTGGGCACAACCTGTAAAACAGTGTTGCTCATAGATCAGTTTGCTGCGGACATCTTTTTGGGGTACATCCATGACGACTCCGATCATCAGTCCACGTCCTCTTACTTCGAGGATATGCTTATTGCGTTGCTGGAGCTCCTTTAATTCTTGTATCAGATATTCTCCTACCAGGTGGGCATTTTCCACGAGTCCTTCTTTTTCGAAAACATCAAGTACGGCGAGAGCAGCCGTGCACGCCAGATGATTCCCTCCAAACGTCGTCCCCAGTTCGCCGGAGAATGGTTTGAATACCGGTGAGATAAGCACTCCTCCCATAGGGAAACCGTTGCCAATACCCTTGGCTACAGTGATCAGATCTGGTCTGATGCCCAGCCATTGATGTGCGAAAAACTTGCCGCTCCGGCCATAGCCGCATTGGATCTCATCGGTGATAAGAACGGCGCCATGTTCATGGCAGGCCTTTTGCAATCCTTGGGCAAATTCCGGCGTGGCCATGTTTACGCCACCGACACCTTGTATACATTCCAGAATGCAAGCACAGACATCCCCTTTTGACAATTCCTTTTCCCATGCCTCCAGGTCATTCAGTGGCAAGAAGGTTACATGTTTGTTGGAATTGATGGGGGCCGTAATTTTGGGATTGTTCGTAACTTCGACAGCCAGTGACGTCCTGCCGTGAAACGATTTTTCCGCTGCAAGAATCCTGGTCTTTCCGGTATGGAACGAGGCGAGTTTGAGCGCGTTCTCGTTTGCCTCTGCCCCGGAGTTGATCAAGAAAAACTGATAATCATCATAGCCGCTGATCTTGCCCAGTCGGTCAGCTAATTGCTGCTGCAACGGGTTAATGACGGAATTGCTGTAGAAGCCCAGTTGATGGAGCTGGCGGGTCATCATTTCTATATAGTGGGGATGGCAATGCCCTATACTAATGACAGCATGACCACCGTACATGTCTAGGTATTCCTGATTCTTATCGTCCCAGACCTTACATCCTTTGCCCTTTACGATATTAACATCGAAGAGTGAATATACATTGAATAGTTTCATTAAAATGCGCTTCCTTTTAAGTTTAATCCTGATTTCTGATCTATTCCGAACATGATGTTCATGTTCTGTACTGCCTGTCCTACAGAACATGAACATCATG
>ENA-UOOK01002146-UOOK01002146.1-fermentation-metagenome-genome-assembly--contig:-NODE-2146-length-24767-cov-4.179103_pt1 | contig 24767 bp, 19 predicted proteins | sample MGYA00245777_ERZ724023 | MGnify/ENA primary metagenome ERZ724023 (study PRJEB28704, sample SAMN03018312) | fermentation metagenome | biome: anthropogenic terrestrial biome; feature: soil; material... | reverse complement strand
CTTTCTTTTTTATCTCTATATATTATAATAATTAATTAAATTATCATTAAGAATTATTTTTTATAAAATCTAATATTTTATCTTTATTGATGACACCTTCTCTTAATATTTGAGGGTAGTCCCCTGCAATCGAAATAATAGTGGATTCTTGCTTATAATAGCTTTCACCGGCTATAATTGCAGGAATATCGCCCTTAAAGCGATTTAAAATATCATCAGAATTTGTAAATGCTACTTCTCCGGAAATATTAGCAGAAGTAGCGGCAAGCGGTCTTCCAAACGAAGAAATTAATTTTAAGCAATTATCATCATTTGGGAAACGAATAGAAATTGTATCAAGTCCGGAAGTTATAAAATCTTTTATTCTTTCTTTTTTCCTTTTTACAATTATTGCTAATGGACCCGGAAGAAATTTATCAACTAATTTATAAAATAATTCAGATGGAGACTCAATCAAATCCTCAATCATATCTATAGAAGATATATGAGCCGATAGAGGCTTTTTTGCTTCACGCTTTTTAATAGAATAAACCGCTTCAGCTGCTAATTTACTATTTATATCTCCTCCTATCCCATATACTGTCTCAGTAGGGAATGCAAGAATTTTTCCTTGTTCTAATAAGTTAATAGCAAAATCTAAATCGACTAGATTATGAATATCAAGTAATTTAAGCATTCATTCTAATTTTTAAGATTAGCATACCAATTGCTTATGACTTCTTGAGCCTTATTCTTATGCTTATCCTTGATATTAAATCCCAATGCAGCTATAGCAGCAATTAAAATTGAAATATCATCTGTATAGCCTAATGCAGGTATTATGTCTGGAACAGCATCAATTGGGAAAATAAAATATCCTAAAGCTCCAGCGATTACTGTTTTAGCCCATGTAGGAGTCTCTTCATCTCTAAAAGCATAGTACATAGTAAGGACTTTTTCTATAGTATTAGTGCTTACTTTTGAGAAATTGTTTTTTAACTTACCCCACAGACCTTTGTTCGAATATTTATCCTGATATTTAAAATTTTCACTATCTGGATCGTAACCTAAATTTTTCATATTTTATGATTTTAAAAAAAGATAATATTTTAAAAGTGTATTTTTTTTGATTTTTTTTCTAAATAATAATTGCTTATATCCTACTTATAATCAGTGATTAGCAATTTTGCTAAAAATATTTTTTAAAAAATAATTTTGTATTAAAAAATATTTTTGTAAATTTACAAATCGTAAAATTTATTTTATGATTGAAAAGTGTCAGATTTCATACACATTTATTGTTCAAAATATTAGTAACAAAAATGTTACAATTTAAAATTATTATTTTAAATTTAATTATTCACTAATATCTAAATAATAAATTTATAATAATAAACGGATAAAGAATTTAAAAGTTTTATAAAATCAATCTTTTTATTTAAGAATAATATAAAATTTAAATATTTTTTATCAAATGATATGATATTTTTTTAAGTAATTAACAATTTATTAACATAGGAAAGAATTCATGGTTCTAAACCCAAAAAAGACCAATAGACTAATTCTAATCTTAATAACATGTATACTCCTAATGGGAGTAACAGACGATGCGTTAGCTAAAAAAGCTAAGTCTACAAAAAGTAGCAAAGCTAAAATAACTAAAGTCTCAAAGTCTAAAAAATCAAAAAGATCTAAAAAGAAAAGAAAAGTAACTGCAAAAAGAAAATATAATCCTTCTAAAACAAAAAGAGAAGCAATTGAAGTTCTAAAGACTGCAGCCGGATTATCTCCTGATGAAGCAACAAGTACAAGTCATATTGTAAATAACTTCATTGATAGACAATACAGCAATATGTATGAAACCGATAGAAATTCAACTGCCGAAGATACAGAAGGCGAAGATCTTGATGAATTAGCTTTAGAAGATAATATAGCAGTAGATATTGATGCTCTCAGAATGGTCTGGATGGATTATTTATTCGCTGGCGAAACTGGTAGTAACGATTTACTATTTTGCGGAATTAGCAAGCAAGAGATTATGAATAACGTAATGGATTGGTTAGGTACGCCATACCTTTTCGGTGGAACATCTCGCCGCGCTATTGATTGCTCAGCATTTGTAAGAGCAGTATTCCAAAGCTCGGGAAATATTCAATTACCACGAACTGCGGCTGAACAGAATAAAATTGGCACAAAAATAAGAAAGGATAAAATGGAATTTGGCGACTTAGTATTTTTTAATACTCGCAGAGGCGTATATGTATCGCACGTAGGTATTTACTTGGGTGATAATTTATTCGTTCATGCAAGCTCTAAATACGGAGTTACTATTTCATCATTAGAAAGCGGTTATTATAATAAAAGATTAATAGGTTCTAAGAGACTCACACAGCAAGATATAATGAGACTTAGTATGAATTAATCAAAGTAAAATCAAGATTAAAAGCTCGGAAATCATTAGTATTTTCGGGCTTTAAATTTTTAAGCTAAATATTAAATTTTTATATATCGAAACGATGGGAAATAATCATATTTTATTAGCATTCATTGTAACAACTTTTGCCGGACTATCTACCGGTATTGGTGCTGCAATGGCATTTTTTACTAAACGAAATAATAAAAAATTCTTATCTGCATCACTCGGTTTTTCAGCTGGTGTAATGATATTTGTATCTTTTGTTGAAATTTGGAGCGAATCGAATTCACTTTTCAATGAAAATTTTCCTGAGCATTTAGCCTTTTTATATACAATGCTATCATTTTTTGGAGGTATTCTCTTGATTTTAATAATCGATAGATTAATTCCATCTTACGAAAATCCTCATGATGTAAAATCTATTGATGATTTAGAAAAAGTATCTTTAGATGAAGGAGCAAAATTAAAAAGGTTAGGTATATTTACTGCTTTTGCTATTGCTATACATAACTTTCCTGAAGGAATTGCAACGTTTGCATCCATGCTAAATGATCCTACAATTGGATTTTCAATTGCGATAGCTATTGCTTTGCACAATATTCCTGAAGGTATAGCAATTGCAGTCCCGCTTTATCATTCTACTGGAGATAGAAAAAAATCATTTTGGTTATCCTTGCTTTCAGGAATGGCAGAACCACTTGGTGCTGTTTTTGCCTTTCTATTAATGAGTTTATTTGTTGAATTTACATCTACTACTTATGGTATAATTTATGGAGTTGTAGATGGCATTATGGTGTTTATTTCTTTGGATGAATTATTACCTGCTGCAAAGGAGTATAATATGGGTCATATAGCCGTATATGGACTTATTGCTGGTATGATAGCTATGGGTGTAAGTATGTTTTTATTTATGCTATAACATAGAAAATAGGTTATTTTTCAATTTGGTTATAGAATCAGCTAACAATTTAAGAAAAATGATAAAATGCCGATATTCTTAAATGTATATTATGTAATATAATTTAAAATTTAAATAAAGGAAAACATCATGGCACATTTTGATGATCAATATGATGATGAATTAGACAATTTCGAGGAAGATGAAGACACTCAGAAAGAGAAGTATATTACTTTTCTTTTAGGAGATGAAGAATATGCTATCGAAATTCAATATGTTATTGAAATAATTGGAATGCAGAAATTTACTCATTTACCAGAAGCTGCAAGCTATATCAAAGGTGTAATAAAGCTACGAGATAGCGTTTATCCAGTAATTGATATGAGAAAAAGATTCAGATTACCTGAAGCTGAATATACAGATAGGACTTGTATTATAATAGTTAAAATTGGTGACAATTCTATAGGATTAATTGCAGACTCAGTGAATGAAGTTCTTAACATTCCTGCAGATAACATTTCCGCATCTGGTACAAATAGTTTATCTACAAAATCTCAATTTTTACAAGGGATTGGTAAATTAGGCGAAAGAGTTGTGATAATCTTAGATATTAATAAAGTAATTTCTGAAGAAGAAATTGAATCAATTGCTATATAATTTAAATATTTTTCGTAATTTAAGTACTTTTTTGTAATGAAAAAGTACTTTTTTAATTAATTGATTTAAATCATTTAGGCAATAATAAAATGAAAATTGGAAAAAACACTTCATTTCTCTTGACATTATTTTTTGTAATATCCGCAATTATAGCTATTATAAGTATAATTAGCAGTAACTCATTAAAAAATTATATTAATGATGACTACGCTATGACAGAAAAAAAGCTAAAATATTCTGATAATATTTTAGATAATATTTTTTCTTCGTCTAATTTAATTAAAGATATGATTATAGCAACTGATAATATCCAACGTAATTCTTTACTTAGTCAAGTAAACATGATGAATAGCTCTGCTATCCTATATGGAGATTCTTTGAGGGCAAAATTAACTGAAAATGATGAGCTTGAAATGTATAATAATTATTTAGAGTATCAAAAACAGTTTTTAACAGTTCTTACATCTATTAATGATAATTTAAATGCTGGAAATATTATTGGTGCATCTAATTTAAACTCTTCCGAATTTAAAGCAATTGCAGATAAATATTATAAAAATATGAAAGAAATTAAGAATTATTATGTAGAGCAATTAAATGACACTGTTAATTCAATGTATAATTCTTCAAATTTGCTTTTCTATTTTCAATTAATCATATTATTTGTATCATTGATTGGTGGCTTATTATCATATTTAATTTACAAAACTGAATATAAAAATTATATTCAAAATGTAGCTTCTATCAAAATGAATGCCCATACACCTCCACCTCCTACATCAACAGAAAATACTAGTAATTTTTCAGGTAATCCCGTTGATAGTAGTGATATTAATGACACTAATAAAAGCGAAAATTAGATTAAAACAATAAATATTTATTTTGATTTAAGATAAAATATAATATTTGCAAAAAATATTTTTGAAATAATTTTATTATTACGAAAATATTCCGTAATTTTGCTGTTCTTAAATCGATACAAAATAAGGAAAAACAATGAATACAATGAATTATATCGACTCATTGGTCAAAGATAGAGCAGTAGATGCTCGCAAGCAAAAAGATGGCGATAATTATAAGGAAATCCCTTCTTTCAAATCTGGTGATACTGTAAATGTAGCCGTTAGAGTTGTGGAAGGCGAAAAAGAAAGAATTCAAAATTACAAGGGTATTGTAATTAATAGACGCGGAGCTGGAATCAGCCAAACATTTACTGTAAGAAAAATTTCTAATGGTATTGGCGTTGAAAGAATTTTCCCTTTATATTCTCCTATGCTACAAAGTATCGAAGTATTACGTTCTGGAAAAGTACGTCGTGCTAAACTATATTACTTACGTGGTATGAGCGAAAGAAGAATACGCCAAAAATTAAACTAAAATATTACATTCCGCTTGTTTTTTCCAATGAAAATTTAAAGAGCCCAGTTAATTTATGAAATTTGGGCTCTTTTTTCATAATTTACCATCCCTGATTAATATTTCACAAAAGATTTAATAAAATTTACCGATAATTATAATAATATTTTAAGATTTTTTATACTAATCTATTTATTTAAGACAAATATCAATAGAAAAAATGACGTCTAATATTATAAATACTCCAGAAAACATTATTTCGACTTTATCGAATGAGAGCGAACAAATAAATTTAAATCACTCTCAAAACTCTGATATTGCCATTTATGAATGCGATCCTAATGGAATGATTATTTTTGCTAATGATGCATTTTATGAATTAATGAATATTAATAAAAATATTAATATTAGCAATTATCATGCATTTGAATTTATTGATATTTCAAGTTTTATTGAAATCCCTGAATTAGAAGAAAAGCAATTATTAAATAAAAATATTAATATAGACCTAAAAGCTCTTACAATTAACTTAAAATCATTTTGGGTAAATGCTAATATAGAACCAAAAATTAATTCTAAAAATGAAGTAATAAGTACGACAATTTCCTTCAAAAAATTAGATAGACAGGTTCAGACTTCGTTTGATAAGACCAACCTAAATAGTAATATTCCATCAGTTCAAAATGATAACAATTTTGTAATTATTCTAGATAACAATCACATAATTAAATTTATTTCAGATAATTATAAACAAATTATAAATATTAATTATGAAGTCGATAGAAGAGTAAATTTATTAAAATACGTACATCCAGAGGATAGAAATATCGTAGAAAAAGAATATAATAGTTTATTAAATGATCCTACAAAACTCAGCATATTCAGATTCAGATATTTAATTGACGATAAAAATTATATTTGGCTTGAATCAATTTCGACAAATCATTTAGATAATCCAACTATTAATGGTATTTTACTTAATATTAGAAATATTTCTAAGAAATTAGGAGTTGAGGAATTTAATGCTAAATATAGTGATAATATTAGATTGTTAGTCAAGAATACTAATCATTTATTAATTTTAATTAATTTAGAAGGAAAAATAATTTTTTCTGAAGGCAAAATATTTAATTTTTTTGGTAATGTAGAACCAAAAAACTTTCATAATATGAATATTTTTAATATTCCAGAATTAGATGAATCTATTAAAAATGATATATTATCAGCCATAAATGAAAAAGAAATTAGAGCAGTCGTTACTACACATGGATATTCTTTTGACGTTACATTCTCTCCATATTATAACAGTGAAAATCAATTAAGTGGAGTAATAATAATAGCTTCTGATATTTCTCAAATTATAAAAATAGTAGAAGAGAAAGAAAAATTAATTGAACTTTTGCAAATTTCAAGACAAGCTGTAATCAGCGAATCTGAGAAATTATTAGAAACTAATGAAAAATTGTTGAATTCAGAAGAAGATTTAAGAAAAAATAATTCTGAAAAAGATAAATTCTTCTCAATTATTTCTCACGATTTGCGATCACCACTTTCTGGAATCCTCGGATTAATTAATTCCATTGTTGAGGATTTTGATAATTACTCTCCTATTGAAATTAAAGAATCTTTAAAAAATCTGAAAGGTGTATCGGAGAATTTATACAAGTTACTAGATGATTTGCTTACATGGTCGCGCATCCAGAGAGGTGTAATGGTAATTAATCCCGATTATATTTCTTTAAAAATTATTACCAGCAATGTATTCGAAATTTTGAATACTAATGCTGTGCAAAAAAACATTGAATTGTCAGTCGAGCACAAAGACCCTAATCTAACTGTATTTACTGATTTTAATATGTCGAATACTTCTTTAAGAAATTTAGTATCTAATGCTATTAAATTTACTCCAAATGGTGGTAAAATTCATATTATTACAGAGCAATTAGATGAAAATTTCGCAAAAATTAGTGTAAAAGATACAGGTATCGGAATGGAACAATCTGTAGTAGATAATTTATTTAATGTAGGTGAATCTAGAACTACTCCAGGTACTAATAATGAAGCCGGCAGTGGACTTGGGCTAATTTTATGCAAAGAAATGATAGAACAAATTGGTGGCGATATTACTGTTACAAGCGAACTTGGGAAAGGTACTACTTTTGCTTTTACAATTCCGCTTATTGAATTAAATTCTAATTTACTAAAAATAAAGGAAAATAGAATCCTTAATTCTGAAGAAAAAGTTGAAGAAATTAAAGCAAAAAAACTTGAATCCACATATAAAGAAAAATGTATCACTGATAAAGAATATAACCCATCTAAAGCTCTATTAGAAGCTCTTCCGGACATTATTCCAGATATTGAGAGTAAATTTCTACCGATAAGAAATAATCTTTTAGAGACATTTTATATTTCTGATATTATTACTTTTGCTTCCTCACTTAAAAAATATGGAGAAGAATTTAAATTACCATGTATGGAAGATTATGCCTTAGCTCTTTTTGATAAATGTGTGAAAATGGATATTTCTCAAATAAATGAAATATTAATACAATTTGATTTTGTAATTAATCGATTAAAGGGTTTTATAGGAATGGCTTAAGTTTATTAAGATTTTTTTAAAAAAAAGAAAAGCTCAAGTAAAAATTACTTGAGCTTTTGTTTTATATTATTTTCTAGAAATAAATAGTAAATTATCTAGCAATTGTGAAAGTAGTAGAATATTCTTTTCCACCATCTTTTGCTTTAATAATATACATTCCATTTCCAAGAGTGCTAATATTAGCTTTAGTCATTGCTGCAGCATTGCTTAGTGTCATTACTTTTTCGCCAAGCATATTGAAGATTTCAATATTTGCATTGCCAGAACCATTTACTAAATTAATATTCATTTCGTTTAAAGCTGGGTTAGGATAAACTGAAATTTCTTCACTTAATATTATTGGTTCTTCCACATTAGATTTTTGAGTATAGCTAAAGTTACCATACATAATGTTTCTAACTAAACCATACATATTTTGAGCTACTATATCAGAACTTAAATATTTTGCATAAACTTCTTTTCCATAATCAGTTAAATTATCTGGAGACATAATTAATGGTTCTGTATATAATAATGGAATATGTTCAATATCAGGAATTATTTTTGGCATATATGAGTGAAGTATATAGCTTCTATCTAATTTAGTAATATTCATAGGAGCTGACCAAGTATTTTCAGTAACTTTTCTATATCTTACAAACACATTTGTAGTAAGGAATTCATCTACTTGAGCTGCTTGATAATTGCCATCTCTATCTTGATAAAGATAATCCACTGGTTTACCTTTAATTGCTGATCCTTCATAATTCTTGTATGATTCATAACCTTCGACTGGTTTATTAGGGTCATAATTAAAATCTAACCATTTTGCAACAAGATATTGACCATCTTTAGTCTTTGAAATTTGAACTTCATGTTCTCTTGGAGTATTATCTAATATTACAGGATATTTTTGTCCTAATAATTCACCATTTGTAGCAGTATTAGTATAAACACTAAAATAATCCACACTATAAGTTGATAACTGATATTGGCTAAGTTGAGAATTAAATACAGCACTTAACATATTTTCTACTGGTTTAATTGACCAAGTTGAGCCATCTTTTGTTACTTCTACAAGGCTATTATATAAATAAATACTTTCAGCAGTTGAAACTACATAAAATCTACCTATGAAGCTCATTTTGTCAGCACCATATACCACGAAATCTAATTCTTGGTAAGCAGAAAAGTCATAACTCAAATCATTTAATTTATATTGTTCAGGTGATACAGATAAAACAAAGTTATTTAAAACTTCAGTAGGTAATCTTTCGAATTTAGTAAAAGTATAACCACCGTCTGTTGATTTAGCTACTGCAGGATATCTATGATCTATATCCATATTTGGATCAACGAAGAAATTAACTACAGCATGGTAAATCACACCGTCGTGATGATCAGATAATGTTTGGCTTGACCAAGTACCATTTGGTTCTGAAGCTTTAAAATCATTATCGTAACTTGTTTGAGTCTGAGAATATTCATAATCAGTTTTAGAAATATCAGCTAAACTTGAAAAATGTGGACCATATTTTGCAGTACTATTTGCTTTTCTTGTAGCTTTATAGAACATATAATAATGAGCTGCATCGTCTCCTGTGAATCCATTTATATATAAATCAAGAGGTAGTTCATAATCAGTTCCACCACCTGGATTAATTTCGTCAGCATATTTAATTTGCATTGAAGCTTGATCGTTTACAATATTAAGCGGGTTAGATGTAAGAAGAGCATTACCTACATAATTATAATCGCTTCCTTTAGGATAAACACCAGCAGTATGAACGAGATAGTTAAATTTACTAATATCTTTATTACCTTCGATTGGATTTGTTACGCCATAAGATATCCAAGAGAATAAAGTATCAGTAGAATTTATAACTCTAAAAATTTTATTAGTATCTATAGTAAGGCCATCATCATTAAATGGTACAATACTTAATCTTGAGTAATCAGTATTGTCTTCTGTACGAATTCTACTAGTCAAAATAGGAACAACAACAGTACCAGCATCTGGCAAATAGTGAATAAGTGAAGCTCCATAAAACATTCCAGTGCTAGCAAAATTATCAATTCTAGTGTTAAGAAGGAATGGAGTAATATTGTTGTTTGTAAAAGTCTCAGCAGATATTTTTGGTTTTATAATTTCTGCTTTCGACATAATCGAAGTTTCTTTTAATTGAATGTCTTTTGGGTTTGATAAAAATTTGCTAGTTCCCAAATTATTCAATTGAACTGGTGCTGCATTCATTAAAGCCGGTATGAATATAGCACAAATTAGGGTATAAAGTAATTTTTTCATTACTTGCTCCGTTAAAATATTTATAAAGTACAATTATTTAATTTACAAAAAAATTATGATAAAGTTAATAAATTAACATTAATTTAACATTTAGAAAACAAATATAATAAATTTTCAATTAATATATACAAAGATTATTCATTTTTATTTTATTCGATTTAAAATTATATCAATGTTATAAACAAAAGACAAATGAACACCAAAAAGGTTACACATTATTTTAGAAAATAATAATTATTAATTTTGCCATCGCTATTATAATAAAATAAATTAGAATAATTAAAAATGATATTTTGATATTTTCTTTCAACAGCGCTATTGAAGTCGATTGTGGTAATTTTATTGCATTCCTTTATTTCTTTAATATTATTATAATCAGGATTATAATCAGGGAGCTCAATTAAGCAATATGAGTTTTCAATAGCTATTATTTTAAAGATAAATTGGGGTTCAATTTTTTCAGCTAAATATTTAGAAATTGCAAGTTGAATTTTCGTTGCTGAAAGCATCGCTCGATTATTAGAATTATTTATATTTATTTTAAGCAAAAATTTAGTTCCATTTTCAATAGAAATATTAAATGGTTTTATTTCTTTCTCCTCTGAAATAATTGTTTCACTAATAGAATTGTTTAATCCAGATTTAATTCGCACTTTAATTTTTGCTTTTTGCGCAAAAGTAATCATTCTGGGATAAATTAATTTAAGTCCATTTTGTCCAATTAAAAATGCTTGCTTATAGCTCAATTTTTCAATTAAATTAGTGATTTTATTTGTTTTGGGGTCGGCAGTTCGAATACCATCTACATCAGTAAAAATTATAATTTCGTTACAATTTAAGCATTTTGAATAAATAGCAGCACTTAAATTTGAGCTTTCTATTCCCATTGTTGTTATTTCATTTTTTAAATCCGATGCAACAAATCCCTGTGCAATAATAAAATCAAATTCTTTAAATTTCGGTAAAATGTGATTTTGAATATTAGAATTTGTGATTTCCATCAATGGTGATGCATTTCCGTATTTTGAATTAGTTTTAATAATACCGGTAGAATCTATTTTTTCTATATTAATACCATTCACTTTAAGGAATTTATGTGCAATTAATAAAGTCATTTTTTCACCGTAGCTCATTAATAAATCATAAGTGCGTGGTGTACATTCTTGGGTGATATTAATGCCTTTAAGCAAATTATATATTTCTACCTTAGCAGAAATAATTTCATTTATATTTTCTAATCTATATTTTTCGTCAATTATTAAATTTTCTACGAAATAAATATATTCATTTATTAATTTATCAATTATTTCTTGAGACTCTTTTAATTTACCATTGCTGGCTAGAGTCCCAGCCAAACGTAGATTACTAGTTGATTTAGCAATAGCTGATATTACTAGCATTACTTTCACATTTGAATATGCTTTAATAATATTAAGCATATTTTTAAAGCCTTCTAAATTACTAAGTACAGCTCCGCCAAATTTTAGAATTTTAATTTTATTCAATTTTTCTATGTTTTTTTGTTTTTTAATTTCATCAACAAGTTATTAACGACAAAAATAATAAAAATCTATTCTTTATCAATTAAAAAATAAATAATAATTATTAAAAATTTGTAATTTAAAAAGAAAAATGATATTTTAGCAATATTATAAATTTAATAAATAATATATTATACAACTTTATATTTTGGTGCAATTATGATAAAATCTGTAAATGAATTAGACCTAAATGGAAAAAGAGTACTTACTCGAGTTGATTTTAACGTTCCAATAAAAGATGGAGTAATTACTGACGATGCGCGAGTCGTTCGTTCTTTGCCTACAATTAATACAATTATTAAAGCTGGAGGAGTACCAATATTAATTTCACATTTAGGTAGACCCAAAGAAGGTAGAGAGCCAAAATTCTCATTAAGAATTGTTGCAGAATTATTAGCCAAAAAATATGGCTATAAAGTAAAATTTATTGAGAATCTATTGAGTGAATCTGCTGAAAAATTAACCAAAGAAGCTGTAAATGGCGAAATTTTATTATTCGATAATATTCGCTTTTACCCCGGCGAGACTAAAAATGACGCAGAATTAGCTAAAGATCTTGCTAAATTAGGTGATGTCTATGTAAATGATGCTTTTGGATCTGCTCATAGAGCACATTCCTCTACTGAAGGTGTAGCTCACTTATTCCCTGAGAGAGGAATGGGACTGCTTTTACAAAATGAATTAGAGTTCTTAAATAAAGTAATAAAGGACCCTGTAAAACCATTCACTGTAATTTTAGGTGGAGCTAAAGTTTCTGATAAAATCGGTGTAATTAAAAATATTATAAATAAATGCCAAAATATTTTAATCGGTGGTGGTATGTCTTTCACTTTCCTAAAGGCATTAGGCAATGAAGTAGGAAAATCATTAGTAGAAGATGAGCAATTAGAGCTAACGAAGGAATTAATTGCTGATGCAAAAGCTAAAAATGTTAATTTAATATTACCTAAAGATATTATAGTAACAGACAAATACGAGGATACTCCTGATAAAAATGAAGTTTCAATAAGTGAAATTCCTGCAGATAAAATGGGATTAGATATTGGCAAGAATACTATTGAAGACTTTAAAAAGTACATTCTCGATTCAAAGACAATCTTTTGGAATGGTCCTATGGGAGTATTTGAATTCAAAAATTTTGCCGATGGCACAAATGAAGTTGCAAATGCAGTTGTGGAATCTACCAAAAATGGTGCGATAAGTATTATTGGTGGTGGTGATTCAGCTTCTGCAATTAAAAAATTAGGATATGAAGCAGCTGTATCTTATGTCTCTACTGGTGGTGGAGCTTCATTAGAATTCCTTGAAGGCATAGAATTGCCTGGAGTGAAAGCTCTTGAAATATAAAATACAATTACTTTTAATTTCATAATTAATTGTAGAATTTTTACCAAATTATTAATGAATAATAGAAACATAATAATGAATATCTGAAAAATTAATTTAATTTTAATAATTTGGTACATACTTTGATTAAAAATAGTTGAATTTTAGAATGAGCAATTGAAATAGCAGTAATTTTGGTTATTATTGCTCATTCTATTCAATTATATCTTTAATTATATAACGTAATATTATGTTTAGACTTACCAATTTATACAGTAATATAGGAAATAAAAGCATTTTAAAGTTCGTTTCATTAAAATTAACTTTTTCTTTCTTATTCCTTATATTAATTAATCTTTTATTATCAAATCAATCTATTGCTCAAAGCTCAAGTATGAGTGCATGGCATTTTCTTGATGGTAATCCAGAGGCTACACGATTAAATAAAGCGAAATCATCTCCGCAGGGTCTTGATACTTTTAAAATTAAATGGGCTGTAGATGCTATTTCCGGAGATGTCCAACCTTTAATTGGGAATATCGTAAATAATTCGAAAATTAATAAAAACTTTATATTTAATCCTAATGAAATTGCTGCAGTAGTAAGTGGTAGAATTGTAATAATTGATGCTACTGGTAATGTTCATAAATATAATGACTACATTCCATATATTAAGGATTTATCAGTTCTTATAGATACTTTAAGCACAAATCCTTATGATAAAATGCCAAATCCTGTGGTATTAGGAATAGAATCAATTGAAATGAAAAGTCCAGACGGTCTCTCTCATGCTTATTTGGCAGGTTTTGACCCCATTGCTGATACTGCAAAATTGATCCGCAGACTCACTTTAGACTTACGCGAATATGCACCTAATAGTTACGCTAATATTAAACCAATATTAGGTAGAAAATTCCCAGCAAGCAATGATTATTCGATTTTTTCTGTAGTTAATTGTGCATCGCCTGAATATACTTCTTTTAATTCTACATTGCCATATTTCAGAGGAATTACGGAATTTATTACTCCGAATAATACTCCAAACTATCCTTTACCAGACATAAAAGATGTAAAAACTAACCGTTACCATTTACCGGGTGATGTTGGTTTTGCCTCACCATCTATAACATATTTTAGAGGAATGACATTAGTAGCGATGCCTTATTATGCTTATCACAGCACATTATATGATACAGTTTCAATAAATGACAATAAATATCAAAACGTAATTTCTGGCAAATACCCATATTTAGCAATTTATGATATTAGCTCTTCAGTAACGAAACCGCTTTTTGAGCCGCTCAATATCCAATTCCTAATTAATGGATCTAAACCTCAAATTAGACCTTATTTTGTAAAAACAAATGACCGCGCTACGGGAGACAGTTTATTTTTAATTATAGCTGAAGAATATTTGGGTAGAGATTCATCATTCGGTACTCCTACTTTGCATTTATTTAATGTAAATGGCGATTCTCTAACTAGAGTGAACGATTTCGTTAGACCTCCATTTTCAAGTGCAATTAAAAATCACCAATGGACAATTGCCGTAGGAAATGTCGATGGCAATAGTACTAATAATTGGCAAGAATTTTTCCCAAATAACCCGGGAAATGAAATTTTAGTAACTGAATCTTCAAAAAAATTCGCTGTAGCTGAAAGCAAATTATCTGTATTAAAATATTATAGCGGTCCAAGACAAATTAAACCATCACCTCCTGATGCTATTCTATTTCCTTTTGATACAATTTGCACTAAAAGGGTAAATGGATGGATAGCAGCAGTAAATGATATTGATGGTGCTTCAGATGGCAAAGATGAAATATTTCTAGTAGATGGCTCTACTTTAAGAGTACTTAGAATGGTTGATTATACTTCATTTAAATTTAAAAGTTGGAATCCATTCGATACAGTATATACAATGAATTTTAAGAATCAAATTATTTCAAGTGTCTCAGTAGCTGATGTAGAGGGCGATGGACTAAATGATATTATTGTTACTACTCAAGATAGCACTTATTTGATAGGTGTAGAGATACCAAATGAAATTAAAGTATTATCGCCAAAAAAGAATGCAGGAGTATTTTGCGTAGGAGACTCTATCACTATCGAATGGCATAATGTGGTAAAAACATCAAATAGAATAGATATTTTGTTCCGCCCAACGAAAAACAATCTTCCTATTGATTCAATAATTACAATACATCAAAATTATAATAATACAACTGATACCACAAGATATAATTATAGATTTAGTTCAATACTTGCAGGCAAAGAAGGATATTTCATTGTACAAGAGAGCGATAATCCAAGCACCGTTAATGATATTACCGGTATAGTTACCGTTCAAATGCCTTCAATTAATCTAAATATAACTAATCCACAAAATTTAATTGTAGGAAGTAAACTTTATTTAGATGGTGATTTCGGATGTGTGGATAGTATTAAAGTACAATATAGCGTAGATGCAATTAATTGGTTTTACTCAGATTCAGTCATAATTGATACAAATGGAACTTTTGCTACTGAATTTTTAGTTCCATGTCCTGATAATATGAGTTGTACAGATTCAGTATATAATAATAATGTTTTAATAAGATGTATATATTCAAAATTTGATTATATAGATACAGTTTCTCTTGCCCCTTCATTAGTAAAACCAATGGTATTCCCAATTGTAATTGAACCTTGCAGTACTGCTTGCCCTACAATGAATTTCTCTTGGGATCTAAGTGCATTAAATATCACAGATAGTTTAATTTATGTCCTATTATCTACTGATGGAGGAATTACTTTTAGCGAGATTGATAATTTTAATTCAAATATTGATAACTTTAAATGGGAAGTACCTAATGGTATTACTCCGAATTTCATTTTGAGATTTTGTACCGAAAATGCTTGTATACGCACTGACACACTTCTAAAACATCAAGTGGCACAATATATTAACTCAATCTCCCCTAATCCGTATAATCCTATGAATGGGCTATTAGATATAGTTTATGAAATGTCAAATGATGCTGACGTTACAATTAAAATATTAGATCCTGCAAATAGAATAGTTGCCGAACCAGTCCGAAATATACATAGGATTGCTAATACAATATATTGCGATTTCTGGGACGGAAAAAGAAGTGATGGCTCATATTGCGATAACGGAGTGTATTATATTCTTTTAGAATTATCGACAGGTGATAAACAAGTATATCCCGTTTTCATAAAAAAATAAGATACTCTATATAACTTAAAAATATTAAGAATATAAAAAATAATTTATATAATGAAAATAATAATAATTGCAGAAGAAAAAAGAATTGCAGCTTTACTTAAGCATGGCTTAGAGGAAGAAAAATATTTAGTCGATATAGCGCTCGATAGCTCAAATGGTTGTGAATTAGTGTTTAACAACAATTATGATGCTTTAATTATTGATACTGCTATGTCTGGATTAACTGGTATAGCAATTTTAAAAGAAATTAGATTAATAAATATTAATATTCCAATTATATTGTTAACACCAAAATACAAAACTGAAGATATCGTAGAAGCCCTTGATTTAGGTGCCGATGATATTATGGCTAAACCGTTTAGTTTTGATGAGCTAGCTGCTCGACTTCGTGCTATAATGAGAAGAACCGCTCGCGATATTAATACAAAATTAGTATGCGGAAATTTAGTTCTCGATACTGTCACACACTTAGCTTACCGCTATGGCAAAGAAATTGAACTTACCACCAGAGAATATACTCTTTTAGAGTATTTAATGAAAAATAAAAATAGAATCCTTACCCGTACTAGCATTTCTCAGAATGTCTGGAAACAACCAATAGATGTTACTTCCAATATTGTCGATGTATATATTAAAAGAATTAGAAATAAAATCGAAAAAAAAGGAACAAAAAAACCATTAATACAAAATATTCATGGTGTCGGCTATCGCATCAGAGAAATTAATGATTAAAGACAATGAATAGATATTTGCGATTAGAAAATGAATTTAATGATGAATTAAAATCATTATCAAATATTCAGAGGGAATTTGATTTATATCAAATTGAAAAATTTATTGCTCGATCTCCTGAATTCTTTTGTTTAGAATTAAATGGAGAAGCAGGAGAATTGGCTAATTTGGAAAAAAAAATTTGGAAAGGGAGAGACATTTCTCAAGAAAAACTCCAAGATGAAGCCGCCGATGTATTTATCGCACTGATGAATTATTGTAATGCACGCAAAATTGATTTATCCGAAGCAGTAAAAATCAAATTAAATATAATTGAAAATAATAGATTAATACTTGAATCTCAAAATAAAACTTATTGATAAAATAATCTATATTAATCGTTAAATAAATTTTCTACAGATTGCTTAATCTTAAAAAATAGTTCAATAATTTCATTTCTACTTGTAAATGGCATTTTTAGTAATAATCTCTTGCCTTCTTGATAAATTTTAGCTTCTTCGTATTCCTGCACAATATCAGAAATTTCCAAGTATGCAGTTGAGTAAAAATCTTTAGCTTCTGCATCAGGGAATTCTGCTACAAAATAATCGCGATGTATAGAAATTTTTACAAAACCTGTACCAAGAGCGGCTATTCTAAGCCTAACTACAAAAAGTAGTTCTTTTACTTTAGCCGGTAAATTACCAAACCTATCTACCAATTCAGCTACGATTTTCTTATATTCTTCAGCATTTTTTAATTCATATAGGACTTTATAATATTTAAATCTCTCAGTCTCAGATTCTATATACTCAGCTGGAATTAAAGCATCTGAATTTATTTCAATCGCAATATTGTCATTTTCAAGAGCCGAAATTTTCTTATTATATTTTTTATCAAAAATATCTCCAAATTCTTCATTTCGTAATTCCTGTACTGCTTCATCTAATACTTTATGAAATAATTCATATCCAATATCAACGATAAAACCACTTTGTTCAGCACCAAGCAAATTACCAGCACCTCTTATTTCCATATCCTTCATTGCTAATTTAAATCCACTACCTAAATCTGTAAATTCTTCTATAGCCTCTAACCTTTTTAAAATATTATTGTTCATAATTTTAAATGAAGGAATGCAAAGATAGCAATATGCTTGCTTATTGCTTCGCCCTACTCTCCCTCGTAATTGGTAAAGTTCTGCTAATCCAAAATTTTGTGCTTTATTTATAATAATTGTATTTGCATTTGGAATATCAAGTCCGCTTTCAACAATTTTGGTAGAAATAAGTATATCATACTTCCTCTCTATAAACCTTTGCATTTCCTTTTCTAATTGGCTTGCTGGTAATTGTCCATGTGCTATTCCGATTTTTGAAAGTGGTGCTATATTCTGAATTTTTTTAGCTAATAATTCAATGTCTTTTACTTTATCATTCACAATGAATATCTGACCATTCCTATTTAATTCATTATGAATAGCTTCAGATAGCTTTTTTTCATCCCATTCTATTACTTGTGTTTCAATAGGCAATCTATTTCGTGGTGGAGTCTCAATGAGACTTAAATCTCTTGCACCCATTAATGAAAAATTAAGAGTTCGTGGAATTGGAGTAGCAGTAAGAGTGAGAGTATCAATATTGGCGCGTAATTCGCGTAATTTTTCCTTAGCAGAAACGCCGAATCTATGCTCTTCATCTATAATTAATAAGCCTAAATCTTTAAATTTAATATCTTTGCTTAATAATCTATGAGTACCAATTAAAATATCGCATTTACCATTAATTAAATTTTCTAAAATTTCATTTTGCTCTTTCTTTGTTCTAAATCTTGAAATTACACCTATATTGATTGGATAACCTTTCATTCTATCATTAAAAGATTCATAATGCTGCTGAGCGAGGATCGTAGTAGGCACTAATACAGCAGTTTGCTTACCATTTTGTGCCGCTTTAAAAGCAGCTCGAATTGCAACTTCAGTTTTTCCGAAGCCAACATCTCCACATACAAGCCTATCCATAGGAGAATTTGATTCCATATCATTTTTTACTTCGACACCAGCCCTGTGTTGGTCTGGAGTATCTTCGTACATAAATGATGCTTCAAACTCTTTTTGCCAAATTGTATCTGTCGGGAATGAATACCCCGGTATTGCTTTTCTCTTAGCATAAATTTTAATTAAATCGCGAGCAATGTCTTTCAGTCTCTTTTTAGTTCGTGCTTTTTTACGTTCCCATTCGCTTGAACCTAATTTACTTAATTTAGGAATTGTACCCTCTGAAGCACTATATTTCTGTATTTTATTAATATAGTTTAAATGAACATAAAGAGTGTCTCCACCTTCATAAGTAAGTCTGACACAGTCTTGAATGCTACCGCCTAAATTTATTGATTCTATCCCCTCGAATTTTCCAATACCCTTGTCAGTATGTACAACAAAATCGCCCGGCTGAAGTTGCTTTAGTTCTTTAAGCGATATACCAGCTTTTTTTGCAATTTTTTTGCTGATAAATTTAGTTTTTATACGGTTAAAAATTTGATGTTCAGTAAAGAACACAGTTTTAATATCATCACAAATAAATCCCTCTACCGGTGATAGATTCATCCATTTCAGGATATTATAAGTATAATCTGGATCAGCTAATTTTGCATCTTCTAATTCTGCAAATGAATTATTTATATTATCAATGCTGAGCGCTTTTCCGCTTTGATAATCACTTTCTTTAAGCGTAAGAGTATTCTCAATTAAGTCATGTAGTCGCCAACTACTATTACCACCATCAGAAGCTAAGAAGATATTGTAATTTAAGGAAGCATAATATCTAAGAATACGCACTAATTCTTTCATTGAAGAATTTACTGCAGGTTGTGAAGTACTTTTGATATTTATTGTAGCATTTTCAATCGGATTAATAATTAATTTATTATTATATTCTGGTGCATTCCAATTTTCATCAATAGCCTTAATTTTATCTGGTGAATCGATTATTAATAATGTCTCTGGTGGCAAATGACTTAAAAATTCAGAATTTTTATCTTCTTCAAAAATAGTTAAAATATCTTTGGTAAATTCTGCTTTTTCCAAATTATTTATACTTCGCTGCGAAAGAATGTCAAATTCTCTAATAGATTCAATTTCGTCTCCCCAGGATTCAATTCTAATTGGGTTTATCCAGCCAACTGGAAAAATATCGATTATACCTCCACGCGTTGAAATTTGCCCTTGATGACTTACATATTCGCATTTTTCAAAACCACCGAAAATTAAATCACGGCGAAATTCTTCGTAATTAACTGTATCGCCTACTTTTAAAGTTATTTTATTCCTATGCAGGGCTTCTTTTTGAGGTAATATTTTCTCAAATATTTTATAGTTTGCTATAATAATATGATTTTCATTTTCTGTGATTTTAGATAAAGAATCTAAAATTGATAAGTCATCGATATTTGCATTAAGAGTCTGCTTAACATTACTTTTAGTCGGTTCCGGGAAAGTAATAAGATTGAATTTATCCATCAAAAGCAAATCAGTTTCGTAGTCATCAATAATACTATTTGATGATACTAATACACAAATACTTTTCTTAATATTTTTAAATATACTTGCGACTAAAGAAGCTTTTAATGAACCACTTAAATGCTTAATTGAAGGAGATTTTGATGATTTAATTTGATTTATAGTTTCTCTAAAAAAATCAGAATTTTCTACATAAGTACCGATTTCTGAAAATGAAAAATCTCTCATATTATTATTTGTTTGACTTTCGTTATTTTTATGATAGTAAGCAATTGTAATTGAAAATTACAATTAATGCTAAAATTTTGATTGCAAAATTACAAATCTAAAAATTATTTTTCTATAAATTTGCTGAAATATATTATTTTCTTATATTTTTGCATTTCAAAAGGAATCTAAAAAATTATATAAAAATGAATTCAAATAAAATTTTAAGGAATGCTAAGAAAATTGCTATAGTTCGCACTGATAAATTAGGCGATATGGTGCTGACACTTCCAATGGTAAATATCATTAAAAGCATAAATCCTTATGCGGAAATCCATGTAATTGCTAATTCATACACAGAATTTTTACTTCAAAATCAACCATATATTTCTGCATATCATTTTGTCAATAAAGTGGATGGCGGAATAAATTCGATATTTAAAAATAATAAATTTGATGTCGTTTTTTTTCCTCGTCCTCGATTAGAAGAGGTTTTTCCTGCATTTGTTAATAGAGTACCCCTAAGAGTAGGTAGCGGATATAGATATTATTCATTTTTATTTAATAAAAAAATCTTTGAACATCGCAAGACTGCCGAAAAAACAGAAGCTCAATATAATGTAGATATGATAAATTCTATTGCTGGGACTAACGAAGAATATAAACTACTAAAACCTTATATTTCAAATAATGCTATTCAAAAAATTACGCAATTAACTAAAAACATTGGGAAATATATCGTAATTCATCCAGGAGGTAGTGGTTCAGCTCCCTATTTATCAAAAGAAAAGTTTTCTGAAATAGCAAATTATATCTTAGCAAATAAACTAAAAGAAAATTCAAAATTCTTAGTCGTTGTTACAGGTGTAGAAAATGAATTAAATTTATGCAATTATATTTGTGAAAATAACCCACAAGCAATTAATCTTTGCGGAAAATTATCACTTGAAGAAACCTCTGCCTTATTATCTACTACAGAATGTCTTATAGCCAATTCTACAGGAATTATGCATATTGCTGAAGCAATTGGTTCGAAAGTAATTGCACTCTTTCCAAGTGCTAAAGCAATAAGTAGCGATAGATGGGGACATAAAAATCCTAGAACAATTAATCTTACCTCTAAGGAACAGATAAATTTCGAAAAGGATCAAGCTGAAATGGAATTAAATATTGATACTAAAGAAATTATTTCAGCTCTTGTACATTTATTATTTTAACATTCTCAAAAAATAAAAAGCTCAATATATCTAATATTGAGCCTTTTAATTAATTATTTATATCTTAAATCTTAGTATCCAATTGGAATTCTAATATCAATACTTGGTTGAATTACATGTACTTTCCAATCTTGGTCATTTACATCTGTTAATCCATAATTGTAGAATACGCCTGGGATCAATTGTAGAGGGAAACCTGGTATATTAAATTCTAATTGAATACCAGCTTTTATACCAAATCTTATAGATTTAGCATTTTCAATTTCGCCATCATAAGCATATAATGTTCTTCTATCAGGTGAATAGCTTTGTCCTGGATTAAGTGTTTGCTGAGAAAATTGTACATTACTTGGGTCAGTAATATACATTGACTGGACACGTGTCTTTGTAATGATATAATCAACTGTAGGACCAACTGTAGCAACAAGACCGCCAATATTAGCTAAATTAATAAATCTAAATTTATACATAAGATCTGCTGAAACAGCATTATATTCTACACTATTTCTGTGACCAGTAGTAGTATAAATATCTTTTGCATAGTCAGGGCTAGAAGTATCTTTAGTTGGGTCAATTACTCTACTTAACCATCTATCACCATATCTATTGAAATCTGTAGGATATGTGTTGTAAAGTAAGCGAAGAATAATTGAGTGAGCAGTTCCTATTTCGCCAATAAATTGTTCGTAAAAAATACCAGCATGAAAGCCACTTGCATTACCATCTTCGAAACTTGGGCAAATATTATCATAAGCAAATGTCTTTAAGTTTGCAGTATGAATTACATTATTATACCCAGCAGTAAGCCCTAAATAAATATAATCAAGGGTTGGAATTGGTTGTATAGGGCTTGTTTCTTCTTTTGACATTAGATTTAAATTACATAATCCAATAAAAAGAATTGAAATTAGAAAGTAACGTATTTTCATTTAAATACCTATAATTTTATTTTATAAATTTATTATTTTCGTTAATAAATAAGCCTGTTATTTTATATAAATACACTCCATTTGGAATTTCTGACAAATCCAAGTTAATTTTGATTTGTCCAAATTCATTTATGACATTGTTAAATTCATTAATTAGTCTTCCATTTAAATCATAAATTTTAATATTTAACTTCTGGTCAGATATATGATTCATAAAACTAATATCTAAAGTATTATTAGAATTATTAAAAAATACTTTTAATTCCGGAGTAGTTATTAAACCAATATCTCTTAGAGAATGTAGGCATACCTCTGTCATTTCAGTTAGGATTGAATCAATTACTGAATTAAAGCAATCATCTGAATTAAAAGATATGGAAATAGGATTATATCTTTCTTTCTTAAAATATGTGATAAAGTCTAGACTAATATTCCAATGTACATCATTACCATCAATTTTTTCCGAAACAATTATCGGTATGTCAAAATAATCAAATTTTTGCAATAAATCTAATTTTTTCTCAATTAAATTTGAATTATTTATTATTTCTAAATTATACTCGCCTGAAAGTAGCCTAATTACTTGTGGATTTGTTTTAATTCTTAGATATGAATTTATCGGCAAATCAGTATTATGAGGGAATCTTCCCTGCAAAGTAAGAGAAATTGTATCGCCTGGGATAAAGTTAATATTATCATTTTTAACTAAAATTAGGTTTTTAGTATTATTTGGAGGAGTATAATCATATACTATTTGGTAATCTGGATAATTTTCAAACTTTAAAATTATAATCATTTTACCAGCAGTTGCCTTTGAATTGATAAATCTATATTTAAATTCAATTGTGCTATAAGGCAATAAGTCCATTGGCACATTAGGAAAATCTTCAAATGCCCCATTAAATGTACTTTCTCCAATCACATCTATTGCTGTGATTTTTGATATGATATTACCCTTATTGGTTAATTTTGCAATTATTATATTTTCATTACAATTATCAGGGTTTTCAACAACTTCTAATGAATGATTAATCGCTATAGTATCTCTTGCTCTGGCGCTCCCCCCTATGTAGAAGAAAGTATTTACAAAATTATCATTAGGGTATAATTCATCGTGGTTAATTTTAAATTTCACTACGTGTGTGTCTACTGTCACAGGTTTATACCTTATTGGTAGCAAAATAGAATCATTCACTGACAGAATTTTATTCTGGAATGGAGATAAATCAAAAATAAATTGAGATACATCACCGCTATCAACTGATATGCTCTTGATATTTAAATCATAATTGCCAATATTTTCAGCAATTTTTACTATAGTATCTTTAACATCAAAAACTATTAAATTTCCTAATGGAATTTCTCTTTTAAAAGATGGTTTAAAAAACAAAAATTATACTCCTATTTATAATTTTGGAAAAGAGTTTTTACCCGTTGATGATTTTTTAACAGTTGTTAAAAATAATATTGAATCTTTTGAATATATAGAATACCCTTTCTCCTTAACTGTTTCAGAATTGTTTGATAATATTATAGAGCATAGCAAAAGTGAAAAAAATTTTATTATTAGTCAATATTATCCTTTAAAAAAATATTTAGAAAGTTGTATCATTGACAATGGAATAGGTCTTAGACAAACATATCTCGAAAAAAATATTGAATGCTTGTCGGACGAAAAAGCGATTGAGCTAGCTTTGTCTGGAGAGTCGACAAAGCCAGGAAACGAAAACTTACGCTCGATGAAATGAAAGAGGGATCATTCTCTGTGACCAGCTTCGGCTCAATAGGCGGAATTTTTGCCACACCTGTACTAAACTTTCCACAGGCAGGTATATTGGGGATTGGAAGAATCATGCAAACACCCATAGTGCGGGACAACCAGATTGTAATTGGGCACA
>ENA-UOOK01002144-UOOK01002144.1-fermentation-metagenome-genome-assembly--contig:-NODE-2144-length-24776-cov-6.233041_pt1 | contig 24776 bp, 16 predicted proteins | sample MGYA00245777_ERZ724023 | MGnify/ENA primary metagenome ERZ724023 (study PRJEB28704, sample SAMN03018312) | fermentation metagenome | biome: anthropogenic terrestrial biome; feature: soil; material... | reverse complement strand
GCAGCGGAAGTCAATCAACATATCCGGTTTAAAAACCAACAGTTACTTAAAACATGGTCAATTTTTAAAATAAAAAAAGCCTCAATCCCAAATAGGGACCGAGACATCGGTGGTACCACCCTTGTTAATATATAAAAATATATTCACTCGAAATTAATAACGGCAAAGTACCGCTGCAGCCTACTATAATTTTCGGTGCAGAACTTAGAGGCTGGTTCAAAATTACACTTTAGAAGCTTTCCACCATTAGCTTCCTCTCTTTAAAAACTATAATATTTACTATTCCTCGTCATAGTAGTTTGTTATTGACTTGTTAATATGATGATAAAAGTTTAATTAGAAAATGTCAATACCAAGTTGCTGTATAATATTGGTTTTTTACAGTAGTTTGAAATAAACAAATTATTTTGGTATATTGTAAAAGTGAAAATAATAACTGGAGGAAATTTTCTATGGAACAAGGACCTAGCGTAAATACAAATACAACTAATTCAAAGCTTATTAAAGGGGGAGCAGGTTTTGGATTATTATCTGGTATCACATTTGCACTAAATGGAGTAATAATAGGAACAGCACTTACAATGGCTCCTTTTACATCAGGTACAAGTATCTATATAGCACCAATTGTGGCAGCTGCTATGAACGATACCATATCAGCGTTGTGGCTGCTTATATATAATATATCTTGTGGAAGATTTAAGGAAATAGTAAAAAGTATTAAGACTTATCCAGGGTTTATAGTATGTCTTGCAGCATTAATTGGAGGACCTTTTGCCATGGTAGCTTACTTACTTGCAATACAATTTGTAGGGCCTGCTTATGCCATGGCAATCTCTGCCTTAAGCCCAGTATTTGGATCTATATTGGCACGTATATTTTTAAAGGAAGAGATTAAAAGCCGTGTATGGCTTGGAATAATAATATGTGTAACTGGTGCTGTTTTAATTGGATATGTACCACCAGATGGGGGAAGCAATCCAAACTTTTATATTGGCATAGCATGTTCTTTTGCTGCAGCCTTAGGCTGGGGATCTGAAGGAGTACTATCTGCCCATGCAATGGAAAAGATTAATCCTAAAGTTGCTATAAATATTCGCCAAATAACATCTGGAATAGTATTTACAGCGGTTATACTTCCTTTGGTTTCAGGATTTGGAATATATGGAGAACTTTTAAGAACACCTGCTACTTTGCTTACTATATCTGCTGCAGCTTTAGCAGGGGCAGTTTCTTTTCTTTCATGGTATAGTGCAAATGGCATCTGCGGAGTAGCAAAGGGTATGGCTCTAAATATTACTTATGTCTTTTGGGGACTTATATTCTCTTACCTTTTTATGGGGGCTATACTTACTAAAAACTTAGTAGCAGGCGCCATACTAATTATTTTAGGTGTTATGCTTGTTGTTATAGATCCAGGAAATATAGACGAAATGGTTTAAGTGGTTTGAGTAAATGGCATGCAAAAAGTTTGAATATATTCCTCAAGTTAAACAATATAGTGTAAAAAAATTACTATAGTAAAAAAGTGTGTGAAAGAATAATACACTTTACTTATAAATTGGGTATAATATAGATGAGGTTACATTTAAAAAGGAGGGGCTTTTGTATGCTAACAAAGATAAAGATAGAGAACTTTAAATCATTTAAAAATCCAACTAGCATTGACTTTCAGAGTACAAATTATAAAATTTTAAGGGATACAAATGTTAATGATGAGGGAATATTAAAAGGAGCAATTTTTGTAGGTGGAAATGCAACTGGTAAAACTAATATTATTTTAGCACTAAAATTATTGCTTGATTTATTGTTTAGAGAAAAGCTAGTAAATATTGCTGAGTATAAGTGCTTGTTCTCCGAGAGTAGCAACATTAAACTATATTATCAATTCAATATTGATAAAAATATTATCAATTATAATATTGAATATGACTCTATAAGGAAGTTCATGGTAGAAAAGCTAATTTTGAATGATGATGTTATTCTAGAGAGGATTGGAAATAGTGGTAAAACTACAATTACAGAAACTAAAATACATGAAAACCTAGATAATCAGTCATTATTATTGAGGAGTATTTATTTTAACACGAAATTTAATAACTTTCCAGTATTAAAGAAGTGGTTTGATTTTATGAAAAACTCAATTTATCTTGATGCAGCTGAAAGAGTAAGGACAAATGTTATGAACAATCATTTAGGGATAAGGGAATACCTAGACGATAATGGCGTTGAACAGATAAATCAATTCTTTAAACAATATAATTTTGAGCAGGCAATTGAGTATTGCAAAAGAAGCGAAGGAAATTTGATTTCAATTGAGACTTCAGAAAATAAAGATGTATTTTTTAAAAGGGAAGGAATTGGAGAACCTATACCATATTTCATGGAATCATTGGGGAATAAGAATCTTATAAATATGCTGCCATCATTTTTTCATGTAATAAAAAACGGTGGCATGTTAATTATAGGTGAGTTTAGCAGCGCCTTTCATAATGAACTAGAGGAGCTGCTTATAAGATATTTTATGGAAAACTCTACAAATTCCCAGATATTTTTGGTTTCACATTCTACTAATCTACTATCAAATAGCATTTTTAGGCCTGACCAAGAATATGCTGTAGAATTTCATGGTAAAGACGGAAGTGTAATAAATAGGTTTTCAGACGAAAGACCGAGAGAGGCTCAAAATATTGAGAAGATGTATATAAGTGGAGTATTCGGTGGAAAGCCCGTGTATGAAAATGAGGAAAATTAGTATAGCTAGCAGTAATAAGCGCATAGGAAAAGTATTATTTATTGTCGAAGGGATTAAAACAGAAATAAATATATTGCATAAAATCTTTACCAATATATTTGATTACCAGTATGAAAAGCTGGATAGGCTTGATAGATATAGGCCATACAATAGAAAAGAGAACCCATTATCTTCGATATTTGTTATTAATACAGAAGAGTCAAATATTAAGGACATAAAGGATGCTAATGGATATTTAGATGATCTGTTTATAAGATTAATTAATGAATATAGATTTCCAGTTGATAAAGCAGCTATATACTATATCTTTGATAGGGATAACAAATCAAATACTGATAAAGTTATAATCCAGGAGTTATTATACAAACTTAACAACTCGAGAGAAAGTAATGAGGATTATGATAAACAGGGATTATTGCTATTAAGCTATCCATCTGTTGAAAGCTTTGTAGCAACAAACTATATAAAAGACTCTTTTGAAATTGGGATTGATACCGGTAAAGAGTTAAAACAATATCTTAATGCTCGAAACATTAACTATCAAAAAATAAATAGAGACACTTTTAAATTAGCTGCTGAGGAAATGGATAAATCGTTAAAATGCATGGGCATAACTGAATATGACTTAGATGATTTTAGAGACACAAACTTAGAAATATTTGATTATCAAGAACATAATTATGAAAAAAATAAGGAATATAGAATTTTTAGTTTGGTATGTTTAGCATTAATTGATTTGGGTTTAATAATTATAGAGGATTAAATAAATCTTTAGGAAAGTCTGTTGCCCAATTAACAAAATAGTTAGTTGGACAACAGACTTTCTCATTTCAACACACTACCTATGGCCTTCATTTCATCCCCTGTAACTGCAATCATAAAAAGACCTCCTTTACCTATACTGCATATTAAAGTATAATATTGAGGATAATATTGCGATTGATAAAAAACAATGTATTTGATAATATAAGATGAAACATAATATGTTATGAAGTATAATGGGCGTTTAAAGCATCTTATATGTAAATACGTGACCTTTAGATAAGGGGGATGAGGTTATGGCTAGAGATAGAGAGTACTATAACTCACTTATTAAAAGGGGACTTTACTCTTTGACCTATATAGTTTTGAGCTCTTTATATCCTTTAACAAACAAATTAACTGGAAGAGAGAGAGAACTTACAACGGCTTTAGATAATATGATTCCTTTTAATAAATATTTTATATACCCATATGTATATTGGTATCTTTATGTTGCAGCATTTTTTATATACTTCCTTTTATGTGATGAAGAGAATTATTATAAAATGCTTATATCATTAAATGTTGGTGTAGTAATATCATATATGATATATATAATATTTCCAACAACAGTACCAAGACCTAACTTTGATCCTGGAGGGGGCTTGGTGGGATTTTTGTTTAAATTTGTATACAGCAATGACAATCCTTATAATTGCCTGCCAAGTATACATGTATTAAATACTATGACAATAGCAATCTATGTGCAGAAAGACAAGCTGCACCTTAGTAAGACTATAAAAATACTATCTATAATAAGTGCAATCCTTATAATATACTCAACATTTGCTATAAAGCAGCATGTTGTACTTGATGCTATAGCAGGAACTGCTCTTTCATTTGGTATATATGGAGCTCTGCACTTAAAGCCTTACCTTGCAAAGAAAAAAAGTATGCAGGAGGTTTCCAACGTACAATAGGTTTAGTATTTTGGCTATGTTTTTAGTAACTTAGTAAGGTACTAATGTCAGGATATGTTGATTTGATTTGCTGTAGCAGCAACTTAAATGCCCATTTTTATCCTTTTTGTTTATTTAGAGAAAAATAGGCATTTTGGAGCAGCGGAAGTCAATCAAATCAACATAGTCGGTTTAAAAACCAACAGTTACTTAAAACACAGCCAGCATTTAAAATATGAAAAAGAGGTGGTAGAGTGTTTCAGAACTTTGATATAGTAAGTATTTTAATCAAACTTCCAGGCATACTTATAGGATTTACATTTCATGAATATGCTCATGCATATTTTGCTACTAAATATGGAGATCCAACTCCAGGGGCTCAAGGCAGGCTTACAGTAAATCCGTTAGCTCATATAGATATATGGGGATTATTGATGGTTTTATTTGTTGGGTTTGGATGGGCAAAACCAGTTCAAACTGACCCATCAAGGTATAGCGGAAATGTAAGGAAAAAGGATATGATAGTATCTTTTGCAGGCCCTGCCACCAATTTTGTTATAGCATTATTTACAGCCATAATAATAAAAGTTTTACTTGCGGCAGGACTATTTTCTAATATGAGTCATAATAATGCAAAAATACTTGGTGCAATGCTTACTTATATAGTATTAGTAAACTGCATGTTATTTGTGCTAAACATATTCCCAATACCACCACTTGATGGATTTCATATAGTTGCGAACCTTCTTCCAACTAGTTCATATAAGTTTGTGTATTTTATGGAAAAATGGGGTTCTATAATACTTTTTGTATTTATATTATCTCCATTGTCGGATTATATAATAGGTAGGGGTACAAGTTATGTGTATGGATTTATACAAATGATAACAGGTATTATATAAAGCAACTGTATAGTTGATAAAATAATAACACAACAGATAAGAACCCGCTTTAAATAAGCGGATTCTTATCTGTTATATAACATGATTGCGCCTGTTATACTAAAAAAAATGTACCATAAAGCACATTTATATACTTTACTTAGTTCAATTATGATATAATAAACTTTGACGAATGTATAGTTTTTTATACATAGATTGTCCATATAGTGGACACAAAACAGTACGAGGAGGAAATAATATGGCAAAAGTTATGAAAACCATGGATGGAAATGAAGCTGCTGCATATGTATCATACGCCTTCACTGAAGTGGCAGCAATTTATCCTATAACCCCGTCATCAACTATGGCAGAACATGTAGATGAGTGGGCAGCCCATGGAAAGAAAAATGTTTTTGGTCAGACTGTAAAAGTTACAGAAATGCAATCAGAAGCAGGTGCTGCAGGAGCAGTTCATGGCTCACTATCAGCAGGTGCATTAACAACTACGTATACTGCATCGCAAGGTTTACTTTTGATGATACCAAATATGTATAAAATAGCAGGCGAATTATTGCCTGGAGTATTCCATGTATCAGCAAGGGCACTTGCAGGACATGCATTATCAATATTTGGTGACCATTCAGATGTAATGGCATGCAGACAGACAGGATTTGCATTACTTGCATCAGGAAGTGTACAAGAAGTTATGGATATTGGTGGAGTTGCTCATCTTACAGCAATTAAATCAAGGGTACCTTTCGTGCATTTCTTTGATGGATTTAGGACATCTCATGAAATACAAAAGATTGAAGAGATAGATTATAAAGATTTTGCAAAGCTTATTGATAAGGATGCTCTAAAAGCATTTAGAGAAAGGGCATTAAACCCTGAACACCCAACCGTAAAAGGAACAGCTCAAAACCCAGATATATTCTTCCAAGCAAAGGAAGCTTCAAACAGGTTCTATGATGCAGTTCCAGACATGGTTAATGAATATATGAGAGAAATTGAAAAGCTTACTGGAAGGTCATATCATCCATTTGATTATTATGGAGATCCTGAAGCTGAAAATGTAATAGTTGCAATGGGTTCTGTATGCGATGTTACAGAGGAAGTTGTAGATTACTTAATAGCAAAAGGAGAAAAGGTTGGACTGCTTAAAGTTCATCTATATAGACCATTCTCAGCAAAGTACTTCTTTAATGTAATGCCAAAATCCGTTAAGAGGATTGCTGTATTAGATAGAACAAAGGAAAGCGGAGCACTTGGAGAGCCACTATACCAAGATGTATGCACAATTTTCTTTGACTCAGATATAAGGCCATCTATAGTAGGCGGACGTTTTGGACTTGGTTCAAAAGATACAACACCAGATCAGATTGAAGCAGTATTTGAAAACTTAAAGGCAGATAAACCAAAGAATCACTTTACAATAGGAATAGTTGATGATGTTACAAATCTATCACTACCTGTTAAAGATGATATAAATACAACTCCAGAAGGAACAATACAATGCAAATTCTGGGGACTTGGATCAGATGGTACCGTAGGTGCAAATAAGAGTGCTATTAAGATTATTGGAGATAACACAAATCTTTATGCTCAAGCTTATTTTGCATATGACTCCAAGAAATCTGGCGGAGTTACAATGTCTCACCTTCGTTTTGGTAAAAAGCCTATAAAGTCACCATACCTTATTCATCAGGCAGACTTTATTGCATGCCATAACCAGTCATATGTATATAACTATAATGTACTTGACGGGCTCAAGAAAGGTGGAACGTTCCTATTAAACTGCATATGGACTCCTGAGGAAGTTGAAGAAAAGTTACCAGCATCAATGAAGAAATATATTGCAGAAAATGATATTGGTTTCTATACTCTAGATGCAGTTCATATTGCAAGTGAAATTGGACTTGGCGGAAGAATAAACATGATAATGCAGGCAGCATTCTTTAAGCTTGCTAATGTTATTCCTATAGATGAGGCAATTGATTATTTGAAAAAAGATGTTGTAACCCTTTATGGTAAAAAAGGAGACAACGTAGTTAGAATGAATCATGCTGCAATAGATAGAGGAGTTCAAGAATTAGTAAAGATTAACGTTCCAGAATCATGGAAGAATTTATCTAGCGAAGATGAAGCAGCAGCAGAAAAAGACGTACCAGACTTTATTAAAGACATTGTAGTTCCTATGAATAGACAAGAGGGAGATAAGCTTCCTGTTAGTGCATTTGTAGGCAGAGAAGATGGTACATTCCCACTAGGAACTGCAGCATATGAAAAACGTGGTATAGCAGTTAAAGTCCCTGAATGGACTAAAGAAAACTGCATACAGTGTAACCAATGCGCATTTGTATGTCCTCATGCAGCAATTAGGCCTTTCCTAATTAATGGAGAGGAAGCTAAAAAAGCACCAGAGGGTTTTGAAACACTTAAAGCAATGGGAAAACAATTTGAAGGATTATCATTCAAGATACAAGTAAGTCCACTTGATTGTACTGGCTGCGGAAACTGTGCACAAGTTTGCCCAGCTAAGACAAAGGCTCTTACTATGAAACCTATTGAAACCCAACTTGAAGTTCAAAGCAAGAATTGGGAGTTTGCAACTACATTAGAAGTTAAAGATAATTTAATGAGCAAAGAAACATTAAAAGGAAGCCAGTTTGCACAGCCATTACTTGAGTTCTCAGGAGCATGCGCAGGCTGCGGAGAAACACCATATGCTAGACTTGTAACTCAGCTATTTGGTGACAGAATGATGATATCAAATGCAACAGGATGTTCATCAATTTGGGGTGCTAGCGCTCCTTCAACTCCATACTGCACAAATGCAGAGGGCAAAGGACCTGCATGGGCTAACTCATTATTTGAAGATAACGCAGAGCATGGATATGGAATGTTCATGGCAGTTACACAAATTAGGGCAAAATTACTTGACTTAATGAAAGAAGCAGTAAACCTAAATATCTCTGATGAACTTAAAGAAGCTATGAATCAGTGGATGGAAGGCATGAATGATGCAAAAGAGTCAAAATCTGCAGCATATAAGATGCTTCCACTACTTGAAAAATATGAATCAGAACCAGTAATAAAAGAAATAATTGAAAAGAAAGATTATCTAGTCAAGAAGTCTCAATGGATATTCGGTGGAGACGGATGGGCATATGATATAGGATTTGGCGGACTTGACCATGTTCTTGCATCTGGAGATGATGTAAATGTTCTAGTATTTGATACAGAAGTTTACTCAAATACTGGCGGACAGTCCTCAAAATCAACTCCTACAGCTGCTATAGCTAAATTTGCTGCATCAGGCAAGAGGGTTAGAAAGAAGGACCTTGGCATGATAGCAATGAGTTATGGATATGTATATGTAGCTCAAGTTGCAATGGGAGCTGACAAGAACCAGCTTATAAAGGCAATGAATGAAGCAGAAAAATATAAAGGACCATCACTTATAATTGCATACGCTCCATGTATTAACCATGGAATAAAGACAGGAATGGGTACAGCACAACAAGAGATGAAGAAAGCAGTTGAGTGCGGATACTGGCACCTTTACAGATACAACCCCGAACTTAAAGAGCAAGGCAAGAATCCATTTACAATGGACTCAAAAGAACCTAAGGGCTCATTTAGAGACTTCCTGCTTGGAGAAGTTCGTTATGCATCACTACTTAAGGCTTTCCCAGATGAGGCTGAAGAGCTATTTAAGAAGGCTGAAGAAGATTCAAAAGTAAGATATGCAAGCTATTTAAAGATGGCTGAATAATAGAAAATGCAGACCGCAAGGCGAGTGTTCATGGAGGTACTTTGTGAACTACCTCTAATCGTGTGGTACTTTGGGCGGACAGTTTATTCTGTCCGCCTTTTGCTATGCCTTGGATTGCTCGCAACAGCCCATCATCAAATTCAATTACTATATCTAAACCGTAAGTTTCCTCAATTGACGGTATGTAACTTTTTCATCACTCACATCATCAAGCTCTCGCCTTAAGGGGACTAACTACTATAAATTCGTATCAAATCATACAAAACCAATTGTAAAAGTATACTTTTATAATTTCGTTTGATATAATTGAAACAATAGCTTATGGAGGTTTTAGAATGGATAACAATATCAATGAACCTTGGGTAGGAACAAAAGGAATTGCAGAACATTTAGGTGTAACTAAAGATACGATACATAAATGGATAAAGGCAGGTACTATCCCTTGTTCTCGTATAGGGAAACTATGGAGGTTTAAAAAGTCAGAAGTAGATGCCTGGATACACTCCGGCGGTGCTGAAGAAAAAAATTAGCTATATAGGGAATGACTACTTCCATATATTTAGCGCAATAATCACATTTGCTATGAACTATTTCTGTACGGCTTATTTAATGCTTTCAAGTTTTGTTTATAGCTATTATTTTACTGAAGGAGTGGTTTTGAAATGCGAAAAGCGTATGATACTTTTTTACAATCCCAAGTATCTGCAGACTCGGCTGCTAAAGAACGCGGTTTTGAACCATATCGTTACAAATGTGCTCATTGTGGTGAAGAAGTTATTCTTGCTGCTGCGGAAAGCAAACATATGGTTCCGTATTTTAGACATCTTAGCGGAAATAGTGATGTTGAATGTGAATTCTATCTTGGACAATATGGCTCTATTAGCATCGATGCTCAGTCAAGAAAGAGTAAGAATGAAAGAGCGGAGTTCTATTTCAATATTGAAACAAAGATGTTTTATTTAGGAATTTGCTTCAGCTATGATGAAATTGCTGCTTATGAAAAGCTAACCACTACTTTTGAACTGAGAGCTGAAACACATAAAGAACCATTCTATCTATTACATATTAACAGTATAAACTTTGACCCTGATATTCAAAGAATGATACCACTTGAGAAATTTTCATATACGTACTACTTGTCTAATACACTTAACAATGTCAAGCGTCCATATGAAGTTTTCAAAAAGAATGGTAGCAATGTGCCTACTTTCTTTAAGTTGCAAATTAACGACAGCAAATATAAAGCGAGATTGGTGCGCAGTCCAATTTTGTATACCGATGTTCCATATTTTGTAGCTTATCAAGGCCAGTATCGCTGTCCTGCGGATAGTAGCTTGCCGAGTGAAATTAAAGTTGACAGTACTTTCGAGTTTGAAACAATGGGTAGAAGATTCTTAGGTAAAATTCTGACCATAAAATCAAAGACTGCACAAACTGATTCACTGTTGATGCCTTGGGGCTACAACTTGGAAGCCTCTGAGACGCTAACGCTGTTGTGGCCACCTGCAGCAATAGCAGATGAGTCAGTACTGATAAATGCAGATTATGCATATCTGTATTCAACTTTTGAATTGCAGTCCCATGGCAATATTAATGCCCATTCAGAAGACATAAAAAGAATTGCTAATCATGTTTCTAAGGTAACGGTTAATTCAAGAACAAAGATATACAAAAAAAATACCGAGCTAGTAATTGATAAGCGTATACAAACTAAAGATAACTACGATTCCCTACCGTTGACAAAAGAAGTTCGGTGCAATTTTGTTGTGCCAGATGATGGCTTATATTTTTTATTTAACCGCTCTGGAGTTGTGCCTTTGCGTAAGGGAATGTCTATATTCCTGACACCTGAGAGCGAAATTAGGCACTATGTGTTTGGCTATCTTGAAGGTTTCATTATCCCGCAGGAGTTTCCTGCTTTGCCCGGCGAGTTTTTGCTCAAGGACATACTTTCTCATTATAAAAGAATGGAGGCTTTTATTTGGGACGACTTTGATTCATTTGAACTCAGTCAAACCGCTTTTCAATATATTGAAAGCTGCGAGAAGTCTGGAAGGATAAATTCTGCAGCAAAACGCTTTATTGAGGAGGGTAGGATATGAATTATTACCTTACTAAACTTACCGAAGATGAAGTACGCTATATATGTTCAGTCATACCGCTCAAAGACACGGTTATGTATTTTAAACAGTACCCAAAAGACTTTGCAAAGATTATGCCAGGTTTTCGGGCAACAAGTTTGAAAAGCCAGGAACAAGCGAACGCATTACTTCTCAGAAGTATTAACCGACCGTTTGTTTCGTCGTATATCGAGAAACATATTAGCAATTGGCTTTTTCAAATTCAGAAACATATCGAAAAATGCTTAAACGATGGAGATAGCAAAGAGTCTGCACTAATACATACTTTACCGTTTTGTTTCTTTGCGGACAATATTGGGTTATACTTTAAGCTTGTCGATGAAGAATATCCTGAAGAATACATTGCGTTACTCAGCGCAAGCATTAAATTCATTAGGGACTTGAATGCCAAACGAGAGAAGCTGATGGCAGGATTAAACGACGAGGAATCTGAAAATCATAGTATACGGGCAGAACTTGGGCATATCCAATCCAATTTAGATAAAACAGTGGAAAAGCTAAGTAAGAGTTATGATGAGATTAAGGCACTTAAGCGTACTAATGCTGAGCTTGAAAAGCTGAAAAGCATCATTCAATCCAATGAACAGGTAATTGATAACTTAAAAAACAAAGCACAAGAGCATGAGGAATACAGATGGCAACTTGAGTCAGAACTATCTGCAACAAAGGATGACAGACAGCTGCTTGAAGCGCAAATTAGAGAGGAATTGGAGAAACAACAAATAATAAAGGTTGCTAGGCAAGAGGCGGCTCTTAGGCCGAAGTGTCCAAAAGATATTGATGACTTCAAGGAATATTTAGGATATAACTTAGAAAACATTGGAGTACCGACCAAAGCAGAGTATTTTTTGCTGCTTAAGGAACACCTAAGCAGCATTTTGTTTCGAGGCATACCTATTATTGTTGGACGCAGCGTAGGTATGACCTTGATAAAATGTATTGCTAATGCTTTGGTTGGTACTCCTAATGTCGCAACCCTTGTATTCGAATCGGGGATTTCAGAGGAAACGATTGAAGAGTTTTTATTAACAGGCAAGCGCATTGTATGTTTAGATAACTTTATCGGAAACTTTAATGAAACAATTCTGCTTACATTGTGTGATAAACACAAAGATAAGATTATTTTTTTAACGGTTATCTATGACAGGACGATTTACTTTGTGCCAGAAGAGTTTATGAAATACTGCTATTATCTTAATCTTAACCGTATTGAAGCGTTAATGGGTAATCCTGACTTGACAGAAGACCCGTCTATCGTTGATGAAATCGAAACGGAAAACCTTAAAGTAATTCCAGATTCGCGGTGGTCACTATTATTAAAAGAATTATTGGGGGAATTTGGAGTCAGCAAGAGTTTGTCAGAACACAAGAGTGTTCTTGTTTCTAGCCAACTGAATCTATGTAGTTCATTAGCATTTGATATACTTCCATACTGTGTGGATGTACTTCAGATTGCACCATTCAATATTTCTGAGCGATTTGCAAAATATGTTGGAAATGGTGGCAGATGCCCATATAAAAATCTGTTTAGGAGGTGGTTCGCATAATGAATGACTTGTTAAGCAGAATGTCCTCCGATATGCGTATCAGCCGCTTTCGAAATGAATCCGAAGGATCTTTTGTTTACCGGCTTTGTTATTCGGCGTTAGGGCAGTGGTGTCTAAGTACCGCACAGTGTTTATCTGGTGATACCAATGGAACGACAAAACACAGCCAAACAATTGTGATGAACGATTTACTTGCGGGGTTTTCAAAGTTGTTCCCATTTATATCTGACAGATTTATTGATAAGAGCAACCAGCAAGCTAGCTTTCCGGTTCATATCCGCAGAGTATATGAGGAAACGGGTTATCTTCTGACAGATGATAACAATCACAATAGGTTGGCCAACTTTGGCAGAAGTATTCAAATTGGAAGCAAGGCATTGTTTTTTGGATTACCTAATACTCCCATTATTGTGAACGGACTTGGAGTGTATACAAACCCCACGGAATATTTGGTTTCCATTAAAGATTTCTTGATAAGAGACAATCTGACCTGTGAGGAGTTTTTTCAGTCGCGTTTTGACCCAATCGATTTTTATGATAGAGATATTAATCTAACAGAATTGGAGTTTTTTAACCCCAAATCGAATAATGTTCCATCTCAGTCGTGGGGCAAAAGCCTAGAGACAGATTGTACTGTTGCACGAAAGCTGGAAATGGGACCGTTTTACCGAGTTATGAAAATGTCAGATGCACTTCAGTTTGCTGATGAACCGATTGAACAACAAAATGATAGTTTTCTATCTTATGAATATAGGCGATTGTATTTTGCCTTAAGATCTCATTATGACAAGCATCTTAAAGCCACAATTACGAAGCTTGACGAGATGTACTCAAAGATAAGAATTGGGGGGCACTTACCTAACCGCGAGTACTATTTACTTTTACTTATGTCATGGCCACAAAAGAATGCCTTTGACAAGGTGAACTTTATAATACCAAATGACTTTTTACCCGAAGTAATTGCTTTGCTTGCGAACATCGGTATAAAAATAAAAGGAGGACAAATGAATGAATGATCATAATGGAGTTCAGGAATACTATAATGCTATTCGGGATAGGCTGAAAAACTATATAAAGTCCGACTATTTGGCCAACAGTGAAACTCTATTGTTGTATGCTGATGATCTTCTCGGCGAGTCGTGCTCTACGTACTCTAAATACACAAACATTGCTAGTGAGCCATATATCGAAACATCTAACTCTTATAAAAAAGTAGCAAATGGAATCAAAAATTCTCCTAAAATCGAACAAGGGGTAAAAGATTCTTTACTTAAGTTAGTCTCAAAGGGGCTTGGTATATTTTCTGACCCATTTGAGCATCAGGTTAAGGCATTAGAATATTTCCTCTCTGGATGGGATCTATTTGTCTCGACAGGGACTGGCTCTGGTAAAACCGAGTGCTTCCTTTGGTCAATTATTGCAAAGTGTTTTGATGAAGCTAAGAAACGTCCTGATGATTTCAAAAAAGAGGCTGTTCGAACTTTAATAATCTATCCTATGAATGCCCTTGTTTCTGATCAACTGTCAAGGTTCAGGAAAATTATTGGTAGTGAAGAATTTAAGGACATTTTCACGAAAGATACACAAGCAACCCGTATACCTCATTTCGGAATGTATACGGGTAGAACGCCATACTCAGGTGACGCAAAAGCTGCAAGCAGCCGCGAACTGGCTTCTACATTTCGCAAAAACTACTTAATTGACGAAACAGCCGATGCGGAGACTCAAAGCCGACAAGCAAGCAACATAAAAGGTTTGAAAAGCATCAATAAATACCCCGCTAGATTTGGAGAGGACGGTTTGAAGATTTTCATTAAAAACCTTGAAAATAACATCCACCGGCCATCACCATATGATGCTGAGTTTATAACCCGTTTTGAAATGCAGAACTACCCTCCGGATATCTTGATTACTAACTACTCAATGTTAGAATATATGCTTATGCGTCAACGTGAAGCTAACATTTGGGATAAAACAAAGGAATGGCTCGATGCTTCACAGGACAATAGATTATTGATTGTTTTAGATGAAGCACATATGTATCGTGGTTCTGCCGGAGGCGAAATTGCGCTCCTTTTAGAAAGACTATTTTATCGTTTAGGTATTTCAAAGGAAAGAGTTCAATTTATTCTTACCACTGCGAGTATGCCACAAGATGAAAAAGAAGCAATTGAAAGTTTCTATAATGGATTGACTGGAAAGAGCGCTTCATCTTGCAAGTTTTTGTTTGGCTCTAAAGAAGTTATTCCTGATGTACAAGAAGTCAAAACAGATATTGAAGCATTAGCTTCAATAGAATCTGATCAGGTCCAAGGCGATAAAATTACAAAGCGAATAGTTGATTTTGCATCAGTGGTATTTAAACAGAGTTTACCGTTAGATATCAGCCAAAGAGATGCACAAGAATGGCTTTATGATAATTTGCCAAAATACGAAGCGTTTGCTAAGCTGAATAAGCTGTGTCGTGATGGTGCTAAGTCTTATGACGTGATTAGAAAAACAGTATTTGGTGATGTAAAAGACTCTAAAAAAGCACTTGATGCACTGCTGACATTAGCCCCATTAGCTGTAAAAGATGGCAATATTCTATTTCCTGTGAGACTTCATATATTCTTGCGCGGATTACAAGGAATTTATGCATGTTCTAATCCCAAATGCACTTATGCAAAACATTCAGATAGTGAAAAACTGCCACTTGGCAAAGTGATTTCTATCCCCAAAGATAAGTGCGAATGTGGTGGAAGGGTTTACGAACTTGTAAATCATATTAAATGTGGTGGTCTCTACTTTAGGGTATATATTCAAAAGAACGAGGGATATCCATTTTGGTATGTCTTTCCTCATCGTGGTTTAAGTGGTGATGCTGATTCACTGAAGGAAATGTTACTTTACATAATGCCAGAGAATTACCAAAGGAAGAAAAATGATAAGATTGGAGCACTTGATCCGTTCACGGGCAAGCTCTATTTGTCGCGCCAAGAGGATGAATCGTTACTTCCTGTAGTATATAGTGATAGATTTGATACCAAAACACAGTCATACAACTTTGGTGTTTGTCCTAAATGCAAAAAACCGATGCATTTGAAGAAACCAGTTGATTTGTCAACAAAGGGCGACATACCGTTTTATAACTTGACTAAAGCGCAGTTTGAGCTTCAGCCTCCTAAGTCAAAATTAATAAATCAAGGTAAAAAAGTATTACTGTTTTCCGACTCGCGTCAGAATGCTGCAAAACTTGCTTTAAATCTTTCAAAATCATCCGATGCTGATGCTTTCCGCCAAGCTGTTATGCGTGCTTCGCTTCTTTTAGAGTCTGATGAAGAGGAACACTCTTTAGCAGACCTTTATCCTGCGTTTTTGGATGTTTGCATACAAAATAACCTCGCTTTTTTTAGTGGGAAAAGTAAGCAGAAATTAGCTGACGATAAGCAGAAGTTTAGCACATCGAAAGTAAGATCAGAAAAACGTAAAAAAAGGATTGATTATTCAGTACTTTCATCTAAATGTCACTCTTTACCTGATGAATATTATGAGCAGTTGCTTACATTTTTTACGGAGAGTCCCCGTTCTTTTAAGGACATAGGAATTGGATTCTTAGCACCTGTATCTTCTGTTCTTGAAGATTGTTTGTACGACTTAGAAGACTGCGGGATTAGTATTGATAAAGACGTTCTGTACCAGTTACTTGTTCTTATGTTTTGGGACGTTATGGATGACAGTGCTGCTTTAGGAGAAACCATTCCAGATGATATTCGTAGAGGATTACCCGGACGTAGCAAAAACCAAATATTTGGATTAAGTTACGGCTTTTCAACCGCTTTAGACAAGGGATTTCTTCAGAAAGCCCAGGAATTACTAGCTTTTGATGACAGCACAATGATAAAGGTTATTGACAAAATACGGGACTTGTTTTTTGCCTCATCGTCAGAAAATCGGTACTATATTAATTTGGCAGCAGTAAAGATTGAGATTGTAAATAAAGATTTTACATGGTATCACTGTGTCAGGTGTGGAAAGTTGTCGCCATATAAAATTGGCGATTACTGTGGTGCTTGCTTTGATTCAACTGATTTGGTTCCAATTGGAGAAGCTGAACTGTCTCGGTTTGATTTTTGGCGAATTCCAGTACTGAATGCTCTCAAAAAAACAGAAAGCATTCATACAATTGATACCGAGGAACACACTGCACAGCTCTCTCACAAAGAGACTCGAAGTGATACATGGAGTCGCACAGAAAAGTATGAAATGCGATTTCAAGACATCAACGCCGGTGAAAATGGTGAAGATGCGATTGATGTTCTAAGTTGCACAACAACGATGGAAGTTGGTATTGATATAGGTTCTTTGACAGCAGTCGGACTTCGCAATATGCCTCCAATGCGTGAAAACTATCAGCAGAGAGCAGGCCGTGCTGGACGTAAAAATGCGGGAATTTCGACAATCGTAACATATGCTTCCGGAGGAACGCATGACAGTTATTATTTTCAACATCCTGATGAAATGATCTCTGGCTCTCCGCGTAAACCGTGGATAGATCGAGACAATCCTAAAATTAAGCAACGCCATATAAATATGTTGGCTTTAAATGGATTTATGTCCACTTCTGAGATGAGGAGCCAATTTGACGGTATTGTTGACATTGGCATTATTACATTTTGTGAATCGTATGGCGAAAACTTTATCGAATTTGCAGCACAGTTTGCAAAAGAGTCAGGTTTTTCTACTGATATGACTATTGCTCGATTCCGAGAAATTTGCCAAGACGTATTGGCTGAGGGTAAGCGTGCTGAGTACATTAACAACGACAAAGAAACACCAGCGTTTGACGTCTTCTACCGTGAAGGCTTTATACCGTCATATTCTTTTCCAAAGAACGTGGTAAGGTTTTTTGTTGAAAAAGAATCAGAACAAGGAAAAAACGTACCAAGAGAGATTCAATACGCGCCTGAACGCGACATTGCTATGTCACTCAACGAATATGCACCCGGACGTTTTGTCACCATTGATAAGAAAATCTTCAAAAGCGGGGGAATTTATGCAAATCCACGTCCGCATGGATTTGAAACAAATCAGGCTGAATTCTATTTTAATAATAACGATTATTACAAAGATATCTCCATTTGTTCCGAATGCAACTGGTTTGGTTTGCAAGAAGATGTTAGCCGTACAACTTGTCCTTATTGCGGTGCAGCTATTGTGAAAAACAAAATGCTGCGTCCTTGGGGGTTTTCTCCTGTAAAAGGCGATGCAGTAAAGTTTGAAGATGAGGACGAACAATATACCTATGCTGAGGCTCCTTACTATTCATATGTACCTAATGAAACACGAGATGCTATGACAGTCTTTGGTCAAAGTAAGATTCGCTTTGCGAACTTGCCCGACCGAAAAGTTTTGACCGTTAATATGGGTAAGGGCAAAAATGGATTCAATGTTTGTAAAAGGTGTGGAGGTGCAGAGGTTGCTGATGCAACTGAAAGTAGCACGTTTAAATTTTCACAACCATACCACGATAACCATCCAATTTGTCACCATGATGGGACTGTTGCTACTGGCATATATTTAGGATATGAGTTTCTAACAGATATGTTTATGTTGGAAATATCCTATGATTCCGCAAAGCTTGTCGGGAACAGGAACGCAGAAGAGAAAAGCATTCTTCGTGCAGCTGTAACGACATTACACGAGGCAATAAAAAAAGCTGTCTCACTCGTCTTGGACATAGATTATAACGAAATTAACGGTGGTTGGCGTCCGAGAATCAAGAGCGATGAGAACTCATATATCGAAATGTTTTTTTACGACAATTTAACCAGTGGTGCAGGATATTCATCGTTGATTGGCTCAATTCTGGATAAGGTATTGGAAAGAGCGCGACTGATACTAACTGAGTGCGAATGCGCGCGTGCTTGCAAGAACTGTCTGGATAATTACTGGAATCAGAGAAATCATCAATTGTTTGATCGACATTTGGGCTTGCAATTGCTTAACTATGCACAATATGGGCAGTTACCTGATAACTATAATTATGATGAGCAAAGAGCGTATCTTGCTCCGCTACGGAAACTCATAGCAGAGGATGCAGGGACTCCACTACCCAACCCACTAGTTGATTTTAAGGTGATTCCTGCAATTTTAAAGAAACCTGACAACACGAGAAGTCGGATATATTTGAATCCTTATGATCTATCAGATTGGCTTCCAAATGAATTTATGACATATAGAAATATTGTGAGCGAGGGATAAAATGGCTAAGTCACTTTCGCCGCTTCGTTATCCGGGCGGCAAGTCAAAGATATATGAAAAAGTTAAGAACCTAATCATTGCTAACGGCTATACCGACAGGACATATGTAGAACCTTTTGCTGGTGGTTTTGGTATAGGTATCGGTTTGCTACGCGAAGGCATAGTCAATTCAGCCATATTAAATGATTTTGACTCACACATTTATCATTTTTGGTATTCGGTGCTGTTTGACACCGAGAACCTACTACGCCTAATCACGGACACCCCTATAACAATTGAAGAGAGAGAACGGCAAAAGTTTAACTATAGGGATAATAATGCCGACCCTCTATGTGACGGATTCGCAACGTTGTTTTTGAATCGCGTAAACTTTTCAGGGATTATTAAAGGTCCAATTGGCGGGATAGCTCAGGCAGGGGCTTATAAGTTAGACTGCAGATTTAATAAAGAAGATATAATAAACAAAATTGAGGCAATTTCGAAACTTAAAAACAAAATTAAGCTTTACAACAAAGATGCCAGCTATTTAATAAGGATGAATCTGATGAAGATGAAAGCTCCAATGTTTCTTAACATTGACCCACCCTATGTAATGAAAGGTAATCAGCTTTACACAAATTTCTTTACAGAAGGCGACCATCTAGACTTTGGGCGAGTTGTTGCCAAGTATTTAGATGAAAAGTTTCCATGGATAATCACATATGATGATTGTGAGCTTATATGGAAATTATATAAACAATTTCATATACAAGAGTACAACATCACGCATAATGCAGGAGGTAGTGCCCGAGGCAAAGAGTTAGTAATTACAAATCTGCCTACTGACAAATTTATGTGGTGAGCGCTGATGAAGACAACGCTACTTTGATTTGAGAAACTCAAAAATAGTTTTCTAAAATTTAGAGGCCTCAAACACCTAGACTGCTGATTACAAATTCATTGTACAACCTTGTACAGGGCAGTACGCTTAAAACGAAACGACCTTGAAGTCAACATATAGACTTCAAGGTCGTTTTCTCATGCTCAGTTTGCCTTAGCTCCCGATTCACAAGTTGTCTTTATGGCTATCGGCATTTCGGTCTGCATTTTTTATTATTCTTTTTCAATATAAAGTATTCCAACAGTTTTTTTGCCGCAATGGGTTGCAATTACGCACCCAGCGTTGGTTATAAGTAGCTCGTCAATATCAAGAGCTTTTGATAGCCCCTCTTTTAAATATTCAAGATCATTTTCAGGTGTATATGAATGAGTAATAAAAACTCTATGAGGATCTATTTTATCTTTCTTTACCAAGGTTTTTCCTAAAAGTCCATCTAAAACAGTTTTCCTTTTCCCCTTAAACTTTTCTCCCACAGTCATCTTGCCGTTTTCAACAACAATCCTAGGATGGATTTTAAATACTGAGCCAGCCCATTTAGCAAGGGATGAGCATCTCCCGCCCATATAAAGATGGGTTAGAGTATCTATTACAAAAGAGCATTTAACCCTTGGTACAACCTTTAATGTCTTTTCATATACTGTCTTTGCATCTAAGCCTGCCATGGCATATTCTGCAGCTTCAAGTGCCACAAGACCTACACCAGAGGATAGATTTCGAGAATCAACTACATATACCCTACCAGCATCAAATTCTGAGGCTGCTATTCTTGCATTTTGCACTGAACAAGAAAGCTCTGAAGATATTCCCACATACACAATATCGTATCCGTCCTCAATCCATGGTTTAAAGGCATTTACAAAATCTGTTGGAGTTGCAGCTGAGGTAGTTGGCAGTTTACCTTTTTCTTTAATTATTTTATATAGCTTATCTTCATTTATTTCTATACCATCTTTATAGCTTTCATCATCAAACAAAACATGTAACGATATAATTGATAGATTAAACCTGTCAATAAGTTCTTTTGACAGGCTTGCAGTACTGTCTGTAAAAATCTTAACCGGGTCCATGTAATACCTCCAAAATAACAAGATTTTAAATATAATTGCATAAACATAATGATACTATTAACATAAAATTAAATCAAATAAAAAGGTAGGGGAATAAACGGGCGTATTGCCATCTATCTCCTACCTATAATATTCTATTCAAAGGTTATTATTCTATATAGTTATTTTCTATTCATCATGTTTTCTAAATCTTCTTCTACAGTTCCAGTTAAATGCAGATTGAAGTTATCTTGAAGCACTTTTAATACTCCAGGTGTAATAAACTCTGGTGGTTTAGGCCCTATATATACATCTTTTAATCCAAGGCTAAATAATCCAAGCAGTATTGCAACAGCTTTTTGCTCAAACCAGGAAAGTACAATTGTAAGTGGAAGATCAGCAATCTCACAGTTAAAAGCTTCTGCAAGAGCTGCAGCAATCTTTACAGTTGAAATAGAGTTATTGCACTGTCCAAGGTCAATATATCTTGGAATATCAGTTCCTGGTACATTTCCAAAATCTATATCATTAAACCTAAACTTGCCGCAGGATGTTGTCATGATTACGCAGTCCTTTGGGAGAGCTAGTGCAAGGTTTCTGTAATAATCTCCGCCGTATCCTGGAGCGTCACACCCTGCAATTACAAAGAACCTCTTTATCTTACCAGACTTTACTGCATCCACTATTGCAGGTGCAATAGATAAAACAGTCTCATGATGGAACCCTGTAACTAATGTTTTATCTGATTCCATATGAACCTCTGGAAGAGACAATGCTTTTTCAATTAATGGAGTAAAATCATTTCCTTGAATCTTAGTAACTCCTTCAAGCCCTGCCACATCGTAGGAGAACATCCTATCTGCATAAGAACCTTTAACAGGCATTACACAGTTTGTTGTAGCAAGTATTGCGCCCTTGAAATCTTCAAATAACTTTCTTTGGTCAAACCAAGACTTACCTATATTGCCCTTTAGGTGAGGGTACTTCTTTAGAGCTGGGTAGCCATGAGCTGGAAGCATCTCTGAATGGGTATATATATTTATTCCCTTTCCCTCTGTCTGCTTTAACAGCTCCTCTAATGCAAGCAGATTGTGGCCTGTAACTACAATTGCCTTTCCCTCTACCTTATTTTCAGTTACAACTGCAGGCTCAGGGATTCCAAGCCTATCAGTGTGAGCCTTATCTAATAGTTCCATTACCTTTATGGCAGCAGAACCTACCTTTAAAGTCATATCAATATGTTCTTGCAGATTAAAATTAACATTTGTTAATGTAAAATACAATGCCTCTTGGGTTATACCATCAACCTCAGAATCTATTGCGCCAAGCTCTCTTGCATGAGTTGCATAAGCAGCAACACCCTTTAAACCAAATATAATTGTATCTTGAAGGCTTGCTAAGTCCTCATTCTTTCCACATACACCAACCTTTGTGCAGCCACCTTTTGGTGTTTGCTCACATTGATAACAAAACATTCAAACTCCCCCTTTATTTTTGTTTATAATAATAAAAGTATTTTTTAATTAATATACTTATACTAAAACATTTTGGGATATAAATCTGTGATTTACATCACAGATTTAGGTGATAACTTAACGGGAAATGCTTGCCACTTTCCCGTTAAGTTAAAGTCCCTCTAGATTAAACTCAGGAGTAAAGGATGTGTCTGCACTTTCAAAATCCTGTATAAACCCATTTGTAAGCCCAATAGATAATGCATAATCAATGAGCCACTCATAGGATTTTTTAGAAACCTTTTTATTTATTTCAGGATAATCCTTTGCCCTATATAAAGGAACATACTGGCACATTAAACTTATATATATACTTTTTGGCAGGTTCTCGGCTATCCAGTCGAGAATCTTTTTTGATTCTGGTAATAGCCCTGGAAGCAGAAGATGCCTTATTATTAACCCCTTCTTTATACCCTCCCCTTCAAATACGGGAGACCCAACCTGCCTATACATTTCAAGTACAGATTCAGAAGCATATTTAAAATAGCGGGGGGTTTTTGAGTATTTAACTGAATAGAGGTCATTATAGTATTTAATATCTGGAAGATAGACATCAACAATTCCTTCAAGCATCTTTAAAGCTTCAACACTTTCATACCCATTTGAATTATATATAATAGGAAGATTAAGCCCTTTTTGCTTTGCAATCTTTATGCTTTCAATTATCTGGGGTATATAGTGAGTTGGAGACACAAGGTTTATATTTTGGGCACCTTTTTCTTGAAGAATAATATATATATCAGAAAGCCTTTCTATAGAAACCTCTTTTCCAAACCTCTCTTGACTTATATCAAAGTTTTGACAAAACACACAGCTCATACTGCAGTTTGTAAAAAATACAGCCCCAGAACCTTTCCCAAAGCTTATACATGGCTCCTCCCATTTATGGAGCATTGCCTTAGATAGCTTTACATTATATCCTGCACCGCAGTACCCAACCTTACCATCTAATCTATTTATTCCACATTTTCTTGGACACAATTCGCATTTTTCTAGCAATATACTTTCCATTAAAAACACCTCATAAAAATTATAGACCATGGAATAATGGTAATCAATTTTTTTATTTCAATATGAATTGTAATTAAAAGTATAATTTTTGCGGAAATATGGAAAAGTTAAATATTTTTGAAGGATTATGTAGGCTGCATGTAGAATAAGTAAAAGTGCAAAATTTTAATAGCATTAAACGGAATATTAAACTTTTTTGGATTTTAATAGGATTCCGGTGTATAATGTATAATGATGCAACAATTTGTCGATTTATTTTATAGATATGGAGGTGTGTATATGTTAAAAGAAGAAAGTTATAAAGTCTCACAGATGGATTATACCATTCCTACTATAACTTATGAAGAAATACAGGCAAGACGTAGTAAAATTTATCTTTTTACTAAGAAATTGATTGATATTGTTGGAGCGTCTTTAGGACTTATATTATTATCTCCTCTATTTTTAATTATTATTGTTCTTATTAAAATAGATGATTTTAAAGCGCCAATTTTTTTTGGACATGAGAGAGTAGGTAAAGATATGAAGCATTTTAAATGCTGGAAGTTTAGAACTATGGTTCCTAATGCACAAAAGGTTTTTGAAAACTTTACGCCAGAACAGAAAGAAGAGTTTGCTGTAAACTTTAAACTAAAAGATGACCCTAGGATAACAAAAATAGGCAATGTGTTAAGAAAGACAAGCCTTGATGAACTTCCTCAAATATGGAACATATTAGTCGGTCAAATGTCTATAGTTGGGCCAAGACCCATTGTAGATGAGGAATTAGAAAAGTATGGACAGTATCAGGATATTTTAGTGTCAGTAAAACCCGGGTTAACTGGCCTATGGCAATGTAGTGCTAGAAGTAATTGTACTTATGAAGAAAGAGTTACATTGGATATGGAGTACATAAGCAGCAGAAGTTTAAAGATGGATATGATTATAATTTTTAAGACATTTGGGAAAGTGTTTAGGAGAGAAGGAGCGTATTGATTTAGTAAAGCGATGTTAAATTAAAATGCTATTAAAACGCTTTACAATTAAAGATAGGCTCAAAAAGGATGATATATCTCTTTATTAGCTTAGTGCTGGCTAAAATAAAAGACATAATATTATGGGAACGCCGAACTATTTATATTTTAGGATAAGCGGGGGGCCATTATTCTTATTATTAGAACATGGCGGAAACTGTACAATTAAATTATTATTTAATTTGTTTATAAAAGTTTAAGTAATAACGGTTAGAATTTAGAAAAGGGTGTGACAAAATGCTTTGTGCACTAATTATGGCAGGCGGCAAGGGT